>ERZ772962.904-NODE-904-length-16344-cov-14.967094_pt1 | contig 16344 bp, 18 predicted proteins | sample MGYA00580676_ERZ772962 | MGnify/ENA primary metagenome ERZ772962 (study PRJEB29015, sample SAMEA2738049) | human oral metagenome | biome: human oral; feature: human-associated habitat; material: saliva | place: China | collected 2230 ...
CAGCATCAACCAGTGTGTCAGAAGCAAGTGCGTCAATTTCAGCAAGTGCCTCAGAGTCAGTCTTGAATTCCGAGTCGGTTTCAGTCTCAACCAGCACTTCGGCATCCGTAGCTCAAATGGAATCTTCTAATCTTCAGTCTGCATCCGTATCTGAGTTGGCTTCGAAATCAGCAAGCGTTTCCGTTTCAGCTTCAGCAAGCGCCTTAAATTCTACATCAGTTTCAGCAAGCGCATCCGAATCAGTCTTGAGTTCTGAGTCTGTTTCAACAAGTACATCTGAATCAACCTCAAGCAAACAAAGTTCAGAGTTGGAATCAGTTTCAGCCTCAGAATCAGTCTCAACTAGCACTTCAGCATCCGTAGCTCAAATGGAATCTTCTGAACTACAATCAGCCTCAGTCTCTGAATTGATTTCTGAATCCATTAGCGTGTCAACTTCTGTATCGACAAGTGCGTCAGAAGCAAGTGAATCAATTTCAGTAAGCGCATCTGAATCTGCCCTGTATTCTGCATCTGTATCTGAGTTGACTTCGGCATCAACCAGTGTTTCCGTTTCAGCATCAACCAGTGTGTCAGAAGCAAGTGCGTCAATTTCAGCAAGTGCCTCAGAATCAGTCTTGAATTCCGAGTCGGTTTCAGTCTCAACCAGCACTTCAGCATCCGTAGCTCAAATGGAATCTTCTGAACTTCAGTCTGCATCCGTATCTGAGTTGGCTTCGGAATCAACGAGCGTTTCCGTTTCAGCGTCAACAAGTGCTTCAGAATCTAGAGAGTCAGTTTCGGCAAGTACATCTGTATCTGCCTTGAATTCTACATCAGTTTCAACAAGTACATCAGAATCAACATCACGCAAACAAGCTTCAGAGTTGGAATCTGTTTCAGCATCCGCTTCAGTTTCAACCAGCACATTAGCATCTGTTGCTCAAGTGGAGTCGTCTGAACTTCAGTCTGCCTCAGTATCTGGGTTGACTTCAGAATCCACTAGCGTTTCAGTTTCAGCTTCGACAAGTGCGTCAGAAGCAAGTGCGTCGATTTCGGCAAGCGTCTCAGAATCTATCTTGAATTCCGAGTCGGTTTCAGTAAGTGCCTCAGAGTCAACTTCAAGCAAGAAAGCTTCTGAATTAGAGTCAGCTTCAACATCTGGGTCTATGTCAACATTGGCATCAACATCACTCCAAACGAGTGCATCCAACCAAACTTCGGCGGATAGCTCAACTTCGGCTAGTCATTCTATGTCACTGAGACCAAATTGGTCATCCGTTTCGACCTTGGCTTCAAACGCGGTAAACGAATCGAGAGTGGTGTACGGGTCTGCTTCGGCGAGTCTTCAGGAGCCAGCGAGCACGCTTGTTTCATTAAAAGCAAGCCAGCTCTCCTCAGAATCGACCTCTCTTTCAACGAGTCGTTCTACCTCTAGTTCGACAAGCCAATCCCATTCACAAAGTCAAGCGACTCCTCAGATGAGCTCTTCTGGCGAAAAATCGGCTGCTTCTGTATCTGAAGCAAAATCTACGTCGGACTCTCTGGGAGTGACGTCACGTGAGCTGTTTATCACGCTTGTAGTGGCTTTCTTTGCAGGTTTGGCCTCATTTTTCCATCGTAAAAAGTAAGTACAATCATCTTTCTTAAATTGAAAATTTGCTTCTTTCGATTCTTCTGATATACCGGCAGATCCATGAGAGGATTTGTCGGTTTTCTTTGAGAATGTCGGGGTGAAAAGCCTCGTGAAATATGGTATAATGAATGGAGAAAAGCTAGATGAATAGTGGTTCTTCAGATCATCTTCTGAAGAACTTTTTTCTCTTATAGATAAGGGATTGTTTAGGTGAAATGGTTCAGTCTTATGCGAGTGTTTGATGAGCGGATTTAGGTAGGATAACCATTTGAGAGAAGGGGGAGTAGAAGAGTAGGATATGATGAAACAATCTGGAGTTAGGAATCGATTATGTTGGACGATCCTATTCATCTTTGTTTATGTTTTAGGAAGTAAAATCACCTTACCCTTTGTGGACCTAGCGAAGGTTTTAAGTGTGAACGAAGGTACTGCAAGGGGTCTGGAGTTGACAAGTGCTATCATGGGTGGAAACCTTCGTGGTTTGTCTATTTTTGCCCTCGGGCTTTCGCCTTGGATGTCTTCCATGATCTTGTGGCGCTTGTTTACAGCATCTAAACGTCATGACCTGGAGAGAACCAGTTCGGACCTTGTGGAGCGACGGAAGATGTATCTGACACTTGCTTTGGCTCTTGTTCAATCTTTGGCGGTTTCCCTCTATCTCCCGTTAGAAACAGACCTGAGCCCTCTTCTAGTGGTCTCGCTTAATGCCTTGATTATGATAGCAGGTACTTTTTTCTTAGTCTGGTTAGCTGATTTAAATACCGCACTAGGCTTGGGGAATTCTATTGTCATCATGATGGCGGGGATGCTTCTGTACTTACCAGAGGATGTCCTTGGGACCTTATCAAAGAGTGGGCTTCCAGCATACAGCCTTCTGTTTCTATTTCTCCTCTTGTTAGCATTTATGTTTATGGTCGTATGCATCGAGTATGCTCGCTATCGGATCCCTGTGAATAAACTGGGGATTCACAACAGTTTGAAAGCTCGCACCTTTTTAGATGTCAAGCTCAATCCAGCTGGAGGCATGCCCTTTATGTATGCCATGACCTTGGTTTCTATCCCGCAATACATCTTTTTGCTGGTCCAAGCCATTAATCCCCATGCTTCATGGGCTGCCACTATTGCTAAGGAGTTGGTCATAGGAGAGCCAGCCTGGATATTTCTCTATGGTCTGATGATGGCCCTTCTGTCCTTTGCTTTTGCCTTTGTAACGGTCAATGGGGAAGAAATTGCAGACAAAATGATGAAAAACTCAGAGTATATTGATTTCGTTTATCCTGGAAAAGAGACGCGTAGGTACATCAATCGGATTGTCTTCCGTTTAACGGTCTTTGGGACGCTGTATTTAATCCTGTTTACCGTGTTGCCCTTCCTTCTTCTGCTTTGGGATAGAGGGCTCTTGCGTTTGGTCATGATTCCAGGAAGTTTTCTCATGTTTGTGGGGATGATTTCGACGATCCAGGAGGAAGTTCGAGCTCTTCGCGTGAACCAACGCTATACAAGATTGTTTTAGGAGTTGCTATGTATTACTTTATACCAGCCTGGTATGGCAGCGAGCGTATTTGGCACAGTACGACGACGCCTTGGTATTGGTCGAAAGATATGATTGAATTTGATGAGACCATTCATCAAATTCGCGTTTTTCAGGAAGCGGGAGTGGAGCGAAGATTAGTGCTTCCACACTATTGCCCACAACTGCGTTACTACCTCCATCGGCAAGATTTGTTGGAAACAGACTATCTGTCGATTTTTGATCACATTCAGGGGATTTCCCCTCGCCGAGAGATGATGCCGATCCAGGTCGAGGATTTAGAATGGCCTGCTCACACAAGCTTTGCTTATACTCCTTTTCAAATAGTGGCTTTCTGTCGCGGTCAAATCATCGCTAGTATCGATTTGGGAGTAGATGGGAATCTTCTTTCAGTTAATCGGCTAAAGGATAAAGAAACGGTTTATGTGCAGTATCTGGATGACCGAGGTTTTATTTCCAGTGTTATTTATTACAAAGAGGGAAGTCCGTATTTCCAAGACTATCTAACCCCCGAAGGGGACTGGGTCTTGAGAGAGTTATTGACGGATGCTAGCCACATGGTCTTTGTTAATGAAGCCTTTCAGAAGCAGTTTAAACGAGAAACCTACTCGGACATGGGAGAAGTGGTTGCTGAAAAAATGAAAGCCAACCTAGGAGACCTAGTGCCGGATCAAGATCGTATGGTGATTGCGGCCCATCCAGCTAACCTACCCTTTATCAAACAAGTGGAGCGGGGCATTTCAAAGGTTCTCTCTTTTTATGGGCAACGCCAGCCACTATCTCAAGAGGATTCCTTGCTTCCTATTTCTTTGAAAGAGGTTGACTTGGTGCTGGCTGATAGTGAAAAAACGAAACAAGACTTGCTTCGTCTTGCTCCAAGTATGGCTTCTAAGGTCCGTCGCCTGACGTCCTTTGATTCGCGGCTGAGATTGGGAAGCAGTCAAGAGAGGAAAGAGTCGAAAATCTTTTTCTACCTAGATGAAAAAAATCTCCCCTCTCAATCCGTTTTACAGAAAATGTTTGAAATCTTAGCGAAAAATCCCTTGTTTGAGGTCGTTTTCGCGATTTACAATGCTTCTGATGAAGCTGTAGCGACACTAGATCATCAGTTAGAAGACTTGGCTGGCGAGATGGGGATGGCTGCTAGAGGTGTTCAGGTTGATTCTCGTGAGCTGGGAGAAAACCACATCCTCGAAGATGCTTCTCTCTTTGAAAAGAAGCTAGATCGTTATAAGCTTCGAAATTTCTTCAATGAGAACGACATTATCAAAGAATTAGAACAGACTCGCTTGATAGTGGATTTAAGTGAGGAGCCCAATCTGTATACACAGATTGCAGGCATTTCGGCAGGGATCCCTCAGATCAATCGCACCCAAACAGAGTATGTAGACCATTTAAAGAATGGATATATCCTAGGGGAGCTGGAGGAAGAGCTAGAAAAAGCGATGGACTATTTCCTGAGGGACCTTAAACCATGGAATGAGTCGCTGATTTATTCCGTCGAAAAGATTCAAGAATATACAGGCCAGCGCTTGATTGCCAAATGGGAAGGATGGATGAAAAACTAGGATGGACAGGAAGTTGGAAACGGGCCATATTCTTCAAATTGGACCTACAAATTGGCAGGAAGAAGTGACAATTCCAGAAGGTCTTACCTGGCATTATTTTTCTACTCAAACACCTCTACAGATAGAAGACTACATGGCGGAGCAAGGCATCAAGCAGTTTAAGGCCTTGGTGCTGGATCATCCTGAAAGGCTATTGAACTTCAAAGAAGAACTGGGTCTATTTCAGCCCTACACTGTTTTCTATGATCAAGAGTCATTTACGGAAGAACTGAGTCGTTTGATGCAACTGGTTCAGGCTAAGGCTTGGGATTTTTCTGATAAGGCTCACTTTCTCTATCAACTCCATCGTTTCCTTTATGACGGTCAGTATGGAGATGCTTTTAGTGTCAGAGATTTACGAATTAGAGCAGACTTTGAAGGGATGCAAACGGTCAGAGGGAAACACTTTTTGGAGTTAGACGGCTCATATGGAGAAGAATATACTCCCATCGCCCAATGGGTCAACACCTATTCTTATGATGGGACTATTCCTACGGATCTATGGTTAGAGTACGAGAAAACGGCAGGCTGTCAAATCCGTTTGCGGATCCAATTTTTCCAGAGTGGGACCTTGGGATCTTTAGTGAAGGAACTTGTCTATTCAGAAGTAGACTTGGAAAGGCCGGTTTTGATTGACGATCCTGATCGTTATTACCTATCCTTTTCACTAGAAGCGAAGGGCCAGGGGCGACTCATGATCGGTGCTTTGCACAAGCGCTTCTCCCATGGCCCTTTTGGAGAAATTGCTCTTGGTTCACAGACCCTCAGAGACAGCAAGCGTCAGGAAATTTTTGCTTATTTCCATCCAGGAGACCTGAAGCCACCTCTGAATATTTATTTTTCTGGCTATCGTCCTGCAGAGGGCTTTGAAGGCTTTGTCATGATGAAAAATATGGGAGCTCCCTTCATTCTCTTTTCCGATCCACGTCTAGAGGGGGGATGCTTCTATCTAGGATCTCCAGAGTTGGAAAAGAAGATTCAGGATTTTATCGATCACCATCTTCAATCCTTAGGATTTGGTCCAAAAGAATTGAACTTTTCAGGTCTATCAATGGGCACTTATGGAGCCCTCTACTATGGAGCCTCTTACTCACCTCATGCGATTTTGGTTGGGAAACCGATTGTCAACCTTGGGGATGTAGCGGCCAATCTGAAGTTTAAGCGGCCGGATGAATTTGGAACCTCGCTTGATATGATGCAATTGCTCCTTGGTCGAGTGTCGAGTGAAGGGATAGAGGCCTTGAACAAGCGTTTTTGGGATCGATTTCATCAGGCAGAGTTAAAGGATACCCTCTTAGCCTTGGCTTATATGAAAGACGATGATTACGACCAGAAGGCTTATTCGGATATTTTAGAAGCTCTTTATCACCAACCAGTTAGGATCATTAGTTCGAGTCGGCCGGGGCGCCACAATGATGCAACGGAATCCATCATCGAGTGGTTCTTGACTCAATACAAAGAAATCATGGAAAGAGATTTTGGAAGAAGTGGATGATTAGGATGAGAAAGCAAAAAGATCGTCCCCTTTATTGGGGGCCGATCTCTTCAGTTGATTATTTATGGGGGTCTGTGATAGAAAGACTAGCAGAAGATCAGATTCGGTTTATGAATCCTTTGATGCCTTCTGGTCAAGTCTTAAAAAGTTGGAAATCTCTCACAAGCTATGGGGAGGACCGGATGGCACCCTGTCTCCCACTTTTACAGAGAGGCCAGATCTATGTAGTTGAAGTTCAGATGACTTCTAGACCTGCTCATACGGTTATGCTAGAAGTTGTTTGCCAGGATCGTTTTGGCAAGATAGTGGACCGGCAAGTCAGTACAGAAGGGCAAGTTAAGTTTGTGTATCCAGAGCAAGCCTATTCTTACCAAGTGCGTCTCCTCAGTGCAGGGATGCAAGAGTTTACCTTTCACCATATCACGATTTCATCGATTTCATCAGAAAAATGAGATATTCAGATACGGACCAAATAGATTGCAGTAAATGAGGACCTAGTGAATTCTATAAAATTGAAAAAAATAAAAAAGATCTTAAACGAGGTGAATAGCTGGAAAGATCGAATGTCCCAGTTGACAGACCAGCAGTTACAAGAAAAGACAGAGGAATTCCGCCGTCGTTTCCGACAAGGGGAGACACTGGACGATTTGCTAGCAGAAGCTTATGCAGTCGTGAGAGAAGTCTCTCAGCGAGTCTTGGGGATGTTTCCTTACGATGTTCAAGTCATGGGAGCTATCGTTCTCCACCAAGGAAATATTGCAGAGATGGAAACTGGGGAAGGAAAGACCCTAACGGCAACCATGCCAGCTTACCTGAATGCTATAGAAGGGAAGGGAGTTATGGTGATTACCCCCAATACTTATCTGGCAACTCGTGATGCGGAAGAAATGGGGAAGATTTATCGTTTTCTAGGTTTGACGGTCGGAGTTCCACTTCAGGACACTGAGAGTGAACTCTCCCCAGCTAAGAAGCGGTTGCTCTATCAAGCTGACATTGTCTATACCACCAATAGCAGCCTGGGCTTCGATTATCTTTCAGAAAATTTAAGCGCCTCTATTGATGGTCAATTCCTAGCAAATTTGAACTATGCGATTGTAGATGAAATCGATTCGATCTTACTGGATAGTGCTCAAACACCCTTAGTGATTTCTGGCTCGCCTCGTGTGCAGTCCAATCTATATGGGATTGTAGATACCTTGATTCGGACCTTCAAAGAAGGAGAAGAATACAAGGCCGATGGGGACAAGAAACAGGTGTGGTTGACCCCCAAAGGAGTAACAGTGGCCGAGACTTTTCTATCCCTTCAGCATTTGTATGATCCCCAGCACCTTAATCTTGTCCGCCATATTCGTCTGGCTTTACAAGCGCATCAACACTATAAAAGGGACAAGGATTATGTCGTCCGTTCGAATGAAAAAGGAGAACAGGAACTTGTTCTTTTGGATCAAGCAACGGGGCGTCTCATGGAATTGACTCGCCTTCAAGGGGGACTTCATCAGGCACTTGAAGCCAAGGAAGGACTTTCCTTGACACCAGAGACACGAGCCATGGCTTCGATCACTTACCAAAACTTGTTCAAGATGTTTCAAAAACTTGGCGGTATGACGGGAACCGGGAAGGTTGCAGAAGCTGAATTTTTGGAGACCTATGCCATGTCAGTAGTTCAGATTCCAACCAATCGCAAACGAATCCGCCAGGATCTCCCAGATGAGATATATCAGACCTTGCCAGAAAAAGTCTATGCCTCTATGGCCTACATCAAAGAAGTCCATGCAAAGGGAAACCCGATTTTGATCTTTGCCGGTTCGGTTGAGATGTCAGTCTTGTACTCAAACCTTCTCCTTCGTGAAGGGATTCCCCATAATCTCTTGAATGCCAACAAGGCTTCTCGTGAAGCACAGATTATTGCTGAATCTGGTCAAAAAGGTGCAGTGACCGTTGCAACCTCGATGGCAGGTCGGGGGACAGATATCAAATTAGGGCAGGGTGTAGCTGCCTTAGGTGGCCTGGTTGTCGTCGGGACGGAGCGGATGATGAATCGCCGGATAGATCTCCAGATTCGAGGACGATCAGGACGTCAAGGAGACCCTGGAAAAACCAAGTTTTTTGTCTCGCTGGAGGATGATTTAATCAAACACTGGGGTCCAAACTGGATCCAAGATAGCTATCAAGATTACGACGTAGAGGATCGACTTCAAGAAGCCAAACCTCTAACTCGGAGAAAGTACCAGCGCATCGTCGCTCAAGCCCAGGATGCGAGTGAAAGTGCTGCGCAAGCTAGTCGTCGCTTGACCTTAGAGTTTGCAGAGAGCATGAACATTCAGCGTGATTTGGTTTATAAGGAACGGGAACGGTTGATTAGACTGGACAGACGTTTGGACGGACTGATCGAGAAAATTGCTCGGGAAGTGTTTGCCCAAGTGGCTAAAAATAAGAAGTATCAAGACCCGATTGCCTTCTATCACTATATTTTAGATCATATCAGTTATCAGGTTGATCCTGCTCAGATCCATCAAGCTTTTCCTTCCAAGCAGGCAAAAGAGGATTTTCTCTGGGAGCTAGCCCGCTCTGAGTTGCTGGCTAAATATCAAAGGCTGGAATCCGATGAGGTAATTGCTCAGTTTCAACGGATGGTGCTCTTAAAGGCTATTGACGAAAATTGGGTGGAACAAGTGGATTATTTGCAACAATTACGTGTGGCTTTGTCTGGTCAGTACGCCAGTCAAAAGAATCCACTGGTCGAATTTTACCGAGAAGCCTCTTTGTCTTTTGATCGGATGAAGGCTTTGGCAAAAGAGCAGATGGTTCGCAATCTCTTACTCAGTCGAGTAGAAATCAATACAAAAGGGGAAATTGTCCTATATTTCCCATAAAAGAGGATTTATGACAGTATACAATATCAATCTTGGGATTGGATGGGCCAGTAGTGGCGTCGAGTATGCACAAGCCTATCGGGCCAAGTTGCTACGACAGATCCAAGAACCTGCAAAATTTATTTTTATGGATATGATATTAGCAGACAATATTCAACACTTAACAGAGAATATTGGATTTAAAGATCATGAAATCATATGGCTCTACAGCCATTTTACAGATATCAAAATTGCGCCAACGACTTACACAATCGCTCAAGTCTTGGCTGGGTTCGCTGGGAAGCCAACGCGAGAAGAGACTAAGGAGAAGGTGAGGCGCTATTTCTACGAAGACCAGGACAGTTTTTTGACTTGCTATCTTCGGGACGAAAAGAGTCCTTATGTGGAGCGCTGTGAGTATGTCTCCAGAGGGATCCTAGTCAGAAAGGACTACTTTTCCTATGCTCGCTACTGTACAGAGTACTTTATCCCCAAAAATAATCAAGCCCATTTGATTGAACGACGTTTCTACAATGAAGACGGAAGTGTGGCCTATCGGATGCAGGTGGCAGATGGTCAGGAGATTTACCGTTTCCCAGATCGTTATCTCCTGGGCCGGCAGGAATTGATCCGCTACTTCATGCAAAGTCTTAACTTGACCAAACAAGATCTGGTGATTCTGGATCGGGAGACTGATATCGGCCAACCTATTTTTGAAGAGGCCCAAAAAGCTCGTCTAGGAGTCGTGGTCCATGCGGAGCACTATAGTGTCAATCATACCGATGATCAATATATTTTGTGGAACAATTATTACGATTACCAATTTACCAATGCGGACAAGGTGGACTTCTTTATTGTCGCGACAGATCGCCAAAAGGAAGTTTTAGCAGCGCAATTCGCCAAATATACCCCTCATACTCCTGCTATCTACACCATTCCGGTAGGAAGTCTCGCCAGTCTACCGCAAAACGACTCTCGTAAACCTTTTTCTTTGATGACTGCTTCGCGTCTGGCAACAGAAAAACACATCGACTGGTTAGTACGAGCAGTTGTTGAAGCAAAAAAAGAGCTACCAGCTCTCTCATTTGATATTTATGGAAAAGGCGGAGAGGAAGAAAAACTGCGGTCTCTGATTGAAGAGCTAGGAGCGACGGACTATATCCAGCTCAAAGGGCATATGGATTTGACTGCTATTTACAAAGATTATGAAGTCTATCTTTCGGCTTCAATTAGTGAAGGCTTTGGTCTAACCTTGATGGAGGCGATTGGTTCTGGTCTTCCAATTATTGGCTTTGATGTACCTTATGGCAATCAGAACTTTGTTAGAGATGGGGAAAATGGCTACCTGCTTCCGACTGAACCAGACCAGGTTGTGGATAGGATAGCGAGGTCCTTTGCTGAAATGATCTGCTTGCTATACCAGAGTCAAAAGATGACTTCCATGCGTCAAGCATCTTATGCGCGTGCAGAAGATTTTCTAACCAGTAAGGTTGAAAAAGCTTGGACTCAATTGATTGAGGAGGTGACCCATGCTGAACGTGTTTGATCGGTTTTCGCGCGAAAGCCAAGACCTGCTCTATTCTTTACAAAGAGCAGGTTACACGCATCCAACAATCGTCTTGGAACCAAATGGTTTTTTACCTGATGGAGTGGAGTCGCCTTTTCTGTACTTTTTAGGTCGACCAACAGGTGAAAAAAGGGGGCGCTTCTTTAACGAAATTTTAGTCCCTGATTTTTGGGAAATCACTGGAGATGCATCTGGTGGACGGATTTCTTATTACGGCCAAGAAAAAGCGCATATCTATTACCAAGGAGCGACTCATAAGCGAATCGTCGAGCGGGTAGAGTGGTTCAATCAAGAGGGACAAGTAAGGACAGTCGATCACTATGATCAATACGGTCGAAAAATAGCGGTAACCACTTGTGATGGTCAGGGCAATCCTTTGTTAACCACCTACTTTGAAGAAGAAATAGAACGCCTGACAGAAAATCATCAAACAGGTGATCTGATTTTGACGTTGGATCATGAGCCCATACGGATCTTCAAAAATCGACTAGATTTCTATGTCTTTTATGTCCAATACCGAGGATTTGCTCTAGATCAAGTGCTCTTTAATACGCTGGCTCAGTCTTTTGCTTTGAGTTTGCAACTTGGCAAAATGGGACTGGTAGGCCGGGATGTCTTGGTTTGGCAAGAGCCATTACAGGATAGTCTGCCGGGGAATATGCAACTGATCCTCAATAGTCCAGAGATACGGACGAAGAAGATTTTCATCCCTCAAAGGGAGACCTATCGCCGTGCCCTAGAGTTGGTATCACCAGAGCAAGAGGATTGTTTTGCCCCTCTTGGTTATATCTATGATTTTGCTGTCAAAGACGATATTCGCAAGGATGCTTTTGTATTAACAAATTCAGATCAGATTGAAGCCTTGCCTTATTTGCTAGAGCAATTACCGGATGTGACCTTCCGAGTTGCTGCTGCGACAGAGATGTCACCGGAACTCATGTCTCTGGTCCGCTACCCCAATTTGGTCTTGTATCAGAATATTAGCCAGGAGCGGATCAAGGAGCTTCTTCACCAATCCAGTATCTATCTAGATATCAATCATTTTGGGGAGGTACAGGGAATTGTTCGTAAGGCCTTTGAGCACCAACAGTTGATCCTAGGCTTTGAACAGACCTTACATGACCCGCCTTATCTTGCTCAAGAAAATGTCTTTAGGCAAGGAGCAAAAGATGAACTCGTGGCTCGAATCAAAGAAATTTATCACTCAATAGAGAACTATCGACACGCAGTTTCAAATCAAATTGCACAGTCTAACGCGATCGAACAGGAAGAGTTCCGTTCGAGATTCCAGGAAGGGATAGGTAATAGAGATGTCTGATCAGAAGAAGGACTTGTTCTATAAAGAAGTAGAAGGACGGATGAATGCGCTGAAGCGAAGATCCACAGAAAAAGAAAAAGCAACGCGCTCAGAAAACGTCAACCTGACTTTAAATGTTGTCATCGGCCTCGTTATCTTGTTGGGAGTGTTGCTTACCCTTTTCCGAGTTTTTGGAGGCTAAGATGGAAATGTTATTTGTGGTGCTGATTTTTCTTCTATCGATCAGTTTAATCTTGTTGGTGCTGTTTCAACCTCGGCAACAACAATCACTGTCAACAGATGCGACTAGTAACTTAGGGAAACCAAGCTATTGGCTAGCCCGTCGAGGGATCAAGCTAGCGACGCTAATCGTTAGTGTCCTCTTCTTTTTAACCTTATTTATCTATCTGCTCCTTGCACGGGTTTAAAAGGATAGTAAGGACCTTTTTCTTGAAGTAGCGACTTTGAATGGGAGCAGAAGTGGGATCGGCATGTTTCAATCTTTTCTTCCTGGTGATAACTATTTTTTATGGAAGGTATATGAAATATATATTTTTCAAGCTTTCTATTCTATGATAGACTAAGTGTCACCAAGAGAAAAAAGAGGTAAACTTATGACAACATTCCAGATTCATACAGTTGAGACAGCACCAGAAGAGGTAAAAGAGGTTCTTGAAACCGTCCAAAAAGATAATAACGGCTACATTCCGAATCTCATTGGTCTTTTAGCAAATGCACCGACAGCTCTGGAAGCCTATCGTACAGTCGGTGCGATTAACCGCCGTAACAGTTTGACACCAGTTGAACGTGAAGTGGTCCAAATCACTGCAGCAGTGACCAACGGTTGTGCCTTCTGTGTGGCAGGTCATACAGCGTTTTCAATCAAGCAAATCCAAATGAACGATGACCTTCTTCAAGCCCTGCGTAATCGTACTCCAATCGAAACTGATCCGAAATTGGACACCTTGGCTAAATTCACCTTGGCTGTGATCAATACCAAGGGGCGAGTTGGAGATGAAGCCTTAGCTGAATTTTTGGAAGCCGGTTATAGTCATCAAAATGCTTTGGATGTGGTGCTAGGTGTGAGTCTAGCTAGCCTCTGTAACTATGCCAATAACCTAGCCAACACACCCATCAACCCAGAATTGCAACCTTACGCGTAACCGAAAAAGCTTGTGCGTGAAATGATGGAGCCAAGCTTAACAATAAGGAAATGAGAAGTAGCTTTTATGCCTACTTCTTTTTTGATCTGCTTCCTTCTCTTTTATGGTATACTGAAAGCGATAAAATGATTGGAGATCAAGATGAAAAAGATTCCTTTAGCATTTTCAGGCTGCCTGTTAGGTTTAGCAGGGGCTGGAAACCTTCTGTCTGATACCTTCCCAGTTCTGTCTCATTTCTTCAGTTTGACAGGTTTGATCCTATGGGTTTTCTTTTTATGTCACCATCTGATCTACTGGCGAGAAACCAAGATCGACCTTCAAGAACCAGCCCTTCTATCTGGAATGGCGACTTTTCCCATGGCTGGGATGATTCTATCGACTTATCTCTTACGACTCTTTCCGACATTTGGAGGACTCGCCCAGGCAGTTTGGTGGGTTGCTTTCCTCTTAGATTGTGGCTTGATCTTCTACTTTACCAAGACCCATATATTGGCAAAACCGAGAGCCAATGCCACCCCTAGTTGGACCGTCCTTTATGTGGGGATTGCTGTTGCTGCCTTGACCTACCCAGTGGTAGGAGTGGTTGGGTTGGCCTATCTGACTCTCGGATTTGGCTTTGTCTTAACCTTGATTCTTTATCCCCTGATCTACCAGGGGTTGAAAACCAGCCCTTTACCGAGCCACTTGTTGGGACAAGAAGGTATCTATTGTGCCCCCTTTTCTCTTCTGTTAGCGGCCCTGGTTCGTGTTGGTGGAGCCAGTCTACCTGTTTGGCTGTTAACCATTATGGTCGGACTCTCTCAAGCTTTTTATTTCTTTGTTTTAACGCGTCTGCCTAAAATGTTAAAAGAGGGCTTTCAACCAGCCTTTTCAGCCTTAACCTTCCCCACGGTCATTACAGCTACCTCCTTGAAAATGGCCCAAGGTCTATTGCATAGTTCTCTATTAAGGCCCCTTGTCTGGTTAGAGACTATTCTGTGCCTAGCCATTCTTGTGTCCGTGCTTGTAGGATTTGTGACTTACAGAAAAGGGGAGAACGAGCATTCCAATAGAAACTAGAGGTCAGAGACGGTTGTTTCGACCTTTTTTAGTTTACTTTCTAATTGAATCCTAGGAATGATTATGGTAAGATGCAATAAATCATTTTTAGTCTCCTTCGAAAGGAATGTATGAAATTTATAAAGACAAAAGCCAAGCTCTTTTATCCACTTTTACTACTGGTCTTCTATATCTTAGTTCGGCCACAGTTTCGCGAGTTGGGCCAACTAGTCAGCAACCAAGTCGGCCAAGCTCTTAGCTATTTTTGGACCCTTCTCTTTTTAGAGGCAGGTTATTTGATGCTTGTTTTTTCATTTGTAAAGAAATACAGTCCACGTACCGTTTTTCAGTGGGCGAAGAAGAAAAAATTCCTTCCCGCTATCTACGCTACTATATTCTCCAGTTGTGCCATCTACTGGCTAGATTACTTTCTTAGTGGGTTCACCAAAGGACGTCTAGCTATTTATCACTCTTTTCCGGTGACCTTGGAAGCCTTAGGATCTCTCATACTCTTTGTATTAGTGGTCATCATTCGACCGATGACCGTGGAATTAATCTTCCGTGGAGCGCTTGTCCAAGCCTATTTTAAAAAATGTCCCTTCTACGCGAGTGTATGGGCCCCAGCCCTTATCTATAGTGGACTTCAATTCCTCCAGCATCCTTTTACTTTTTTGAGTTTTTTGATCTATACCATCCCCGCCCTTATTTTTGGATTATTGAATGAAAAGATGGGCTCCTTGTATTATCCTATCCTTGCTCATGTTGGCTTGAACTTCATTTATAGCTTACCCATCATCTTATCAACCATCCAGCATCTCTTCTCCTAGTCGTTTTGACGGCACTGGAGGAGGCTTTAAACCAAGAGCCAGAAGGTCGTTGGTTTTTTTTGAAATTATGGTATAATAGAATAAATTTAAAAGAGGGAGTGGGAGTTTGAGAAAAAGCTATCGTGTCAAGCGAGAAAAAGATTTCAATGCCATTTTTAAAAGCGGCAAGAATTGTGCAAATAGAAAATTTGTCATCTACCGTTTGCCACAAGAGCAGCCCCATTTCCGTGTCGGCTTATCCGTGAGTAAAAAACTAGGAAATGCTGTGACACGCAACCGAATCAAGCGCTTGATTCGTCATGTTTTAATGAAGCATCAGGATCATCTTGTAGCAGATGATTTTGTTGTGATTGCTCGAAAGGGAGTTGAAGAACTGGATTTTGACCAGATCGAAAAAAATCTAGTCCATGTATTAAAATTAGCGCAAGTCTATCGTCAGGAAAGGTAATTACGTGAAAAAGAAACTAAAAGTAGCTAGCTTACTCGGAGGGGCCCTCCTTTTATTAACAGCCTGTGGAACGTCTGAAGTGACTTCCCAATCATCAGGAGTTTGGGAAAAATTTGTTTACTTCTTTGCTGAAGTCATTCGTTTCCTTTCTATCGGAGGAAACATCGGAGTCGGGATTATCCTCTTCACTCTCTTGATTCGGACCATTCTTTTACCAGTTTTCCAATACCAAATGACCTCCTCGCGCAAAATGCAGGAGATTCAGCCACTAGTGAAAGAAATCCAGGCCAAGTACCCTGGGAAAGATTTGGAAAGCCGCACTCGTATGTCAGAGGAAATGCGAGCCCTTTATAAAGAAAAAGGTGTCAAGACTTCCTCTGCCTTCTTGCCATTGCTTGTACAAATGCCAGTCTTGATGGCCTTGTTCCAAGCCTTGAGTCGGGTAGAATTCCTAAAAGTCGGTCATTTCCTTTGGTTGGATATGAGCGCAACAGACCCAACCTTTATTTTGCCAGTTTTGGCAGCCATCTTCACCTTCTTTAGTACCTGGTTGAGCAACAAAGCCATGCCAGAAAAAAATGGTGGAATGACAGCCATGATGTATGCGATGCCCGTGATGATTTTCTTCTTCGCTATGTACTCAGCCAGCGGGGTTGCTCTCTACTGGGTAGTTTCCAATGCTTATCAAGTTGGGCAAACTTACCTGTTGAACAATCCATTTAAGATTATTGCGGCACGTGAAGCAGAGCAACAGGCAATCAAAGATCTAGAAAAACAAAAACGACGTGCATTTAACAAAGCACAGAAAAAGAAAAACTAAGAAGGAGTTTGACAGATGGTCCAATATAAAGGAGTCAATGTTGAAGAAGCCATTCAAAATGGTTTGAAAGAATTAGATATCCCG
>ERZ772962.905-NODE-905-length-16341-cov-5.139813_pt1 | contig 16341 bp, 18 predicted proteins | sample MGYA00580676_ERZ772962 | MGnify/ENA primary metagenome ERZ772962 (study PRJEB29015, sample SAMEA2738049) | human oral metagenome | biome: human oral; feature: human-associated habitat; material: saliva | place: China | collected 2230 ...
AACACTGCGAGCTTTAGGACAGATACTCGATGCTCCTATCCGAAATATGCAAGAGACGTGAGATGACTCTTGACACACCATAGGAGCGTCCTTGCCGAGGCTGACGACATCTACTTCGTGGGTCTTCCCGGCTATGGCTTTGCGCAGCGTTCCCAGACAGAGAAGCAGCGTTGGGCTGATTTAATCGATGCTTACTTCACGAGCGAACGCAGCCACAATCTTGTGATTGCACTTGTGGACATCAGGCACGATGCCCAGGCACTCGATCTCCAGATGATCGACTACCTGAAAGGGGCTGGCCTTCCCTTCATCATTGCCCTCACGAAGACAGACAAGCGTGCCCACCAGAAACAGCAGGTCCAGCTGAGGAATTCGGTGTAAACGAGATAGTCTGCATCATCACCTCAACACAGATAGGCTTGGGCATCTATACCCTGAAGCACTTCATCGAACAGGCCTGCTAAAGCAAACACCCAAAGCTAAGCAAGGAGGCTCTCCCGGTTATTGAACTGTGCCCCAAATCCTGGACGCCCTAATAGAGACTGAACCTAGACGGCCTGGTTCCGGAATTCCTCCGGGGTCAGGCCGTCGAGCGCCTTCTGGCGCCTGCGGGTGTTCCAGAAGATTATATATGCCTCGAGGTCTGCCTTGAACGCCTCGAACGTGTCCCAGTCATTCCCGCGGAAGAACTCGTCCTTCATATGGCCGAAGAGGCCCTCGGTGCAGGCATTGTCGAGGCAGTTGCCCTTCCTGGACATGCTCTGCACGATCCCTGCCCCCTCGAGCTTGGAGCAATAGGCCTCATGCTGGTACTGCCACCCCATGTCGCTGTGGAGCAGCGGATGCTTCCATGCGGGGAGCTTCTCTATGAGCATGCAGAGCATGTCCATCTGCTGCGCCATGTCGGGGTGCTCCGATATGGACCATGCGACGATCTTCCTGTTCGAGAAGTCGTAGAGCGGCGCGAGGTATGCCTTGCCGAACGAGCACCTGAATTCCGTCACGTCCGTCCCCATCTTCTCCCATGGCCCTTCGGACGCGAAGTCGCGTCCCAGCAGGTTCTCGAAGGTGCTGCCCACGACCCCCTTGTACGAGTTGTATCTGTGGTAGTCGGTCTCGCGCCTGATGCCGCAGGATATCCCCATCTCGTGCATGATCTTGAGCACCGTCTTGTCGGCTATGCGCGCTCCGTCCTCACTGCGCAGGCACATGGCTATCTCCCTGTGGCCGCATCCGTTGGGGCAGCGCGAGAATATCTCCGCCACGCGCTTCCAGAGCTTTGGCCTGGTGGGTCTGGCGGGATGGGAGAGCGCATAGTGGTACGTCGACCTCGCAAGACCCGCTGCCGCCAGCAGGTCGTCGAGCCTGTAGCCCTCCTGCGCGAGCGCATGCACGGCCTCTGCCTTCGCCCGGGTCAGATCCTTCCCCTTCCAGCCAGGGACCGCAGTTTTTTAGGTACGCCACCTCGGCCTCGAGCTGCTGAACCCTGCGCTCGAGCTGCTGCTCGCGCGTGAGCGGCCTCGCTGCGGCCCCCGATCCCTTCGGGCGTCACCTTGGCCTTCGGCCTCAGCGCCTCCATCGCGGTATGCCCTGCACCACCTGTCGAGTGGGGCCAGCGACATGATGCCATACCTGGCCATCGCATCGCCCTTGGACATGCCATCCTCGACGACGGCCTTCGCGGCTGCGACCTTCTGTCCGTATGTATACCTTGCCTGCTTCCCGTCCATCGACAGCAGCGCCTCGCTTCCGAACGCCTTCCATATCTGCTGCCATTTTCTCACGGTGCTGCGCGGCATGGAGAGCTCCTTCGCCACGCTCTTGTATCCACGTCCTTTCCCGAAGAGCTCTGCCGCCTTCTTCCTTGCCTCGATGTCGTGCTTGACCCTCAGATCGGTATGCATGAATATGCCTCCCATTTCCTATATCCAGGAAATGGGAGGCGGTTCATTATCCCGGGAGAGCCTTCCTTTTGTCTATCGGCTATACGAGAGACTACTTGTCGTTCCTGCACTTCCCGAAGCGCATGCAGACGGCAATGCCGATGAAGGCAATACCCAGAGCAGAGAGTGCCTGGATCGTCGCGATGGAGGCGGTATCGGACATATCCGGGTTCATCTCCTTCCTCTGCTCAGGCTTCTGCTTTGCAGGAGGCTCAGGCGCGGCAGGGGCAGTGTAGCTGTTATCGAAGGAGCAGAGCTCAGCCTTACCGACCTTTTTGCCGGAGGTATCAATCTCGTAGACGAAGACCTTGGGCGTCAGCTTCTCGGAGTTATCATTCCAAAACTGCACCGTCACCTGGTAAATGCGGGAGTCATAGGTCCAGTTCTCGGCGTTTCCTACGGTCTGGGTGACCTTGTAGGAGTACTCGACTGGCTCAGAAGCCGTCACAGCGAAAGAGGCTTTGCCTGCTCCATTGAAGAAGAGCGTGCCTTCGGCCAGTGCCTTGTAACTTGCATCGTTCTGAGGCTTTGCCGTGACAGTGAAGCCAGGAACAGACTCGGCCTTGTCTCCGGAGAGTGTGACCTCGACAGGGATATCGGCTTCAGCCTTGTCGTAAGCGAATGCAGGGACAGCCGTGTCAGCGATAACGGCGCAGATGAGACCCAGAGCTGCCACGAACAAGCTGAATCCGCGAACACCTTTCGTGCGGAACGATCCAACTTTGCTCTGCCTGATCATATCCTTGTGTCCTTCTCTGTTGTAGCCGGGCACTTTGAGTTCCGGCATCCTGTATGACTCATGCCTGCAGATGAGCAAGCACAGAATCGCTAGTCTCCTGCATTGTCCTCGTCGTACCGGTCGACCACCTTGCAGAGCACGATAGTCCTCGCATCCGTCGCATTGGAAGAGCAGGTCGAAAGAGAGATGATCTGAACTTCCGAAGAGAGACTGCCTTGTCGGTAGTGCACAGCCGAACTCTCAGCCTTCTGGACTACCTCCGCCACCTGTCCTGTTTCTGCAGGCGTCCCGAAGATGACCTGATCGTAGGCATTCTCCGTAAGCACCGCATCCACTTCAAGCTCGAGCGTCTCGTGTGGCAGATAGAGCTTGGCCGACTTGTTCGAATCGAAGAAGCTATGATCCAGAAAGAGGTCGAGATCTCCGAACATCTTGTGGGATACCATGTGGTGTCCCATGATGACCTCATAGGGTTCGGTGAAGTTCCGGTCACAGGCAGAGTCTAGGAAGAGAGATCCTGACGCAGAGCTTGCTCCCGTCGCATCCTTGTCGAGGTACTCGAAATCATCCGATCCCTGGACCACCGGATAGTCGATGCCCGTGTTGTCTACCGTGAGCCAGGCAACTACATCGGGATTCATCGCGAGAAGCTCGCCGAAACCATAGCCCCCTGGACGATACTGCGTGAGATCGGTACCTTCTACCACCTGATAGGAATCCCAAAGGGAATATCCTGCAAGGCCCCCAATCAGGAGCAGGACGATGACCATCACCCACGTAACGACATGGTCAAAGATACGGGCAGCACGGGCACCAGCTGTCTGGTGCCCGTACCTTCCATAGCATCCGAAGGTGTCTGCTACCGCACGCATCAATCTTTAGAAGTCCTCGCCGGCATGACGACGACGGGAGATAACGAGGGCTACACCGCCAGCGACAGCAACCATAGCGACCGCAATGAACGGGAGGGTGTTCATCGTAATGCCGGTATCGGAAGCGAAGCCCTTCTTGTTCTTGAAGGCAACAGCGTCACCACCCTTGCTGATGGTACCCTTGCCGATCGGGGCGTTGCCTCCCTTCACATCTGCCAAGGTGACGTTATCTGCCGTCGTATCATCCTCGTCCGTGACATCAGTGCTGTCATAGGACTTTGTATCCGTCTCCGTGACGGTATAGGTAGCGCCGTCAGGGAGGTTGTTCACGACGATATGCTGACCATCCTGCAGAGTGAAGGTATATGTCGTTCCAGCAGTAAGCGTGTCAGAAGTACCATCCGACTTCTTGACAGTGTATTGTCCAGTAGCACCTTTGACATCGAGGGTATAGCTGAAGGTATCTGCGATGTTGGCTGCAGAACCGGAGACGTTCTTGGAGACGGTCAGGTTGTCGTTTGCGGCAGCAGAATTGGTGAAGGATGCGGTTTCGGTCTTGTTGTTGTCCTTGTCATGAACCTTAATGCTCTTGATAACCGGCGTCTTGCTGGTTGGATAGTCATCGGGCCAGGCGACAGTCACGTAGATGTCATACTCAACATCACTATAAGTGATATTGGGGTTAGAGCCTTTCTCCTCCTTCAGATGGAATACATAGGTTCCCGGGGTCGTGAAATCAGTCGTACCAAAGAGATCAGCTGCTGAGAGATTAGCAGTTGCAGAGGTTTTGCCATTAGCATCTTTCTTCCAAGTTGTGGTGACGTCAACTTTCTTGGTACCGAAGTCAGAGAAATCGGTCAGGGTGTTGGTGCCCTGCTGCTGTGTCTTCGCACTATCGAAGGTGAGATCGAAGGTAAACTTCTCGGCATCGTTGAGCTGGGCATTGGAAGCTGCAACCCACGTCTTACTGACGAGGTTGTTGGTAGACGTTACGGTTGTTGCAAACGCAGTTGCTGGCATAAATGCCATGGTTCCTGCGAGCACCGCAGCAGTAGCGATGCTCCCAAACTTCTTCGAGCTGAACTTCATGATGGATCCCTTCCTCTAAGAATTTACCTATATCTCACGGAGCCTGAGGAGCGCTATGAGCTTTCCCCTGACCTCGTTAAGCCCAACCGGACCAAGCTCTCTCGAGTCTTGGGTAGAACTTCTGTCGTCGTTGAGGATGAAGTATTGTCCATCCCTTAGGGCGATCGGGTATTTGAAGGAACCCGAACCTTTCACCGTGGTTCCTTGCGTGACCGAAGCCTGCAGGTTGCCATTGACTAGTAAATCTCCGTCATCGTCAATCTCGACGGTATCTCCTGGCTGTGCAACCACACGTCCGAGCTGAAGGGCTCCTCCGTGCTCGTACACCACCAGATCGTTCGTCTCGAGCGAGTCGAAGATCCTCGTCGTCAGTGCCAGATCCCCATCCCCCGCCGTCGGCCGCATTGCATTTCCTACAACACGGAAGAGCCCGAAGGCTGTGGTGAAGACCAAGTAGAGCGCTCCAATGAAGATCAGGAGCTTGAGCAGGGTACCCGCTACTGACCTCTGCGTCTCGAAGCGACCTCTGCGTTTCTCGATAGCAGCTTTCGTCGGAGCTTGGAGGAGCTCTGAGTGGAAAGCTTCCAACCACGAATCCTTTGCAGATATCTGGCTACGAGAAGTTTCGTATCGTCTGCGGGGGATGGCGTCAGGTGCTACTGTCTGGCTTCTTGGAGAAGAGCCTCGTAGCGGACTTCCTGTTCGCGATAGAGCTGCCGGTACATCTCGTCCAGCCTCCCTATTACGTGCCATACTTCCCGTTCGTCCACCCCCATGAGGCTGTGCCGCCATGTAAGCTGGTCGAGCTTCTGCGCTATGAGCTCCAGGGATAGCTCCTGCGGATCTTGGGGCTCTTGTGCTGTCTGGCCCTGACGCCCAGTGCTTTGCCGTCTACTTCTCCTTTCACTCGCCATGGTTCTTCCTTATGGCCGCTGCTGCGAGCGTTGCTGCACCTGCTACAGCTACACCGAGAAGCACACCTTGAGATGCAGTGAAGATATCAAGACCAGTGTCAGGAACAATCTCAGCCTGGTTCGTGTAGACCACATCAGTGGTCCCGCCATCTGTAACCGTCGCATTGACAGTCTTGGGTTCATCCCTGGTAAAGGTCGTAGTGGTATCGCCGACCTTCGCGGTCGTCGTTGTCTTAGCATTAGGAGTAGTGGATGTCTCCGTAATGACAATGGTCGTGTCAGCAGGAACGTTGTTCAGCGTGATAGTCTCGTCATTCGACAGTTCAACTTCAGCTTTACCAGTTCCATCGAATGCAATAGTCTTGTCCTCGCTTGTGAATGTCTTGTTCTCGAGGCCAGCACAATTCAACTCAAACTTAAACGAATCACTTGTGTTAGCAGCATTACCCTTAGTCATCTTCTTGAGAGTTAGTGTGCCCGTCCTGTAGGTATTGGTGATTGCCTGAGTACCAGTCTGTGCGGTAAGACCAGTAAGCTTCACTGCATTAGGAAGACCCTGCGCCCACGCATCAGTCGTATTCTCAGTCACGCTATAGGTGTTGCCACCAGGACCAGCAGAGACATTGACAGTCGATGTCCAATTGTTCGCTGCATTCAGCGTGACAGTTCTGTAAGTATAGTTGGTCTCACCCTTAGCATTCGTCTGCTTAACGGTAACTACAAGGGCATCTGGAAGAAGAGATGAATCAGCATCAGTGCCATCGCTGTTCTTCCAGCTCTTGGAGACAGTGAGCTTGGAGACTGGAACCGTCACCTGCGGGTTGTCATACTCGAGGGTCTCTTGATCGGAGTACTTTGGTTCCTGACCAGTCACCCTCGTAATCTTTCTGTATGAGAGCGTGCCAGTACTATTCGTATAGACCTTGAAGATATCTTCAGCGTTTGCTGCGTCGTCATACGCCTTCTGGTTCAGCTTTACATTGAAGCTCACGGCATAGGTAACACCCTTCTCAAGCTCAATGCTCCCGAGATCCCAGCTCACCTTGCCATCTGTAAAAGATGCGGAAGGAATGGGAGACGTCGGCGTATAGTCAACGCCATTCTTCTTGTAGCTGTAGGTGAATTCGGGGACCGATGCGTTTGTCGGCAGGGCGTAATCCACATACGTTGAGTTAAGAGTGTCCTCAATCTTCACGTTCGTATAGGAAATATTGGTCGTAATGGTGTTGGCGATATTCTGAAAGGCCTGATTCAGGGAAGTCTGATCGCTTGCACTGTAGTAGTTGCCCGCCTGTCCCGCATCAGAAGCAAGCTGCTGCATCCTCGAGACGTTGCCGAAAACGCCAACAGAGAACAGAATCTTGTCTGCGTCAGTAATCGAGGATGCTACCTGTGATGCATAGTAGTAGTTCTTCCCATTGTCGTCAGAGTTGCCCGATCCATAGTAGGTATGGCTGCCGGAGGTACTCTCACGATCTTCGCGGTAATCGGTATAACCACCAAGAGTATTTCTGAATGTCGGATTGCCGTCAGAGACGAAGATGATGTAAGTATGGCTTGCATCACGCGTTTGCATGCTATTGGCAACTGTCAGGGCATCTTCCCAGTTGGTTCCGCCAGTTGCGCTCAGTCCATCAGCAGTATCCTGGAAATCGTCAAGATCGGTAGTAAATTCTTTATTCACAGTTGCATAATCGCTAAAGGTGACAAGCGAAAGACGAACGGCGTCTGGATTATCGATGGTATTGTTCGACAGCAGTTCATCGGCAAGAGAGTTAACTGCACTCTTCGCAACTGACAGGCGCGACGGTCTGGTATAGTAATCACCCCACTGACCGTAGTTCATAGAACGCGAGAGATCCATGACAACAATGACATCAGCATGTGTAGTCGTTGAGCTCTGGACAGAGTTACCGGTCACGCTGAGCGTGATCTTATAGGTACCATCACCATTATCCGTGACAGTCTTCTCATGAGTCGGAGCCGTAAGGTCTGTCGTTGAGGCATTCTCAGCAAACGCTGTCACAGGCGAGACGAACAGACCTACTGCCACGATGATGGCGACAGCAGCCATAAGTGCCTTCTGAACGAGATGCAATGCTGGATGTGTCCATTCAAGCGTCTTCTTCATGAGCAGCCTCATATGCTTTCGTTATTGCCTGTGTGTGGACCGAACTGGAACTACTTCTAACAGTAAACTGTTTCTTGAAAGCCACTTTGGCCCGAATGACTTCTCAAAGCGGATTAAAAGAACCCGAATGAATCAATGCTTTCAGATAACCTTTAAACCCGTTTTCCGCAGCTTTTCTGCCAGAAATAGGCCATCTGCCTGCAGAAATATCTCTGTGCAGATGAATTTTCCCCGACGGCACCCTTGCCCAAAAGATCTGCCTTGCCTTCCTGTAGAGCACCTTGATGTCCGAGGCGCGCATCCATTTCCTCGGAGCCTCCTCGCTTGCGAGAACGAAGATTTCGTCGGTGAACCCTGTCAATATAATGGACAGCGGAATCGTTGTATTCGGCAGAGAGCTCGTCTACGAACCTGAACCATACATGATGTCTCGTTTGTTTCTGCCTACTACTCATGGTGACCCATTTCTGCCTAGATGCCGCCAGCCCAAACTCAGCGAGTTGCTATCCCTATTTGCGTATATTGTGAACACGCATTTCCTTATTGAGATGCCCTGAAGTCTACCCCCCCCCCGAAAATGCAAGCTAAATCTCGCGTATTGAGGGAGAAATTTTTTGATCACATGGCAGCGGGCTTTCAAGGAGATAGGGGTTTTGTATATGATCGATAGCAAGTTCACGAAGGAAGAGTGTATGAGGCACTCGTGGGAAGGTGAGAGGCCAGGTGGGGATCCCTGCCTTCCTTGCCGGCTATAAGCGCATCGAGCGGACGATCTAGCGCTGGAAGAAAGCCAGCATGAAGGGCACCCTCACGAAGATGGATACACCCCAGGCCAGGCACCGCGACAAGGTAAAGACCATCAGGCAGAAGAAGCAGGACGTCGTGACAAGGCAGAGGACCTCCATGCCGCGTGAGAAGGCCGAGAGGAAGGCCCTTTAAGGCGCAGGTGAAGGCTTTAGAGGCTCTTGACACACCGGCGAGCAGGACCCGTTCTTTAACGTGAGCGCAGCCTATAAGGCGCTCGAGGTCTCGAGGCGCGGCTACTTACGAGTGGGTGGTCACAGCCCTGAAGCGGGCCGAGCGCGAGGATGGCGACCTCACAGCGAAAAAGCAGGTGCAGGCGGCCTTCTCCGCCCACGGCTTCAGGAAGGGCTCGCGCCAGATCACCGACAGCCTTGTTCCGAGCAGAAGGTCAGAATAAGGTGCAAGAAGGTGCAACACATCATGGGCAAGTTCGACATCGTGTGGGGTAGGAAGTGCAGGAGGCCCTACCACCCGATCGGGCAGGACAGCAAGCCCCGGGTAGCACCCAATGCCGTAGACAGAAACTTCAGGAGCGAAGATCCCTTGAAGGTCGCCTCTACCGACAAACACCTACCTCCTATACAGGGACGAGAGCTCCCTCTACATGTCCGACATCCTTAACTGTAAGAGCGATCGTGCTTCTTGCCTACAAGTGTTTAGCCTCGATGGAGGAGAAGCTGGTGTTCGATACATACCGATCAATTCAAAAGGTTCGAGCTTCCCGACGACATCTGGGCATACTCAAACCAGGGCATCCACTATACCGCAAGGGCCTACAGCGACAAGCTCAGGCAGCTTGGGGCCCGCCAGTCGATGTCGAGGCGGACATGTTGCTGGGACAGTGCCTGCATCGAGAACTTCTGGGAGCAGGTGGGAGAGACAGCACATCTCCTGACAGAGAAGATCATGGAAAGGGTCGACGAATACGTCAGCTACCACAACAATCTCGGGAGACAGGGACGCCTGGGCTGGCTGACCCCTTTAGAGTATGCAGGCAGACTTGCCGACTATCTGTGCGGAGTTCAGGGTCCACCTCAGTCAGGGCAGGATCGCTCGTCTACTCGAAGCCGTACGTGAACCTCGATCCCGTTTGCATGCACGCCATGCTCGGAGCAGTTCATGCGCGCAGGGCGGTATTCGATCCAGCATTTCGCCCTGCCGAGGTCCATGACGCGCCAGCGCCGCGGCTCTATATGGACATGGCAGGCGCATCTCCTGCCACATACGGGGCAGCGCAGCGCCTCCTTACTGTACGGCCTCGCGAAGACCACGATGCCACATCCCCCCATGCGGGCCCCGGTCACGACCATCTTCACCTCAGTGCCCAGCGTAGAATCTGCTCCATGCGCAGTCCTTTCTGCGGTCCGAGATACTTTTGGTGAAGTCGAATCTAGGTCGTGAAGCACAAACCTTGCCGAACTCCTCTCGCTTTAAGGCTATGGCGGAATTTCGCAAGTGTCGTTGCATCTGGCACCTGCGCCTGCATGAGGTCTACGTGCACAGAAGCGCTGCCAGGAGTGGCAATCCAGGATAGCATCCTTAGGTTCTCTCGTCTTAAGAGAGCAAACATGACCTAAAGCAGGATACATCCTAAAGCATCGTCTTTACAGCGCGCACATGCCTGACAAGAGCCTATCCGTGGTAGCTGGTATCTACCAGTGCAATCCAGCTATCCCACACAACGATCGTATCCATTTGCTCCAGGAATGCCTCTCGTCTGGTCTTTCTCCTCAGGCCCTAGAGTTTAAGGTCGGCAGATTGTCAGTCTACGCTAACTTCCCGATATGTTAATCTTATCTAACTGACAGAGGTTGGGAGAGGGGCTGACATGTTGGCATCCCTACCCGCCAGATTCTGCATTGTATCTGAAAGCATTCGATACTCAGCTCTCAAATGCAATGGCTAAAAGATAGGAACTATCATGGACGATTTTCTGAGGGTGCGGGATCTCCGAAAAGGCTATGGGGAAAGCGGATCGCGCGTCGAGGTTCTTGAGGGGATCGACGTCGATGTTGGTACCGGCGAGCTGTGCGCTCTGTTGGGGCCCTCCGGCTCGGGCAAGTCAACATTTCTCAACCTGGTAGGCGGGCTTGAGCAGCCCGACGGCGGCACGATCGAAGTTGGCGGCGTCAACCTTACTGAGCTTTCAGGTCGAGGGCTTGACGATTACCGGCGCGAATCGCTCGGCTTCGTCTTCCAATTCTACAACCTTGTCGAAGACCTCACCATCCGCGAGAACATCGAGGTGTGCGCTTATCTGTCTCGTGACCCACTCGATGTTGACGAGCTGCTTCATTCGCTGGGCCTGTGGGGTCATCGCGACAAGTTCCCCACACAGGTCTCCGGTGGTCAACAGCAACGCTGTTCCATCGGGCGTGCACTGGTGAAGAAGCCCCGTCTGCTGCTCTGCGACGAGCCGACGGGCGCTTTGGACTACGAAACCTCGAAGGAAATACTCGCCTTCATTGAGCAGGTCTGTCATGACCATGGGTGCACGACCATCATCGTCACCCATAACAACGCTATCGGCCAGATGGCGACGCGACGGCTTAAGTTGCGCGAAGGGGTGCTTGTCGAGAACGAGATCAATGCCGATCCCGTTCCCGCCGCCCAGCTCGAATGGTAGGAGGCCGCCATGCGTAACCCCCTGCACAAACGTTATCCGCGCCAACTTGTCCACGATGTGGGACGCTACATCGGCATCTTCGTTCTGCTGGTGGTCACGATATCGGTGACCTCGGGCTTTCTTGCTACCATTTCGTCCATCCAGCACGTTATTGCAGAGCAGCAGGCGTCGAGCTCTCTTGAAGACGCGCGCGTCGAGACCTCTGCGGCAATCGGCAAGGACGTGCGCCAGGCGGTCGAAGATCTGGGTGTAACGGTCTATAACAACTGGAGCCGCGATGCCTCCTCCACGATTGACGGCGTCGAGGCAACCATCCGTACCTATTGTAATCGCACGAGCGTGGATACGCCGAGCTACTTCGCCGGGCGTGCGCCCGAAGCAAGCGACGAGATTGCGCTCGACGATACGTTCTGCTCGAAGCACGGCCTCTCCGTGGGGGATTCCCTCGATTTGGAAGGAAAGCATTTCACCATCTGCGGCATCATGGTGCTGCCAGATTACAACACGCTTATGCGCTCGAACACCGATTTCGTGATGGATATGCAGACCTTCAGCGTGGCGCTGGTGACCGAAAAGGGGTTCACGCGGCTTTCGGGAGTCTCGACGACATACACCTATTCGCTCATCCTCGACGACAAGACCCTTTCGGTATCGGATCGTATCGAGCAGGAGACGAAAGTTACCAAGAAGCTCGAGGAGCACGGCACCACGGTTATGTCCCTGCTCGACCGGGAGCAGAACCAGGGCATCAGCTATCTTACTACGGACATGAACGGTGACAGTGCCGTGTACCTGGTTCTCCTCTATGTGCTTGTGGCCATCATGGCGTTCATCTTCGTCGTTTTGGTTAATGCGACGGTGGTGCAGGAGTCATCGGTCATCGGCACGCTCCGCGCGTCCGGGTGGCGCAAGGACGAGATCATCCGCCACTATCTGTTCCTACCATGCTTCGTCGGGCTCGTTACCGTCGTAGTCGGCAACGTCTTGGGGTACACGGTGGTCTCCGGAGTGGCGCGGGAACTCTACTACGGTTCGTACAGCATTCCGCCGTACCATGCGACGTTCGATGCGCAGACGTTCCTGCTTACCTCAGTGCTCCCATACACGCTGCTCGTGGCAATCACGTTCGTGGGGCTGGCGCGCAAGCTCGGCGAAACCCCGCTCGCCTTCCTACGGCATGAGGTCTCGCATGGCCGCAGGCGCCACAACCTGCATTTGCCTGCGCAGTTGGGTTATGCGACGCGTTTTCGCCTGCGCTTCCTGATGCGGAACACCTCGACGTTCGTCACACTGTTCATCGGGGTGCTCGCAAGCAGTTTTCTGGTGTTGTATTCGCTGGTCTTGTTGCCCATGTTCAATGACTATGCCGATCACGTGGCCGATTCGATGCCCGCCAAGCACATCTACGTGCTCAAGGCCCCATATGAGTTGCAGATGACCGACCACCAGCAGAAGCTGCGCGACCAGCTCGGCGTGCTCGCTGGAATCGACAAGTTTCTTCCGGGCGCCGACAAGCTGGGGCTTTCGGACATGGCTGAAAGCATCGCTGCCGATATTCACCCGGTAGCAAAGAAAGGTACGTTCTCCTCGGAGGCTATCGACCAGGCGGAGAAGGCCTGCGTTGCTTCGCTTCAGGTCTCGCGCAAGATGGGTAAGGGTGAAGAGGACGTTTCAGCCTACGGTATCCAGAAGAATTCGCGCTACTGGACTGGCCTAGACGTATCGGATGGACGTGTACTAGTGGGGCAGGGGCTCCTGGACAAATGTGGCATGCGAGTAGGCGACACCGTGGTGCTCTACGATCGGTTTACCGACAAGAGCTACGCGTTCGTCATCGATGCGGCAACGGGCGATAGTGCCAACATGAACGTGTACATGTCGTGCGGCGCCTTCCGAGATGCCTTCGGCTACGCGGACGACTGGTTCAACGCCTATGTGAGCAACAAGGAACTCAACATAGATTCCGACTACCTTTCGTCGGATATCACGCCGCAGGATATGCAGAATCTGGCAGCTCAGATGATCGATACATTCTCCGATATGGTGCAGCTTATCCTGGTAGCCGCCGCGGTCGTGTTCTTCGTGGTCATGTATCTGCTGACAAAGACCGTCCTGGATCATAGCGCCCGGTCCATTTCGCTCATGAAGGTATTCGGGTATCGCAATCGAGAGATCCGTCGGCTCTACCTTTCGACGATTACCTTGGCGGTCGCCATCTCGCTGGTGGTGGGGCTGCCGCTGGCGATGTGGGGCGTCAGCACGACCATGGAAATGATGATGCTCTCCTATCCCGGCAATTTCGTGGTCACGTACACGTCGCAGGTTATCGTAGAAGATCTGGTCATCGGCTTTGCGACCTACCTGGTGGTGGCGCTCTTCCACCTGCGCCGCATCAAACGCATTCCGCTTGCCCTGGCCCTCAAGTCGCAGGAGTAAAACCCGACAAGAACCTGACAAAGGGACAGGTCATTTGTCAGGTTTCTTGCGCTATTATCCGGAATGCCATGAAAAAGCCTGATGGTAAGCAATGTTTCCAAACGGGTAGTATTTCACTTATTGGTGCATGCCTATCTTTCGAAGCAGTCGTGTCTATGATGGTCGCAGACAACGGAAACGCCAGCACCTGCTGGGACGGTTGCGATGCTGGCAATCGTGGCGGTACGAAGAGCCACCGAAGGCGAGGCGCACCTCGACCGGGACGCCCGGCAGGACAAGCTTGCAAAAGGAGCGGTAGAACATGGACGATTTTCAGGGGCAGATTGTCAAGCTGAGTGCAACATCTCCCTAAAGACCTCGTTGGCTGTCCTGTATTTCAGGACCTTCCTCGCTCTGTCACAGATCAGCTCCCTGTTGGTATCACGGTCGGCGTCTTTGTCGGCATAATCGTCCTGCACTTCATGCGGCCGAAGCAGAACACGATGAGGGTTTATCTCGAGAACTCCCGCCGCATGCTCGATATCGTGGGTAAGCTTATCGTGCTCCTGACGCTTCTTGCCATCCTGGGCTCCGTCTTCATAGCCACAGGCATCGGCACCGTCATCTCCGATATCGTGGGCGCCATCATCCCGCAGGGTAACATGGTCGTCGGTATCGTTGTCTACTGCGTCGGCATGGCCCTCTTCACGGTGATCATGGGCAATGCCTTTGCTGCCATCACGGTCATGACGGTCGGCATTGGGGCTCCATTCGCGATGCCCCTCGGTGTAGGTCCTGTCATTGTCGGCTCCCTCGCCCTTACACCTGCGGCTACTGTGGCACGCTCATGACGCCAATGGCAGCCAACTTCAACATCGTCCCTGTCGCAATCCTCGAGATGGACGACGAGTACGGTGCCATCAAGAAGCAGATCGTCCCCGCCCTCATCATGCTTGCCTTCCAGATTCTCCTCATGATCTGCCTCGTCGCGCTGTAGCTGGGTAGAGACCATCTAGACGTATACAACGAGAGCCTGCCTTCGGGCAGGCTCTTCTGGGAGAGAGAAGGATTGCTATGAAGAAGATTCTCGTGACTGGCTTCCAGCCGTTCGGCAGTGAGACCATGAACCCGGCCTGGGAGGCTGTTCGCAGGCTTCCCGACACGATTGCCGGCGCCTCCGTCACGAAGGTCGAAATCCCGGTTGTCTTTGGCAAGGGACCCGAGGCTGTGGACAAGGCAATTGACGAGGTCCAGCCGAACCTCGTGCTCTGCGTCGGCCAGGCAGGTGACCGCGCGAAGATCACGCCTGAGTTTGTCGGTATCAACTACGCTGATGCCCGCATTCCGGACAACGACGGCAACCAGCCGGTGGCAGAGAAGATCTCGGCTGATGGCCCCGATGCCTACTTCGCGACGCTTCCCGTCAAGTCAATGGTCCAGGCCATGACCGGAGCAGGCATCCCGGCAGAGGTCTCCTATACGGCCGGCACCTACGTCTGCAACGACGTGATGTATTCGTTGCTGCACACGCTGGCAACGAAGCATCCGGGCGTCCGTGGTGGCTTCCTCCATGTCCCGTATGCGACGGAGCAGGCCTGCCATCTGCCATCCTTGACGCCGAGCATGTCGCTCGATATGATGACGCGCGGCATCGAGCTCGGACTCGCAGCTGCCGTCAAGCACGAGGATGATGTGAAGACGGCTACGGGTACAACGCACTAGCACCTCATCTGTGGAGCATCTGTGGGAAGCCCCGGAGATTCGCTCTTCCGGAGCCTCCTTCGTCTTCCGGGCTCTGCATCACCCCTGCTCAGAGCTTCAAACAGACAGCTGTCTCGTCTGGGACAGGCGTCCCAATCATGGGAGATGGGCAAGGGATTGCACATGCATCAGGTAGAATGAATTTGAAAAATCCATCTGACAAGAGACTCTCCAGGAGGCTGCTGTGGGCTATACGGAACGCGAGCATTGGTGCCAGCGCGATGACAAGAAGATCTACGGGAAGCTCTTCCTACCGGATGGCTGGGATGACGGAAGGCCGCGCGCTACTGCCATCTTTGCCCATGGGCTCTCGACGAACCATGGGGACATGGAGCCGTATGCAAGGTGTGCCGCCGAGCGGGGCATGGTGACGTATGTCTTCGACTTCTGCGGTGGTGGCAGCTACTCAAGGAGCAGCTGGCAGGACAATATGTCGCTCTTCACGGAGCAGCATGACCTCGAGGCGGTTGCCTGGGAGCTCTCGCGGGAGTCCTATGTGGACGAGCACAACCTCTTCCTCTGTGGCGCCTCCTTGGGTGCCACGATCGCGCTCATGGCAGCGAGGGCGAACGTACAGCTCGTGAAGGGTTGCCTTCTGCTCTATCCTGCCTTCAACCTGTACGATGCGGTGCACAGTGCCTGTGCGCGGAGGGAGGATCTGCCTGAGCGCTTCCACGTTATGAGCATGGATGTGTCAGGAGATTTCCTGCGCTCCTGCTGGGACTACGACTTCTTCGAGCACATCCCGGCCTTTCCGCAGGATGTGATCATCTTCCATGGGGACGCAGATCAGGTCGTGCCGCTCTCGTACTCCCAGCGCGCCCAGTCGCTCTTCCCGCACTGTGAGCTCCATGTGATTCCGGGCGGCGGCCATGGTTTCGTCGACCCCTACTACTGGCAGGTCGTGAACGAGGCAGCGGAGTGGCTCCGCGCCCATATCTGGCGCTAGGGAAACGATGATTAATTCGCCTCGATGAGGTCACTGGGGCTGTACGCTGTATGACATCGGCTCAAAATGTCTCGAACCACACAGTGCCCATACCCACA
>ERZ772962.906-NODE-906-length-16331-cov-10.199435_pt1 | contig 16331 bp, 8 predicted proteins | sample MGYA00580676_ERZ772962 | MGnify/ENA primary metagenome ERZ772962 (study PRJEB29015, sample SAMEA2738049) | human oral metagenome | biome: human oral; feature: human-associated habitat; material: saliva | place: China | collected 2230 ...
AAGGGAGAGATCTTGGAGGCGACGACCCAGTTCGTCTTCGCCCGCTATGTGAAGGAGGTCATCCTCCAGCTGAAGGGCGTAGAGGACACGAGCGTAGATACCGAAGGATACCGAGGGCGATCCCTTCTCGACACGAGCGACCGTGAGGGGCGAACAGGTAGCACGCTCTGCGATCTGAGCAATGCTGAGGTTGCGACGAAGTCGGGCGAGCTTGATCTGCTCCCCCACGATCTGCATCTTCTGCTCCAGTTTGCGGGGAAGCTTTGTCCCCATCGTATTCTTTGCCATACACTCAACCTATCATATTGTATGCAAATATATGCAATTTCCTTATCTATTATATATGTTGACTATGAGGGTATGTGCGGATATTCCCCCCTTCAAGGAGCGAAGGGCACGGAAGGAGCCCAGCGCCAAAGAATGAGAAAAAGAGCGAGTGAGCGTCTGCCCTTTTGTAGCGGTATCTGGAGGATACTTGCCGAAGTGATATCGGTATGCCTACCCGCTGAAAAGGAGAGCTCGTAGTGAAGGGCGGTAGAAACCAGTAGTGGTCCGCGAGCAAACCAGTAGTGGTCACGAAGCGAAGCAGTAGTGGTCACTATATGCAACCACTACTGGTCGGAGCACGAACCACTACTGGTCGCTCTCCCCCCTTCGTAGAGTATAAAGAAAGCCCCCCACAAGCTCACTTATGCGAGCTCGTGGGGGGCTTAGCTATTCGGCTGGGGGAATTACTTCTTCAGCGGCAGGACGCTCGTCACGATACCGGCTGCCGTGTGCGCACTGTAGTCTGGTGCATAGCACGAGACGATGCGGGCGACGGTGCCAGCGAAGCGACCTGCACGTGCCACATACTGGTCGTAGCTGAGGAGGTACGTACCGCGGTTGAGGTGGTCGATGTAGAAGTTCGTCTCCGTATCCTTCGGCTCGACGTAGTAGCCCGTGCCTTCGCCCCACTCATAGCCGGGCTTCTGGATGATGGGCTCAGTGAAGCCTGGGCGGGGATCGATGACCTGGACAAAGTCAAGGGACTGCTCGAGGCGGATCGTGAGACGCGTGCGGAGGCGGTCACCGACACGCAGCTCCTGCCCTTCAGCGAGTGGTAGGAGTTCATCGCCCTTGCTCCCACGACGCAGGAGGAAGGTCTCACGCGTGATCTGGATTTGCTTGCCACGTGCCTCTACCTCTGCCGTGGGCAGGGTGTAGGTCGCCGTAGCACTCCCCCAGAGGACGGCAGGCTGCGACTGCGAGAGCGTCAGGATGGTGTCGGGGTGGACGGTGCTCGTGAAGGGCATCTTCACCTGCAGGCGGTCGCCCTCGAGGCGGATGGCTTCGCCCCCTACGACGGGCAGATCGATGCGTACCTGTGCATCCTTATCCAGCTCATGAGCGATAGGATCGCCGAGCGTGAGCCCGTAGACGGCTTCGGCCGTCGGGAGGTCACGCCCCCATGAGTTGGTGCGCTTCTGAGCGACGATCCAGCGCTTGATACCGCTGATACGCTCGATATCCATGATGGCGGGGTCGGAGAAGAGCTCCAGCGTCTCGACGGCAGCGGGCAGTGCACGGCTGATCCACGAATAGCTCCCTGACTGCAGGCGGGCGAAGAAGAGGCCCGTCTCATCCTCGACGAGGTAGTCACGGATGCTCTCGACAAGCTCCATGGCGAGCTTCTTCTCCCCTGCACGGAGGAAGATAAGTGCTGCACGAGGCTTGTCGTCCAGCGGCATATCACGGAGATTCGTACGTAGCTCGCGGAGGAAGTAGCTCTCTGCCTTCTTGGCTTCTTCGGAGGCATCACGCAGGCCACGCGTCTTCGCCAGAGCCGCGAGGTAGAGGTAGTCGACGTCGGTGTAGACGTAGACGCTCTTCCCTGTGCGCTTAGCCTTGACGAGCTCAGCGTAGTCGCGTACGGCCTGCTTGTCCAGTGCCTTCATCCCTCGGCGGATCATCTCCTCGAGGCGCAGACGCAGGGCGGACTCCAGATCAGAGTAAGCGGCCATACGCAGCAGCGTACGTAGCACGTACTCGGTGGTATAGAGGCTACCCTTCATACCAGGGTACCACGCCCACAGGCCGTCGGAGGTCTGTAGGTCGCCGAGACGCTTGAGGAGCTGATCGCTCGTGGTCGTATGATCCTGACTGAGGAGGAAGCGAGCCAGCTCACGCTCTTGCTCAGCTTCCTGCTTCAGGCGACGCGCCCAAGGGCTCTTCGAGAGCAGGCTGTCACGCCCGACGAGGGCGCCATAGCTGGTACCCTTCTGCGTGGACTCGGGAGCATTCAGCACGCCCTCTGCCCACTTATGCAGGGGCTCATAGCCGACGAGGAGGCGGGCTACCGACTGCCCGAAGAGGGCCGTAGCAGCAGCGAAGGCGGAGGCATCCTTATTATAGGTCATCACGGGGAGTGCCGTGAGTGCCAGACGCGAGGCGTTGGGCTGAAGGGTGACGGAGAAGAGACCCGACTCAGGCATCTTGCCCGTAGAGGGGAAGAGCGGAGCCAGCGAGATACGCTGCGTCCCCTCGGAGTGCGTGGAGAAGGCGATCGTCTCGGTGATGGTCTCACGGTCGGAGAGGACGGGCAGGATGTGCTGCTCGCCGTCGGAGGAATGGCTACCACGGGCGATGACACGCACGCCGACGGAGTCCAGACCACGATAGCCCTCCAGCGGGAGGCTGAGGGTCGTAGCTGACGAAGCGGCAATGTCGAAGGTCTGTTGTTGGGTCGAGCGCACCGCACCACTTGCGGGATCGAAAAGCTCGAGGGTCAGCGTACCACGCTGTGCCTCGGGACTCTCATTGCGCACCTCGGTGACGAGGGTCGCGGCATCGCCCTCACGGACGAAGCGTGGGAGCGTGGGGCGGATACTGAATTCACGAGATGTCTCTACCGTGCGGCTCTCAACATGATGATCCAGCGTACGGCTGTGGGCGTTGAGGACGAGGCGCCAGCGAGAGAGCTGCTCAGGGGCATCAAAGCTCCAGCTGACCTGTCCCTTGCTATCGGTCTTTAGCTCGGGGAGGAAGAACGTCGTCTCGGAGAAGTCCTTGCGGAGCTTCACGGCGGGGGCGCTCTCCTCTTCTTTTTTTGCACGGGCACGAGAAGAGCCCATATCGGAGGGAGCAGAGACGATCTTATATTCTGCAACGGATCTTGCACCATATAGCATAGGGCTGCCGACCGCGAGCATCGTCTCTACATTGTCCTCTTCCTCATCATCATCTTCTTCGGCAGTAGCCGACTTCTTGATGAAGGGTGAGCGGAATTCCCCACGAGGCTTATCACCCAGCCAAGCAGTCCACCACGCTCCATCAGGATAGCGCCCTCCACTCTGCTTATAGGTAGAGGCGTAGTAACTACCGAGGAGGTGTGAATGTACAGTCTCCTTCAGACGCAGCGTAGGGCGCCATGGCTCCAGTGTACCGAAGGCTTCGAGGGCGGCATCGTACATCCAGACGGCCACCGCCACACCTTCTGCAGGGCGCCCCTTATCGTCACGGAGCGTGAAGCTCCACGTCTCCTTATCGCCTGCCTTCAGTCGGTCACGGAAGCTATCCCACGTGATCTGAAGCTCCTTCTCGGGTTGTGTGCGCTGAAGCTTCACCTCTTCGCGGAGGAAGCGGCCGTCACGCACGGTGTAGAGCTGGACATCGATCTCTTCGGGCTCGGTGGGCTCCTTGGAGATATCTATCGGGAGCGTACACAGCGCACCAGCCTTCGGACGAAGGACGCCCGAGGCAATGGGGCCACGCTGACTATATACACTATAGTAGATGTAGGCATCGGGGAGGCTCGTCGCATAGTAGACGACGGGCTTCTTCCCGCCGCCATACTTCCCGTCGCCTACGGAGAGGAGCAGGGGCGCACGCAGGTCGCTGACCTTGCTATCACGCGTATCGAAGAGGTAAAGAGCCATCTGCCCGACATAGGAGAGCGAGTCGCGGTACTTGACGGTATAGTCCAGCTCATAGCGTCCCGAGGGAAGGGAAGCTAAGCGAGGAGCGAGCTCGATGACGCTATCAGTAGGCGTCGTCCCCTCCAGATGCACCTTCCCGCCTCTCGTGAAGCGGTAATAAACGGTCGGAAGCTCGGAGCGAAGTGTATGGAGCTCGTTCGTGAAGCGAAGTGTCGTGCTCGCACTCTTACGGTCAATAAGCTGGGGCAGATCCACACTCACCGCACCCACAGGCTGACCGATGGGTATATTCAGGATCTCCTGATGGCTCTCGCCAGCGCCGTCCGTCGAGGTGACAATCAGCGTATAGCTGTACCACGGAGCGAAGTAATCCCCCTTACGCTGCGTGAGCTTCTGGGGATCCTCGGGAAGAGGCACCGTGAAGGAATAGCGACCCGAGGCATCTGTGACGACCTCCGACGTGATATCCTCGATCTCGCTGCGGTCGCTATAGTCGACGCTCAGCTCTCTGAAGCTCCAGAGGGAGACGGAGCGGCGGAGCGTGTAGCTCACACGGGCATCCGCTACGGGGCTACCACTGAGCGTACGCACCGAGCCCGTGATGGGGAGCGTGCCACCATACTGATAGGGAGGCTGGGGCATGTCGACGGTGAGCTCTGTCCCCTCGCGCTTATACTCGAAGACAGCGAACTCACAGCTGAACTCAGGCGAGAGCTCTTGATCGCGCTCCGATGCCGTACGAGCGCGGATACGATAGTCACCCGTGAGACCATCCTTCGGCAGGGTGATGCTGGTCGAGAAGCGCCCGAAGGCATCCGTCTGGACCTTGAGCTCCTGCACCTTCTCATACGACGCATTGATGACCTCGAGCGTGAGGGCCTTCGAAGCAGCTACACGAGCATCCTCGGCGTGCATACGCACCTCGGAGTACACCCCATAGATATGAGCCGTCTGTCCAGGGCGATAGGCGGGGCGGTCGGTGGTCACATAGCCTTGGTAGGCATAGAGACGTAAGGGGTCAGCAGGGCCATCAGACCTACTCTGACCTCGGGAGTGGTAGGAGTAAGCGATGAGCGGATCCTTCCCCGACGCCATGAAGTAGCGCCACTCCCCATCCTTGAGACGGTAGTAGCCGAGGGCATCAGTCTTCACATCCCCCTTATGCTCGAAGTCTCCCCTGAAAGAGGTCTGGTGATAGGTGTGGAAGGACTGATCCGCTACGGGCGCACCGGTACGAGCATTCAGCCACTGATGAGATCCGACATCCCCCGCTTCGTGAGCGAGATAGACGTACTCCGTACGCATCAGACTATTCTCTGCATCCAAGTCCTTGGACGAAGCCTCCGGAGAGTAGCCGAACTTGGTCAAGAGGATATAGTTCCCAGCCGTAGGGAGATCCAGGCTAAAGGGCTCAGCTCCCTTGCCTTCGCCTAAGTCATCGAGCTGGAAGGTCACCTCCTTCGTCGCTATGGGCTTGTCTTGGCTACCAGGCTTCCAGTCCTCACGCGTATCGGGGCGGATAATCGTAGGGACCTTGTAGAGCTGCACCGTGGCCTTCGTCACGAGATAGGGTGCCTCCAGATGGACGCCTACTCTGTCGAGGTAGCTATGGTCAGCCCTCTGTAGGAGCTCGGGGCGACGGCATCGCTTAGCCTCTTCCCCAAGCTGCTTGCGCATCTCTGGAGTAAGCCCCGTCACACGCTGGATGACCGACTCGAGGAAGCGAGCACGGCGCAGACGCTGGTAGGGATAGATCCCGAGGAGCGAGCCGAGCCGCACACCGACCTCCGGATGGGTCGCGTACTTCTTCAGATGGCCCTCAAGCGCCTCGATGCGCTGGGCCTCCGTCATCTGATCCTTGTCGAGAAGGATCTGCTGGGCATCGATAAGCGCACGATAGTAGACGATCTTGCTCGCCTCAGCGGCAGGGCGGAGGGTCTGCAGCACCTCACGATGCAGGGCTTCAAGGGCATCACCCTCGGGGAAGTTGTTGAGTAGCTCCGTGCCGAACGTAGGCTCTCCGATCGTCCCTTCATCAATAGAGAAGGCAGCGGAGTAAGGCTTCAGCGAAGCCGACAGCGCTGCGGGATCGCTGATGAGCTCACGGATACGGGTCGTGTAGAAGGTATTGTAGTCCTGCTGGCTCCAGCTCTCGGGATTCACAGGATCGACATGCTTCGCCACGATCTCCTCGGAGCGGTAGCGGTATCGATCTTGGCGCTTGAAGTAATAGCGCAGGGTGAAGAGCTTGAGGGCCAGGCGGTCCGTCGCCGTCAGCCAAGGCAGGCTCTTCAGCTCATGAAGGGTCTGGTAAGCATTGATCTGCGCCTCGGGATCTCGATCTACCGTGCGTAGCCAGAGCTCCGAGTAGCCCTGGAGGAGGATATTGAGGTCGTGCTTCTTCATGCCGTAGTCGATGAGTTCGCGGGTGAGCGGGATATTAATACGATTACGATCTTTCTGCCGGCTCGTATTGGGCTTGAGGATGCGCTGGATCTGCTGCACCCGTTGGATCTGGGGGGTAGCCTTAGTGCTCTGCTTCTTCTGCCCATAGCTGGGTAACGAGAGCGAGAGAGCCACAAGGAGGACGTATCTGATCTTCATAAGAGGGAGGTGTATGTGGTAGGGATCAGGTGATTGAGTTATACAGCAAAGATAGCAAGCTCTTCACAATACTTGTATCTCACGGGAGAGAACCTATTGATTTCCCCGTGCGAAGCCGCGCTTTTCTGGTGACCGCGCGGGTAAATGAGCAGCGCTTCCACAGGCCGTAGCGGGCGCCTCACGGGGAGGGGCGAGTGATGCCCAGCTCTCCGATACACCTCTCCGAAGCGACCGAGCAAGCCCTTCGACTTATCACAAGTATGCCTCTTATCCAGCGGAGGGAAAAGCATCGTTCTCGTGAAGAAAAAAGCGCCTTCCCGTAGTGTTTTTTCCGCATCTATGCACGTAGTCTTAAAGACCAGGTATGCAAATCCAAATATCCACGTACGTAGATTTTTCGTCCACGCACGTAGCTCAAACTTATCTGCCACTCGTCCACAACTTTTATCCCTACGCAGAGCAACATCCTAATATAGGTCAGCCCAGCGACCAATATAGGTCCGTCTCCCTACCCTCCGCTCTATAAAAAGGGAACTCCTCTGCAGGCAGGATGCAAGCATCCAGACCTACAGAGGAGCAACCCCTAACAACTAAACTAACAATATCACGTGGGACGTGCGCCCTTAGCGGAAGCGCAGCTGTCCATCTTCGACGTCAAGAGTGATGACGCTGGAGCGGTCGACAGCACCCGAGAGGATGCTCTTCGAGAGCTCATTGAGCACCACATGCTGGATGACGCGGCGTACAGGACGTGCCCCGAACTCAGGGTCGTAGCCTTCCTTGCCGATCCATTCGACAGCCTCGGGCGTATAGTGAAGCTCGATGCCATTGACCTGCAGGAGGCGGGCCGTGCTATCGAGCTGGATGCGGACAATCTCGTCGATCTCTTTGCGACCCAGCGGGGTGAAGACGATGGTCTCATCGATACGGTTGAGGAACTCAGGACGGATCGTCTTCTTCAGAAGGCCGAGTACCAGCTCACGCGTCTCGTCGATAGCAGCCTGCTCACCGCCCGCGGGGACGTCGGAGAGACGCTCACGGATGAGGTCGGAGCCGAGGTTGCTCGTCATGATGATGATCGTATTCTTGAAGTTCACCAGACGACCCTTATTATCCGTCAGACGACCGTCATCGAGGACCTGCAGGAGGACGTTGAAGACGTCGGGGTGAGCCTTCTCGATCTCGTCGAAGAGGACGACGGAGTAGGGCTTGCGGCGGATAGCTTCGGTGAGCTGACCACCTTCATCATAGCCTACATATCCAGGAGGTGCACCGATGAGACGGGTGGCGGAGAACTTCTCCTGATACTCGCTCATATCGATACGGGTGAGCATCGTCTCGTCATCGAAGAGGATTTCAGCCAGCGCCTTCGCCAGCTCGGTCTTCCCGACACCGGTGGTACCGAGGAAGATGAATGAGCCGATGGGACGCTTGGGGTCCTGAAGACCGGCACGGCTACGGCGTACGGCGTCAGCGACGGCACGGATAGCCTGCTCCTGACCGACGACGCGCTTGTGCAGCTCTTCCTCGAGATGCAGGAGCTTCTCACGCTCGCTCTGGAGCATCTTCCCGACGGGGATCCCCGTCCAGCGAGAGACGATGTCGGCGATATCCTCGGCAGTGACCTCCTCACGGATCAGAGCGCTATCGCCCTGAGCCTCGGTGAGCTCCTGCTGGATAGAGGCGATCTCGGCTTCCTTCTCCTTGAGTCGGCCGTAGCGGATCTCAGCGACGCGACCGTAGTCACCGCTGCGCTCAGCACTGTCAGCCTCGATCTTCAGCTGCTCGACCTCGATCTTGCACTGCTGTATGCGGTTGATGAGCTCCTGCTCACGCATCCACTTAGCCTTGTCGCCAGCTTCTTCTTCGCGCAGCGTGGCGATCTCCTTGTTCAGCTCTTCGAGCTTCTCCTCATCGTCTTCACGGCGGATAGCCTCACGCTCGATCTCGAGCTGGGTGATACGACGTGCGATCTCGTCGAGCCCCTCGGGGAGGGAGTCAATCTGCATCCTCAGACGTGCGGCAGCTTCGTCCATAAGGTCGATAGCCTTGTCGGGGAGGAAGCGGTCGGTGATGTAGCGGTCGGAGAGGCGGACAGCAGCGATGATGGCATCGTCCTTGATACGCACCTTGTGGTGGTTCTCATACTTCTCCTTCAGCCCACGGAGGATGGAGATCGAGCTGGCTTCATCGGGCTCGTCGACCATGACCATCTGGAAGCGGCGCTCCAGAGCCTTGTCCTTCTCGAAGTACTTCTGGTACTCGTCGAGGGTCGTAGCACCGATAGAGCGGAGTTCGCCACGTGCCAGAGCAGGCTTGAGGATGTTAGCAGCATCCATAGCGCCCTCGCCCTTACCAGCACCTACGAGGGTGTGGATCTCGTCGATGAAGAGGATGATCTCACCTTCGCTCTTCGTGACTTCGGTGACGACGGACTTCAGACGTTCTTCGAATTCGCCCTTATACTTCGCACCAGCGATCAGGGCACCCATATCGAGGGAGTAGACCTGCTTGGAGCGGAGGTTCTCGGGGACGTCGCCACGGACGATACGGAAGGCCAGACCTTCTGCGATAGCCGTCTTACCGACACCAGGCTCCCCGATGAGGATGGGGTTATTCTTCGTACGACGTGAGAGGATCTGCAGGACGCGACGGATCTCATCGTCACGACCGATGACGGGGTCGAGCTTACCGCTACGAGCACGCTCGCAGAGGTTGATAGCGTACTTGCTGAGGGCGTTGTACTGCTCCTCGGCGTGCTGGCTGGTGACGCGGTTGCCCTTACGCAGCTCGTCGACAGCCTTACGGAGCTCTGCGACCTGCAGGCCGAAGTCGCTCTTCAGAAGACGAGCTACCGAGGTGTCTACCTCAGCAAGTGCGAGGAAGAGGTGCTCAAGAGCTACATACTCATCCTTCATCTCGGTGGCGATGTCCTCAGCCTTGTCGAGTACCTTCGTGGCATCGGAGCTGAGATAGGGTTCGCCACCCGAGACCTTAGGCAGAGCCGAGAGCATACGCTGCAGGCTCTCCTCAAGACGGGCACGCTGGATAGCGAGCTTAGAGAGGAGGAAGTCAGTAAGACTATCTCCGAGAGTCAAAATACTTGTAAGCAGGTGCACGGGCTCAATGGCCTGATTGCCGGCCTTGCGAGCAAGCTCGATAGCGCTCTGCAGGGCCTCCTGCGACTTGATGGTATACTTATTAATGTTCATTTTTATGTCAGGGGGTGGACCTTAGTGCCCACGCTACATACCCTTCTGCAAAGCACGTACCCAGCTCGAAAGGCGCGCCATTATGACACACAAAGCGAGATAACATCTCACAAACGGCATTGTTACACGCCATTATGTCATACACATAGGTAATAAAAGACCCGCGCCCATAGCTCACTCGGAGCCATGGGCGCGGGTCGTATATCTTATATGTAGGGCGGGCTACTTACGCAGCTGCTCCTCGATGCGGGCACGCACGTCGTCAGCGATCTCCTCGACGGGGATACGCGCTATGACGTCTTCGGCGAAGGCATTACTCAGCATCAGGCGGGCTTCCTCGAGGGAGATACCGCGCTGGCGCATATAGAAGAGCGCGTCTGAGCTGAGCTGACCCGTGGTCATCCCGTGGGAGCACTTCACGTCGTCAGCGTAGATCTCCAGCTGGGGCTTCGACTGCATACGAGCCGTGGGCGAGAGCAGGAGGTTGCGGTTGTTCTGATAGGCCTGCGTCTTCTGCGCGTCTTGCGCTACGAGGATACGCCCCGTGAAGACACCACGGCTATCGTCACGCAGCACGTACTTGAAGAGCTCATCCGAGGTACAGTGCGGTACAGCATGCTCGATGTAGGAGAAGTTGTCCGCATGTGCCTTACCAGCGGTGAGGACGAAGCCAGAGACCTTGAGGTCGGCACGCTCTTCGGCGAGCGTGACGAAGTAGTTATTGCGCGTCACGCCATTGCGCAGTGTGACACCGCTGAGGTCGACGACGCTATCCTGCATCTGACGGACGTAGAGCGAGGAGACACGCACATTCGCTTCGGCCGACTCCTCACGCTCAATGAGCGAGAAGCGTGCACGGCGCCCGACGTGGACCTCGATCGTACGCAGTGCCATAGCACGCTCCGTCGTCTCGGGGCAGTCACGGAAGTGAAGTGTCGCCTCGGCATCATCCTCGAGGATGATAAGCGCACGCTCTACGGAGATATGCCCCGCAAGGCGTGGGAGGATATAGCTCAGCTCGATATGCCCAGGGACCTTCGCACCACGAGGCACGTAGATGACGAGAGCCTCGGCAGCGAAGAGAGTATTCAGCGCGACGAGCCCGTCGGTAGCGATGGGCGCAATGCGACCGTAGTACTCCTGCGCCAGCTCGGGATGAAGGCGCACGAAGTCTGAGAACGCACCGATGAAGATCTCCGGTGCGAAGGCCTGCGATGCCCAGTAAGGTGCACCGTCTAGCACGTGGAGCTTCCAGTCCTCGGCGAAGAGGCTGGGCAGGTCGGTACGCTGGTAGTCCTCGCTCTTGAAGCGGGGTACCCCCAGACGAGCGAAGGCGTCATAAGCCGCCTCGCGGTAGTGATTGAGTAGCTGTGGACGCTCCTGCAGCTCCCCACTAAGGGCAGCGTAGAGGTCAAGGTACTTCTTGGTGATCGCTTCCATGGTCAGACTACTCTCCTACCTCTTCCTTGATCCAGTCGTAGCCACGCTCTTCGAGTTCGAGAGCCAGCTCGGGGCCACCACTACGTACGATACGCCCCTTGTAGAGGACGTGCACGAAGTCGGGGCGGATATAGTCCAGGAGACGCTGGTAGTGCGTGATGACGATGGTAGAGTTCTCGGGGCTACGCAGCTCATTGACGCCCTTAGCGACGATGCGCAGGGCGTCGATATCCAGACCACTATCCGTCTCGTCGAGGATAGCGAGCTTGGGCTCGAGCATAGCCATCTGGAAGATCTCATTGCGCTTCTTCTCACCACCGGAGAAGCCTTCGTTGACCGAGCGGCTGGCGAGCTTGTTGTCCAGCTCGACGAGTTCGCGCTTCTGCTTCATCAGCTTGAGGAACTCAGCAGCGGGCAGCGGATCAAGACCAGCGGCCTTGCGACGCTCATTGAGGGCAGCACGCATGAAGTTCACCATGCTGACGCCAGGGATCTCGACGGGATACTGGAAGCTGAGGAAGAGGCCGCGGTGTGCGCGCTCCTCGGGCTCAAGCTCGAGGATATCCTCACCCTCGAAGGTCACGGAGCCCTCCGTCACCTCATAGGTGGGGTGGCCGACGAGGACCGATGAGAGGGTGCTCTTCCCCGAGCCGTTGGGGCCCATGATGGCGTGCACCTCGCCCTTGCCTACGGTGAGGTTGATTCCCTTGAGTATCTCTTTATCTCCAATGGATGCGTGGAGGTTCTCTATCTTAAGCATATCTGTATGATTCGGAAATGGGGGTGATGGGGATTAGCCTACGGAGCCTTCGAGGGAGATGCTCAGGAGCTTCTGAGCCTCGACAGCGAACTCCATCGGGAGCTTGTTCATGACTTCCTTGGCGTAGCCATTGACGATGAGGCCCACAGCCTCCTCGACGCCGATACCACGCTGCTGGCAGTAGAAGATCTGGTCTTCGCTGATCTTGCTCGTCGTGGCTTCGTGCTCGATGATCGCCGTGTCGTTGTCGACATGGACGTAGGGGAAGGTGTGTGCACCGCAGCGGTCGGAGAGCAGGAGGCTATCGCACTGCGAGTGGTTGCGGGCATTCTCCGCATTGGGGCCGACGTAGACCAGCCCGCGGTAGCTATTCTGGCTCTTACCAGCGCTGATACCCTTCGAGACGATACGGCTACGGGTGTTCTTCCCGAGGTGGATCATCTTCGTACCGGTGTCGGCCTGCTGGAAGTTGTTCGTGACAGCGACGGAGTAGAATTCGGCTACGGAGTCATCCCCCTCGAGCACACAGCTGGGGTACTTCCACGTGATCGCCGAGCCCGTCTCGACCTGTGTCCAGGAGAGCTTGGAGCTAGCACCACGGCAGACGCCGCGCTTGGTGACGAAGTTGTAGACACCGCCCTTACCCTCCTTGTCGCCAGGGTACCAGTTCTGCACGGTGGAGTACTTCACCTCAGCCTCCTTCTCGACGATGATCTCGACGATGGCGGCGTGAAGCTGGTTCTCGTCACGCTGGGGAGCGGTACAGCCCTCGAGGTAGCTGACGTAGGCACCCTCGTCGGCGACGATGAGTGTACGCTCAAACTGCCCCGTGTTGATGGCATTGATACGGAAGTACGTGGAGAGCTCCATCGGACAGCGCGTACCCTTCGGGATGTAGACGAAGGAGCCATCACTGAAGACGGCGGAGTTCAGCGCAGCGAAGTAATTATCGGTATAGGGGACGACGACGCCCAGGTACTTCTTCACCAGCTCGGGGTACTCGCGTACGGCTTCGCTGAAGGAGCAGAAGATGATACCCTTCTCAGCGAGGGTCTCGCGGAAGGTCGTCTTCACCGATACGGAGTCCATGACCGCGTCGACGGCAATCCCTGAGAGCATCTTCTGCTCCTCGAGGGGGATACCGAGCTTCTCGAAGGTGCGCAGGAGCTCCGGGTCTACCTCGTCGAGGCTCTTCGGGCCCTCCTTCTTCTTCGGAGCGGCATAGTAGATGATATCCTGATAGTCGATAGGGGGGATCTTCAGCAGCGCCCAGTCGGGTTGCTCGAGGGTCAGCCAATGGCGGTATGCCTCGAGACGGAACTGCAGGAGCCACTCTGGCTCACCCTTCTTCTCCGAGATCAGGCGGACGGTCTCTTCGCTGAGCCCCTTGCCGATGGTCTCGGTATCGATGTCGGTGGTGAAGCCATATTTGTAATCGCTCGAGGTGACCTCGTCGATGATCTGATCGTTATCTTGCATGCAATAAATATGGATGGTTATTCCTCCTACGCTGTAAACACGCCACAGGAGAATTTGGTTGCCATACGCCACCCATTTGTGCGGGGCTATGCCCCACACCTCGGGAGACTACTTGGCGTAGCTGACGCTGCGGGTCTCGCGGATGACGGTGATCTTGACCTGCCCAGGGTAGGTCATCTCGTCCTGGATGCGCTTAGCGATCTCTGCTGAGAGCGTAGCGATGCTGCTGTCGTCGGTGTTCTCTGCGCCGACGATGACACGGAGCTCACGACCCGCCTGGATAGCGTAGGTCTTCACGACACCAGGGTAAGAGAGGGCGAGCTGCTCGAGGTCATTGAGACGCTTGATATAAGCCTCGACGATCTCACGGCGGGCACCGGGACGCGCACCACTGATGGCGTCACAGACCTGGACGATGGGGGCGATAAGGCTCTCCATCTCGACTTCGTCGTGGTGTGCCCCGACGGCATTACAGATGTTCGCCTTTTCCTTGTACTTCTCACAGAGCTTCATCCCCAGGAGTGCGTGTGGCAGCTCGGGCTCGTCATCGGGTACCTTACCGATGTCGTGCAGGAGGCCGGCGCGCTTAGCGTGCTTGGGATTCAGACCCAGCTCACTGGCCATGATGGCGCAGAGGTTAGCGGTCTCGCGGGAGTGCTGGAGGAGGTTCTGCCCGTAGGACGAGCGGTACTTCATCTTACCGATGAGGCGGATGAGCTCGGGGTGCATACCATGGATACCGAGGTCGATGACGGTGCGCTTCCCCGTCTCGATGATCTCTTCCTCGATCTGCTTACGCACCTTCGAGACGACCTCTTCGATGCGGGCAGGGTGGATACGGCCGTCTTGGACGAGCTGATGCAGTGCCAGACGTGCTACCTCACGGCGCACGGGGTCAAAGCTACTGAGGACGATGGCTTCGGGGGTGTCGTCGACGATGATCTCGATACCCGTAGCGGCCTCGAGGGCGCGGATGTTACGCCCCTCACGGCCGATGATACGGCCCTTGATCTCATCGCTCTCGATGTGGAAGACGGTGACGGAGTTCTCGATAGCCGTCTCGGTCGCCAGGCGCTGGATCGACTGTACGACGATGCGCTTGGCCTCCTTGTTGGCGGTCATCTTCGCTTCTTCGATGATCTCATTGATATAGCCCTGAGCTTGGTCCTTGGCTTCGGCGCGAAGGCTCTCGATAAGACGCTCACGCGCCTCGTCTGCAGAGAGTCCGCCGAGGGCTTCGAGGCGCTTCTGCTCGCTCTGACGGAGGAGCTCCAGCTCAGCCTTCTTCTCCTCGTACTCGGCCTTCTTGACGTCGTATTCTTCCTTCTTCAGCTCGATGCCCTCACTCTGTAGGGCGAGCTTTTCCTTGAGTATATCGATCTCTTGGTTGCGCTTCTCTACCTCATTGTGGCGCTGCGTGAGCTCCTGCTCGCGGGTCTTCAGTCGGCCCTCGATCTGCTTGAGCTTATTATTGCGCTGTGCCACCTGCTGCTCGAGGTCGGCCTTGAGCTGCAGGAACTTCTCCTTGACCTCAAGGAGCTTCTTCTGCTTGAGGACTTCAGCTTCACGCTCTGCCTCACTGAGGATTGCACGAGTCTTCTGCCCGAGGAGCTTCTCCGAGACGACCCACGAGAGGGCCGCACCGAGGATAAGCGCACCGATGCAGATGATAATGATCGTAATTGTTCCCATTCCTTTGTCTGAAATAAATGTAATGCTGAAGGAAAGGGACGCTGTGGTTATCGGGACGAGGTGGGGGGATCGTCAATGAGCTGTCGAGCCTGACTAATCAGAGCCTCAAGCTCCTCATTGATCTCCACGAGGCGTGGAGTCAAGGTCTGCTTGCGCGCTTCCAGAGCAGTGTGTACCTGCTTGTAGCGCGTAGCGATATCGATAGCAGCCATCGCCAGATATCCCTCTGCGGGGACCTCGGAGCGATTGGGGTACTTATATCGGTAGATACGCAGCGTAGTGGCAATCTCCTCACCTGCATCGCGGTAGAAGCGTTCCTCGGAGCGAGGGACGTAGAGCGAGAGGCGGGTGTGCTCGACAGCGAGTGTGATACGCTGCAGGGCCTCTGGGCTGGTATTGGTATCCATATATCGGTAGCGGGGCGGGGTGGCCCCAAGCTATTCGGTCTCTGACTATATCTCGGGCTCAGACGCTGCGGTGGGCTCGGGCTCACTGGTGAGCTGGCTGATGCAGCGGTCGAGCTGACTGATGATCCCATCAAGGAGCTCCCTGGCGTCCCTACGGCTGGCGTCCCCCATATCGGTGGAGACGAGAGCCGAGGCAGCGGCCAAGGTCGCTTCATTTCGTCGCATAGACTTGAGTTCTTCCTGCATCGCACGAAGTTCTTCATCCCGTTGCTGAAGGAGCTCCTTGAGCTGAGCGAGCGTCGCGCTCTGCTCTGCGACAATATCGACGAGACGTCGGATATTGACTTGTAATCGCTGGAGCTCTTGGTCTTCGGCTTGGGTCATAGCGTCGTTATTCCTTATGTATGCAAAGGTACGCTTTTTTAGCCTCTTCCCCGTCCCCACTCTATATATAAGTAGAGTACCCCTCCCAAGAAGGCTACCCAACCACCGTCCCCCACACGACTCGATCCCCTCGATTTCATCCTCAAAAAGAGTGCAGTCAGACAGCCTCTTAGCAGGAGCAAAAACCAACCAGTACTGGTCACTCGTCCGACCAGTACTACTTCGCGCGGTGACCAGTACTGCTTCCTATTGGTGACCAGTACTGGTTCGATCGCTGACCAGTACTGGTCGCAATCACCCTCCTCCGCAGCTTCTCACAACTACCTATATATAAGAGCGATACCCCGCTCTGATTTAGGCACATTACCCGCCCTCAAAATAGGCTTAAAAATAGCGAGAGAACAGCCATACATATTTTAAAAACAGGGGCGTTCCA
>ERZ772962.907-NODE-907-length-16329-cov-5.324813_pt1 | contig 16329 bp, 15 predicted proteins | sample MGYA00580676_ERZ772962 | MGnify/ENA primary metagenome ERZ772962 (study PRJEB29015, sample SAMEA2738049) | human oral metagenome | biome: human oral; feature: human-associated habitat; material: saliva | place: China | collected 2230 ...
CCTGCTTATCCTTCCTGACCTTACAGATGACCTTCTCGTTGAAGTTCTTGATGAGGTGGAAGTGGTCGTAGACGATGTCCAGATGCGGATGGCGCTTAAGGAAGGCGCGCTCGAAGTCGGCGTTCATGTCGCAGGCGATTGCCTCCACATACAACATCCACTCGCTGCCCACGAAGTCGCACAAGTCGTATACGACCTGCTTCCTCTTCGTATAGGCGAGCCAGAGCACGTGGCCCATCTTAAGGTCGATGATCACGGTGGCCCAGCGGCGGGCATTGTGCAGCTTGAACGTATCTGCGCCCAAGTAGCGTGCCTGGCGCTCCGGCTTCCTGAGCTTCAGCCTGCTGCCTTCGCCTTCCGTGTAGAGCCCAGAGAGCCTTGCCCTGTCGATCTTTTTCACGACGTTTCTGTTAAGGCCTGCCGTGAGCGATACCGCCTTGAGCGTCTGACCCAGGGCGAGCAGGTCACACACGAATGTCAGGAGTGGCAGCGTGATGCGCTGGCCTGGCGCCCTGAAGGGAACATCCTCGATGCAGGAGGCCCCGCATTCCCTGCATGCCCATCTCTGGCGGGATACCTCTATTCTTGCCCTCTCCATCCCCAGAGGGAGGTGCCGAAGCGCAATGGGGACCTGCCCGTTGCCCTCCATGGCCTTTCCGCAGCAGGGGCATGAGGGGGCTTCCCTGGCAGCCAGCCTGCCTGGGACCGTGAGGATCTGCACCGGCCTGCTGCATCGTCTGGCCGAGGTGCCGAACTCCTCGGTGCGCACGCTCTCCTTAGGCACGCCTGTCTGCATGAATCCGTCCAGATGAGAGGGAATGCGGAGGAAGCCGGGAGCACACATCTCATCGGCATGGGAAACGGCGGGCAGCTGGGCTGCCGCAGATGCTACACTTGTCATCACACTCCATCCTTCTTCGGAGTCTACATGTTGCGATGCAAGATTCTAGAGGATGGCCGCTCTTCTGTCTCTGAGGGTGCTATGCCGCTGGCATCCGCCCACAGCTTTTAGGATTGAACCAAACTTCTTAGCCTCCCCTCATGCTTTCAAACGTACTTACTTACAATTGCAAGACTCAGTGCAATGCTTCGAGCCTTTGCTCGCTTCTATACTGCGTGCACCGCTCCCGCCATGGACTTCACGAACTCCCCGACCGGGCCTGCTGCATCCTCGCCGTACTTCGCAATGATCTTGACGATCGCGCTGCCAACGATGGCACCGTCGGACAGTGATGTCATCTTCGCCGCCTGCTGCGGGCTGGAGATACCGAAGCCGACTGCACAGGGAATGTCCGTTGCAGACTTCACCAGTTTTGTCATCGCTGCGATATCGGTGGTGATCGCGCTTCTGGTACCGGTGACACCCAATGAGGACACCATGTAGACGAAGCCGTTGGCTTCCTTTGCGATCATCGTAATACGGTCCTGTGAAGTCGGAGCAATCATGGAGATCAGATCCATACCGCGCTCGGCAAAGGCTCCATCGAAGTCCGCTTTCTCCTCGTACGGTACATCCGGTAGGATCAGTCCGTCGATACCAGCCTCTTGGGCCTTCTGTGCAAACTTCTCGGTCCCATAGGAGAAGACCACGTTTGCATAGGTCATATATACCATCGGTACCGTGATCGTCTTACGTAATTCACGGGTGAGCGCAAAGACCTTGTCAGTCGTCGTACCCGCTGAAAGCGCGCGGTTGTCCGCCTCCATAATGACTGGGCCTTCTGCAGTCGGATCAGAGAATGGAATACCCAACTCTACAAGATCCGCACCGTTGTCGACCGCAGCCTGCACAACCTTTTTAGTTGTCTGCAGGTCAGGGTCTCCGACTGTGATGAACGGTATAAACGCTTTATGATTCTCAAATGCCTTATGGATATTGCTCATTGGTCTCCCTCTCACTCATGAATGTCGATACCGCGATAGCGGGCAACGGAGGCGCAGTCCTTGTCTCCTCTGCCAGAGAGCGTGACCACGATGATCTTGTCTTTTGACATCGTCGGCGCGAGCTTCATCGCATAGGCGAGAGCGTGCGCACTCTCAATTGCCGGGATGATGCCCTCGGTACGGCTCAGATATTCAAAAGCATTCACTGCCTCGTTATCGGTGATTGCGACATACTGTGCGCGGCCGATATCGTGGAGGTAGGCGTGCTCAGGGCCGACGCCTGGATAGTCGAGGCCTGCAGAGATGGAGTAGACTGGAGCGATCTGGCCGTACTCATCCTGGCAGAAGTAGGACTTCATACCGTGGAAGATGCCGAGCCGACCGGTATTAATCGTAGCCGCTGTCTCCTTGGTGTGGATGCCACGTCCCGCAGCCTCACAGCCGATAAGCTGTACGTCCTTATCGTGAATGAAGTGATAGAAGGAACCGATTGCATTGGAGCCGCCACCAACGCAGGCGATCACCGCGTCCGGCAGTCGTCCTTCCTTCTCATAGAGCTGAGCTTTGATCTCTTTTGAGATGACCGACTGGAAGTCACGCACCATCGTCGGGAAGGGGTGCGGTCCCATAACGGATCCCAGGCAGTAATGGGTGTCCGAGATACGTGAGGTCCACTCACGCATCGCCTGTGAGACGGCGTCCTTGAGGGTGCCCGTGCCGGTGGTGACCGGTACAACATTGGCACCCAAGAGCTTCATCTTGTAGACGTTGAGTGCCTGGCGCTCGCAGTCCACTTTGCCCATAAACACGACACACTCCATGCCCATGAGTGCAGCGACGGTAGCGGTCGCAACGCCGTGCTGTCCGGCGCCGGTCTCCGCGATCAGACGGGTCTTCCCCATCTTCTTTGCCAGCAATGCCTGCCCTAAGCAATTGTTGATCTTGTGGGCGCCGGTGTGGTTCAGATCCTCACGTTTGAGGTAGATCTTGGCACCGCCCAGATCCTCGGTCATTTTCTTAGCGTAGTATAACCGGCTTGGACGGTTTGCATAGTCATGATAGAGCGTCTGCAGCTCTGCATTGAACTCAGGATCGTCCTTGTATTTGTCGTAGGCTTCTTCGAGTTCGATAACGGCATTCATCAGCGTTTCAGGGATATACTGCCCACCGTGTATACCGAAGCGCCCCTTTGTGTTTGTCATGATCTCCCTTTCATATTTAAGCTATTGCTCAAGCGTGTAAGCGCTTGTTGCTATCTATATGTACTTGTACTTGCTCCGCTCACCCCCGTGCAAGCTCACGGTCCGTATCGTGAACCGCCTGCACAAACGCACGCATCTTCTGCGGATCCTTGAAGCCATCGGTCTCAAGCGAAGAGCTCGCATCCACTGCAAGGGGCTTCGTTAAGTGTATGGCCTCTCCGACATTCTCCGGCGTCAGTCCTCCTGCCAAGAAGAAGTCGCGCTCGAGGCTCTGGATGAGGCTCCAATCGAAGGACTCCCCGGTCCCTCCACCTCCGTGGTCGACGAGGACCAGATCGGCATGGCTCTTCTCGACCGGGTCAACATCCTCAGCCGAGGCGATCGAGAATGCACGAATGATCGTTAGTGGTTTAGAGTCTTTCACAGTGAGGGTATGGATCGCATCGACACGTGCGTCATCCTTGTCTTTGTGAAGCTGCACCGCACCCAAGCCACAGGAGCGGGCGATATCAACCACAGCCTGAGCATCCATATCGTTCACAAAGACGCCGACCGCTTTGATGCTAGGAGCGAGACGTTGAATCAGCTGCTTTGCCTGATCGGGTCTGACATAGCGACGGCTCTTCTGCGCAAAGATAAAGCCCACATAGTCCGGCTTCAGTTCATTGACGACCTCGATGTCCTCAAGCCTTCTCATGCCGCACAGCTTGATCCTTGTCATGGCTCTCTCCTCCCTCTGTATTGCGATGCTGTCTGACCTTTGAGCCGCCTCAGCTCCGCTCCAGGATCCGCCGCACGCATCAGCTGCTCTCCCACGAGTAGCGCGTCTACGCCGGCATCCTGCAACTCTTTCACGTCCTCAGGTGTGTGGGTTCCGCTCTCTGCGACGAAGATCACATTGTCAGGGGTCAACGCTCTCAGGCGCATACTGTTGTGAATGTCCACGCTGAAGTCCCTGAGGTCCCGGTTATTGCAGCCGATGATACGGGCTCCTGCCGCGATCGCCATCTTCAGCTGTTCCCCATCGTGAGCCTCAACCAACGCGGAGAGCCCAAGCTTATCGCAGAGTTTGATGCCAGAGGCGAGCTCCTCCTGATCCATCAGGGCAACGATCAGCAGGACTGCCGAAGCACCCAACAGCTTCGCCTGATAGATCATGTACGGATCCACTGTGAAGTCTTTGCGGAGCACCGGGATAGGTACCGTACTGGCAATCTCGTTCAGATACTGGTCTGAGCCCTGGAACCACTTTGGTTCGGTTAATACGGAGATAGCCGCAGCCCCTGCCTTCTCATAGGCTTTCGCAATATCTAGATACGGAAACTCCGGTGCGATGAGGCCTTTGGAGGGGGAAGCTTTCTTGCACTCGCAGATGAAGCTCATGCCCTCTGCCTTCAGGGCACGCTCGAAAGGAAAGCCGGTGTCACGGGGCAGCGCCAGCGCTTCGTCTTGTAGCTGATCGAGCGGCTTTTCCCGCTTGGCCTGCGCTACACGCTCACGGGCGTGTCCTGCCAGCTGATCCAAGATGTTCACCGATACTCTCCTCCTCGCGTGTCTGATTATTGATTCACAGATTTCAGTACACCGAGCGGTTCGATTCCTCGATTACGTTCTCCATGGTCTTCAATGCCTTGCCGGAATCGATCAGATCAGCGGCCATCTTGACGCCATCTGCCATGTTCTGGGTCTTTCTCGCTACAAAGAGCCCAGCTCCGGCATTAAGCAGGACAGAGTTCCGCTTGGGTCCTTGAATCTTCCCGGAGAGGATATCGCGGGTAATCTGTGCATTCTCTTGGGGAGTGTCACCCACGAGATCTCCCTTCTCACCGGGTGTCATACCGAAATCTTCCGGCTTGATCTTGGAGGTACGGTAGTAGCCGTCGCGCAGCTCGCAAACCGTGGTCGGACCACAGGAGCTGATCTCGTCGAGCTTCTCCATACCATAGACGACCATCGCGCGCTTCACGCCGAGGGAGTCAAGTACCTTTACGAGCGGCTCTACCAGGTACTCGTCGTAGACGCCAAGCACGAACATCCCCGGCTTTGCAGGGTTAGTCAAGGGTCCCAGGATATTGAAGACTGTTCTGAAGCCGAGTTCCTTGCGGATCGGCCCGACGTACTTCATTGCCACATGGTACTTCTGGGCAAACAGGAAGCAGAAGTTCGTCTTCTTGAGCATATCGAGAGCCTTGTCCGGATCCATGTTGATATTGACACCCAGCGCCTCCAGGCAGTCTGCAGTGCCGGACAGCGAGGATGCCGCACGGTTGCCATGCTTTGCGACCTTTACACCGCTTGAAGCGATTACAAAGGCAGAGGTGGTGGAGATATTGAAGGAGTGCGCGCCATCGCCACCGGTGCCCACGATCTCGAGGACTTCCATGCCAGGATGCGGTACCGGGGTCGCGAGGGATCGCATGGCCTCTGCACAGCCGGAGATCTCGTCGATCGTCTCAGCCTTGGTCGACTTGGTGGAGAGGGCCGCCAAGAATGCCGCGTTCTGCGTCGGGGTGGTCTTACCTTCCATGATCTCGCTCATCACGGTGTACGCCTCGTCGTAGGTTAAGTCCTCTTTGTCGACGATCTTCATGATTGCTTCTTTAATCATTGTGTTCTCCTTAATCTTTAGCAGTTGCCCGTTTCGCTTGCCTCGTTATGTTCAAGAAGTTCTTGAGTATCTCTTCGCCCCTCGGTGTCATGATCGATTCCGGATGAAACTGCACCCCGTAGATCGGAAGCTCCCTATGCTCCACCGCCATGACCTCCCCATCGTCTGCCACCGCAGTGACCTTGAGACAATCCGGAATGGTATCCGCCTCGACGGCAAGGGAATGGTAGCGGGCAACCTCGATCTGCTTGGGCAATCCCTTAAAGAGTGGGCTTGTGGTGTCGAGCGTGGCGATCGAGCTCTTTCCGTGCATCAGGGTCTTCGCGTAGCCAATCGTGGCACCGAAGGCCTCGCAGATCGCCTGCTCACCGAGGCATACACCCAGAAGCGGGATCTTGGTTCCAAGCTCTTTCACCGCATCCTCACAGATGCCTGCATCCCTAGGCCTGCCTGGACCGGGAGAGATGATGATACCTTCAGGGTACATAGCCGCGATCTCCTCGGTCGTCTTTGCGTCATTGCGCCTGACCTGGATATCAGGATTGAGGCTTCCCACCAACTGGTAGAGGTTGTAGGAAAAGCTGTCATAGTTATCAATCAGCAGGATCATGCGTCCTCCTTCTCAGTCGTCTCAGAGGACTCTTCAAGTGCTTCCACGACCGCGGCGGCTTTGTTGATGCATTCCTGGTACTCGTGTTCCGGGTTGCTGTCTGCCACGATGCCGGCACCGCTACGGACAAAGACGGTCCCATTCTTCTTGTAGGCGATACGGATCCCAATGCAGGTATCCATGTTGCCAGTGAAATCGAGGTAGCCGATTGCGCCGCCATAGATGCCTTGTTTGTTATCTTCCAGGTCATTGATCAACTGGCAGGCACGGATCTTCGGGGCACCGGAGAGGGTTCCGGCAGGCAGCAGGGAGGCGATTACGTCGAGGGCGTCGAGTCCCTCTCTGAGCTCTCCGCGCACGGTGGAGCCGATGTGCATCACATGGGAGAACTTGAGGACCTGGTGGTACTTTTCTACCCTGACGCTGCCGAACTTTGCGACACGGCCGATATCGTTACGGCCGAGATCGACGAGCATGTTGTGCTCCGCCAGCTCCTTCTCATCTTTCAGCAGTTCCCGCTCAAGCTCCGCATCCTCCTCAGGGGCCTTGCCTCTGGGACGAGTTCCTGCCAAGGGGAAGGTATGGAGCACACCGTCCTCCAACCTGACTAACGTCTCCGGTGAGGCGCCAGCGACTTCCACATCGGTGCCGGAGAGATAGAACATGTAGGGGGAGGGATTGAGCTTACGCAGGACCTGATAGGTATTGAGCAGGCTTCCCTCGTAGGTGGCAGACAGGCGGTTGGAGAGGACGATCTGGAAGATGTCCCCTTCCCGAATGTGGCGCTTCGCCTTCTCGACCATTGCGATATAGCTGTCGTGGTCAAAATAAGGTTTGATCTCAGAGGTCAGCTTCCCTGCCGGCTCCTCCTCGTATTCTCCGTTGAACACTAGGTCCTGCATCTCTGCCAGCTCACGCTCGGCTAACCGATAGGCGTGCTCCCCTTCTGAGAGTGGAGCATCGACGATCAGGACCACAGTGTGGCGGGCGTTGTCAAAGGCGATTACCTTATCGAACAGCATTAAGTCGACATCCTGGAAGCCTTCAGTATCCTGTGCATCCAGCCGAAGTGTCGGTTCCGCATACTGGATATAGTCGTAAGAGAAGTAACCCATGAGGCCACCAGCAAAGGGTGGCAGATAATCGAAATGCGGCGCCTTGTAGTTGGCCAACACCTGACGGATGTACTTCGCCGGATTGTCCGTCGTGAATTCCAAGGATCCCACGTGCATCTTTCCCGCACGGCAGTTGATCAACAGCGTCGGGTCATATCCCAAAAAGGTGTAGCGGCCCCACTTCTTCTGGGCCTCAGCGCTCTCAAGCAGATAGCAATGGTTGGAGACACGTTTCAGGCGTTTGAGCACCTGTAAGGGCTCAAGGTCGCCCGAGGGGATCTCACAGCTGACCGGTACCCGACGGTACTCGCCTGTGTCTGCAAGGCTCCTTACCTCCTCTAGGCTTGGTCTGATCTCCATGGTGGCTTTTGCCTCTCTTCCTCGCTGATGTGCCACGTTCTGTTCCAACGGTTCTGCCCGAGGTAATAAAAAATCGCCCCAACAGCAGAACAGAAGTTCTACTGCAAGGGCGATGAATATTGCTATTCAGCGCGGTACCACCTTGCTTCACGAAAATGAGTTTCCTCACTTCGTGATCTCATCGGCATGCAACCACATCCCCGGGCGATTACGATGCCCTCCCCGTCACAGAATACTTGCGGCACCTGCTGCCACTTTGACTGTGCCCTCAGCGGTCCATTTGCATCAGGGTGTTACTGCCGGAATCACACCACCGCCGGCTCTCTCGAAGTTCCTTCTGGTACGTTATCTCCGCTTCATCGGTTTATCCACTATTCAATTTATAAGCATCATAGGGATTCAAGCAGAACGTAATACATCACAGTCGGCATTGTTTAACGACCTGTAACATTTATTTTAGGATTATTGCTCATGTGGAGAGGAACAATATGGTACGCCCCTCATGTTATGGAGTGCAGCGAAGTTCAGACCGTGATGGACAACCTCTACAGGGCACTGGAAACCGCTTAGCGGTGAGCTCACTGACCCCATTACAGTGAGAGACAGTCCCTAGGGAAACAATGATTAATTCCCAATAATGTGCCAAAGTGGACCAGCCACGTGGCCTTCCGCGGCCGGCATAGGCATTAATCATCGTTTCCCTAGGATCGCCACGCAGCAGTAAATGCCCTGTACTGTCTTTCTCCACATTCATACGAATCTCAGTTTCGTAGGCATACGATAGCTACGATACGCTTTATCATAGCTATCGTATGCTATGATTCTCTACGATGCTATCCCCAGTAGATAGGAGCATCCATGAACCGTGAGGGACCGAGTCTTGAATACAAAGCTGCCATCACATCATCATTTCTAAAAACAGTAAGCGCATATGCCAACTATGGGTGCGGGAAAATAATCTTTGGCATCGCTGACGATGGCTCCCCTGCGCCTCTTGCCAATCCGATTCAAGCTTGTTTGGATATAGAAAACAAAATTAATGATTCAATCGAGCCACGACCCCGTTTCAGCCTACTTCCCGATCTGCAATCGAGTATCGTAACGCTCACAGTAGAAGAGGGCCTAGATAAGCCCTACCTCTATCATGGCAAGGCATATTGCAGAAACGACTCAGCGTCGGCGCCAGTAGATCGTCTTGCCCTATCTCGTCTTGTGTTAGAAGGGAAAAATAGAACATTCGACTCGCTTCCCTCCTCCCAACAAGATCTATCTTTTTCGATTTTGGATTCCACGTTGCGAGAGTCTCTAAACATCGAGAATACAGATGACAACGTTCTGAAGTCGCTGGGCCTGCTCAACAGAGACGGTTATACCAACGCAGCCGCACTTGTAGCAGATAAGAATTCCTTCCCAGGCACAGATTTTGTCAGATATGGCTCGACAGTTGACGTGATTGCCTCCCGTTCCAGCAACTCTGGCATCTCTGTTCTTCAGCAGTATCAACTAGCTTTAGACTATTATGAGACATACTGCGTTGTCGAAGTGATAGACGGAACCCGCAGAGAGCGGCGGGAATTAGTGCCAGCGCGTGCGTTTCGTGAAGCCTACGTTAATGCCATCGTCCACAGGACATGGGATGTCAACGCAAATGTACAAGTCGCCATCAACAATGGGCAGGTCTCCATCACTTCCCCTGGAGGACTTCCTTCTGGCATAACTGAATTCGAGTATCGAGAAGGCAGAGTATCCGTTCTCAGAAACCCTATCTTGGCCGGACTGTTTTTGCGCCTACAGCTCATTGAGAGTTTGGGGTCAGGAATACCTCGAATAAAAGCCGCATACGAAGAGACATCATGTACTCCAAGCTTTCGGATTGGACCAGAGAGTATCTCAGTTACGCTGCCATTTGTAACAGCACACAAGGGCACAAAAGATGAACAAGATATCGTGCGGGCACTTCAAGGTGGCACAGAACTCTCCCGTGCGCAATTACAGGTCGTGTGCAACCTCACCCGAGATCGCACGCTCACAGCTATACGAGCCCTCATCAAAGACGGCACTGTCAAACGCATCGGAAAGGCTAGGGCATCTAAGTACAAACTAGCGTAGGTGTTACTCGTAGTCGTTCAAATACCAAGAAGTATAGAAATCTGATCCACGGCATACCTATTTTAGCTACTGGCTCATGCTACCGAGAGTCCCTCTAGGGAAACGATGATTAATGCCTATGCTGGCCGCGAAAGGCCACGTAGCTGGTCCTTTCTGGCACATCATTGGGAATTAATCATCGTTTCCCTAGAGGGCCCACCTTATAGCTACAATGGCGGCTGTCTGAACCGCATCGGTGACCCCAGGCCCGCACCTACCACACGCTATCACACCAGAAGGCGGAGGCGCTCTTTCTCTACGGCATGGGCCTGGGCAGCGTCAGCCTGCACCTCTGCGAGGTGTCCGGTAAGGCCTGGACCTGGAGACTGCAGCCGGATGAGATTAGCTACCTGGCGGGCCACATGGACTACGAGCTGATGGACGAGCCCACCCTCAACTTTTTGAAGGACGTACCCATCGCGAAGGTGCTCTACTGCATCCCCGACGGCACCGATGAGCTGTGGTGTATTGAGAAGGGCATACCGGCTGACCTCAAAGTGGGCACCTCCACGACCTCCAGATCGGGGCGCTACCTGGAGTTCAACCCCAAGGGCGTCGACAAGGGCGCAGGCCTTCAACAGCTCGCAGAGCTCCTGGGCGTCGACCTCGCCGACACAATAGCCGCGGGCGGCGCCGCTAACGACGCCAGCATGGTCGCGACCGCCAGCGTGGGCGTCTGCGTCGCTAGCGCCCGCGACGGCCTGGACCAAGTGGCGAACTACCAAGCCCAGTCGACCAACAACGACGGCGTGCTGGAGGAGATCCTCGAGAAGATCGTCCTGCCCGCGGCTGGCGAGTAGCCCACGGTTCCTACTCCTGTACGTCAAAGTCCATCCACATGAATGCGTACGAGATCTCCAGCAAGAGGACCCCCATACATCCTTCTGCTCGTTCAGCGACATGAAGAAGATGCCAGCAGTGCGATAGTCGATGTTGAAGTACCGACCTCCCCCTCCCCGGTCCAGCGCCCTGATGCGCGCCATGTCATCGCCGGTGAGCTTGAAGTCAAAGACGTCGATACGCTTCTGGATGTGGTCGGAATTCGTGAACCCAGGGATGGCGGAGAAGCCCCCCCCTGCAGGTGCCAGCGTAAGATGGTCTGTACCACACTCTTGTTGTACTCCTGGGCTATGTCGGCGAGCGTGTCGTTGCCCAGCAGGGCTGGGTCGGCATGACCCAGGAAATACACCTGCATATCATACTGTGACGCCAGCTGCTGCGTCTGGTGACGCTGGGCGTAGGGATGGCATCCGATCTGCATGATCTGTGGCTTTACCTGTGCCTTGTTCACAACCTGCTGGAAGGCGCCCGGGAGGTTGTCGAAGTTGCTGATGCCCAGAGAACGCATCTTGTCGTGGCGATAGGCATCCTCTAAGGCTCGCCAGGTGCCCATGTAGTTGCCAGCCAGATGGTGCAAGTACAGACAATCGAGGTAGTTTACCAGCAGACGGTCGAGCCTTTCGTCGATAGCTCGAGAGGCGTTAGCGTAGTCGCTGGGCTAAAGCTTGCTCGTAAGCCAAATCTACTCGCGAGGAACACCGCTGTCAATGATTCCCTGTCCCACGTATCGCTCGTTGTAGTAGCCATGGGCCGTGTCCAGGTGGTGATCCCCGCCGACAGCGCGGTCTCGTTCAGGCGGCCACGACCGGACTCACTCGAGTCAGACTCGAGCGCCTGCGCCTGTGTACTCAGTCCAAGCTGCGGGAGCTGCACCTGGTTCGAAAGGTCCAGCAGAGGGACGCCTGCCATAGAGACGATATCGGTAGCCTGCGCGCCGCTGTCGGATACCACCGGGACGCTTTCGTCGACTGTGTTGGACGAGCAGGCCCCCAGGGCTCTCGTAACCCCAAGCCCCATGGCATCTATCACAGTGCCGCGCAGAAGCTGCCTGAGAGTAATCGATTCCCTCATGGTCCTCCCCTGTGGGCACTTCGCACTCTGGCGTTCGTTCGGATGTCTCAGCCCATGCTTTGGCCATGTCCGCGTTTCCCCTGCTATCCATTAGCATTGGGGCTATGGGGAAAGAAATACACTACTGAATTCGTCTTCGAGTATCTAAGGTGCAGATAGCAGGGTTTCTCGCAGCCAAAAAGAGCACCTGTGTTATTACAAAATCATCTGGGTCGGATACCACGAGCTGACTTTACAGGCGAAAGAGAATACATAGGCGCCAAGAAGTGCGCGCGGAGGACAAAGCCATTGAGACCCAGGACGATTCTGCGACGCGTCGCGATCAGTGTCCTGACCGCCATCACCGTGTTAATTGTAGTGTTCCTTACATACGCGAGCGCGTACTCCTGGGCGATACCGCGGGCCGAGGTGGCACTTGCCGGCAGCGACGACGCGCTGGTGTTCTACCCCAGCGGCAAGGTGCAGTGCGAGACCTACGCCGCCCAGCTTTTGGCCATCGCCCAGAGGGGCACCGACGTGTTTCTGGTACGCACGCCCCTGAACTTCGCCTTCCTGGACATGGATGCAGTCGACAGGGTGATTGACAGCGGCGCATACCACTACCAACACTGGTGTATAGGCAGGTACTCGCTGGGAGGCACCATGGCCACCGTGTACGCCGGCCTGCGCCCAGACGACTACACCGAGGTGGTCATTGAGGGCGACAACCATACACAGTTCGGGGACTACGGAACACAGGACAAAGACGGCACGGCGATCGTGAGCACTAAGGACCAGCAAGAGCAGACGGCCGACACTGTGACCAGGTTCATGCAAGCTGCGTAGGAAAGTCCTTCTCTTCCGCTACCGTCACCTCCAGCAACGGAGCGTAGCTTTGATGGACGGTAGACTCCTGCGCCCATCTCTGCTCTATGGCCTGGCGATCCTATTCCTGGCACCGTCCCGCACGGATCGAAGAGTTCCCTCCGACAGCATCGCATCAACCGTGATGCGGAGCCTCTTCGTGATGCCTTTATAGCCCAGGAGCCTCGCGAGCTCAGAGATGAGCACCGGTCGTTCCGGCAGCACGTCGAGTATCCGCTGCTCCAGTTCCCGCCGCCCCGCGTCTCTCCTGCTTTCCTGCGGCTGGAACGCCGGGTGGACGTGCAGTATTACCGAGAGGTAGTTGCGATTCTCGTCCATCTGGAAGTCGAGCATGGGAGAACCGTTGTCCGCCAGAGCCCTAAACGTCGTGGGGAACCCTGTGTTCCTTCCCTCGATGAGGTGGAGCTCCTTGAGGAAGTCACCGATGCGGCGGTTCCGGTAGATGCGCCCGCGGATGTTGCGAGACTGGATGTCGCTATCCTTGATACTGCGGTCAAATCCGGGATAGCTGGTGATCTCGAGCGCGTCAGGTGTCTTTCGCACCGTGATTGGCTCACTAACTTGATAGGACCGATGGTACACGGCGTTGGAGAGTATCTCTTCTACAACAGCATAGGGATAGTTAAACACGGTCTGAGACTCTGCCCTATCGGCGAACTTCACGATCTTGGACTCAAGCATGTAGTTTTTGATGTAAGTGAGAGCATCTCGCAGCTGTCGCTGGATAGGTCCGGTGAAGGTTTTCTCGACCATATTCTGACCCGTGGGGTCGGGCAGATCGACGACCTCGATTCTCGCGTAACGAAAATACGTGTGGATGTGGTCCGAAAACATGAGGATACCGACGTTGCGCGGACGGAGGCTCTCAGGTGGCCCTGACAGCAGCTGCAAGTCGTCAGCAAGCTCTTCAAGAGTTGCGTGCTCGGACTGCTCGTAGAGGCTGCTTCCAATTTCCTTTAGGTGATCACACATCAACGCAAGGCTCAGGTCGCTGGGAAAGGCAGCAAGGTTGGCCTGATCATCGAAGGGAATGGTGCTGGACACATAGTAAAGCTCTCTCTCCTCCTCGGGCGTGGCCACAGTAGTGCTGGCCATCTCTCGAATGTAGTAGAGCCTCTCGGTCGAGCCTTTCTTGTAAACGTTCTTGTACGCCTTGTATGGCCTACCCTGTCCGCCGGGACACCATATGACGATTACATACCTGTCCTCGGCAACCTGCTTAGGCTCCACAATAGGCTCGTAGTAAGGCTCGATCCCCCGGCATAGCTGGAACAGCCTCTTGAGAACGCTGTCGACCTGCTCGCGTGATATCCCCTTCGGTGGCAACTGGAGCAAAGAGTTCTTCTCAGCAACCCCTATGAGCACGTAACCGCCACCGATGTTGTCGATATCATTGGCGAAAGCACAAATTGTGTGCACGACGCACTCGGGGTTGAAGTCCTCCTTTGCCTCGATGCGAGATGACTCGACAACGGAACCACTCACTAGCTCCTTGAAGTTGATGGGTATCGCCATAGGGACCTCACCCCTGCTCTCGCAGGCCCAATAAAACTCGATAGCTCGATGATATATTCACCGAATATTCGATGCAAGTATCGTCGAATATTCGACAATAACGTCGAGTTATCGAGTCTTCGACTCGAGCATCGCTTCGTGGCCTCTAAGAGAGATGCTCACGCCGCCTTCTTGCAACAGAGGGCATAATCCATATTGTGCCCTTGTAAGAACTTGTGCGCTGTTTTCCTATCACGTGGATACCCTAGCGTTTGCATTGCTTTACCAATGAAGTGACCGTTACACTCATATTCTTCAATGAAGCATTTCTTTTGATCTTCTTGATATATCTGACACTCCAATCTTTGAGTCAGATGTACAGATTTTTTTGTCGGCACCTCCAAATTCCATACAAGAATCGCTGCAATTCTGAGATAAAATCGTCACGTATGTCACGTATGGTTACATCCTCGCGAAAATAACATGCCATATAGTGAGAAGGAAACTTTACAGATAAGGAGACCCACCATGGCAACGCAAGAAGAACCGGTCAAGACTACCAAGGCCAAGAACATCAAGCACGGCATTTTCATGTTCCTCATCGGCCTGGTGTTAGGAGCAGTGGCATGCGGCGCAGTCGTTTACTACATTTTCGCCGTGTCCTCCAAAGAGGGAACGACCGCACAGGTCGAGACGCTCTCGCCGACCGTTGTCTTCTCACGTGTCCAAGAACAGGGCGAACTCGTCAGCGCGTCACAGGACTATACATACGTCGACAAGGTCACCGATTCGAATCGTGACCTCTTCAACAAGTTCGATGTCCCCTTCACCGAGAACAGCTTCTGGTACCGCTACTCTGGGACGCTCAAGGCCGGCGTTAACCTGAAGACCGCCTCCATTGAACAGGATTCCGAGAATTCAAACATACTCAATGTCACCCTCGACCAGCCGTCGATAGTCTCGAATACCCCCAATATGGATCTGTCAGGCGTACTGGAAGAGAACAACAACCTTCTTAATCCGATAAGCATCGGAGAGTCTGATGCTTTCCAGAAGAAATGCATCGAGAGAAGTGAGCAGGAAGCTACTGAAGGGGGACTCCTGGACGACGCAAAAACCAATGCAGAGAAGGAAATTACGAACCTCTACAATGCAGCTTTCGGCAAGGATTACTACACAATCAACTTCACCTACCGCAACGCAGATTCGCAAGCCACAGACAATACAAGCAATCAGTAACATCAGGGGATAAGGGCAGATAGGCTGGACAGATTCACTTTCCCTTGACACTCTATTTATAGCAAGAAGCGCGGCAAGCGTTCCTACTTTGGGAGCAGCTGCCGCGCTCTTTTGTTGCATGCCGGCAGAACTCCTCGAGAGTCCTATGAAACTCAGGTATGAATGGAAAGCCCCTGGTATCAAGGGGCGCCTGCAACTACCGGCAGACACGCACAGAGTTCTGCGGATGCTTCGAAAGAGAATTCTCGTTGGGTCCAGAAGCAACGCGGGTTGCATAAAAATCCTAAATCCCACTGTTGACGGACTCGCTTCAAGGCAATGGAGACAGTCCTGCAGCCACTCTGGAACGGTTCTTCTGTCTCGTGCCAGACAGGCTGGATGTATATCGACGAGTCTCTTACGAGCAGCAGGAAAGGTCTGCCACCGTGGAAACCACACGGGCATTGGCACACTGTGCATTCCCGCAGCATCTTGGCAAAGGCTTGAAGACAGGTACCATATCTCCGCAAAGAAGCATATGAACGAGGCTGATAGCATGGCATTGATACAGATGGGCATACAGACGATTGTGGTAGGCGGAGGTCCCGTGGCTTCCCTCCTGGCGCTGAAGTCCCGTGTTCTCGAAGAGGTTCCACACGACGCACAGCTGCCGAACAAGATCGACCCTGTGGAGGCCATAGCAACAGGCATGGGGGTGAGCGACTCTCACCGCACGATGGACAGGCCCATGATGCACAACCTTCTGATCAATGTCTTCGAGTCCCTCGGTGCCCAGCTCGATTCCGTCATCATCAGTGCAGTCTCCGGAAAGACGCTTGACCTGTGTCAATATTTCGAAGGGCAGATTGTCAAGCTGAGTGCACCATCTCCCTAAAGACCTCGTTGGCTGTCCTG
>ERZ772962.909-NODE-909-length-16282-cov-16.061811_pt1 | contig 16282 bp, 9 predicted proteins | sample MGYA00580676_ERZ772962 | MGnify/ENA primary metagenome ERZ772962 (study PRJEB29015, sample SAMEA2738049) | human oral metagenome | biome: human oral; feature: human-associated habitat; material: saliva | place: China | collected 2230 ...
TGATACAAGCGGTATATAATCAAGGGTTAGCTGTGTTATTTCCACAACGAGCTAAGTAGAAGAATATATTTATCAAGAAAAAATTTTTAAATATATCAACCTATTTTATTTTGACCTTAATTGTATATATAATATAAAATCAATATATATGATTATTTTAGGAGAATAATATGCCGAATAAAAAACTACCTTCAAATCTTCCTGCTTGTCCTGTTGAAGTCACATTACTTTTACTGAGTAACAAGTGGACGATACTAATTTTAAGAGATTTATTTACCGGTACTAAACGTTTTGGAGAATTAAAAAAATCACTTAATGGAGTCAGCCAAAAAGTATTAACTGCCAACCTTCGCTCGTTAGAGGAGAAAGGAATTATAGAAAGAGAAGTTTTCCCAGAAGTGCCACCTCGCGTCGAATACAGACTTACAGATTTAGGGAAAACTCTAGACCCTATTATTAAGAGTATGCATGACTGGGGAGAATTTTACAAATCTATATTTTAAAAAGAAGTATCTTTACTCATAATGAGTAAAGATACTTCTTTTTAATTATTTATACTTTGGAATCCATTTAAAATCTCGAACCGCTTTCGCCATATCTTTTTCTTGAGCTCGAGCCAATCCTTGTTCTTGTGCTTTTTTAGCGACCGCTTCTGCTACTTTAATAGAAACATCTGCAACATATTTGAATGGAGGTAACACTGGAGCTCCAGGTTTAGTAATATCTGTAATTCCACTTAATGAGTGTGCCGCTGCACCAATCATTTCATCTGTTAAAAGGCTAGCTTCTGATGCTAACACTCCAAGTCCTAACCCTGGATATATAAGGGCATTGTTAGCTTGACCAATAATGTACTCCACACCTTTATATATAACATTATCAGAAGGAATACCTGTTGCTACAAATGCTTTACCATCAGACCAAACAATCAAATCTTCTGCAGATGCTTCTGCTAATTTAGTAGGATTTGATAACGGGAATATACATGGACGCTCAGTATTTTGACACATAGCTTCGACTACCTCCTTAGTAAAAGTATTCGGCTGTGTCGAAGTTCCTACTAGAATAGTTGGTTTAACAGTTTTAACAACTTCTAATAAATCTGTTAATTTATCAGCATTTGGAAAATTAGCACGGTTTTTAGCAAACGGTTTTTGTTCAGGAGTTAAATCATCCATATCATCGAAGAGAAGCCCTTGTTTATCTACCATAAAGAAACGTTCATATGCTTCTTCTTCAGATAACCCTTGACTTACCATCTCACGTAGTACACGTGATGCAATTCCTGCACCTGCAGTTCCCCCACCATAACAAAGATATACTTGGTCAACTAATTTTTCACCTGTAATATCCATAGCTCCAAAAATACCTCCTAGAGTTACGATACCTGTCCCTTGAATATCATCATTAAATGTTGGGATATTTTTTCGATATTTTTCCAGTATATTTGCCGCATTCATTCGTCCGAAGTCTTCCCAATGCAAATAAAGTTTAGGGAATAAACGTTCGGCAGTTTGGACGAATTGGTCAATAAACTCATAATATCGCTCCCCTCGTACACGTTCATGACGATTACCTAGATAATTCGGATTATTACGTAATTCCTCACGATTTGTTCCTGCATCAATAACTAACGGAAGAACCATAGAAGGATCAATTCCTGCCGCTCCTGTGTAGACCATAAGTTTACCTACAGAAATATCTACTCCATTAACACCCCAATCTCCAATCCCCAATATACCTTCTGCGTCAGTAACTACTATTAGACGTATATCACGGTTATCTGCTGCATTTTTAAGGGTTTCTTCTATATTTTCAGGATGATTAATATCTAGATATCCTGCATATTGTGGCTCAACAAAAAGATCGCTATAACCCTCTATAGTATCTGCAATTGTTGGGTCATACACAATTGGATTGAACTCTTCTAAGTGTTGAGAGAATAAATAATAGAAAAGCGTGCGATTTGTATTAAAAATCTCCATCAAAAATAGACGTTTTTCTAAATCGTTTACTTTTGTTTGCATTTGCGCATAGGTTTGTGCCGCTTGTTCTTCAATAGTTTGAATATAAGGGGGCAATAACCCAATAAGGTCTAGTTCCTTTCGCTCCTCCTGTGTAAAGGCAGTTCCTTTATTAAGGAACGGATCATTTAAAATGCTATGTTTTTTCATTGGAAAATCCTCCATTATCTTTAAATTATTATATTACACCCTTATGTAAATTGATACTATAATCATACTCCCATTTACTAAAAATTAATTAAAAAAATTACAAATCTCCTAAGCTAAAAATATACAAAATTGATAGTAATTCTTACTCCTCTTTTATTTTTTTATATAAGAAGCATCTTTACTCATAATGAGTTAAGATACTTCTTTTTTATTATTTATTAACCACGACGTCTAAATAGTACACCCGCTAGTAATAATACTAGTAGTCCTGAACCTACATATAGTAAGGTATTATTTGATTCTTTATCAGAAGATTTTTCTTCTTTTTTCTCTGATTTATTATCATTATTTGTTTTCTCTTCTGATTTAGCTTGGTCTTTTGCTTTATCATCTGAGTTTGAAGATTTTTCAGGAGCTTTATCAGTAACTTTTTCTACAGATTCTTTTAATGCATTTAGTACATTATTTACATCTTCTTCTGTAGATTGACCATTAGCAACTACTTCTTGGGCTCTGCTTATAGAATTTAGATATGATTGTCTATTTTCTTCACTTGTCTTAGCAAAACCTGAACTTCCTACTGTTTTACTACTATTGTTAAGTTGATTTGTTAATTCTTTTTTATCAACTTGAGGAGCTGTAGTACTAGTATTTGGTTTATTGTCTTTACTTACATTGCTAGCTTGATCGTTTGAGTTTCCACCTTGGTTTGGTGTTACTTTGTCCTCTTTCGGTACTTCTGTTACTTTGTCTTCTTTTGGTGTCTCTGTAACTTTGTCCTCTTTCGGTGCTTCTGTTACTTTGTCTTCCTTAGGAGTTTCTTTCACCTTGTCTTCTTTTGGAGCCTCTGTTACTTTATCTTCTTTAGGAGACTCTGTCACCTTATCCTCCTTCGGTGTTTCTTTCTCTTTGTCTTCTTTCGGAGCTTCTGTCACCTTGTCGTCTTTTGGAGTCTCTTTCTCTTTATTCTCTTTTGGTGTTTCACTCTCTTTGTCTTCCTTCGGTGTTTCCGTTACTTTGTCTTCCTTAGGAGTTTCTTTCACCTTGTCTTCTTTTGGAGTTTCAGTAACTTTGTCCTCTTTCGGTGTTTCAGTAACTTTATCTTCTTTTGGCACCTCTTTAACCGGTGCACTTGGCACTGGTGTCACTGGTGTTGTTGGCGTTGTACTTGGCGCTGGTGTCATTGGCGTTTGTTCTGCTGGTGTTGTTGGTGTTGTACTTGGTGCCGGTGTCACTGGTGTACTTGGTACCGGCATTGTTGGCGTTGTGCTTGGCGCTGGTGTCACCGGTGTTGTTGGCGTTGTACTTGGTGCCGGTGTTACTGGTGCTGGTGTCGCTGGTGTTGTTGGCATACTTGGCGCTGGTGTCACTGGTGTTTGTTTTGCCGGTGTTGTTGGCGTTGTACTTGGTGCTGGTGTCACTGGTGTTTGTTTTGCCGGTGTTGTTGGCGTTGTACTTGGCGCTGGTGTCACTGGCGTTTGTTTTGCTGGTGTTATTGGCGTTGTACTTGGCGCCGGTGTCACTGGCATTTGTTTTGCCGGTGTTGTTGGCGTTGTGCTTGGCGCTGGTGTCACTGGTGTTTGTTTTACCGGTGTTGTTGGTGTTGTACTTGGCGCTGGTGTCGCTGGCGTTTGTTTTGCCGGCGTTGTTGGCGTTGTACTTGGTGCCGGTGTTGTTGGCGTCGTTGGTGTACTTGGAGTTGGAGTCTCAACAACTTTATCTTCTTTTGGTGTTTCTTTCTCTTTATCTTCCTTCGGAGCTTCTGTCACCTTGTCGTCTTTCGGTGTTTCTTTCTCTTTATCTTCTTTTGGAGCCTCCGTCACCTTATCATCTTTTGGTGTTTCTTTCTCTTTGTCTTCTTTCGGAGCTTCTGTTACCTTGTCATCTTTTGGTGTTTCTTTCTCTTTGTCTTCCTTCGGAGTTTCTTTCTCTTTATCCTCTTTTGGTGTTTCTTTCTCTTTATCCTCTTTTGCAGTTTCTACTGCTTTTTCAGTTATACCAACTTGTTTTCTATTATGTCCATCTTTAACTTCTAATTCAAAGTTATTTTCTTCTAGCGTATAGCCTTCTGGAGTAACGATTTGAATTGTATATTTACCATTTTCTAAACGTTTTTGGAATGCATTTTTTCCATATAGACTTGTTGGTAATTCTATTTTTGTTCCTGATTCAGATACAGCATATACTTTTGTACCCGTAGGAACTGGTTTATCAAAACTGATTTCTACAGCATTTTTGATGATTTCATCTACTCTGAATTCTACTTCTTTAGTTGGAGTATCTTTAGTTATTTCGAATTCTATTTTCGAAGGTGTTTTTAATCTATAATCTTCATCTAATAACACTACTTCTACAGTATATTTACCAAATGGTAATGATTGGTAAGTTCGTTTATTACGTGAGAAGTCATCACCTACTACTTCACCTTTTTCATTAGTGATTTTATAACGAACTCTACGAGAGTTATTACCAGTTCCGTCACCTTTTTTGATTTCTACTTCAAGACTACCTTTACCATTACCTGCGATATTAGATAGAGCGATGCTATCTTTATTATCAGCGAAATCTTTTACTTCGAAAGTAACATCTTTTAAGTCTACACCTTCTGGAATAGTATAACTTCCATCTTCATTAGGTTGGATTACATTTTTACCATAACTTAATTTTTTGTAGAATACTCCACTTCCATCTTCCATTATTGGATAAGGAGTGAATTTACGTGTAGCTTCATCGTAATATCCACCATTAGCACCTGTAATCTTAGGAGCTTTTCTATCGATTACTACATTAAATGAAGTTTCTTGCATTTTAGCTCCAGTCGCTTGTGAACTATAAGAAAGAACATATTGATATTCTCCATCTGGAAGAGGATTACCATTTTTATCTACACCTTTCCAGTTCGTTAGAGATAATGCAGTATATTTTTTACCTGTATTGTTAAAGAAGTTTTTATTTCCTGATCCATTTCCATTTTCATAAAGCGGATTTTTACGTTCAACATCATCTTTTGCATATACTGTTAATTTTAAATTCTCAAAATTACGTAAGAATACACCTCGCATACCTATTTCATCATAGTTTTCATCTCCATTAGGCGAGAAGAATATTTTATCCGTGAAGAATCTCACATTAGTTATTGGATTAATATATGCTCCCGCAAGAGTTCTCTTATCTTTCTTATCTTCTTTATATGTAGTTAATATACCTGTGAAGTTCATATCCGTTAGAGAATCCCAGTTATTATTATTTGAATCAAATCCATATTCATATATTGGTTTTTCTCCATCTTTCATAGAATAAATTGGTTTTTCTAATACTGGTAAGTTTGGGAACTCCCCTTTGAATCCTACAAAAGGTATACTTGCTACTTTGTCTGTTGATTTACCATCAGCTCCATAAAACTCTACAAATCCTTCTAAATAATAACCATTTTTAAATAATTTTAATAGTTCTTCATTATATTTGCTTGCATCTACTGATACCGTGATTTCTGAAGTAGAATTTGCTCCTACAGTAACTGTTTTTTCACCTTCTATTTCATTAAGTAAACGTGAAGTCATAGTTAAGTAACCAGTCCAATCACCATTACCTTCACCATATGCATCATCTGTAATTAATGTTGATTTATATTTTAAAGTTTTAGGTTTATCAGAAATATTATGAACTAATAGTTTAACATCGAATTTATCACCTACATTACCTAAACTTACACTACCATAGTCATTTGTTCCAGTAACATAAACATCTCCATAAGCAGCTTTATACGCATCTATTAATCCTGCACCTTGTTGCCTTGGAGAAATATATACACCATTATCTTTATTAACATTAATACTAGCTGTACTCATTAATAAGTGTTTTACTAATTTTTGAAGTTCTTCTGCAGTCTTACTTGGGAATCTTTCCGCTAGAGCTTGTTTTATTAATGCAGTTGCTCCAGCTACGTGAGGTGATGCCATACTTGTCCCACTGTCTAATCCGTATCTTCCATCATTATAAGAAGAGATAATATCTCCACCTGGTGCTGTAACGTCTGGTTTTAAGTATCCATCAACTGTTAATCCCCAACTAGATGAATCGTCGAATTTACCAACATTTTCATTTGGTTTTTTCTCCCATTTCCCGTTGAAGTTAATTTTATACTCACCTTCATGTTGAGCCAGCTCATTACCAAAGTTGTAATAAGTCGTTACTACCGGGAAGTCTTTGTCTTGACCATTTAGGACAACATTATAGATAGTATCTCCATCATTAAAGTACGCTATTACCCCTGCAGCTCCATGTTTTTTTGCTATTTTCACCTTATCTTCGAAGCTGTTTTCACCACGTTGAACTAAGGCAATTTTACCTGTTAAATCTTTGCCTTCATAGTTTTCTTCTTTCCCAACACCTACATAAACATAGTCATAGTCTTTATTTTCAAAAAGTTTTGAATATGTGAAGATAGGCACATTACCATTGTTGAAAGCTACATTACCTAATAAGTTCGCAACTGTAGCAATCTCTCTATTAAGTACACTATTACTAATATTAGCTACAGAAATAGCATCATCAGATACTGATGGACGTCCTACTGTCCCGTAGTCTGGGTTAACCGCACGTGGTGTGATGTAATCAAAACCACCTTTAGAGAAGTAAGCATTGTTACCAGCAGCGGCTACGATATTTACTCCAGCTTTTTTAGCTACTTCTAATGCACTAATTAAACCATCACCAACTTCCATTACAGAACCAGCTGGCGATCCTAAACTTAAGTTAATAGTATCCGCACCTAACTTAATAGCATCCTCAATAGCTTTAGTATAAATATAAGATTCTGTTCCTGAGTTTTTAGATTCTGAGAATACACGCATAAATATTAATTGCGCTTCTGGAGCTACACCTGTAATATAGTCACCTGTTCCGCTTTTTTCTTTAGGATTACCTACCGCAGTACCAGCAACATGCATACCATGTGATTTGAATCCACTTTGTTTAATATCATTGTTCCAATCATTATAGTTGAAAGCAAACGGTAGTTTATCACTATACCACTTACCATAGTCTATTCCCGCTTCTTTCATCGCTTTTTCAGCATCTTCTTTTGTTTTATATTTAGATTGAGAGTTATCTGTTAATCTTAAAACTGGGTGATTTGGATCAAGCCCAGAATCAAGTACCGCTATCACTCTTCCTTGTCCTCGGAAACCTTTATCCCATAGTGGTTGGATGTTAATTAGATTATAACTATCTAAAGCTTTGGAGAAGTCATTTACCTCTTCTTTTTTTGTTTCAACTGCATTAGTAGTTGTTTCTGGCTTTTTGTAAGCAACACTTACCTCAACACTGTCTACGAAGTTCATTGCTTGAATTTTTTTAGCATCTTCATAAGTAGTTTCTAAAGCAAACCCATTTAAAAGTGTGTCATATTCAAATAGTTTTTCATAATTCATACCTTTTTCTTTTATTTCTTTTAAGGCTTTTTCACGAGGTTCTTTTGTGCTAGCTTCACGTTTTTTCAACCCTTCAGCTGTTTTTAAATCATCAGGATTTACCTTATCCTCTTTTAATTTAACAATTATTTTTACCTTATCATCATTATTAAATTTTTTCTCATCTTCTTTTGAAACATTAGATAATGCTTGTTCTTTTGCACCATTTTGTGCATAAATAAATTTTGAATTAATATTATTAGTTAATAAATTAACATTCCCCACTAGTAAAGATAAGCTCACTACACTTACTACTGGCTTCTTCGGAAATTTCATGTTAATAACTCCTCCTGGTTTTTTAAAAATAATATCTATATTTTAACTTAAATAATCAGAAAAATCAATTCAATATTCAGAAATAGTTTAATAAAATTTAGGCAATATTTTTTTCTGTACTATTACTATTATCACAATTAGTAAGTTATGTTTATCCAAATAATTATAATATTAACCATCTGTGTTTTATAAAAAATAAAAAGCGAAGAAAACATTCTTCACTTCATATATATTTCTATATTTATTTATTAAAACATCGGTTTATACGATACTATTCTTTTTAAAGTTATATTTGCGTATAATCATACCTTCTACTCCAACTCATCGTAGCTAGGATTTCCACTTATATAGATAGCTCCATAAATAGCATCTACTACAAGGGCTGGAAAAGCGAATAAATCTAAAATTCCATTTAAAACACCAAAGACACATTCAATATAGTTCTCATGCCCTGATAAAACAGCTATCACTATAAGCACAAATGCAACAACTGGTAAAGGTTTTAGAAACTTCATTAATTTCTTATTTCTATGTAGTTTTTCATAAGTTTCCCATTGGTTAATCGCCCAAATCTTCCCTTGATTTTTCGGCAAATAATACCATGCATAAACAAAGCTGAAAATTAGAAACAGACCTATTGCTATATAAACACAAACTACCATCATTTCTGAAGATAACCCACCTTGAGAAATAAGCAACAAATTTATACAACTAATATCAATAGTTAACACTACGAAAATCAAAGAAATAAGCAGATAAATAAAAATTTTAAATTTTAAAATAAACTTATCAAAAAAAGAAATGACTATTGCGAAAGCACTGTAGTATATGCACACCTCAAACAAAGTTCTATAGACGTCAGTCCAATTTCCGATGGTCATCCCCCAAAATATCATACCTGAAATCACCAGAGTAAACCATGGTACAAGCTTTATGTACCCTAACACCACTTCATTTTCAATTAATGGTCCATGATAGCGTTCCATCATATTTTTACTTTTCTTCTTTTTCTTCGCCATTTTCTAAAGATCCCCTTTTATTTCAAACCACTATCAGCGGTGTTCATTTTTATATACATATAATTATTGTTTTTCTCAATATGTTCTATTTTATATTTTTCATAATAAATACTTTCGGCTACAATTCCAATTAACAACAAAATACTTGTTATGGTTGCGACTAAAAATTTTTTTATTATTTAAATGCTCCTATTTCGTTAATACTTATTATATTATATATTTCAATTTTTATAAAGGAATAAAAAAAAGACGACTAATTGTCGTCTTAATTAAACTAAACTTTTTCGTTTTGTAAAGAAATGAATAGTCGCTATTAAACATCCAAGCCCTACTATATATAGTAGCTGTGGAGCAGCTAATGGAGCAAAGTGGTTTTTTAAAATAAATATATTAACAAAAACACCAACGATAGCCGCAAAGCTCAGTACCCCTAATAATACTACTTTATATTTATTTAGAGGTAAACTAACTTTAGCTACCATACATAGCCCATTAATAAGCGCTAGTACAAAGCAAATAAACTTCATTTGTGCTTGGTTATCTATTACAATATTTGTCAGTAGTACACTCGCTACCAACACACCACCACCAATAGCGGCATTCGTTAAAATATCTCTCATAAAGTTATTACTTACTTTTTCTTTATTCGATTCAAACGTTAGGAAGAACGATGGAACTCCTATTGTTATAGCTGAAATAATAGTAAATTGAATAGGAATAAATGCAAATTCAAAGGCGAATAATACACTTATCACCGCAAATACTATCGAGAAGAATGTTTTTGTTAAAAACAGTGAGGCTACTTTTTGAATATTGTTAATTACACGACGACCTTCCATTAAAATATCATAAAATACTGCAAAGTCATTTGTTAAAAATACAATATTAGAAACACTCTTAGCCGCACTAGTAGCTCCATTCATCGCAAAACTAATATCAGCTTTTTTCAGCGCTAGCACATCATTAACACCGTCCCCACTCATGGCAACTGTTTTTCCATTTTTTTGTAGAATTTCTACCATATGTTGTTTTTGATCTGGTGTTACTCGACCAAAAATATCATTTTCTAATACTACAGACTCAAAGTTTTCTTCTGTTACTTTCGTCATATCTACAGCACGAGCATCTTCTTTAAACCCTGCTTTTTTAGCTACCCCAAGAACTGCAATGTGATTGTCTCCACTTATTATTTTTACAGCCACTCCTTGTGATTCGAAATACTTAAATGTCTCTTTTGTATTAGCTTTGATTTCGTCAGAAAGTACTACATGACCAATCAACTTCATATTTGATGGTGTAGTTACTTTTTCATCAGTATAAGCCAGAGATAATATTCTATAACCTTGTTTTTTCAAGCTCTCATAGTATTCCGTCATACCTTCTTCAAATCCTAAAAATTCATAGGCCCCGAAGAAATAAGTACCACCTTCTTTTAATTGAATGTATGAATATTTATTTTTACTAGAAAATGCTCCAATTTCTCCAACTTCCCATTTTTTCTCACAAGTTAAATGATTTTTTAAAGCTCTTGATGTGGCATTCTCATCTTCAAAATATGCTAAATAACTAGATAATTCGCTAGCTACTTTTTCATCTATCTCGACTACATTCATGTTACCTGTAGTTATTGTTCCTGTTTTATCAAAACAAAGCACATCTACACGTGCAAGAGTTTCTACACAGTATAGTTCTTGCACTAGAACTTTTTTCTTAGCTAGTTTCATCGCAGCAACTGCTAAAGACACACTTACAAGCAGGATTAATCCTTCTGGTATCATACCTACTAGTGCACCTGCACTACGCAAAACTATATCCGTATATCCACGTCCTAGGCTTGCACCCCTAACATAAAGCATAATGGCTACTGGAACTAATAGTACTGATATTACTTTCAGTATTCTGTCCATATAGTCTCTTAATTTTGATGGATATTTTTTAAATTCTTTTGTGCTTTTAGCTAGTTTATTAATATAGCTATCCCCACCAACAGCGGTAACTTTTACTAGACAACTTCCACTTACTACGTTACTACCACTCATAAGTTGGTCACCTGTAGTTTTGTAAATATTGTCACTTTCCCCAGTTAGTAACGATTCATCAACCTCAATACTACCTTCGATTATCTCAGCATCTACAGGTACTTGGTCTCCTAGATTTAGATGAAGGTACTCACCTAAAACTATTTCTTCCGAATCGACTTCTATTATTTCATTATCACGATTTACGCGGTATTTATTTCGTCCTAATAAACTTAATTCTTCTAAAGCATTTTTAGATCTAACTTCTTGATAAATACCTATAGCAGTATTTATTGCGATAACACCTAAAAATAACATATTTTCAAATCTTAACGTCGTTGCGATAAAAGCAGCTAATACTAAGTTCATCGCATTAAAGAACGTGAAAATATTAGAATATATTATTTCTCTTGTTGTTTTATAAGGTTTTATAACACTAATATTTTTCTTAGCTTGTTTAACTTCTTCACTAGTTAAATACTTCATTTTTCCTCCAATAATCTCTATGTATTCTTATTTTCAAAATAGTAGATTAATAATAATTATACCATAAAATATATTGTATAGCTTTAAACTTAACTGAAGTTAATTTCCCTGGAAATATGCTATTTTAAAACATAAAAAACCAGATTTGAAGGTAATTCAAACCTGGCCTTCTTAATTATTCTTCTATATCTTTGTTATCAGTATCATCAGTAGACTCTACATAAATCTCTGGTCCTGATTCATTTTCTTTAGCTAAACGAGCTTGTTCTTCATAGTATTTTTTATTAACTATTTTATCAAGTTGTTCTGCTTCTCTTTCGTCTAACTCTTTTGGCATTTTACCAAATTGGTAAAGAGCAACAATTTCTTTTCTATCAATTGTTTCAACTTTCATAAGAGTTTGAGCGATAAGTTCTAACTGATCTCTATGAGTTTCAATGATATGTAGCACTTTAGCGTAACATTCATTAATGATTTTACGTACTTCTTTATCGATTTCTTTCAGCATTTCTTCTGAATAGTTACCGATACTTGATAATTGACGTCCACCATATGGATCGTGGAATGGAGCTTGCATTGGCCCTACAACATCACTCATACCGTACTCTGTAACCATTGCACGTGCAATTGCAGTTACACGTTCAAAGTCATTATGAGCTCCAGTAGAAACTTCATTAAAGAAAATTTGTTCTGCTGCACGTCCACCTAATAGACCACAAATTTTATCAATTAAATCTGTACGAGTTTGGAAGTATTTCTCTTCTTCAGGAATCATTAGGTTATATCCACCTGCATCCCCACGAGGAATAATAGTAACTTTTTGTACTTTATCCGCACTGTCAAGAACCATACCTACAATAGCATGTCCAGCTTCGTGGTAAGCTACTAAACGTTTTTCTCTTGGAGTATAAACTCTACTACGTTTAGCTGGTCCACCGATTACTCTGTCCATAGCTTCATCTAAATCAGATTTTTCAATAGCATTTTTGTTTTCACGTGCCGCTAAAAGTGCTGCTTCATTTAGTATATTAGCAAGGTCCGCCCCAGAGAATCCTGGAGTTTTTTCAGCTAATGAGCGAAGCTCGACATCTTTAGCAAGCGGTTTGTTTTTAGCGTGTACTTTAAGAATTGCTTCACGACCTTTTACGTCTGGAGTAGAAACTTTGATTTGTCTATCAAAACGTCCAGGTCTTCTAAGTGCGTTATCTAATACGTCCGCACGGTTAGTTGCTGCAATTACGATAATACCTTTTTCACCATCAAATCCGTCCATTTCAACAAGAAGTTGGTTAAGAGTTTGTTCACGTTCGTCGTTTCCTCCACCTACTCCGCTACCACGTTTACGTCCAACAGCATCGATCTCATCGATAAAGATAATACATGGTGCACTTTTTTCAGCTTCTTTGAATAAATCACGAACACGGCTAGCCCCAACCCCTACGAACATCTCAACGAAATCAGATCCTGAGATTGAGAAGAATGGAACTTTTGCTTCTCCAGCAACTGCTCGGGCTAATAAAGTTTTCCCTGTTCCTGGAGGACCCTCTAATAACACACCTTTAGGTATTTTAGCACCCATTTTAGTGAATTTACGGTGATCTTTTAAGAATTCAACCATCTCTGCAAGTTCTTGTTTTTCTTCATCAGCTCCTGCTACATCGTTAAATGTAACAGTACCTTCACCTGCATCGATTTTCTTAGCTTTTGATTTTTGGAAGCTCATTACTTTGCCTCCACCGCCACCTTGCATTTGTGACATAAAGTAGAACAGTAACCCCATCATTAAGATAAATGGTACGATGTTCCCTAAGAATGAAAGAATTGCTCCAGTTTTTTCTGCAGCCTTATATTCTACTACATTAAGTTTTCCATCTTTTGCTTTTTCATTAATTTGTTTTTGGATTTCATTATCAGATGCTGGAACTAATGATTCAAAATTCTTTTCACCATCTGTTAAAACCCCTTTTACATTATAGTTTTCATCTTTTCTTTGTAGACTAATTTCTTTAATCTTGTCTTCATTTATATTCTTAACAAGTTTTGAGTAGTCTAGTTTTTCTGTTGTCCCAGGTAAGTCTTGCTGCCAATAAGCAAATACTCCCAATGCTATAACAATAAGGGCAAGCATGCTAAGAATAGAATTTTGTCTTTTCCCATTATTCATATAGACTAACTACCTCCTAATTTATTTTCTAAAAGTATCTTATTTTACCATATTTGACCTTAAATATGATTAAAATTTTTGACTTTATTTGACTAAAATTTTAATTATTTTTTATATTATTTAAAATCTATATTTTATGAATAGATTTCTTCTTTTAAAACACCTACATATGGCGTATTTCTGTATCTTTCTTCATAGTCTAATCCGAATCCAACTACGAAAGCTTTTGGACAAATTAATCCGATATAATCCGGTTCAATATCAACGATACGAGCTTCTGGTTTATCTAGTAATGAAGCACAAGTTACAGACGCTACTTTTCTTTCTAATAAGTTTTCGATAAGTGCTTTTAAAGTTCTACCTGTATCAACAATGTCCTCAACTATAATTACATCACGTCCAGCGATATCCATACCTACGTCTTTTTTAATTAATATAGTACCTGTAGATTCAGTTCCACCGTGGTAACTAGATACATCTATAAAATCTGTAACAACATGAATATCAATATGTTTCATAAGTTCTGCCATAAAAGGTAATGCACCTTTTAAAGTACAAATTAAAACAGGCTCTTTATCTTTATAGTCCTCTTCTATTTGTTTAGCAACTCGTTTACTTGCTTCAACTATTTCCTCATGAGTAAATAAAACTTTCTCAATGTCTTGTAATATATTTTCCACTGTCTTATCCTTTCATTTTTATATAATAATCATAAATTTTATTTTTATTGACTTTTGTTCCAATACCTAAAACACCAAGAACTTCGCCCTTATTATTTCTTATTACAGGCAAAGTATCTCTTAATTCTTTCGGCACCTTCTCATCAATGAAAATACGGGAAAGTTTTTTATTTATTTCTCCTCGACGCACTCTATCCCCTTCTTTTTTTATTGTAACAAGAAGAGGTAACTCAGATTTGTTAAAGCCAATTTCTGAATCTTTAGCATCTGTAGATATTATAAATTTATTTTGATAAAATTCATAAACACTATTTTCACAAATTTTATCGATAATTATTTCTATCTTATCATTATAACACTTTTTTTCAATTTTATGAATATATAAAGTTTCATATTGACTAATAATTTTTAAATTATTTTTCAAATCATAACTTTTATTACCTGAATTTTTCTTTAAAGACGAAACAACGTCAAAAATCGCCTTTTGCTTAATATCAAAAACACCCAATTCATCAGTAATTAAGTCTTTTAATAAGAAATACATTTCTTCTTCATTAAGCTCTAAAAATTTATCTTTAACTAAACTTATTTTATCTTCGTCTCTAGAAAAAATATAATTATCTTTATTTGATAATATTGCTTTTTTTAGATTATTATTTATATTTTGATAATAATTAGCAAAGTTAATTAAATTATCAAAACTGCCACTATTAATATCATTAAGCAGTGGCACAATATTATGTCTAATATTATTTCTTGTATAATCTGTATCAAAGTTAGTCGCATCTACATAATAATGCAGATTTTTTTCTTTTGCGTACTCCTCTAGCTCAGCTTTTAAACTATTAAGCAGCGGACGATAAATAGTTAAACCAGCCATTTCAATCTCTTCGCAAATAGCTAATGAATGATCAATACTACGACCAGTTAATAACCTCATTAATATATTTTCTACTTGGTCATTTTTATGATGGGCGGTTAAGAGTTTAGTTACACCTTCTAATTTTGCCATCTTATTAAATGCTTGATAGCGTAATTCTCTTGCAAGCATTTCCTCTGAAGTGTGACTATCACGCTCTAAATCTGACATATTAAGTTCTTCTTTATAAAACTTAACATCAAAATCTTTAATAAACTTCTCTACGAATCCCGCTTCTTCATACGACTCCTCACGTAAACCATGATTAATATGAAAAACTACTAACTCTTTATAACTATCTTTATACTCAGTTACTAATAAATGAAATAATACTATAGAATCTACTCCACCTGACAAAGCAATAGCTATTTTATCCTCTTTATTCCACAAAGTATTAATTTTCATCTAAATACCCTTCCTCACTAAGACTTTTCTTCACATTATCATATTTTTTATAAGCAGACTTTGTAGTTGATAATATATCATCTAAAAAACCTTCTGGTACTTTTGGTAATTCTTTTTTCTCAACTACTTCTTCTGAAACTTCTGTAATATTAGATTTTTTACCACGGCCTACAGATATTTTCATATTACCGATATACTGTAATTTTTTTAAGTCTTTTATTGTTTTTGTTTCTTGTTTTTGGGGTAATTCTTCTTGTTGTTTTTTATCTTCTTTAGGAGGTGCCTTTACTTCTTTAGCTTTAGCTTCTTTCTTTGCTTGTTGTTTTTTAGGTTTTTTCTTAAGGGTTGTCTTTTTCTTTTCTTTATTTTCTTGAGGAGACTCTTTTCTCTCTTCCTTTTGAGTTAGAATAATACTATCTTCTTTTTTACTCTTAACCTTCGCCTTAATTACATATCCTTTAGAGAATACATCTGATAATTTTTTCTTCTTACCAATATGCATATTTTCTTTCGGTAGAAATGCTGTTGTTCCACCATCTAACACTATATAAAGTCCATTACTTACTACTTCTCTTACTTTTCCTGCTACTTCTTCCATTTAATCACCCCTTTACTCTTCGGCTTTTACTCATGACAATATTATAGCATATTAAGGCGATAAACTCCTTAT
>ERZ772962.917-NODE-917-length-16218-cov-2.824166_pt1 | contig 16218 bp, 14 predicted proteins | sample MGYA00580676_ERZ772962 | MGnify/ENA primary metagenome ERZ772962 (study PRJEB29015, sample SAMEA2738049) | human oral metagenome | biome: human oral; feature: human-associated habitat; material: saliva | place: China | collected 2230 ...
TAGATATTACTGGCGGTGCCGCTGTTCTGGATAGTGACCTGGAAGGCAACATTGTTATTAAGGGGCAGATGCGGCTCTTTAAAAAGTACATCCGAGGCAACGTAACCATTGCCTGCCGCGCGCCCGAAGACGCTACCTGGGCGCATGCTGTTCGCACCCCCGACCATGCGCCCTTTATCAACACTGGTTTTATGACTCTTCAGCGTTCCCACTTGAAGGACAGTCTGAATGGCTCTCTTGCCGCTTCCTTTGTAGGGATGTGGGATAATATGCGCCAGCACATTGAAGAGAACCTTGTCTTTGACACGTTCTGTCTTGATACGGTGAACCACCGTGAGTTCTGCCGTTGCGGTCTTTACTTTCCTGCATACCTGGCTGGTGTTCCGGCGGCTATCCAGTACTACGGTCTGGTGGATACCCGTAAGCCCGCACAGCTACAGGACGACGTTATCCTGAGTCTGCTAAACTCCTACGATGTGGAGACGGCTATTAGGGCTGAGGTTCTTTCGGGTACGCACGGTGTATGTCCGTCCAGTTATGAGTCTTGGTGTGCAATGATGGTGAATAAGACGGGTGTACACCCCGATACGTACCTGGTGGGTTAAATAGGCACATGTTGGAGGCGTGTAGCCGGTAGATTGAGAAACTTTCTATCAGCTACACGCCATTATTTTCACCCAGAACGTGCAATTACTTAAAACATGTGGTACTATAGATGTGTAAGGAGGTTTTAGAAACCTCAACAACGAAAGGTGAACAATCATGCACAACAACGAAACCCACAGCCCCGAATTTGAAAGCTACGAAGACGCACAGGCAAAGGTGCTAGAGTGCCTGCCAAGCTACTACCAGAACGCTAACATTCTTAACGAAAAGAAGAGCCTGACAGAGCTATGCGCACGTCTCCGCCAGTACCGCCAGGACAACAATGAGGACGCTATCGAAGATGTACTGGAAGAAATTAGCGAAACTAAGGAAGACATTGAGAAGTATGAGGATGTTGTAGACGAACTCACCTACGGCTTCATGGCAGGCGCTTTGCGCCCCTGCACAGACGATGACTGGCAGGAGTGGCTGGAAGCCGCAAATATCCCAGCAAAGTCCCAGCCGGAAAAGCCGCTCTTTTTCATTGAAAACCCCGAGTCGGTGATGATTCCCCCTGTATGCGGCGCACCAAGCTTCAACGTAATGCTGGCAAAGGGGCACGACATTAACGAATTTGCTGAAACCCTCTACATGGAAACTACCCACATCGACCTGTACGGCTGGAAGGGTGACGGTATCACCCCCGTAAGCATGGACAACGCTACTTACCGCATCCTGAAGAGCAAGTGTGCCTGGCTGTAACAACGTCTGCCCCTTACCCGAACAGGCATCAAAACGAAAGCTGAAAACCATAGAACACCAATAACCAATAAAGGAGGTAGTAGAATGTTGCAAGCTGAAGGCACCGGCAGGGGGGAGCTAGAACAGCTCATTAAGACCTTAACCAATAAAGGTTTACCAGAGGTGCAGATTAACCCTGTGTACATTCCACGCAGGTACGCGAAAGAAGAACATGCACCCTATGACGACGACTACTTGGAAATTCTCAAGGAGAAACACCGCACCGCCCTAAAAGATAGCGATTTTAGGCGTGTCGAATCTTTGGAGCGGCGCATCAGTTTCGAAGAATCATTACCTCTTGCTTACGAGGACGTGCGCGCTCAGTTCCACAAGGGTTACACGCGAAAAGTTCAACCAGCTGACTGGGAAGAATGGCTCGACAGCGTGACCGGCACACGTTCTGGCAAACTCAACCACCTAGAACAGCCCGAAATTTACGTAACAGACCCAACACAACTAAAGTTTCCAAGTGACACCATGATAGGTGCCCGCAGTATCGACTTCCTATTGGACAGACAGTGGGATGTAAACAAGTACGCCCACAGGTTCACCAGCCGAAGAAGCCACAACGTTCTATACGGGTGGGGAAACAACGGAACCCGCCCAGTAATCATCAACCCCTAACTATAAAGGAGGAATAACCAATGACCTACACCTACCAGTACGTCGTAACCGACACTAACCCGCCCGTAACCTACCTAGAAGATGAGCAGGGGGAAGGTTACCGCTACCCCGCATCATTCACCGACCCGGCAAAGCAGGCACCCTGGCTCCCCGCCCTAACCCCAGACCCGGCTCTCCCACTAAAGCCGGGAGAGAAGGAACGCGGCTACTTCCAGCTCGATGTGTCGCACTCCGATTTCCTTATGCCGAAGAAGCCTAATGAGCGGACGAAGTACGTTGAGATTCACGGCGATACGGTTCTTGGATGCTGGGATGGGCTCTTTCTAGGAAGTGAAACCGCTGAGCATTTCGACGTCGATGATTTGCCACCCCTAAACGGTCAGACTTTCATCTCTAAAGAAGCTCGCCTGTCTTATTCAGACACTTTGGATGGTGCCCTTCACTTTGGTGTTTGCGATGTGTACGGCTATGAACTTGAGGGAAACATTACACTCGATGGTGGCGTTCACGTAAACGAGTCTTACCTGAATGGCAATATTAAAGTAACCGCACCCCTCACCCTATATATTTGCCACCTCTACGGCAATATTACGATTGACTTTGGTGTTTGCGCTAAAACCTACGAAGAGTACCAGTCGGATGATTTTAAAACAGCTTGTTTTGAGAGTGTCACCCTCACCCTAAAGCCGAAAGAAATGAGAGGCTACTTCTATAAGAGCTACACTATGAACGGCGCGTGTGATGTGTGGGATGCTACCTGGCATCTTGCTAATGACGATGTACGCACGTTCTGTCTCGACACCGTGAACCATGCTGAGAATTGTAAGTGCGGTTTATTCCTCCCGTTCTATCTGGGTTTGCATCCGGTAGCTATCCAGTACTTCGGAATGGTTGATAAGCGTAAGCCCGCACTACTACCTGCTACCCACCCTGTTGCGAATGTTCCTCTTAGCGATTTGGAGGATACCCTTTTTAAACTTTTGAGTAAGTGGGATAAGAAGTGGTTCAATGAGAGGCATTTTGATGACTGTGCCCGCGCTTGGAAGGAAATGTCGGGTGAGAAATACCCCGACGCTTACGTTGAATGGCGCGCGCGCATGGTTGAAATTACGGGTGTAGACCCGGAAACCTACCTACCCGAATAAACCTCTCTCCCCATAAACACCCACGTGTCGGGTGTTGTTGTTGAGCATGAGCTGTTAAACCGCTTATGATAACAATGACAGCACCCGACATTTTCTATACCCCCTAGCATGTAAGGTTTAAAACTTTATGGTTACCCCTCAGCCCCGTACAGATATTCTTAAACTCATTCAGCATCTCAAGGCACACGGCTCAGCGGGTGCCCCACCAGTGAACCGTAGCTCTCAGACGCTTTTCGATAACATGTACAACATTCCACCCGAAGAGCTATATGCAGGGGATATGGTATGGGCAGACAATACAGCTGTTAAGAATCTGGCTCTCGCTTTGGCGGATTTAGCTCAAGAGAACCCGCGCTTGTTCGAGGATTTGTGTGGCATGACTGCTTATAGGGCGGCTCACCAGTTTGGTCGCCCTCTTATGCACGTTGAATATAATGCGTGGCTGGAGGAGTATCTTGCGGACGGGATGCTACCTACCCCCTGGTTTGTGTTGGAAGAAGAAGGGTACCCACGCGAGTGCCTTGCTTTTGAACCAAAGGATATGCGGTTTATAGACGACCCAAACTCTCTACCAGCGCATGTTGCCGCTGTAGATAATGTGTCACTCATTAGGCATGTTCTAGTATCACGCGACATTGACCTAAGCAAAGTTCCTCTCGCACAACAGCTAAACAACGACAACATTCACAAACACAGCATCCTTAAAAACCGCAACTCATCTATTCAGCTGTACGGTTGGGTGGACGACGGGGATGGCGTAAAGAAACCTGTTATGTATCCCTCTCAGTTAGCGGGCGGTAAGGTTTTTGCGCATGCGCCTTTAGATGTTGCGCGTGACGCGGGACACTTGAACGTACAGCGCGCCGTGAGTGAACTAATAGACCAGCAAGAGTGTCGGGATGAATCAAACCTGCGCCGCCTCCTTGTCGACCGCTCCGACCTATATGATGATGCTACACGCCAGCTACATGCTCTTACAGCTGTTATTAGGGATGGTTGTGATGGTTGGCGTGCCGCTGATGTTGCCGCTTACCGTGAATGGGTTACCGACCGTCTAAAGCTTCCATATGACTCTAGTCGGGGCAATGTGCCGTATTGTTTCGACTCGCTACAGGTCTACTCATGCAATAAGCCCGGCACGTTAAACCCGGCGCTTGAACATATAGGGAATGAAACCCCTAAAGGTAGCCATTATGAGTCTGTAAGCTACCCGGCAATTATTATTGCGAAACCCGGTGTTGCTGACCTGAATAAAATCAGCTTCCCACACAGGGGTAATATTAAGCGGGAGTACACGGTGTGTGGTTGGGGTGAAGTATACCCGCATACCCGCCGTTTGAGGCACCATAACGCACAGTCTTACAACCCGAGCAATGTTTCTGTGTATCCGAACCTACTTAGCCCTAAAAGCTTGGAACTCGCGTTTAAACAAGTACTGGACAGGGGATGGGTATCTCAACAGCTCCCGCCTAACCACCGGATATTTAAGTTTATTGATGAGCAGTTGCCCTATATTCCTACCAGCTGGGTTTCGTGACTTGCAAAGAACATGTGGTAGACTTATTGTAGATATTCAGTAAGTTGCCTCTAAGTTCTTCAAGGAGTGGTAGAAGGTTATGGTGACATATAACCCTAGCGATACGACCTATACAAATAATCTGATTCATGTGGGTGCTTCGAGGAGCCCGTGGGTTCCGTTCGCTAAAGACACAGCTACCCGCACGGTTATCATGAGAACGGACGCACCACATATTTACGCTATTGTGGACGCTATTACGCATGAACCTGTGGGGCATGTTGCGCGTGTTGGTGGTGCCCGCCCGTGGCTTGCTTATATTGCGCCGATACATGGCGTGTATAAGGATGTGCGGGCGCGTGAGGCGAATGGCTGGCGTGCTAATAGTCTGGAGGATGCGTATGGTGCGTTCTGTCACGCTATGACAAGTAAGGGGAAAGCTGCCTGGTTGAACCGGGGTTAGCGGCGCGATGTGCTATGATGGTTTCACCCCGTGTAGCTTTTCTATACTGGGTAAAACCATTGTTTACAACTTTTTAGGAGCTATTATGGGTTTCTTTGATTTTTGGAAGAAGCGTAAGAAGCGCTTGCTTTCCGGTTCGGGTAGCGACACTCCTGATGTGATGCCTTCCGTTTTTGATAGCGACCTTGATGAAGACCGTGAGGTTTCTGAGGTTGAAGAGGTAGTAGAGTTTGATGAGTTCAACGAAGAGCCTGACACGGACGACAGCTTCGAGTCTGTATCTGAGGAAGCCCCAGACGAGGATGAGGGTGTTTCTGGGGATTCTGTAGATTCCTCCGACTCTTCCTATGATTCATCTGATAGCTACGTTTCAGATTCTTCATCTTCATATGATTCTGATAGTAGCTACAGTGCCTCTTCTTATAGTGACTCTATCTCTAGCTACAGCTCTTACGACTCGGGTTCTTCTTATTCGAGTGATTCCGGTTCCTCTGATAGTGGTGGAGGCGGCGGGGAGTAGTAGCGCTTCCTATGCTTACAGAATGGCGACTGGCGACCTAGAAAAAGGCGGCTGGTCGCCATTTCTAACCCCTCCGCTTGAAAATTATTAGAAACATGTGCTACACTAAAGGTAGTATTTTTGAAAGGAGAATAAACCCCATGCATTTTGAATACTTCTCACCAAACGTGCCGGTAAAGGTACGTAAGCCCACGGCGCATGAGATGGAAGTTTTCATCCACCACGCCTCCGAGCTTACCCGCTTCGGCATGGTGCCGTATTTTGCGCCTATTATTAACGAGATTCGTGTAGTCATGATTAACACGGATAAGGCATACGTGGATAAGGACTGGCGTGTAGCCCTCCCGGAGGGTAGCCTCGATAGTTTCGATTCACGTGATACTCCCACTAAGATGCTCCGTGAAGTCTTGCGCCTCATTATTCTCCAGCACGACCGTGCTTCTAAGAACGTGATGAACGATGAGGAAGTAAGCCGCGTATCCTTCGACCTGGAAATTAACCAGCGACTTAACGGATTTAGCGGTCGTTTGAAGCTTGACCGTGACGGTGAAGAAATTGTAGACCTCCTCCCCGAGGATTACGACCTACCTGCTTTCGGTATCGCTGAGGAATACTACTCTACCGTTCTCTCGTATATGCGCGGTGACGAAGCTCAGAGTACGGGCAATATGAGCGCTCCGGGAGGTGCTGGCGCAAATCAGAACAGTGCTTCGGGTGGCTCGGGCGGTTCCCTGTCAAGTACACCTATTGATGGTGAAGCTATTGAAGGTGAACTTGTAGCAGGGTCTATGAGAGGCGTTACAGGCGGCTCAGGAAGCCCCTCTGATTCCCAAGCTGATAACAACGCGGAACAGGGCAATGAAACCGGCTCAGGCGGCTCTGAGGGCAATGAAGAATCTAACTCTGAGGGCGAAGGAGGCGGTAACAGCTCTGATACCTCTGATGAAGCTGACGAGCAGGGTAACAGCTCCGGTGGCGGTGACGAGGAAACCGACGAAGAGGGCGATAAAGGCAACGAGTCTGGCTCCGGTGATGAGGAAGACGCCGGGGAAGACTCAGGTGGTAAGGCTGGCTCTTCTAAGTTCGTTACCGAGGCTGAACTAGCCGCCTTGCTGGACGCTATCGGTCTTCAACGAGCCGACAGTCAGGTGAAGCGACGTAAGCGTAACGACATGCTTGCCCTTGTTCAGGAGGAGATGTCTAGCAATAAGAGCATCGGCTCTGGTGCAGGTAACTCTTTGCTGGATTGGGTGGCTAAGTCTGAGGCTGGTAATAATACGCACTGGGCTGAGATGCTCCGCCGCGTGCTTGTTATTGCTTCTAACCAGCGCATGCCCGGTGATACTATCCGCACTTATCGCCGCCCTAACTTCCGTCTACAGTGCGCTCTGCCGGATACGCGAATTATCCTCCCGACTAGCTATGATGTTCGCCCGAACGTTTATGTTGGCGTGGACACCTCGGGGTCTATGATGAACAGCGAGGATATTGGTCGCGCTCTCGGCAACATTGAGCGTATCTTTGAGGAGTTCCAGACCCGTGCTGAGGTTCGTATTAGCGCCATTGATACGGTTCTGGGCGAGTTTCAGTCGGTGAAGCAGATTAAGGATATTGAGTTCACAGGCGGCGGTGGTACCGACATGGCACCGTTCATTGAAGCCCTGAATAGCTACGAGGGTGGCGTTGATAAGGCTCACCCGCCCGCTACGCTCGGTATTCTCATCACTGACGGTTACATCGACTGGGATGACGTGGCTAATGCTCTCAAGGAAAAGCACAGCTACCGCCTCGCCATCGTACTAACTAGCAAACATGCGGAAGATGTGGTAGAATCAAATAGGAAGCATTTCAATATCTTGCCCCCTGATGCTCGACCCGAAATTATCCCGGTTACCATCTACAACTAACAAGCTCTGCCCTGCGGGGTAACAATAAGGGGCACCCTGACCTAAACAGGGGTGGGGCGCCCCGCAACCCTAAGTTTTCTCACGAAAGGAAAAACCCATGTCTAAGAAGACCAGCTCTGTCATCCGTAAGAACGCTATCGACCTCAAGGACGCTATCGAAAACATTAAGTACACCGCGTTCCCTGGCGAGAATGAAGACGGTTCGCTTACCCCCGGTATGCCGGTAACCATGATTGGTGAACCTGGTATCGGTAAGACCGCTTCCCTGCTCGCCCTCGCTAAGGAAATGGGGTACGAAGGTGTGGAAGTCATCATCGGCTCCCAGCTGACCCCTGAAATGGTTTCCGGTATCCCCGCCGTTGGTGAAACCATGTTCCTGGACAAGGACGGCACTGAGGTTAAGATTCCGACCGTCACGTACCTTAACGAGCGTTTTCAGGTGGAAATTATGCGCAAGAAGAAGGTTATCCTCCTGCTTGACGAGTACTCCAACTCTCCGGCGGGCGTTCAGGCGGCTATGCTCCGACTTCTAAACGAGCGCGTATTCCCCGACGGCTCCCCGGTACCTGATGAAACCGCTATCGTTCTTGCAACTAACTCGGCTCGCTCCTCTGTGAATCCGGCACTCATTGCCCCGCCCACCCAGAACCGTATCAGCTGGCTCCCTGTGAAGCAGAACCTCAAGGACTGGACTGAGGGCATGGTTGAGAAGTGGGGTAAGCCTATGATGAAGAACGAACGCAACATCCGTAAGATGGTTGCTAAGTATCTGGAAGGTAGCCCTGGTGCGTTCCAGGAGCGTAACCGTGATGAGCGTCTGAATAGCTTCGAGTCCACTATGGATGAGAACAGTAAGGACGCGGTTACTTACGCTTGGCGTTCGCCCCGTTCCTGGGATAACCTGATTATGGCTCTTGCTAAGCTCCCGCACGATAACGCGGCGTACTTCCGCAAGCACGCATACATGCAGGGTGAAAGCATTATCGGCGTTCTGGGCATGAATGATTTTGCGGACGCTCTCGAGTCTTACATTGGTACCTACATTAACGGCGCTCTTGAGACTATGAGTGTTCAGGAAATGTTCGCTAACCCCCGCGAGGTTGCACGACGGGCAGGCGACAATGACGCTAACCTCACCAGCGCCGTAAGCGCCCGAATCAAGAAGTACTACACGGATACGCTGGAAGCCTTCATTGAGAACAAGAACGCCGCTAACAAGGCTAAGCTGATTGAAGCTACCGCCCAGGTTGCATCCCTTATGTTCGCACTAGGTGATGAACAGTCACCCGCGTACAGCCCGGTATTCCGCCCGGCACTGTACCCCGTATGTAAGGAAATTATGAGCCTCCTTATGACACAGGGGGCGGGTATCTTCCTGAGTGTTCAGAACACCCCGGAGGTTCCCCTGAAGATGCTGGACAAGCGTCTCGCTACCGCAATTATTGCTACCACTCCCGTTAAGGCAGGCGTTAAGGAAACCAACAAGCGCTCGCTCCTTGCAGTGTTCGCTAAGGTAGGCGAGATTGCTTACCCTGAGCAGTGGGCGCAGGATAACAAGTAAACGGTAGCTTTACCGTAAAGATTAGGGTGCTCCTAGATGGCAGAAACATCTAGGGGCACCCTAATGCCCATCTTGCGGAAAACTATTAAGACATGTGGTAGAATAGGGGTAAGTTTTTATTGTAAAAGGAGAGTGAGATTATTATGGGCACCCTGGCTTATAACCATCCGCATAACACTGTTATGCCACTTTTTCTGGAAGATAAGCTACGACTTCAGGAGCTAGAGCTCCCCGTTAAGGAAACCACCCAGAGTGTTTACTATTACCGCCACTCTGACTACAAGCCGACCGCTGATATTATCTTCGACTCGCTTGCAAACATTCCTGGCTCCTCCTTTGTGGAACTGCCTGATGGAGATACGGGCTTCGACCCAGGCGATGTTGAGGTAACTATTGAGGAAAAGATTCCTGCTGTGTACAGTCAGAATCCGCGCCTCACGACTATCATCCTGGAGAACGCTACCCTCACCGGCAAAACCGTTATCAAGCCCGCTTCCACCTTTGACGCCCCCACAGAGCAGAAAGAAGCTGTGAAGCGCCGCCCTAACACGCTCCCTAAGTTCATTCACCCCGAGAACATTCTTACCGGCACAGCAAACGCCGAGAACGCAACCCTCGCGGGCGGGTGTGGCATCTATGGTAACGCTAAGGTTCTAGGCGGTGAACACCTGTACCTACTAGCTTCCGGTAACGCCCACGTCGAATGTGCCCGTACTCACCGTACAGACTTCATTCTAGGCGGCTTCATTAGGGGAAACTACGCCGTCGAGGATTTAACGTTCTATGGTGACGGCATAGAGATTAACGACCTCGGAACCATGCCCGACGGTTCAGAACCGTTCATCCTTGAACTGCAAGACGACGACCCTAACGTGCCCACCTACGAGTCCTTCATAAATGATGGATGGACAGGATATGCAGACACCCAATGGGAGAACATTAGCCGGTTTAATCGCATCACCTGCTCCATTGTGAAAGACGACAGGTTCTGGAGTCAGCGCCTATGCCTCGATACGCACCTGCATAAGCAGTACACGGAAAATTGTCATTGTCTCGTGTGGCTCCCACGTATTTTAACGTTTGACCCGCGCGCTATCAGCTACCTAATCCGCGTATCCGGTCAGATGGACAACCCGGATGCGAAGAGCCCTCTAGCTCACGCCGGTGCCGATAATCCGCTGGCTAACGTTACCCTACGTGCTCTTGAAGAATCGCTCGCATCAGAGATTGGCACCCCTAATGTGCTTACCGCCTGGCATAGTAACGACAGTGTTAAGGAACGGTGGGGTGAAGCGTGGTTGAAGAACCTTGAAGCATGTGGTATCCCCGCACCTGATACAGAAAGCTGGGAAGATAACCTCACAGAGCTTTACGAGGAAGAGGTAAACCGCCTCCTGGAGTATGCGTTAGGTTTTTAAATTTAAACCCCACCGTGGGGCGAGTAGAGCCAATTCATGAGGTTTTACCCGCCCCGTAGCACCCGCACTTACAAGCATCATTTATAACGAAAGGAAAAACAGTAACAATGACCACCCCAGAAACTGTAACCGTTAAACGTAGCCGGTTAGATTACCCCTACGTTTACGCGCGCCGTACCCACATTAGGTGGGGGCATGACATTACAGCCAAAATCACCAATAGTGACAAGCCCGGCTTGGATATTATCTCGATGCAGAATCCTTACAGGCATTGGGAAACCAATACCCTGGGTATTGGTCGGGCTGTGTGTATCGACGGGTACCGCGTTAGACCTAAAGAGAACCCCTACGAAGCTTTAGGCTCCCTGCGTTTTGGCTTTGGGAAGTTGGAAGTTATCCCAACCAAAGAAGCTCCTACAGGGGACATCCCGAACTTCATTGTTGGGGAAGCCCATATTACTGGCGAGACGTTTCTTTCAGGAAATAGAAACCTCATTGCTGGTAAAGCGTTCATTAGCAACTCAAGGCTAAGAGGAGGCTGTTACATTGTAGATGAAGCGCGCGTCGAGTCCTCCGATGTTCGTGAGAGTGAAATTCACGATAGTGCCCATGTCGTAAATAGTGAGCTTAAACGTGTTCTAATTTGTGATAACGCTAAGTTGAATAACGTACAGGCGAACCGCACTCGCATCTACACGAATATTGAGATTGACGCATCCGCGGTTCCTGATGGGCGACTAGAAGTGTACAAGCCCGTATGGGACGAGTGGCTTATCCCTGGCAATAGGTGTGGTGAGACGACTTTTGACCAAATCACTCGCCATGACATTGCGCGTAACCTACATACTTTTGAAATTCAGGATGGCGACGTGTTCTCGTACCTGCCTCACGTTAGGGCTTGCTTCGACCCTGAAAATCATAGGAGCCAGGTAGAGCAGTGTCATTGCCTTATTTGGTTGCCGCTGATTCTTTCTTTCTCACCGGTAGCTTTGCATTATTTGATGCGTGTAACCCCTAAAACGCGCATCATTACCGGCAGAGATAAGAATTTCCTGAAAGATGTGCGTGAACGTGTACGAGATACGAGCTTTAATAACCCTCTTAGCTCTGTGTCGCTACGTGACTTGGAAGCTATGCTGGAACAGGAGTATAGAGAGTACGCGGAACGTGTTCATGCTGGTTGGAGGTTGCCGCATTATCTGAAAATGCTGGGCGTTACAGATGAAGAACTGAAACGTTATAGGGGCATGTCTTCTAGGTGTGAGTTGGTGCGTGAAGATTACGTACACCTGTTCCAGCACGTGACTGGTATCCGGCTGGGTGATATTCGCCTTAAGTAGCACAACCAAGAAAATATTAGAGACATGTGGTAGACTGAGGATGTTGAGTCGTTAGTTTTTACCACATGTCTCTTTTCGACTCCCCAGATTTAAACGAAAGGCAATAAATCATGTACACCCCCGAAACCGTGACGGTTAAACGTCAATCTTTCCCCCTACATAATTACCAGGTCACAGCATCTAAGCTGGATACTGATACGGGTGATACGTCCCGCTGGGCTGATTGCGACTTTATTACCACTCTCTCCCCTGAGGGTTACAAAGTAGGAGTGGTGGTAGATTCAGCGGCACGCTTTAACGCCGACCAGGTGACGTATGGTGTGGTTAGTCAAGAAAAATATCTTGGCGACATGCGCCTGGTTTTCAATTCGCGCACGGGGTGCTACACGGATGTGGCTGTAAGTAACTTCATTCTTGAGAACAGCACACTTGAGCGTGATAGCGTTATTGGTGGTATAAACAATATTGTTCGCGGTTCCGCGCGTGTCATCAATTCTTCTCTTTGGCGTGAGAATCTTATTGAAGGTAACAGTATTCTCGTTGCCGCGCACGCTGTGTTCTCCAAGATGACTGATTCTGCTTTTTTTGGTGGGGGGCACATTTCGGATTCAAAGCTGAGTGGCAACGTTTTTGCTGTAAATGCAGGCATTAACCACTCTGAGCTTGAAGGCGACATTGAAATTAACGCCGAGAATTTGGATGGGGAACGCTTGGGTGTTCACGCGCTCCGCATCCCTAAGTGGCTCATTCCGGGTAATAGTGAACCTATCTCTGTCACCAATAAGGTTGATTTTTCTGACCTAAGCCTGGCAACGCGCGCTTTCCACGTTTATGATGGTGACCTATGGCAGGCGCTCCCTAATGTGCGCTTGTGTTTCAATCCGGCGGAGCATAAGAAGAAGGTGGTGCGCTGTCATTGCCTCCTATGGCTCCCGCTGATGCTTACTTTCTCACCTGCGGCTCTTCACTACCTGATGCGTGTATCGGATTTGGAGAAGCCTCTTAGCGGGGTGTTTGATGCGAAGCTTTCCCGTAAGGAGGCGGAACATATGCGTGACGTGTGCGCGTCTATTCGTGACATGACGTGCAATAACCCGCTTGCTTCTTTGCCTATGCGTACCCTGGAGGAGCTTCTTATGCGCGAGCTCAAGGAGCTAGAAGCGCTTAATGGTTCGCGACCTGATTGGTGCGAGAAGATGTGGGTGAATCTAGCTTCTTTGGGTGTAACAAAGCAGGAGATGGATAAGCTTATTCATTGGAACTGGAACGGGCGTAGCGACCACTTTAATTTTGCTCGTATGTTTGCACGCCTCACGGGTATCCCTCTCGGTAGCAAGCCGGTGAAGAAGTAGAAATTAAGCTTTGCATAGTGTCTTATGTAGCGCCCCGCCTGGGCATGATGCAGTTCAATCGGGGTGCTACAACTATGTGAAACATGTGGTACAATATTGCTAGAAGAATTTTAGGAAAGGTTACCCATGACGAAGACCCCCACATACAACTACGCACACATCAAGAGTGACCAGTTCGCAAAGACGAAGCTACTTCCGCTCGGCAACGCTATCGATGAGAAGCTGGAGCAGTTCTATACTAACGTTTCTAACGATGGGTACGTCCTTGGTGTAGGTGTTAGTAACCCCGAGGTATCCCCGGCTGTGCTACTCACCTCGCCTAAGAACATGCCGGAGCTCAACTTCAAAGATTACAGCCGCGACAAGTTCCTGGCAAACATGGGTACCGTAACCGTAGAGGGCGGCAAGAAGCTACCCAGCTCCCTCAAGTCACCCTCTGTACCCCTAGCTGTTTTTAAAGACGCAGAGGTGCGAAATATTGACGTTAAGGCGGGTTGCACCGTTATCACTGATACCTCTACGGCAACTAACACAACCTTCAAGGGAAACAACATCCTCGCGGGGGGTACGCACGTAGAGGGTGGAACCCTTGAATACCTGAGCGCCGCAGGTAACGTCACTATCAAAACCACTGGGGAACTGAAACACTGCACCTTTGCAGGTAACGTCACCATTGGCGGCAACGTCTCTCTTGTGGGTATCGACTTGCACGGCGACGTACACTTCTCCACAAACCCTGGTAGTGACTCTATTACCATTAGGTATAAGGATGGGCGTAGCGCTCACGCGGTCTACGACCTGAACCACCTTAAAGCACGCGATAAAGGGTTTAACTACTCCATCGCCGGAATTTACCTATCTGTCTCCTTGCAAGCCCTCAAAGAGCACCCTGGCGTACTAGACGCAACCCTATGCATGAGTCATAGTGTTCATTCGCAACGCATGACTAGTTGCCGATGCGCGCTCTGGAGCCCGCTCCTACGACTAGCAGAGCCTGTAGCAATGCATTACCTACTCCGCGCGGAGGGACTCCTAGATACATCTAACGCAACAGGTAACCCTCTGCGTGATGGAAGTTTCAGCAACCCGCTCAGTAGCCTCTCTAAGCGCCAGCTGGAAGAAACCATGTATGCGCGCGCTTGTGAACTGGAAGAAATCTACGATAGGGGCAACTGGCTTGAGACAGAAAGAGCTATCAAAGGAACCCTAGTGAAGAACTATGCCCACGCCGGTCTAGAGGGTGAAAAATTCATCTGGCGCGAATTGTGGGGCGCATACAGCAACTAAATAACTAACTACTAGAAAGGTAAAAACACGTCATGCGGAAGATGCACGACTACCTCCCCGGCAAAAAGGGACGCACCGAATACATCACTGGCGCACCCCGCACCATCCTCAAGCGCATCAACCCATTCTTGGAAGGCTCGCTAGACTGGCGGAACCCCGCGCCTAAAGTGAACCCGCCAAAGGAAGATGTTCGCTACGCCTTGCTCCAGCTCAAAGGCAAAGCAACCGTGCTTATCGCCCCTGTATCAACCACACGGACGAGAACCCTAAGCCGGAGGTGGGCTGGCAAATCAGCGTCATTTCCGACCGGAACAACCTGCACGGCGTGAAATTCACCCCGCTCCACAAAACCCGAACACTCGAGTACGGGTACATGGACGGCAAAGATGTTCGACGCTCAATCATTAACAGCGACACGGTTCTTGAAGCCAACAGCATTATTGATGGGTGTGTCATTGGCACAGGTAGTGAGGTTACGTCCTCTAAGCTTATGCGCGTTGAGGTAGGTAACGGAAGCGCTATCAAGGCTTCTAGCCTTAAATCACTTGACACATACGGCAGGCGTATCGTCAGTGTCGGCGCGGACGTTTTCGACAGCGAATTTACGGGTGGTGCCACTTTGGTAAGCGAAACCCCATATTACGCCAGGGATTACCAGAGCATCAGAATAGCGGATGTTGTTGTTCAGGGCGGTCACCTCAAAGTTCACAACCCTACAGATGACCTGCTGTGGATTCACCCGGACAGCTGGCACAGCGGTTCCTTCTCACGCCCCATCTACAGGGCAGGAATTTTCACAGGCGACTACGCTTTCCTTCTACCGAAGAACACCGCAGAATCAACCCTAGTCGCCACCCGGCTACTGGCAGAACGGAATGTATGGTCGTCCAGCACCCTATGTATTGACGACAAGGGACACTCAGGTAACCTAAACACCTGCCGGTGCCTCATGTGGTACCCGCTCTACCTGAACAACGACCCGTTCGCCATCGAGTACGTTCGACGCGCACAGGGCAAACCTGGAGACGCGCAGAACCCGCTCGCTTCCATCACGCTACGGATGCTAGAGGAACAGATGGTTATGGCTGTAACCGCCTCAGAAACCCGCGAGTAGCAAACTCACCTATGGGTGCCCTGTAAAGAGAAAAGTACTCCTTACGGGGCACCCATTACCCCATTAACTATTTTTCACAAGGAAGCCAATAATCATGTTTACCCAACCAATCCATTACACGCCAGAAACGGCAGGGGAGTTTAAATACGTCACCGGAACCCCAGATGCTCTAGAAGAATACCTAAAGAAGAACCGTAACGTAGAACCGTACTACGGTAACGCCTGGGAGGTTATCCGCTCCTCAACCCACCCTATGATTCTGTTCCCCGCAAAGAATAAGCAGGTAAACGGGATAAGGGGACGCGAATCTAAAGTGATGGTAGTATCTGACAAGTCCTCCCTCGACTCGTACACGTTCAACCGTACCGGCGAGCACAAGGGCGTAGAGTTCGGTACCTGTACCATGCCTGGCGCTAAACTAACCGATTTGGAAGCAGTCGGTTATTCATATTGTGAAGACATGTGGCACCTTGAATGTGTTATCCACGAAAACGCTTCTATTCGCGGCGGCTTTACTTTTGCGCGCAGTGTTTCCGTAGGTGAAAATGTTTCCGTTGAAAACGCATACCTAGACAAAGCGAATAT
>ERZ772962.922-NODE-922-length-16162-cov-3.519526_pt1 | contig 16162 bp, 3 predicted proteins | sample MGYA00580676_ERZ772962 | MGnify/ENA primary metagenome ERZ772962 (study PRJEB29015, sample SAMEA2738049) | human oral metagenome | biome: human oral; feature: human-associated habitat; material: saliva | place: China | collected 2230 ...
TACAAAAGGCTAAAATAATTGATGTATAGGCTTTTTTGATATATAATAAGAACATGGAATGACATTATCTAAACTTACTATTTTATAGTTTTGGTAACTTATGAAAGTTTCTATATTAATTTCATAAGTATAGAAAAATATTTTATCATGTTCAAGGTCATTATTAAAGTGTGAAACTAATAATTTTGTGAAAAAATATAGGGGAATTTATAGCGAATTTATTATTATTTCTATAGAGTGGTGCGATACAGTCATTATGATTTTATTTATTTAAAAAAGGAGAAGGTTATGTTTAGTAAGAATAATATAAAAATGAACGACAAGAAGCAGGCTGAAAAGATTAACCAGTACGGAATTAAAAAATTCAATGCTGGTACTGCATCTGTATTGATTGCTTCTGGTTTTTTATTCCTTGGTGGAGCAGCTCAAGCCGCTGATACTACTAAGCAAGAAACACCAGTTGAAACTACTGCTAACGACAAGACTACTGAAAAAGTAGAGACGCCAAAAGTAGAAGTAGCTGAAAGCACAGTTGTTAAAACTAGTGCTGTTAAAACAAAACTACAAGAGAAGATTAATCTTTTAAACGATTTATTCGTAACTCTTGCAGGACGTGAACTATCAGAAACTCAACAGAAACTAACTGTTGATGCAGCGATAGAACTTAATAAGGCTAAAGACCTTATCGTTGATGAAAATGCAACTCAAGCACAAGTAGATGTGCAAACAGTAGCATTAGAAAACTCAATCAGCTTCCTTAACAAATCTTTAGAAGCTAAAAAAGTCGAAGACAAGAAAGTTGAAGACAAAAAGGCTGAAGATAAAAAAGAAGCTAAATCAGCAAAAGAAGAATTAGAAAAAACTATTTCTGAAGCGAAAGTCATTAACCAAACAGCGACTGCATTTGCTGAAAAATCAGTAAAAGAAGAATCTAAAAAAGCTGAAATCAAAGCAGCGGTAGCAACAGCGGAAAAACAAATAGCTAAAGCTCTAGACGTATTCAACTCTGATTCATCTACTAAAGAGGACTCAGATAGAGAACGTAAAGAATTAGAAAGAGCTATCGAAGCTGTATACGCAACAATGCAACGTGCGGGTCACCGTGGTAAGTTAGAAGGATTACTAGCAGGAGAAACTACTGCTAATACAGCAATAGTTCCCCCAACTACAAAAACACCTGTAAAGAATATTAATGAATTAACAGATGAGGAAGTAGCAGCTGTTAAACGTGAAATTATGAATACTAACCCAAGTATTACGGATCCTTCTATGATTGAAGTAGTGCAAAAAGGAAACGGAACTGCAGGTGGAGCAACTGTTACTTTAAATGGTGTTAAAACCACTATTCTTTCTGGAGATACCGTTGTTGGTACTGCGGGTACAAAAAACTTAGAGCAACTTAAGAACAACATTAACTGGTTCGATTTTGCTTCAGCATCTATTACTTATGCTAACGGTACTGTAGTAGGGCCAGCAAGAAAATTAGCACAACCAATTACTAAAACAATCACATATCCAAATGGTGATAGAGTCGAAGGTAAAATTACAATGGTTCGTGATGTTACATACGCAGATGGATCAAAAGGATTAACTACTGATGACAAATTCCTAAACTCAGGAACTGCGAAATATGTAGAACACCTTTACTACACAGGTGGAGCTCAAAACGAACATGAACTTTACGAAGCCTTACAAGAAGGTATGAAATTCAATGTTAAAACTAAGGTTGAAGGATATACCTTAACAGCGACTGTAATTAAACTTGGTTCGAAAGATGTACAGTCTGATCCTAATAGAACACCTGCAGGACCAGTGAATGCTGTACGTGATTATGGAGATTGGGGATCTGAAAAACAATTAGCAAAAGCACAAGCTGAGGATAAAAAATTCAAAGATAATGCTACAAAAAACAAAACAACATTTGCTAACAACCCAACAGTGTCAGTAAATGGTGTAGCATTAACACTACCGGAATACCCGACAGAAGCGTTTGCTAATACAGATGCCTACTATGCAAAAGCAGCAGCTTATCATAAAGCTGTTCAAGACTATAACAAAGCCATTGATGCTCAAAAATTATCTGCAACAAAATTATCAGAAACAGGATTCACTTATATTAATGTGAATGGTAAGGCAGTACCATCAGGATCAGCTAATCTTTATAAAAAAATTGGTAACGAAAGAAAAGCAGATGTACTTATAACAGCTCAAGATAAGGATTGGTCATACTTAAGAAAAGCAGGGCTTCCAACAACTAATCCGGATGGAAGTGAAATGCTTACTGCATTCACGTCATCTCGCGATGAATCGAACGTTGGGGTAACGTTTGCGCTTTCAGCAACTTATAATGGACGTATCGTAGATGTTAACGTAATTGCTGCAGATGCTGAAGAAGCAGGAAAGACAGAGATTGTTCAATTCGAGACAGATGGAACGAAATGGGAACAATTCATGGCGTTAAATCTTCAAAAAGATATAGATGATAAAACAGCTCAAGGTGTTTATCCAAGTAGAACAAGTGATGTTAATGCTGATGGACGTCTTGCAGAAGCGGGATATAATCCAAAAGATTGGGTTAATGTAGATGAAAACGGGAACCCTACTGCATATGGAACAAATACATTCGGTGCTAACGTTACATCAATGGGTTCTAAAAACTCATTGCCAATAGCTCTTTCTCAAAACGTTAAGACATTATCAATGTACCTAAACTCTGCGGGAGCACAAGCTGGAACAATTGGATTCATGATTTATGATGGAGGAGATGCACCACAATCTTACGGTTCTGCACAACATATTATTGGTGATTTCAACAAAGAAGTTATTAAAGATGGAGTTAAAACTCAGGTAACAGCTACTCAGCCATACTTAGGTAATGTTAAAGGAGATCCAGATTTCCGTTCAACTAAAACTGACCCTTCAGGTGGATGGGTACTTGATGATTTAATTACATCAGAAAAATATAAAGAAACACCATTAGAATCAGGAAAAACAATTGTAACAACAGATAAGGGTGTAACAGGTAAATACTTGTTATTACCAAATGGGAATGCAGTTATCGAAAAAGCAGATGGAATACGTACTGCTTTAAACCAAGGTGACGTTATTGAAATGGCAAATCCTCAAACGAAGCTTCCAATTCGTGGGGTTTATAATCATACAACTGGAGCTTTAGGTGAAGGTACTCTTGGAGATGAAGGAGAAAGCCAACTTCTTGATCCAGCGGTAGCGACTGAGTACAAATTACGTCAAGCTCAAGGTAATGAGTATGTACTTGAAGGAGTTCGTGCTAACCTAGGTGTTAATAACGATAAAGCTTATATCCGTGGATGGGTTGACTTCAACAACAACGGTAAGTTCGATCTTAATGAATCTTCAGAAATTGTAGAAGTTAACAAAAACGGAACATACAATATTAAATTTAAAAATACACCTCAACTATTAGATACTTCAGCAGATAGCTTAGGAGTACGTTTACGTATTTCATTAACTAAAGACGAAATTCTAGAACCAACAGGAGTAGCATCATCAGGGGAAGTAGAAGACTTCGAAACACATGTAATCCACATGCCACGTGGTACAAAACATGAAACAAGTGACTTCCAAGGACGTGAACAAACTGTAAAACTTCCAACTAATGCTATGTTTACTGCGAATGGTAAAAACAAAGATTCTAAATATAAACAATGGGCGCAAATTGAAAATGAAAACTTACCGCCGAAAATTGTTTTAACAGATAAACAAGTGGCGTCAGAAGAACCATACACACCAACTGATAGCGAACTACCTTCAAACTATCGTAGAGGTACAGATGGTAAGATCTTTGTAGAGCGTAACGGTGCAACAGTATTCACGGGAGAATACGTAACAGTTAAAGATAAGAATAATAAAGTTCTAGGTAAAGCTCTAAAAATTACTAACCCACTAAACAAAAAAACAGAATACTTACTAGATACATATACTGAATATGATACCGCAGGTAATGAAGTAGGGACATATAAAGTAAATCCAGCAAGTAACGGTAAGAATGTTTCTATAGGTAATGGTTTATATGAAACTACATTAACTTTCAAACCAGTAGATGCATATGTAGGTACAGCAAAAGGTATCGCAGTACGTGCGTGGGATGATAATAATAGTTCAACTGGTTGGGAAGCGACAAATGATACTATCGAAACTTCTAAAACGTCTACTACGCTAGCAGAAAAAGATAAAGTATTAGAAAATACAAACAATGGTAATAATGGCTACAGATCTATGGATACAAGCTATATTCCAACTGTTATTGACGTTCGTCCAGTAGGTGAAGATACAATAACAGAAAACGTACAAGGTGCCGAGCAAAAATCTAATCCAACAATTCCAGCTTATGCAACTGTTGAAACAGTAACAAATGATAAGATTGAAGATACTAAGTATACTGCGAATTTTGTAATTTTAGATAAAACTAAAAAGCCAACACTAGCTTTACAAAAAGAAATTCCTGGAAAAGTATATACTGAAGATACTAAAGTAGACAAAGAAACAGTAGTAACATTACCTAATGGGAAAACAGCAACATTCAAACCAGCTGATAAAATTCCAGCGAATACAAGAATTGCTGAAACTGAAGCTGTGACAGTTAATGGAACAGGAGGTGTACTTGTAAGCAATGTTCGTTATGGTACTGGGGCAGTACCTGCAGGGGCAATTTTAGAAGGTGCAGAACCTACAGTTACAGAGCCGACAACAGTTTTAAGAAATGGAGCAAATGTTGTTATTCCAGTAGGAGGTAAAGTTCAAAGAGGTGATCAACTTGTTACTCCACTTAAGATAGCTGGAGGAGCTCAAATAACTACATGGAAGAAAACATATCAAAATGGTGAGACTATTCCAAAAGTAACAGCTGATAAATTCTCTGTTTTAGGGAAAGAGACTTCGGTAGATCAACTTGTTCCAAAAGGTGAGAGTATTACGCTAAACGGAACTACTTACAATGCAAATAATGATATTGTTCCAAAAGGTTCTCGTGAAGCAACTACGTATGAGAACTTAATGGGATCTAAACTTCCAAATGCTGTTCATATTGATCCTGAGACTGGACAAGTGACAAGTGTTCCTCGTCGTTACACTAAAGTAACAGATACAGAAATCGTTATTGAAAACGAAGGTACTTACACATTAAATCAAGATACGGGTGAAATTACATTCACACCAAATCCTAAGTTCGTAGGTACAGGTACTGGTGTAGTAAAACAACAACCTGATGTTGACTATAACGATAAAGTAGCAGGAGACCCTGTAACAAGTAAATATGGTACAGACTATGGTAAAGCGAAGTATATTCCAATCGTTAAACCACAATCAAAAGCTTCAATCACTCGTACAATTCACTATGTATACGAAAATGATAACGATAATCCAACAAGTCAAGATTCTTATAAAGATAACGATCCAATCGTAGCAATCGATAACACACCAGTTACTCGTACGCAAACGATCGACTACACTCGTGATTACAAGATCTTCTCTGAAGCAGGTTCAACAGAAAAAGAAATGGTAACTGCGAACCAAGTTACTGACGCAACAGGACATGTTTATAATGTTGGAGATACAATTCCAGCAGGTACTAAGTTCAACCAAGGTTCAATTATCATCGGTAAATGGACAGCTTCAAGTGATCAAAATTCTAAATTTAAAGAAATTATCTCACCTACAGTTAAAGGATATACTGCTGAAGTAGTAACTGCAGATTTCACTCCTCGTGCTGACGGTAAGATGGGTCACATCCACAATGGTAAACAACCTGTAGGATTATATACTCCAGTACCAGATAATACTAGAGATGTTGGAGCATATGAACCATTAGTATCAGAAGTGCGTTCAGACAACAAAGACGACTTCGATATGTATGTTGTTTACAAAGCTGATAAACAAAAAGCGAATGTAACTTATATCGACTTAGATGCAACAGGTGCTGCTCGTATTCTTGAAATACAAACAGCAAATGCAGCTCCAGCAACAGGTGCAGATGCGAAAACAACTTATAATGTTGAGAAACTTCAAGGTAAATCTCATACGAAGATTCCGTACTTAACAGCAGAAACTATTAAGAAATATGAAGATCTTGGTTATGAATTAGTAACAGATGACTATACAAATGATGCTCAAGGTAAAGCTATTGTAGGTGGACGCACATTTGATAATGATAAAGATGTTGATCAACCATTCAACGTATATCTACGTCATAAGAAAACTGAACTTTCAGCTTCAGACAATGAAACGAGAACAGTAACACGTTATATTGACTATGTTTATGCTGATAAGGCGGTGGCTGACGTACCAAGCAAAAATCTAACTGATGAAATTCCAGAAGATAGAAAAGAAGCATATGTTAAAGTTAATGACAATGATAAAGCGGATAGAGTAAAAGAAACTCTAACATTCACGCGTACTCGTAAGCTTGACCTTGCAGCAACATCAAGATTATACCCAGAAGAATATAAAAAATATAATGATGTTGTAAAAGTGAGTGGAGAAAACTCTAAAGCAGCAGAAGATGCAAAAGCTAAATTATTTAAGTTTGTAGAAAATAAAGCGAAAGAAGCTAACGCAACAGCAGAAGCTAAAGCAGCGGTTAGTTATGGTAAATGGGAAGCTACAGCAGGAAAAATATCGAAGATTTCTCCAACAACAGGAGTGGAAACAGAAGTAACTCAAGAAGATAGTGATAGAAGATTTAATAATGTAACATCTCCTACTGTTCCAGGATATTTACCTGACAATGCCCTAGTAGAAGCAACAGCGGACATCGATCCAGAATCAAGTCCAGATAAACTGCTAGTTACTGTTAAATACTCTCCAGTAGATCAAAAAGCTGTAGTTAAATTCGTAGAAGTAGATCCTACTAATACAGATAAAGTAATTACTCCAGGTCTTGCAGATCCAATCGCAGTAATAGGTAAATCAGAAGCAGCTTACCCAGCTACAACAGCAACTTCAGTAACTGATAAGATTGCTGAGCTAGTTAAGAAAGGTTACGAACTTGTAAATAACGGATTTGTTTCAACTGATAAATTCGATAAAGATGCAGCAGTTGATCAAGAATATGTTGTGAAATTCAAAGCTAAAGTAGTTGATATTCCATCATTCGATCCAACAAAACCATCAAGTAACGATAATCCAAAACCAACTCCAGGTGTAACGCCAATCGATCCAAATAATCCAGATGGACCAAAATGGACTGAAGCATTAATCAACGCTGTAAAAGTACAAGAAGAAGTAACACGTACAATTAAGTATGTATACGAAGATGGTACTCCAGTAGCAGAATCAGATTTAACAAGTGTAGCTGATAAGAAAGTTAAAACACTTAAATTCACACGTTCTGGTAAGATTAATGTAGCGACAGGAGAAATTACATACGGAGACTGGTCAGCGAACCAAACATTTGAAGCAGTAACATCTCCAGTATTAGAGAAATACACTGCGGCAGTTGCAGGTGTAACTCCAACAGTTGCAGATGTACCAGCGAAAACTGTAGCGGCTACTGATAAAGACTTTGAAGAAGTAGTAGTTTACAAAACTAAACTAATCACGGTTGATCCAAAAGCTCCAGGTTATAAAGAACCTAAGAAAGATCAGCCAATTAATCCAAATGATCCAAATGGACCGAAATGGACTGATGAACTACTTGCGAAACTTAAAAATACTGAAGAAGTAACACGTACAATTTCGTACACTTACTCAAAAGAAGCAAGTGAATTAAACCAGGCTGAAAAAGATGGAAATAAAGGTGGAACTAATGTAGTTGAACCAGTTACTACAAAAGTGAACTATACTCGTGTAGCTAAAGTGAACCCAGTAACGGGAGAAATCACATATGGTGAGTGGGAAGCTAAAGATAACGATACTACATTAGAAGGAAATGCACTTCCAGCAGTAGCAGGTTATGTAGCGACAGGAGATGTAGAAACATCTATTAAACCTGTAGAAAATGTCAAAGCGGAAGATAAAGATATTACGGAAAAAGTAGTGTACAAAGCTTTAGGTAAATACGTACCAGTAGTACCAGAAGGATTTACACCACCAACAATTGAAGATCCACAATATCCAAATAATCCAACAGATCCTACAAAACCAGGAACACCAACAACAACGATTCCATACGTACCAGGAACTACACCAGTAGGACCAGATGGACAACCGTTGACACCGAAAAACCCTGCTAATAAAGAAGAAGGATACTTACCACCAGCTCCAACAACACCAACAGGGGATACAACAATCGTTTATACGAAAGATGGTTCTCAAGTAGCTGTAACGAAATTTGTAGATACAACTGGTAAAGGATTAGAACCATCAGTAGTCGATACAGGAGATACAGGTAAAGCCTTTACGAAAGATGCGGATGTTACTGCGGCAATCAATAAGATCTTAGCTCGTGGATATGAAAAAGTAGCTAATGTAAATGCAGGTGAAAAAGATTATCCATCAACAGATGCTGAAAAAGTATTTGATGCTGATGCGTCAACAAACCAAGAATATACAGTAACATTCAAACCGATTGTTAAAGATATTCCAACAGATCCAACTACTCCAGGTTATGTGAAACCAGAACCAGGACAACCAGTAGTTCCAGGTGACAATAATGGACCAAAATGGCCTGATTCAGTTAAAGACTTGAAGACAACTGAATCTGTAACACGTACTATCAAGTATATTTATGACGATGGAACTCCAGTTCCAGATGCTAAACTAGGTGCAGATGTACCAGGTAAGAAAGTTCAAACTCTTGAATTCACAAGAACGGCTAAAGTAAACCTTGTGACAGGAGAAATTGAATATGGAGCATGGACACCTAAGACAACCGCTGATTTTGCAGCAGTGCCAACACCAACAATTGATGGATACACATCAGCGTTAGTAAGTAATCCAACAACAAGTGATGTTCCAGCTAAGACAGTAACAGCTGATGCAGCGGACTTCGAAGAAGTAGTTGTTTACAAAGTAAAACAAATTACAATTGATCCAAAAGATCCAAACTTCGATCCAGAAAAACCAGTAGATCCAAGTAATCCAAATGGACCAAAATATAAAGATCTTAAACTAGCTGAAGAAGTAAAACGTACAATTACGTACACTTATGCAGATGATGTAGCAGATACTGCTAAACGTGGAACTGAAGCAGAACCTAAACACGAAACTACAGTAAGCTTTACACGTACAGCAACAGTTAATGCTGTAACAAAAGAAATTACTTACAGTGAATGGACTGCTAAAGATAACGATACAACTCTTGAAGGTAAAGCGACTGTCCCAGTAAAAACTGGATATGTAGCTACAGGAGATGTTGAGTCATCTAAGAAAGATGTAACGGGTGTTAACGCAACGGATAAAGATATTGTTGAAAAAGTTATCTATAAAGATTTAGGTAAATTTGTCCCAGTTGTTCCAGAAGGATTCACTCCTCCAACAATTGAAAACCCACAATATCCAAATAATCCAGATGATCCAACAAAACCAGGAACTCCTACAACTACGATTCCATACGTACCAGGAACTACACCAGTAGGACCAAATGGAAAACCATTAACTCCGAAAGATCCAAACGATCCAACGAAAGGATATAACCCACCAGTTCCAACGAACCCTACAGAAGATACTACTATCGTTTATACAAAAGATGGTTCTCAAGTAGCAGTTACACACTTCATCGAAGTAAACAGTGAAACTGATAAAACTGAAAAAGGTGGAGTAGCTCAATCAATCGTAGACACAGGAGACGCAGGAAAAGCCTTCACTAAAGGTGCAGAAGTAACAGCTACAATCGAAGCTCTGAAAGCTAAAGGTTATACAGTTGTTCAAAACAACTACCCAACAGACGGTAAGTTTGATGCAGATTCTAAGACTAACCAAGAATACAAAGTTCTTGTGGCGGTTAAACCTGTAACTGTAAATCCAAATGATCCAGCTCCGACTCCAGGAAAACCAATTGATCCAAATAATCCAACAGGACCAAAATGGACTCCAGAGTTAATCAAAGAGTTAGAAGACGGACGTAAAGAAGAAGTTAAACGTACAATCAAGTATGTTTACGCAGATGGTAAGAAGGCTGCTGATACAAAAGAAGAAACGAAAGAATTCAAACGTTCAGCAACAATCAACCCAGTAACTGGTAAGATTACATTCGGAGACTGGTCACCAGCTCAAACATTCGAAGCTGTAACTTCACCAGAAATTAAGAACTACACTCCAAATAAAGCGACTGTACCAGCATCAGAAGTAACAGCAACTGCTGAAGACATTAATGAAACAGTAGTTTATACTACAAAACCAGTAACATTAGATCCATCTAAACCAGCGGATCCAAACACACCGAATGTTACTCCAAAACCTGATGACAAAGTACCAAACGATCCAAAAGGACGTACTTACAAAGAATTAGGATTAATCGAAGAAGTAACACACACAGTTCACTACAAACTAGCTGACGGATCAGATGCAGGTATTCCTGATAATGTACAAACATTAACATTCACTCGTACAGCTGACTTAGACCCAGTAACTGGAGCAATCTCTAACTTTGGTACATGGACTCCTAAAGGTGGAGATACAACAATTGATGCTGTAACAACACCAAACAAACCTGGATATGTAGCTTCAGCAGCTAAATCAACAGAGCGTGCAAATGTACAAGCTACTGATAAAGATAGCGAAGAAACAATTATCTACCGTAAACTTGGTTCATATGTACCAGTAATTCCAGAAGGAGTAACACCTCCAGCAGGAACTGACTTAACACCAAAACCATATGAAACTCCAACTAATGAAGATCCTACAAAACCAGGAACACCTACTGAAACTCCAGTAGTACCATATATCCCTGGAACAACTCCGGTAGGACCAAACGGTAAACCATTAACTCCGAAAGATCCAAACGATCCAACTAAAGGATATGAAGTACCGAAAGTACCAGAAGATCCAACTCAAAACACTACAATCACGTATGTTAAAGATGGTTCTCAAGTAGCTCTAGTTCACTTCATTAAAGCTGATGGAACTGCAGTTCACGTATCAGTTGCGGAAGCAGGAGACACAGGTAAAGCAATTAAGACAACAAACATTGATAACGTTAAAGCTGAATTAGAAGCTAAAGGTTATGAAGTTGTTGCACCAACTGATGCAGCTTATACAGCAGAACGTGTAGCATTCTACGCTGATACAAACCGTACATTCGATGATAAAGATGATAAAGGTGATAGTGGAATTAGCCAAGTTTACTACGTAATCGTTAAAGAAGGAATCACTCCAATCGATCCAGATAAACCGCTAGATCCAAATAATCCAAACACAACTCCAAAACCAGGAGATAAAGTACCAGGAGATCCAAAACAACGTACATTTGAACAACTAGGATTACTAGATGAAGTTAATCGTACAATTAACTACAGATATGCTAATACTGATAAAGTAGAAGAAGCTAAACGTGGTCAAGAAGCTGCAGCTACTGTAGAACAAAAACTTCGTTACTCTCGTAAAGGTGATTTAAACAAAGTAACAGGTGAAATCACTTATACTTCTGATTGGACTGAACCTCAAACATTAGCTGAAGTAACATCTCCAGTAATCGAAGGTTATGTTGCAGATATTAAAGCTGCTGAAAAAGTAGATAACGTAGCTCACGATGCAGCTGATTCAGTAGTAAACGTAGTTTACTCACCACTTGGAAAATATGTACCAAAAGTACCAGAAGGATTCGAAGTTCCAAAAGTTGAGAAACCTCAATATCCAAACGATCCAACAGATCCAACAAAACCAGGAACACCAACAAAACCGATTCCTTACGTTCCAGGAACAACTCCAAAAGATCCAAATGGAAACCCACTGAAACCAGTAGATCCAAACGATCCAACTAAAGGATATGAAGTACCACCAGTACCAACAGATCCAAGCACAGATACACCAATCACTTACGTAACTGATAAGCAAAAAGCTATCACAAACTTCGTAACTGAAAGTGGTAAAGTAGTATCAACTCCAGTAGTAGATGAAGGTGATTCAGGAGCTAATTTCACTAAGTCTAAAGTTGATGAAGTAACTAAGACTATTGAAAAACTTGAAAAAGCTGGATACAGAGTAGTTAAGAATGACTTCCCATCTAAAGATACAGACAGAGTATTTGATAAAGATAAATCTGTAGATCAAATCTTCAATGTAACAGTAGCTGAAAGAATTATTCCAGTTACACCAGGTAAACCAGTAGATCCAAACGATCCAAACTTACCGAAGAATCCAGATGGAACACCAGTAACACCATCTACACCAGAACCAGGTAAACCAGTATTCCCTAACGATCCAAACAGTCCAGTATGGCCAAATACTGTAAAAGATATGGTGACTGAGAAATCAGCTACACGTACTATCAAGTATGTAGATCGTAACGGAAAAGAAGTAACTGAAACTCGTGTTGAAACAATCAAATTCACTCGTGATGCTAAGGTTAACTTAGTAACAGGTGAAATCACATATGGAGAATGGACAACAGATCGTAACGACGATATCTTCAACGGATACCCAGTACCAGTTGTTAAAGGATACATCGCTAAAGATGGTGATCTAGAATCATCAACTAAAGATGTTAAAGTAACACCTGATACAATCAAGGATATCAATGAAACAGTTGTTTACGATAAGTTAGGATCATGGGTACCAAACATCCCAGGAACACCAACAAATCCAATTCCATATCCAAACGATCCGAAAGATCCGGCAAAACCAGGAAGTGATAAACCACATGTACCTTACGTACCAGGATTCACTCCGGTAGATCCAAACGGAAACCCACTGAAACCAGTTGATCCAAATGATCCAACTAAAGGATACGAAGTACCAAACGTACCAAATGATCCAACTAAGGACACACCAATCAACTACGTTCCAGTACCACAACCAACGCCTGTAACTCCAGAAGCACCAGCAGTGCCAAAAGCGCCAACTCAAGTTAAACGCTTAGCTAACACTGGTACAACTGAAACTAACACAGGACTTGCTGGATTAGGAATGGCAATCTTCGGTGGATTACTTGCAGCAGCAAAACGTCGCAAAAACAAAGAAAATTAAAAATAAATAGCTAAGAACTTTCTTAGTTAAAATAAGACCCACTTTCGATACATTTCGAAGGTGGGTTTTGTTGTAGTTATAATAGTTGAATAAATATTCTGAGATTAGTAGGTTACTTTATGAAATTTGGAGAATGAATCCATTTTTTTGGAAGAAAATGAAGTTATATATTATTAGAAAATATATTATTATTGGAGTATAATAAAAGTGAAAAAAATCAGAAAAGGTGTTGTTAAATATGGAAAAAGTACAAGCTAAAGGTACAATATTATTGGCTGAGTTAGTGTCGAAGACAAAAATAGCAACGAAGTTTATTAAAAATTCACAAAAATTATCCGAGAAAAATATATGGACGATAGAAGTGGAATATTATTGTAATAACTGCAACAGATATTTTGATGCAGATAGTCAAGGTTTCGGTTATCGAACCTGCCCTTATTGTGGTTCAGATAATGTTTCAGACTTTTAAAAAAATTTAAATAAATACATATTCCCAAAAAAGGACAGAAAGTAAAATTTTTACTCTCTGTCCTTTTGAATTATTTACGTATTAACAGCAATCCCAGTTGAATAATGTATCTTCAAAATCTAAGTTTGCTAATTTTTCTTTGTTTATAAAGAAGTTTGCAACTCCTGAATCACCCCACATGATTAGGTTGTCTTTTGTATTTGCGTCCCATTCGCTTTCTATTTGAAGAAGCATTGTGTCATAAGCATCTTTATTGTCAGGGTCTCGTGGATCCCATTGAACAAATGTTGGATAACCACCTATAGCGTGTTGAACTCCTTTGAATGCTTTAAATAGAGTCTCGTAGACTTCGCTATCAAGATCTTCGTATAAATCTGCTACTTGTTCATCTGGGAATAGTTCACGGATAGTATCTTTTACGATATCTTCGAATAAGAAATCTGTAGCTGTAATTGTAGAAGTTCCTTTGTTGAATGTTAATGCAAATGATGCATCTTTTTCTTGGAATGGAGAATATTCATCAGCATTGTCTTCGCTAGGAAGATGATATTTATTCAGAATATCTCCATTTGTAATGTTTTCATCTATATCTTGGATATATTTTACAACATTAGTTCCTTTAGAATTTAATCCGAAAGAATCATCGCGTGAAATCCAGAATTGTAGTAATCCCTCTTTAGGGTAAATATCATTTTCTGGTAATTCTGTGCAATTGATCTGAGCTAGTAGTGCAAGTTGATTACCTTCTGCATCTACTGGTGCTTGTGCATCTTGTGCGATGTAAGGAACTCCTCCGAATTTGCTTGTGCTAACGTTTAGGCCTCTATCTCCGCTGATAGAAATTCCGATATATTCTTTTGTGTGTTTATTTTTTATTTTTTCTATAACTTTGTTAATATCTTCAATTGTAATCATAAACCCCTCCGATATACGCACGTATTTTAATTTTTTTTGTTTAAATAGAGTGATACATCGTTCAATGTATAAAACTCATGTACAATAATTTCAAGTATATTTTTGTGGTGAAATTTTATCGAATTTGATTAAAAGTGCTTGCTTGATTGTCGTTAACCAAATTGGCAAAATTGTCTATCTATTGCACATAATAGTTAAATATGCAATATTCCACGCTTTCATTCTATCATACGTCTTGTTGTTGGTCAATAGTAACAAAATCATAATAAGGTAAAGTTGAATGCCTTGCAATGTTTGTTTGTATAAATAAGGTACGTTTAGAAGCAAATGAAAAATGAAAGCAATTAAATTTAAATAAAACACATAAATTTTCAAATTAAAATAAGATAAAAAAAAGAGTGAAATTTAAAATTTAAAGTATATTTTAAGTAATATTTATAGTTTTTTAAGTTGTTTAAAGTATATTTTAAGTAAAGTGTAGTTATTCTGTTGTTTTATTGTTTTTACAGGTTAAACGTTGGTTTGAAAGTGTTTTTATATGTTACCCAAATTTTTTTTTTAGAAACTGTATTAATTGTTATTTCTTGATTAGAAATACATAAATTTTCGAAAAAAGGATGAGGAGTAGCTGTAATTTTAAAATTTTTATAGTTGTTTCATCTGATATTTCTTATTATTTTAGTTATATAAATAGAAAAAATTTTATAAAAAAATAGAGGTTTGTAAATTATTCTGAAAATGTATAAAAACATTAATGTAAAAATATTTCTACTATAATTATACTTAAAATATGGATATTACTAGATTGCTAATTATATAAAAATAACACTAAATTAATAATTTCCACTGAAAATTATTATTTTTTTTATTAGACAAATAAAAGAAAATTTGGTAAAGTATATAAGGAATTTTAATAAAATTCAAATTAGTTTTAAGCAAGAGTCAGCGCAGTTTTAGTGCTGATTTTGTTATTGAATTATTGAAAGTGTTATATTAATACTATCTAATTTTATGGTATAAGTTTTGAAATCAAAGAGTTTTCCACAAGGATTTTGTTTAGAATGTTATATTAAACCATGGAGAGATAATATGAAACATACGCTAGAGATAATTTAAAAAGTAAAAAATTAGGAGGAAGTACATGGTAGGAAAAAATAATCAATACCTAAAAAATACCAAAGAAGGTACTAAGGTAGAGAGTTACTCTATCAAGAAATTTAAAGTCGGTACAGCATCAGTAGTAATCGGTGCAAGTATCTTTTTAGGAGCTGGAGCAATAGCTCAAGCATCTGAAGAAGTGTCAAATAACACAACTGCAGATAACACTACAAACGCAGGCGAGAAAGCAGAAGCTCCTAAAGCTGTAGAAAAAGCAGCTAAAGTAGAGAACACTAAAGAAAGTGTAGCTGCAGCAGTAGCCGCAAAAGTAGGAGCAGAAGCACCTAAAGCAGAAGCTAAACTAGATAAATCTGGATTAGAAAATTACATTAATGAAGTTTCAGTTAATCTAGAAGCTGGAAAATACGCTAACAAAACAGATGAGTCTGTAGCAGTATTAAAAGCTGATTTAGAAAGTGCGAAAGCTACTTTAGCGAATGCTAAAACACAAGATGAGTTAAAAGCTGCTTACAACAAACTTGTAACGACTGTAAACTCAAAATTAAAAAATAAACCAGT
>ERZ772962.925-NODE-925-length-16160-cov-16.537535_pt1 | contig 16160 bp, 17 predicted proteins | sample MGYA00580676_ERZ772962 | MGnify/ENA primary metagenome ERZ772962 (study PRJEB29015, sample SAMEA2738049) | human oral metagenome | biome: human oral; feature: human-associated habitat; material: saliva | place: China | collected 2230 ...
TTCACGGCTATGAAACTTTCTGTTGTTTGGGTTTACGATGCGCCACCACGTGCACGGTTTAACTCCTGTGCGGGTGGTTCCCGGGTTTCCGGGGGTGTTTACCCATTAGAGCATGCCCCCGGCTGTGGGTGGTAGTTATTTGACCCCACCGTGACACACTCCGTCAACCTCGTCATATTTCTTAACATTTCGGAACATGCAGGGTGTGCGCCAGGACTCGGGCAGGTTCTCAGGCTCCCCTTCCGGTCCGGCGAGCAGGTGGTTTTTACCCCGAGCAGGTAGGAAAATCCTACCTTGTCGGCCATATCCTACCTGCTCGCGGGTAGATTTGATACCGACAGGGATGCGGCAGTCGCCACAAACCCGCCCCCGATAGCCCAACCGCCGTGCAGAACCGGAGCATCCGGCATAGTCGGGATGCGCGCCGTGAAGGTGCCGCGCGCATCCTCTCCCCTTTCCGCCGCAGATTCGACATCGCAGGCTACGGAAATATCGCTCACGTCAAACCCGCGAAAGCCCAGGGGGTACCAGGTTTTGAGCGCCGCCTCTTTTGCAGAAAACAGCACCTTCGAGTAGACCCCGAAGGCAAACCGCCGTTCTTCTTCGCGCACAATAAGCTCTTGCACGGCGGCAGAGAGCGGCACCGCGGGCTCAACATCGATCCCGATGCCCGCATAGCGGTGTGCCGAGCCAACCGCCGCCGCACGATACCCGGCGCAGTGGGTCATGCTCCCCACAACCCCGGCAGGCCAGGCGGGCGAACCATCGGCGCGCGGCACGAACACGGGCTCAGTCGGCGGTTCGGTGAGCTCAGGCTCCCGCAGGTACAGCCGCTTGAGCGCCAGTCGGGCGCAGGAACGCGCCGTAGTCGCCTCGCGCACACGCTTGGGCACGGCACTGGCGAAATACTCCCGTTCAGCATCGCGAAGATGCCCGAAATCGCCGGTGGTCTCTGCCACGCATATATCCGGCGGAAGCAGGCTTCGCATCAGCGATTCACCCGTGTTCTCGGCGGTGCTCATATGCTCAAGCCCCCGCGAATTTTCGGTGCCGCCCGTGTTGTCGGTGCCCTTCATATCGTCAAACGCTGCATTCACGCGGTTCACCGTACCATTACCGCCGCGCCCGCTGAGGTATTGCACCTAGTCAAAGGACGGAATTTCGCCCCGCTGCATGGCGTGCACCGCATTGCGGAAATCCTCGGTGAGCACACCGCGGGCGAAGAATTCGTGCTCGGCGTGCATATGTTCCTCAAGCTCCACAACATAGCGCGCGGCCAGCATAGACTTAGCGGCGCGCACCGTATGAGAGGCCGAACCGGCAATCTGCTCCGCGAGCTGTTCGGCGCATGCGTTCAACTCACCCGGCTCTGATACCCGATGCACCAGCGAAAGCTCCTGCGCACGCGCGGCACGCAGAACAGGCTGGGTGTATAACAGCTCGGTGGCGGCGCTGAACCCGGCGTAACGCGGTAAGAACCAGCTCATCCCGCCGTCCGTGGAGGCTCCAATCATGCCGTAGGCAATATTGAGTTTGGTGCGCGGTTCGGCAACACGCAGATCGCATGCGAGCGCCAAGGACATGCCCGCCCCCGCCGCCTGCCCGTTAATGGCAGCGATAAAGGGGATAGGCGCGGCAACAATCCCAAGAATAATGTCTTCGAGCAGGCGCGCGAGCTCGCGGCTGTACGCTAAGGATTCTTCTTTTTCGCGCGACATGCCTTCGGCGAAGTCGTCGTAGCTGCCGCCTAGGCTGAAGTCCTGCCCGGCCCCGGTGAGTACAGCAGCTTTGAGCGTATCGTCCTCGTGCAGCCGGTTGAGCACCTCGCGCAGCTCGGTCGCCAGGTGGCGGCTGAGGGTGTTGCGGTTTTCGGGCTGATTCAGGGTCACATACGCGATGCTGCCGCGGCGTTCGAGGAGTACGGCGGGGTTATCTGCGGTGTTGTTAGTCATGAAGTACCATCCGAACTGTGGCTGTTGTGGCGGGTTTGCTCTGGCCTTTAACATGCACGGCAACACGAATTTCGGCGAGAGTGGCATCCCCAAAATCTTCGGCGCTCACGATTGATGCGCTACCGCATACCTGCGAGTCCACCGGCACGGCGCTGCGGAACCTGGCGGCACTCACCCCGGCGTTCACAAGCATGGAGGTACCCTCTGCGGGGAGCAGCTGCCCGGCGAAGGTGATGGCGAGGCTCAGCAGATACGCCCCGTGCACGATGGTGCCGCCGAAGGGGGTGTGCGCCGCGCGGTACGGGTCTGTGTGAATCCACTGGGTGTCGCCGGTGAGATCGCCGAAGCGGTTGATGTTTTGCTGGCTGATGCGCATCCAGGGGGTCTCGCCCAGGGGTTCGCCGATGCGCGCGCTCAGATCGGCGGTGCGTTCCGCGGTCATGATGCGTCTCCGGCGGCGTGATCGGCGGCGGTTTGTACGTCTTCGGGGGTGATAGCGCCGCCTGCGCCGGTTCCGGTGACGGTTTTCAGATCGACCCCGAGGGAGCGGGCAAGCCTGCGCACGGCGGGCGAAACTTTGGCACCCGAACGGGCCTTGCCGCCTTGAGTCTTTGCGGATTTTGGCGGCAGCGCGGTACCGGTGCCACCTGGTTTGATGGGCATTTTGCCCCTGCCCACCAGGTGTTTGCTCTCTCCCGCGCCAGGTTTGGCGGGGAGCTTATCGGCTGAATCCTTCGCGCGGGCTTCTGCACCAGCCGTGGGCGCCTGGGTCTGCGGGGTGGGGGTACGCAGCTCGATGAGGGGCGCATCCACATCGACAACCTGACCGACCGGTTCGAGCAGACGCACCACGACGCCCGCGACCGGCGAGGGGATTTCGACCGTGGATTTAGCGGTTTCAACCACCACGAGCACCTGATCCAGCTCAACCTGCTGCCCTTCATTGATGAGCCACTCGATAATCTCACCCGAGCGAAGCCCCTCCCCCAAATCCGGCAGATAAAAGGTGAAGGGGTAGCCGGAAGCGTCGGAACCCTCGGGCGGTAAGGGCTCGGGGCTCGGGACGGATGAAGCGTGCGGTGTATCAGTCATGCGTGTTTCTCCTAGTCGTTCTCGGCGTAGAGGGTTGCGATAGCGCCCAGAATCTTCTCTTCGTTCGGCAAATACAGGTGTTCCAGCCCGGGCGGCGGATAGGGCACGTCCAGGCCGGTCACACGCTCTACGGGGCGTTCCAGATAGTCGAAACAGCGTGAGGTAATGCGCGCCACCACCTCGGCGCCGAATCCGCCGGTCTGTGGGGCCTCGTGCACCATGACGGCGCGGCCGGTGCGCATCACGCTTTCGCATACGGTGTGTTCGTCGAACGGGGTGAGGGTGCGCAGGTCGATCACCTCAACGCTGTACCCGTATTCGGCGGCGGTTTCGGCGGCAGTAAGCGCCATCGGTACCGTCGGCCCGTAGCTGATGAGGGTTACGTCCTCGCCGGGGCGGCAAATTCGTGCCTGCCCAATCGGCAGAGGGTTCGCCGAGGTATCAAGGTCACCCTCTTCCCAGTACAGACGCTTGGGTTCGTAGAAAATCACCGGGTCGTCGCTGCGAATCGCCTGGCGCAGCATATGGTAGGCATCCGAAGGGTTCGAGGGGGTGTACACGTGCAGCCCGGGAGTATGCGCAGCGTACCCCTCCGAGCTGTCGCTGTGATGCTCCACGGCACCCACCCCGCCGCCGTAGGGCATGCGCACCACCACGGGCATGGAGAGGTCGCCGCGCGTGCGATTGCGCATTTTCGCCAGGTTGCTCACCATCTGTTCAAAGGCGGGGTACCCGAAGGCGTCAAACTGCATCTCGATCACGGGGCGGAACCCGTACATCGCCATGCCGATCGCGGCCCCCATAATCCCTGCCTCAGAAATGGGGGTGTCGAAGCAGCGTTCCTCGCCAAACCGTTCGGTCAGCCCGTCGGTCACACGGAAAACACCGCCGAGGGTGCCTACGTCCACGCCGAACATCACCACGCGGTCGTTATGCTGCATTTCGTGGCCCAAAGCCAGGTTGAGGGCGCCTACCATTGAGGTTCGCTGCACCGCATCCGAGCGGGATGGGGTCGATTCCGGCGCCTGAGGTGCGGTGTCAGATGCGGTCTTCGCGCCGCGTACCTGAGTATCTGCTGCCTGCTGGCTCATGCGTTTTCTCCATTCTGCGCGGCGTGCTGTTGTGCGTACTCTTCGGCGACGGCGCTCAGGGTTGCCGGCGGGTTCGCATACACGTGGGCGAAAAGGTCCTGCGGGTCGGGCATCTGCAGCTGCATCATGCTGGTGCGAGCCTCGGAGGCGATCTTTTCTGCGGCTAAGATCGCGTTTTCGATATGGGTCTTCGCGTTCGGCAGGCGCTGGTACATCTGATGCTGAATGCGGGTGAGCGGGTCACGCCCGCGCCACTGCTCGACTTCTTCACGGCTGCGGTACCGATCGGGGTTGTCGGAGGTCGTATGCGGCCCCATGCGGTAGGTCATCGCCTCAATCAGGGTGGGGCCGCCACCGGCGCGGGCGCGCTCCACGGCTTCGTGCAGGCGGGGATACACCTGCTCAAAGTCGTTGCCGTCAACCCGATATGCGGGCATGCCGTACCCTTCTCCCTTCGCGGCGATACTTGCCGCGCGCATCTGCCGGGATACGGGGGTTGAGATAGCGTACCCGTTATTCTGCACGAGGAAGACGACGGGCGCCTCAAAGACGGCGGCGAGGTTAAGGGCCTCATGAAAGTCGCCTTCGCTTGTGGAACCGTCGCCGCACATCGCGAGAGCTACCGTGGAATCACCGGCGAATTTTGCCGCCATCGCCAGCCCGACCGCGTGGGCGGTATGCGTGGCGAGCGGTGTTGCCTCCGGGGCGGTATGCGTTTTCGTGGGGGCATACCCGCAGTGCGAAGACCCGTGGAAGGGCGAGAGAACTTCGGTGAGGTCGATACCCCGGCTCATGACGGCGACCGAATCGCGGTAGGTGGGGAAAAGCCAGTCGGCGGGTTCTAAGGCGAGGGCGGCGGCAACCTGGCACGCCTCCTGCCCCAGGGATGAGGGGTACGCCCCCATATATCCCTGTTTGGCGAGGTTGCTCGCCTGCTGATTAAAGTGCCTGCCCGCGAGTATGGCGGCGTGGGCGGTGATGAGCAGGTCATCGCTCACACCGTTCTGCACCTGCTGCGGCGGAGATTGTAGTGTGTTGGGCATGTTAACGCCTATCTGTCGGTCCCCTCATAAAAGCTCTTTTTATGAGGGGTGTGGGTGGCATAAGAGTGAAATACGGTGGCGGATTCTAGATGCGCGCAACCGGGATGCGCCCTGACCGCCAACGCTCAGGCGGTGGTTTTGAACCCGATCACGCCCGCGCCCCAGGTGAACCCCGCCCCGAAAGCGGTCAGCGCCAGCAAGTCTCCCGGTTTCACGTGCCCCTCCTGCTGCCCGACGGCTAGGGTAATCGGGATGGAGGCGGCAGAGGTGTTCCCGTACCGGTCGATATATGAGAGCACTTTGGAGGAATCCCAGCGCAGCCGCCGTGCGACCGCCGCCATAATCCTTCCGTTGGCCTGGTGGCAGACCAGCTGGTCGATCCTCTCCGGGTCGATACCGCACGAGTCGAGTACGTAGGTGATTTCCTCGGACATCGCATCCACCGCCGCCATATAGACCTCGGCGCCGTCCATCACCACCTGCTGCGTGGAATCAGAAATATACAGCGCCTGCGCCTGGCTGCCGTCGGAACCGAACGAACACATATAGGGGTATTCGTCCTCGCTCACCTCGGGGGCCGCCTGTACGATAGCGGCACCGGCACCGTCGGCGAAGAGTACCGCCGTGCCCGCATCCTCGGGGTTAGTCAGGCGTGACATCGCATCGGCACCAATGACGAGCGCCCGGTCGATACTGCCCTGCTCGATTTTTGAGGCGGCGTAGTCGAGGGCGTACAGGAACCCGGAACATGCGGCGTTCAGATCGACCGCGCCCACCTGCGGGGCGCCTAAACCTGCGGCGACGACGGGCGCGAGCCCCGGCGAAACCTGGTCAGCGGTTGTGGTTGCGGCAAGCACAAAGTCGATTTCTTCGGCGCTTATACCGGCATCCGCAAGTGCCTTCTCGCTCGCTTCAAGCGCCAGCTCGGCGAGAGTCTGCTCCTGGCGCAGGTGGTGGCGCTGGCGCACTCCGGTGCGACTGGCAATCCATTCGTCGTCCACGCCGAGCGCGGCGAATTCGCTGTTTGGAATGGGGTCATTGGGCACGGCGGCGCCAACGCCCGAAATTGTCACACTCATGGTGCCTTTCTTGAATTTCTACATAAAGGTGAATCGGCTGCGTGCCTTAACGGCACCGCCCTGATTCACGGTGATCTCTGTCTGATAGGTGTCGCGGTGTTTCTCGCACCGCAGCAGGTTGAGGGTTGGAATCTCGGTGAGCTCCACGAACTCGAAAAATTCGTGGGTTTCTTCCGCCACGCGCAGGTTCGCGGGGTCTTCCCCGGTACGATGCGCGAGCGCCGCCACCGCGAACTGCCGGGCTGCGCTTGCCATCATGAGCCCCGGATAGTGGTCCAGCGGGCGGTCGAAATGCCGTGGCGGGGCTGTGGGCACGATGCGGCATTGGGCTAGTACGGGGGTTCCCGGCGGGTTCTGAGGGGGCAGTTCCGAGGTTTTCTCCCGCGGCTCTTCCGCCTGTTCCTGGGCGGTTTCGGTACCGTGAGCCGTATCGTCATGGCGCACGTCTCCGATCAAAACCTGGGATGCGTCGCTCACCCCGCACAGGTGCGCGGGGGCAGCCTGCACGTGCCCGTACGGCGTTCCCCACACGCGCACGGCCTTCGGGGGTTCGGCGGATGCGCCACCGGCGGAAGCCGCATCCTGGATTTCTGCGGTGTTCCCGAGTTCACCGCGCAGTTCCTCGAAGGTATCGGCGGTGAGGAAGAGCGCCGCGCCGTCGCTTTCAGCCAGGCAGGTATCGCCCGCCCAGAGGGTGATCGCCCCGCTGATCGCATAGCACGGCTGCCCGCGCCTGCGGCGGATGGTGCTCACGGGAACGTGCAGGCTCAGCTCGATCGGCTCGTCTGCGCCGGTTGTGTCGGAGCCGCGAACGTCGCCGCCCAGAATATGCGGGGTGAACCTCAGCCCGGCGCCGCGAAGCACGAAATGGTCGGCGGATTTCACGCCGAGCGCCTCGCGCCCCAGCGCCTCGATCCCCTGGCGGTGCAGGTCTTGCAGGTATTCCACATCGGTCACGCTCAGCTTGACCGACCCGCTCACATCGGGGGCAATGCGCGTATCGTACCGCAGGAACACGCGGTATTCCCCGTCGTTCGCCGGGTCTTCGGCGGAGGGTTTTTCCGCTTGCGTGAGGCCCGCATCGGCTGCCGTGACGGGGGCAGGATGGTAGGCGCATCCGAGATACGCCGCGTATCGCGGGTCTGCGGATGCACATCCCGCCGCCAGCGGCGCATCCTCGGGAGACTGCCAGGTACTCATGCGCGTATCGCCAGGGTCACGTTGTGCCCGCCGAAGCCCAGGGAGTTTGAGAGTCCCAGCCTTTTGGGCGTGCCGTCGGCCGCGCTGAACGTGCCGGGTGCTAAATCCTGTGGTTCGCCGCTGATGCGCACCCGCCCCAGCCGCTTATCCAGGTTTTTCAGCCCCAGGGTGGGCGGTGCCTGCCCGTGCCGAAGCGCCTGAAGCGTGGCGATGGTCTCGACGGCGCCCGCAGCCCCGAAGAGGTGCCCGATCGCCGATTTCGTGGAGGAAACCGGGATGTTCTCAAGGGCATCCCCGAGCGCCTGCCGCAGCACGTTCACTTCGGTCGTATCGTTCAGCTCGGTTCCGGTGCCGTGGGCGTTCACATACGACACCTGCTCGGGGGTTGCCCCCGCGGTTTCAAGCGCACGGTTGAGGGCATAGGCCGCATACTTGCCGTCCGGGTTCGGTGCCGTAATGTGGTGGGCGTCTGAGGAGAGCCCGTACCCTGCGATTTCGCCCAGTACCTCGGCGCCCCGGGCGCGGGCGTTCTCAGCTGATTCGAGCACGAGAATACCTGCCCCCTCCCCCAGGTTGAAGCCGTTGCGCTCCTCATCGAAGGGGGTCGAGTTCCCGTCGGGCGAGATCGCCCCGGCGGCGTTGAAGATAGCGCGGGTGAACCGGGTGGTCCCCGCCTCTGCGCCGCCTACGACGGCCGCATCCGCCTCGCCCAGCAGAATACTGCGCACACCGGCGATAATCGCCTGCGCCCCCGAGGAGCACGCCGTGACGATTGCGGTTGTTTCGCCGTGCAGCCCGTGGCGCATGGAAATATGCGCGGGCGCGGCGTTCGCCATCATCATGGGCACGGTCAGCGGCGAGACTTCTTCGGCGCCCTCGGTGTGCATCACCAAATGCTGCGTTTCGAGGGTGTCCAGCCCGCCGATAGCGGTGCCGATATAGCAGGTGATGCGCCGCGCATCGCACGGCAGTCCGCCGCCCCAGCCCGCCTGCGCGATAGCCTCATCGGCCGCCGCCACGGCAAGCTGGGTGTACCGGTCCATGCGGCGCATCTCGCGGCGACTGAGCGGGTTCTTCACGTCAAAGTCGAGGCATCGCCCAACCTTGCCGCCCAGCCCGTTCTCGTTTTCGTCGTTCAGCCCGCTCAGGCCCGCCACGGCACGCTCATGCAGCGTCTCGGCGCCAACACCCAGCGGGGTGACGGCACCGATTCCCGTGATGACTACTCTCGTACTCACTTCTCCTGTGCCTTTTCACGAATAATATCTACGGCATCCTGCAGGGTGGCGGCGTTTTCAAAATCCTTGGGCTTGACGGGAATCATCAGCTGCTTCTTGACCGCCTGGGTGAGCTCAACAACATCCAGGGAGTCGAGTCCCATCGAATCGATTTTGGCGTCGAGCTTGACGGTGCTGGCGGGCACGCCCATGTCGATCACCTGCTGGGTCACGAACTCTTCCAAGGATGCGGTGTTAACGGGGGTCTCAGTCATGGTTCTCTCCTCATGGACTATCTGGTGTTTTCTGTGGTTGGTTATCTTGTGTTCACGGCGGGTAACCGTGAACTCATCCGGCAAACGGCGGGCTTACTCGGGGCGAGCGCGAACCTAGTTCAGCGAAAACGCCTGAGCGCTCAGCCCGCCATCTACCGCAATGCTCTGCCCGGTAATGTAGTCGGCACGGTCGCTGGCGAGGAACGCCACGCACTCGGCAATATCGCGTGCCTGCGCGGGGCGAGCCATCGGCACGGCGCGCTGCACCGACTGGGTGAAGGTTTCAACCTCTTCGGTCATGGAGGTTTCAACGAGTCCGGGGCATACCGCGTTCACGGTCACCCCGCGTCGCGCCACCTCGATAGCCATCGCGCGGGTTATCCCCAAAATTCCGCTTTTCGCGGCGGAATAGCTGCCGGTTCCGGCGATTGTCCTCCCGGCGAGAATCGAGGAAATATTGATGATTCGCCCAAAACGTGCGCGAATCATCGGCCCCAACGCCCGCCGAGAGGTACGAAAAACCGAGCTTAAGTTTGTCGAAATCGCCGCATCCCATTCGTCGTCGCTGAGCCCCGCAACCAGCCCGTCGGAACGAATTCCGGCGTTATTGACCAGCACGGTGACCTGCCCTAACGAGTCTTCGAGCGCATCAAAGGCGTCATCAACTGAGGTGGTGCTGGTGACGTCAATTTTGATGGGCATCGCTGACACGCCGCACTCGCGGATGCGCCCGGCAACCTCTTCGGCGCGCTCGATTCCGGTGGCGTAGCCGACGGCTATATTCCATCCGTCCTGCGCCAGTCTGAGCGCGATTTGTGCGCCAATATCTCCCGACGCTCCGGTGACGAGGGCGCATCCTGGGCGCTTCTGGTGTGTCATCTGACTCCTTAGGTTTGGTTCTTATGCTGCGGCGGGTTCACGGCGTATCATATGCCGTGGTACTTCGCCGCGCGGTGCTCAATAGCGTTACGTGGGATGCGTGAATGCGTGTTTCGCCCGTGTTTTAGGCGAAGGCGGCCTGCCCGGCGTCTGCGGGGGTTGGGTACTCGGAGTTGAGAACACCGATCTGGCGCAGCAGGCCGAGCTCATCGCGCCCGCCCCAGTGCTCAATCGCCTTGCCGTCTTCAACACGGAATAGGTGCAGGTGGTGAATCTCGAAGGGCTTATCGGTGGCGGGAATACCCATGAACTCGCCGGTATGAACGCCGCTGAACTTGATCACCATGGTGTAGTGCTGACCGTCCGCGCTTGCCACGATCTTCTGAGGCTTCCACGATGCATCGGAGAACGCCTGGTTCATGTATTTCGCGGTTGCCAGGTACCCTTCGGGGCCGCCGCCAACGCCTTCGCTCGCCTCATGATCGACGAAGTCGGGGTGAATGTACTTGCGGGCGGTTTCGATATCCATGTTCGTGAAAATCTCAGCCACGCCGAGGGCAACGGTGCGCAGGTCTTCGGGCATCTGCGCCATCATGTCTTCGATAATATTTCCCCACTTACCCATGGGTTTTCCTTTCGTTGGGTGACCTTCCGGTCACGGGGTTTAAACTGTTTCCTCTGCCGGTGAGAGCAGGGGGTGCAGCTGTTTCACGCACTCTTCGGTTGTGGTGAATTCGATGGCATCCCACCCGGCTGCACGGGCGCCTTCGCAGTTACGCGCAAGGTCGTCGATGAGGATGCACTGCGCCGGGTTCACTCCGGCAAGTTCTGCGGCGTAGTCGTAGATACCGCGCTGTGGTTTGCGGTATCCGACCTCGAAGGACAGCACAATATCGTCGAAAAGGTCGGGTTCGTTGAGCATGGCGCGCCAGTGGTTATCCCAGGTGGGCACCATATTTGAGATCAGCCCTACCTTCACACCGTGCGCCTTGATTTCGTGCAGGTACGCCACCCAGGATGCGTTGGGCTCGCGGTCGCGGAACCAGTCGTCGGCGAGGGTATCGAGCTGGAATGCCCCGCCAACCTGCTCGGAAATTTCGCTCAGCCATTCTTTTTCGCTCATCAGGGGCGTATCGACGAGTTCCAGCGGGTCGGTGAGGTTGTGGTTGCGGGCGACCGCCTCAAATCCCGCGCGCAGCTGGGACTCGGTGAGCCCGTATTTCTGGCAGAAGACGCGCATCGTGTGGCTGACCGGCGGGGTGAGTACTCCGCCGAAGTCCGTCCACACATATTTCGTGGTGTTGTATTCGGGCGACATAAAGGTCCTTGTCATCTAGCTTTTGAGCGCGAAATCCGCGATCTGCCGGTTATCTTGTTCAACCACGAATTCCCCGGGCGCGATTGCACGGATCTGCACGGGCGAATCGAGTTCCGCGAACGCCAGGAAGTTCCCGCGTATTGAGGAAATTTCGGGGGCGAGCTCGCTATCCGGGCGGGTTGCCAGGTAGAGCTGCCGTGCCGCCTCGGTCAAAATTTGCATGGTGATGTGGTCGTAGGCGTGGTCGAAAAGTGCCTTATTCGCCACATTCGGGGTCACCTGCGCCGTCGGGGTTTCGGTGGTGTTCAGCTGCGAGATCACCACGTTGAGGGGGTTGCGCCTGCCCACACGCTCGGGGGCGATGGGATCCTGCACGTCTGTGAAGGTCAGCTCGTGCAGGTTCGCGGTCGTGGGCGGCGGGGTGCCGCGGTATTCGCTGCGCAGCGCCTGCAATTGGTTTTTGGTGAGGATGCGCCCGCCGCTGAAGTGCTCGGCGATCACCCGGTTGCCCATGATGAGCTGCTGGTAGCACCGACCGGAACGCGGGGCGCCACGCCGAATGGAGGTCCAGTCGAAGTAGTTGCGAATCAGCAGGTTGGTATCTTCGGGGTTTAGCGCGGCGATTTCATGCGGATAAATCGTGAGCCCAAACTCGTTGGAAATCAGGGTGTTTCCGGCGTCTACACCGACTTCGTGGGCGCTGGCAATTGTCGCCTGCCGCGCAATTTCGAGCAGCAGGAGCGCATCGGGGGTTCCTTCGGCATCGTTGTAGATGCTGTCGTGAAAGAAGCTGTGCGATGAGGGCAGCTGCGCCGCCACGAGCACATGCTGCGCGCTCTGCCGGCGAATATCCGTGAGGAAAACTTCGGAAACCGCCGCACGGTGTACCTTATGGCGATCGACGGTACGGTCATAGTGCAGATCTTCTATATCCGGGTCTATCGTGATAGTTTCGTCGAGCTCTGGTGCCGACTCGTATATGAGGGTCATATGCCCTCCTCCTTTGGCTGTGGTTGGTGTATGTTGCACGTGGTTACGGGGTCCCGTGGGGCTTACTGCGTGCGGGTGAGTAAGCTCCTTGGGTGTGCGTTATCGGTTTTGTTATGCCCTGCCGCTGGATACGGGTAATATGGTGAAGATTCTCAATATCAAAAAGATATAAGTACGGTCACTGTGGTGCGAAGGTGTGATGATCCCTTGATATTCCTGCGGATTCACGATGGATGCGGGCTGCGAAAGACCGAAAGCGCAGCGCTTGTCTATCCCGGCATATACCTGGGGGTGCACCGCTGCCCGTGAGGTTGGGTCAGCGAGGATCTGAGTGTCGGAAGGCTTCGAGTGCTCAGGCAGCGCACCGCATCGTGCGTTATCTGGCGTCTGTTATGAATTCTGCTGATTTCGTCGGTGTTCATAGCGTTCATTCCTTTTTCATCCCTACCGTGTGGGTAGGAGATACCATCGGAACGTTTCGGAAGTTTGAGTTAGGTTCTGATGGTTGTCTGTGGTTGGTTGAAAAATATGTGCAGCTGGCCTAAGGCAGCTTAGCTGCGGGTTCTGGTTCTGGCGCGACCGCTCGTTCGACGGCGGGTTCGCCAGTTTTGGGAAGCACGGTGAAGACGGCAACAGCACCCAAAAGACCTACTGCCGCACCTACCCAGCACGCAGCGGCTACGCCTCGGGGCGATTGTGCCGTTGCGGTGGCGATTCCTATACTTCCCATCAGCGCGATACCCAGGGCGCCACCGAGCTGCATAGCAACATCGGCAACCGCCGAGCCCGCGCCGGTTTGTTTCTTGGGGGTCGATTCAATGATCGAGTTCACGGAGGCCGGGGCGCCAAAACCCACACCCAGACCGAACGTGAAGAGCGCTACCATAACCTGCCCGCTCTTGGGCGAGGGACTGATAGCCAGAAGCACCATGCCGAGGGCGACCATGAGAGGGCCGGTGGCTGAGACGGGACCCAACCCGAACTTTTCGACGAGTTTGGGCGAGATCGGTGCCACAAGAACCGCCGAACACATGGCGAGCATATGCAGACCGGAAATAAAAGGGTCAAGCCCTAGAACGAACTGCAAATGCTGAGTCATGATGAACAGCCCGCCGAAGACCCCGAAAAATACCGAAGAGATCGTCAGCAGCGGTCCGCCGAACCGGCGGTTACGGAAGACCTCATGGCTGAGCATGGGCGATGCGCTGCGGTGCTCCCACACGATGAAGATCAGGCTCAGCACCACACCCGCAATCAGCAGGGTCAGCGTCAAGCTTGAGGTCCAGCCTGCTTCCGGGGCGGCGATAATACCGTACACCAGCAGGGCGGGCCCGAAAATCGAGAGGATCAGCCCGAAGAAGTCCAGGCGGGAAGAGTGCTTTTTTGAGGGTTCCGGGGCGAGCATCAGGCATGCCAGGAATGCCACGGCAATAATAGGCACGTTGATCAGGAAAATTGATCCCCACGAAAAACTTTTGAGCAGCAGTCCGCCCACGATGGGACCGAGCGGAATACCCAGCGAGGACATTCCTACCCAAATTCCGAGAGCTTTAGCACGTTCATGGTCTGGAAAAATATCACGAATAAGTGCTAGGGTCGAAGGCATAATAAATGCTGATCCGAGACCCATAATTACTCGTGAAAAAATAAGTACTTCTGCATTAATAGAGAAAGCCGCCAGTATTGAACCAAGCAGCAAAATAAACATACCGGCTAGAAAACTTAGTTTATGTCCGATTCTGTCGGCGAGGCCGCCAAAGAAAAGTAGCGGTGCGGCAAATGCAAGTGAATAGGCTGCAACAACCCATTGCAATTGTTCACCCGTTGCCTGTAGACCAGTCTCCATAGACGGTATAGCGACCGCAACAATGAGCGAATCCAGCCCGGTCACAACCAGCGCTAGGCACATAAACCCGAGGATGGCCCAGCGCTTGGGGTGGGGTGTAGTCACGCTCATTTTTGGTCCTTGAAGTGGTTGGAAGACATAGCTATATGTAACAGTGATGTCTCAAGTATACAGTTCAAATTTGGTCTGTCAATCGTTTATTTTCTCTATTTACGCGTCAATTATTTATATATATTTATTGCCACCCAAGAAACAAAATTAGTGTCGCTGTAAATTATTAAAAGAATTGAGAGAGTGAAGGTTTAGTTTTTATATTTTCCTTGTAAATACTTTCATCAAAATTCCCCGGTAATTATCGCATAAACCTATCGTGCCGTGTTGAGCGTGTAGCATAATCCCACCCCGTTCACCACGGTACGATCACCATCCACAGCGAAGGTGAGCGTACGACGAGAGTCCTTTGTGTGGGATGCATTACGCCCCAAAATTTTCGGTGTGCCCGCCTGCTATGCACCACAAAACGGGGGAGAAACAGACCGAAGTCTGTTCCTCCCCCGCTAGAATCTATGGGCTCATAGTGAGTATTTCTGGAACCTCGTAGTCTTGTAGAGCGTATCCGTTAGACCAGATCACGCACCATCCGATCGTCCCACTGCCACTCTCAATGACCACCGGGTGATGGTTGATGTAGCGGTTTAGGCGCTTGTCGGTCTTGGTGCCCCCGAAGTCTTCAGCTCAAATTTCTTCGGTGTGGCTTTACCTCAGATACAGCAGGGTGACTTTCTAAAGTCTTGGTGAGGGTGAGCTTATGGGTTTAGTTCTCAGCCACCCCAACCCTATGCTCGTCAGGGAGGCTAAGAGGGTGACCAATTGTAGGCGGTTACTCCGGTGGTAAGGCAAGGAGGCAACGGTTTCTTCTAGGGCGTGTTGATGGGTTAGTTGGTTTTATAGGATCCATCATACGTCGGCTGGTGAGGAGCCGTTTGTTTTTCATGTGTGGTTAGAGGTGCTGACTAGCCTTATAAATAACGCTCTTTGAACAGTGGAGAACAGTGCATGTCGGAGTATGTATAATCAACATTATAAATATTAAAATACAAAAGTAGGCTCCTCCTACCTAAAAGACTTAGGCGGAGATAACCTACTTTTCAAAAATATTTAACTTATATTAAAAATATTAATACTATATGAAGCACCTGAATATAAATTAATTATTCATCCTTCATGAAGGCCATAAATGCAGGACCATCAAAGAAAATTGTCGACGCTACAATTTTACCATCTTTTACGGTAAAAAATTCAGGAACCTCAAAAATTCGCGTGGCACCGGCAGGAGATTGCGCGGTGTAACAGGCTATGACGGCTGCTTTGTCTCCTTCGGTAATAAGCTGAGAAAGCTCAACTTTTGTGGTAGCATCATAGAAACTTCCCGCACTTTGAAAGTATTCGTCTTTGTTGAGTTTTTGCTCTGTAGTGTTGAAGCCGTAGGCCATAGTATCACTAATGTAATCCTGCCAGTTTCCGGCATGGATAGATGCAAAATAATCCAAAATGGTCTGCTTGGTAGTCATTCGTTTAGTCTCCTCACTAAAATGTAACAGACGAAAAGATGTGGTGTGGGCAACCCACTCACTTAACCATAACAGATATATTCCCGTTATTAGGGTAATAACTACATATATAATTCACCTAAACCTTTATGCACCTAAATCCGGTGCACTTTGCGGCGATCGACCGTACGGTCATAGGCAAGATCCTCTGCAGCATAATCGATAGATAAGCTGTCGGCTATAAGTGCTTGATCCAGGACTTCTGCGGTGGGGTGAGAGTCACGAACGCTGTCGGCTAATCCGCCGAAGAAAAGCAGCGGTGCCGCGAAGGCGAGCGAATACGCCGCCACAAATCATTGCAGCTGCTCACCGGTGGTCTGCACCCCTACCTCCCCATCGAGGGGATGGTGACCGCGACAATCAGGGAATCTAGGCCCGTCACCACGAGCGCAAGGCACATAAATCCAAGGATTGCCCACCGTTTGGGATGCGTTACGCCCTAAAATTTTCGGTGTGTCCGTCTGCTATGCACTACGAAGCGGGGGAGAATCAGACCGAAATCTGTTCCTCCCCCGCTAGAATCTATGGGCTCATAGTGAGTGTTTCTGGAACCTCGTAGTCTTGTAGA
>ERZ772962.926-NODE-926-length-16160-cov-6.396150_pt1 | contig 16160 bp, 16 predicted proteins | sample MGYA00580676_ERZ772962 | MGnify/ENA primary metagenome ERZ772962 (study PRJEB29015, sample SAMEA2738049) | human oral metagenome | biome: human oral; feature: human-associated habitat; material: saliva | place: China | collected 2230 ...
CTTCTTTTACAAATTTAAAAATTTGTTTCTTTTGAGCAGTGTTTAATAAGAAGTTTTCCCCGCTACTTCCGTTAACATATAATCCATCAACTTTACTAACGTTGATATTGTGCTCGATTACTTGACGTAACCCCTCTTCTTTTACCTCACCATTTTCGTCAAATGGGATAAGCAATGCTGAATACAGCCCTTTTAAATCTTTCATTATAAAAACCTCCGTTATTTGCTTTTTAGCTTTTTATTTAACACATTAAATTTTAATACAATTATATTGTAAAACGTTTACTTTTGTTTGTCAAGGCAAAAATTCTAATTTTTTATTTTTTTAAAGCCTTTGATATTTTAGATTGGTAAAGCAATATTATATCTTATCAGCACACTTTAACCCTCATTTCCCTTCTCTATTTTTTCTAACACTATCAAAGAAAATTATTTAACACATTAAAACACTTTAACTCTTTAAATACTTTTAGCTATGAATACCGCTCTGACGTTAATTAGGCATAATAAAAAGCAATGACAAACATCTCTTTGCCATCAATTTTCTCTATTCTATGATTAAGGGTAATTATCTATCATAACTTCCTATAAGCAGCATATTTCCATCTAACAGATAATCGCTACATTGAGTTGTTAGAATAAAACTATCTCCTTTTTTAATATCATACACAGTATCTTCTACCTTAATACGACCTTGACCTTCTAGCACTGTGAATAGATTCCCTGTATCGTTTTTTGTTAACTCTGCCTCTCCTGATACTTCGATTTTATAAACACCAAAGTATCTTTCTTCTGCAAGTTGCGTTACTTTTATATTTCCAGCTTCGTAAACTTCTTGCTCTAGTTGGATTTTTTCAAAAGGAACCGCAGTTACATCTTTTGTTTTTTCTATATGTAGTTGACGTTTGTTGCCATCTTTATCCGTACGGTCATAATCATAAACTCTATACGTTGTATCAGAATTTTGTTGCACTTCATAAATTAAGTTCCCTGCACCTATTGCATGCAAAGTTCCCGCTGGAATATAGAAGAAATCACCTTTTTTTACCTTTTCTCTAATAAATAAACCATCCCATTTTTCTTCATCAATACCACAAGTGAACTCTTCTTTTGTTTTTGCTGTATGACCATAGATTAATTCTGCATTTTCTTTCGCATCAAGAACATACCAACATTCAGTCTTCCCTAGTTCACCATTTTCATTTACACGTGCATAGTCATCTTCTGGGTGAACTTGCACAGATAGGTAATCACTTGCATCTAAAATTTTTACCAATAATGGAAATTTATCGTATTTTTTCTTAGTAAAAAGCTCCGGTCTTTTCTCGTAGGCTTCTTTTAATGTTAAACCTTTTAACTCACCATTTTTTATTAAAGAGCTACCATTTTCATGTGCGGCAATTACCCATGCCTCACCTATATTTCCTTCCGGAATATCGTAGTTGAATTTCTCCAGGTTTCTTCCTCCCCATATTCTTTCAGCAAATACCGGTTCTAAAAATATTATTGTATCCATAACTATCTCCTCATCATAAATATTCTCTATTTTCATCACATTGATATAATACCATAAAAAATTTATATTGGCTATTTTAGCAATAACCTTATTTGCTAAAACACCTGACTTCTAATATTTCAACGATTTATTTAGGCTTCTATCCCCGTGATTTTTCTTTCCTTAACCAAAAATTAAAGAAACTATTTCTATTTTTTTATTTTTATGTTAATATATCATTGAAAACATTTTTAAAAAACATAATAAAGAGCCTCCGACTATAAGTCCTTATTTTTTAACAATTTATTTAGGCTCTGAGATTAAGAAAGTAGGTAATATATGTATTTAGGAATAGATATTGGTGGAACAAGTATTAAATTTGCTGTTTTTGATGATAATCACAAGATTATCCATTACGAAACTTGTAAAACACCTGATAATGTAACAGTAAAAATCACTGATGAAATGTTTAGAATCGCTAGCAAAATCCGTGAAAGCTATAACTTCAACGCAGCTGGAATCTCAGCCGCTGGGGTAATCGATAATATACACATGGAAGTTATTCGTGCCGCTCCAACTATTAAAAATTATGTAGGTACAAACTTCAAAAAAGATTTTGGAGACCGCCTAGGAGTAGATGTTTATGTTGATAACGACGTAAACTGCGCACTTCTTGGTGAGCAATGGTTAGGTGGAGCAAAAGGTCTTGATGAAGTATTTTGTATGGCATTAGGAACAGGTATCGGTGGTGCTTACTACTTAAACAGCTTACCATTCGGTTCTAACTTCGGTGTTGGAGAAATCGGGCAATCTGTATATGACGTTGAAACTGATACAACATATGAACAACGTGCGTCTACTATCGCACTTGACCGCAAAATTAAAGCCGAAATGTACGATGGTCTTAGCGTTATCGAATTTTTCGATCTTTGTAAACGTGAAGATACTAACGCCCTAAAAATTCTTGATGAATGGTTATACGAAGTAGCTCGCGGTATCGTTAATCTTCTTTGTATTTTAGATCCAAAATATATTATCATCGGTGGTGCGGTTTCTGCTCAAGGAGATTATCTTCTTAACAAACTTGAAGCAAAAGTAAGAGAACTACACCCGATAAAAATTAACAAAACTAAATTCTTAGCTGCTTCTCTTGGTAATGACGCAGCTCTATACGGCGCTATAAGCCCATTTGTTAAAAAATAAATTAATTGAAGAAGAAACTTAAATCCTAGATTTAGGTTTCTTTTTATACTGGTACAATTCTCTTTTTCTCATTCCAAATAATCTTTTGTTAAATACACCAACATTTCTTTATATCTCCTCAAAAAATTTTTATTAAAAATTTCTATTTTATCTTTACAAAATTCCCTTTAAATGATATTATAAAATTGAATTAACACATTAAATTTTAGGGGATTTTATTTATATTATTAACTAGGAGGTTTACTTTTGAAAAAATACGAAAAGATTATTAATGATATTATTTTGAAAATACAAACTGGTATGTTTAAAGAGGGAGAACAACTCTATACAGAAAAAGAAATCAAAGAAATTTACAATGTAAGTAGTACTACTGCTGTGCGAGTTCTGAATGAGTTGGAAACTGCAGGGTATATTTTTAGAATCCAAGGTAAAGGAAGTTTTGTTAATAAAACATTAGTTAATAAAAAAGTCTACGTGACAGAAAACAACAACTTCCACAAACACTTTAAAGAATCTGTTTCTGAGCATTCTGATGTTATAGAAGCGGAAATTATTCAAGACAAAGAACTTTGCGCAAAATTAAAAATTAAAAATCAAAAATTACTGAAAGTTGTCCGTATCAAATATATCGGAAATGTTAGTTGGGCTCATCAAACTAACTATATTCCACTTAAATATTTACCAGACATCAATATAGCCGATATAGACGGATTCAAAGAATTGGCAACAATGATTAGAAAAAAATATCGTATTGATATTCACCAAGAAAAATCTAAAAAATACATGAAAGTTGTAGTTGATCCACCGAAAGAAGTTGCTGACTTCATCGCAAAAGAAGGTGAGCCTTGTTTCGAGTTCGACAGATATACTTATTTTTCTGACGGAAATATCTTTGAATATGTGAAAATTTATATAAACTATAAATACTACAGCTTAACAATTAAAGATTAAAAGGATACTTAAATTTAGGGGCATCCCTATAACTATAATATATTTAACCCTACAAATATATATTTTAGGTAAATTAGCAACAAAAAAGAGAACTATACTTCAAATAGGTATGGTTCTCTTTTTCTATACTTTTATTAGATATTTTCTTTTAACAATTAACGCTATCGTTAAACTTTTGGATTGTAATTAACTCCAAACTATCCCAAAAACTTATCTTTATTCTAGAGGTCCATTCGGCACCAATATTTTAATTTTTCTATTTATACTACGTTCTCCTTTTTCATACCTCAACACATCTTATTTTTAATTCATAGCTATAACGCATATAATACCTATTTATTTTTTAATTTTTTTAAAAAAGACAATATGAAATATATACCTGAAAAAACTATACCGTTAGCTAAAATAAACAACCAAATAATCTCTGCAAAAGGAATTGTTACAATTTCTTTCTGATGAACTAATGTAAATAATCCCGAAATGATTGAAGCATTTACTCCTAGTAACGTAAATATTGAAACCATTACAGAAATTATGGTGACTATATCATACTTACTTTTCTCTAGCTTTTCCTCTGTTTCTTTTATTTTATCCTCTGTTTGTTTTATTTTATTTTCTGTTTGTTTTATTTTATTTTCTGTTTGTTCTATATCTGAAGTTTGTTGAACAATTAATTCTTTTGTTTTTTCAGAAGATTCATAAACTTCAGTCACTCTTTTTATTATATTTATGATATCTTTCTTTTGTTTACGCACACCTTCATATATATCGTTTATTTCGTCCTTGATATATTCATCCCTTGCATATTCTAAATTTATATGATCCTGCAATTTTTCCAATTTTAGAATAATGTGTGGTTGTTGAAAGTGAAACTTTTCTATAACATATCCTAAATTTTCAACTATATATAGAACACCCGTATCCTTTTTGTTAGATGACCTATCTATATGCTTCATAATTATAAATATTTCCGAATATTTATGCCTATAGTTTTTGTTTTTATAGACTTTTGAAAATAAATCAATTATTGTGTCTTTTTCTTTTTCTAAATCTATATTAGAGTTTGAAAGTAACTCTAGTATTTCTTTTAAATCATGATTCATTTCCTAAATCTAACTCCCTAATTAAATCTATACATATTTTACTTCTATGACCATCTTTATTATATACTATATCCCATGAACCCCCTTCTTTATGACTCTCCTCTACTAATTCCCACGGTGGTTTAGAACGATAAATATTTACTAAGCCATCAACTAATTTCTCATCAATTAAAGCAGAAGGTAATACAAAGTCTTCATAATAATCTGTTATCTTCATCCCACCATATCCTGAATACATATGATAAACATTTGGAACTACTGGCCCATAATGCCATGCTTCTATATCATCTTTAAATAATACTTCATTGTACGTTCTTAACCATTCTACCTGTAAAAAATATAGTATTTTCTGCAATTGAAGATTACTTATATATTTTTTTTCAGCATGACATTTATTCAGAATATATTTAGCTATATCTAATGCTCTATATATCATTATTTTTTACCTCCTAACTTAATATGTTTATTTCATTATAATAAAATAATTAATATTTCTCAACTATAATTGTTGATTTTTTTCTTTTAACATAATAACTAATAGTTATTTAATTAAAACTACCCTCTTTTAAATCATTTTCACTTAATTTAAATTCTTTTATTTGTATCTACCAAAGTTTTCCTGAGTTTCTATTTTAATATTTCTATACTCTTTAATAAAAACAGCTATAATCATACTAGTACTTTATCCTTTTGGAGATTTATCTCTTTATATTATATTATTTACACTTATTTTCATGGCTATTTATTTGATTATAGTCCTATCCAAACAAAAAAAGACTTTACTCTTAACTGATAAGAATAAAGTCTAAATTTTGTCTATTTTTCCCAAGCGCGTCCTTCAACGTAGCTTGTTTTTTTATAATTTTGTTTTATCGGTTTACTCGGCATAACTATTACTAATAAAAAATATAATAATATCGGACTTCCAAAAGAAAAGATACTCGCAATTAAGAATAACGCTCTTAACAAACTTACACTTATTCCGAATCTCTCACCAAGCCCATTGCACACACCAGCAATCATCGCACCATTATAAACTTTATATATTTGTTTTTTTTCTAGAAATTCAAGGAAATTATTCCATATTCTATTTAATGACTCTATCATAGCAAACTCCTCCTCACCATAATCTTTACACTTATAATTTTACATTTATCTACTTTAGTGAACTTATTATATATCCGAAACTTAAAATAAAGTTTATAAATTCAATAACTTTCTATACTCACTTTAAAATGTTAGTTCTCTTCGTTAAAATTATACACCTAAAATAAATGCTAATCAATATTTTTAACACGTTTTCTTGAATATCACCGTATTTTTGAACTTTTTCGTAACAATGAACATTTATGTATCTTTTACTTTTTCTATATAGTATAATAAATTAGATATTAATTGATAGTGAATATCAAATAAGGGCATAGATCCCCTATACGAAATAAGTTTATTCTATGTAATTAAAATTATAAATACTGGTATTTATAATTTTTAAACTATATTTTGCAATATAAGTCAGCTAAGATTTACTATATTTGTTTAAATTTTTTCGTTGTTTTATAGATCTAAATATATTTAAAAGGAGATATTATGAAGATTGACGGTAGAGCCATGGCGCTCTTTAATATTAAAAAAGAAGTTTACCTTGTTGCTTTGTGTAAACTTGTTGCTTTTTGGTGTTCTTTATTTTTCATCTACAATTTTGTAGATTTACTTTTCTATTTATTAGATAACCATTCTAAATCTGGTTTTATCTTAACTTTTGCTTTTAGAACAACATTAAGTTTGGTTATTTACTACTTAGCTACTACTGGAGATAATTTCTTTAGTCACAAGATTTCTAAACAAGTTAGAAATACTTTGCGTGAAGAGATTTACAACAAAGTTGAAAAGTTATCACTTAATTATACGGAGGCTGTTAATACAGGTAGCCTTCTTGTTATGAACTCTTCTTCAATAGTTAATATTGAGTTTTATTTCAACAAATTCGTTCCTCAGATGTTTGCGACGTTGTTCATCGTCTTAAGTTCGTTTATTGTTTATGGTAAAATTCATATTCTACTATTTATCGCAATGTTGGTTCTTTATCCATTAATACCTATATCTATTATGGTTATTATTAAAAAATCAAAAAAAGCCAACAAACAAAACTTTAGTGATTTCCTTAGTTTATCAGAAGTTTTCTATGATAGATTATCTGGTTTCACTACTGCAAAAATTTATGGAAAAGAAGATAACGTAGCTGGCGATGTTGATAATCGTAGTGCGCGTTATAGAAAATCAACAATGGCTCTGTTACGCCATCAACTTAATTCGATTAATGTAATGGATGCGATAACTTACGTTTCGATTTTCGTTTTATCTATTATTGCGATTTTTATCGTGAAAGACCAAAAACTTATCGTCTTCGTTATCGTTGCTACGCTTGAGTGTTTCAAACCACTTCGTGCTTTAGGTGGATTATTCCATATTTCTATGAAGGGAAATGTTGAGTTAGATAATATCTACAAACTTCTTGATTATCCTGAACAAGAAAAAGACAATAATATCACTCTAACATCTGGAAAAAATATCGTTTTAAGCAATGTAAGTTTTTCTTATAACGAAGAGCCGACACTTAAAGATATTAACATGATTTTCAAACCTAGCACAAAAACTGCTCTTGTTGGAGAAAGTGGTAGTGGAAAATCTACTATTATAAAACTAATGCTAGGGTTAAATTCTAACTACGCAGGAAGTATTAAATACGATACTTTTGATATAGACACTATTCCGGCGAATAAAATGTCTAAAATAGCTACTCTTATTACTAATGATAGCTATCTTGTTCAAGGTTCAATCCGTTCTCACCTTTCTGTCAATAAACATATTACAGAAGAAGATATGTACAATGCTCTTGAAAAAGTTAATCTAAAAGACTTTGTAATTGAAAATGGTGGTCTTGACTATCAACTTAGCTGTGGTGCTAGCAATCTTTCTGGTGGCCAAAAGCAACGTTTACTTGCTGCAAAAGCTATTTTAAAAGACAGTTATATCTACATATTAGATGAGGCTGTTTCTAACATTGATGATTACAGTAAAAAAATTGTTCTTGATGCATTTGATTCAATTAAAAATGGAAAGATTATCGTTGTTATTTCTCACGATTTAGAAACAATTACTAATTCTGATAATATTTATGTATTGAAAGATCAGCAAATAATCGAAGAAGGCACTCATGAACAACTTATAGACAAACCTTCTCTATACAAAAAATTATTTAATGATCAACAACAATTAAAAGAGAAGTTTTTAGCTAAGGAGGTAGAGTAATGACATCACTAAAACAATTAAAACAACTTTTAGCGATTGCGAAAGAGTTTAAGCGACCACTTTTACGTGCGACATTGTTCGGAAGTCTAGGACATCTTACTTTAGTAGTATTTACCTACTTTATAGCATTGTTCTTTATAACAAAAATTACAACAGTAGCGGCTATTTTATTTATTTTAATATTTATTCTAGCGATACTGAAAGGTCTGTTTAGCTATACAGAACAACTACTAAATCACTATGTAGCTTTTAAAGTTTTACACGCATTACGTATTAAAGTGTTAGATAAATTCAAACGTATTTCTATCGACAGCTTTACAAAAAATACATCTGGTGATTATATGACGATGATTACAACCGATATAGAACTATTAGAGGTGTTTTACGCTCATACTATTACACCATTTTTAATCTATATCGCTCAAAGCTTAGTTGTTAGCATATTTTTACTATTCTTCAGCGTGAAACTTGGCCTTGTTGCTTTGTTTGTTTATATAATTATCGGGCTAGTTTACCCACTTGCTTTTCGTAATAAAGGACAAGAAGTTGGTGAAGGTTATCGTCGTAAACTAACTGCGGTTAATAACAATTCTTCTGAACAAGCCTATGGTATTTTTGAAGCTCTTCAATATGATAAAATCAAAGAAGAAAAAGCTAATATCCGCATGGAAACAGAGGAATTAACTCATAGTTCTTACATCAAGAATAAGTTCCTAATAGACTTAAATACTTTAAACGTTATTACTTACAATTTTGGAGTGCTTGGTTTTATTTACTTCGCTACAACGCTTGGTAACCCTAATACAACTATCGCCCTTAGTGCAATGTTTATCGTATCATTTATCCCTATCTTGTATATGGGGAATCTTGCTTCTACTCTAAGTCAAACTATGGCTAGTGGAAAGAGATTTTTAGAACTTATGAACACACCAGAAGAACCAGAAAACACTGGACAAATCGTTGATTTTAAAGAGTTAAAAGTAGACAATCTTACTTATAGTTATAATGATTCTAACGTTATCGAAAATCTAAGTTTTTCTGCAAAACGTGGTGAAATCATCGGTATTAGCGGCCCAAGTGGTTGCGGTAAATCAACGGTTGCTAAACTTATTATGAAGTTCATCTCTGATGAGAATATGTACGGTAATATCACTATTGATAATGTAAATCTACGCGATATAGATAACCGCTTCTTTAGAGAAAATAGTTCTATAATCTTACAAGACAGCTATCTATTCAACACTTCAATTAAAAATAATATCAGCTTCTTTGACAAAGATATTTACAAAGAGCGCTTAGCTGATTCACTTAAACACACTAACCTTAAAAATTTCGTCGATAGCCTACGCCGTCGTGAAAATGAGATTGTTGGTGAACGTAGTTCTAATATCAGCTCTGGACAAAAACAACGTCTTTCAGTTGCTCGTTCATTCTATAACGAAAGTAAACTTTTAATACTAGATGAAGCAACAGCAAATATTGATATTTTTAGTGAAATCGAAGTCTTAAAAGCGTTAGAAGCAGAAAAAGAAGATAAGATTACTATTATTATCTCACACAACAAATCTACTTTATCAATTTGTGATAAGATAATTAAATTAGGATAAGACAAAAGGTATAGGTTTTTTAGCCTATACCTTTTAGTTATATCTATATTGTCCAACAGTTATATATTTGGCGCTCTATCACATCTAAATCATGTTCTTCTGTTTCGCAGATAACTCCATCAAAGACGATGAATCTCTGGATAAAATATGTAATTAACGCTCCCGCAATAGGTCTCATTATTTCAGGTAATGTCAATTCTTTATTGATTTCTGGATTATTCTGTTTTAAATACTCGAAAAACTCATCCAATCTTCTTTCTTTAAAGACTTCTTCTGCACCTATAATTATCTTTTGTTTTAACTGCTCATTAGTTAATACTTCCGAGAAAATAATCTTTATAATATCTTTATTTTCTTTCATAAATCTAAAACGATCTCTCACTATATAATGAATAATTTCTTTGACAGTTATAGTATTAATATTTTTTACCCTACCTAAAAAATTTGAAAATAATCTTGGTAAAATCGGGGCAATTATTGAAATAAGCAAATCTTCTTTTGTCCGAAAGTATTTGAACACAGTTGCCTGGCTTACTCCTGCAGCTTTCGCTATTTCTAACGTTGAAGTGCCATTGTATCCTTTTTTACCAAATAATATTATTGCCGCTTCTAATGTTTTTTTCTTACCAGGTGGCATATCTCCTTCAGCCATCAAATCCAAGGACGACTTTAATATGTTTTCTACCATTTTCTTCTCCTCTCGACTTCTCCTAACTCTACTTCTTTACACTTTTCTATAACGTTTTAATCCTATTATATTTAATGTAATTAAAACTACAAAAAAGATTGTTAAGGCGATAATATCTCCTTTTATATCTAAAAGATTTTTACCTTCCAAAACGATCTTACTTAAACCATCTCCGCTATAAGTTACAGGTAAAACTTTACTTATGTACACCGCCACTTTCCCCATACTTTCAACAGGAACAATACCCGTAAAGAACATCTGTGGTATAATTACCAACGGTATAAACTGCATAACTTGGAACTCTGATTTTGCCGCTGTTGATAGAAGCATACCTAGTGCCAATGCTCCAAGAGCAAGCAGCATATTAACAATTATCACATAAACTAAACTTCCTGCAACTTCTATTTTTAGCAGGTATATAGCAGACAATGTAATGACAATAGTCTGAATTATCGCAAGAAATCCATAAGAGATAGTGTAACCGAAAATAATCTCACTTCTTTTTACCGGTGTCGCTAATAATCTATCTAATGTTCCACTAGTTCGTTCTTTTAGCAAAGCTATACCAGAGATTAAAAACACAAAGAAAAATGATATATATCCGATTACTATCGGTGCTATCTTATTGAAAAATGTCGTATCTTCACTTCCGTAGTTATAACTTTCGGTTATTTCTGGTTTTTGTTTAGCAAGTGCTAGATTGGGATTAACTTTTTGTATAGTTTCTATAAATCCTTTTATCTCTGCGCCGGTTAGACTAGCTTTTAAGACTTGTCGAGCTTGAGTAGTTTTTACAGAATCAGTATTTGCATATGTTACTTCGTACTTGTTGTCTTTATAATATATTACCGTATCAAGCTGTCCATCTTTTAATTTTTTCTCCGCTTCTTCTTTTGTAGTTATCCCTTCCAAACTAACATTATCTACATTTTTCATAACCTTTTCTACTTTTGTCGGTACATCTACCGCACCAATGCGGACATTTTCTGTTGTATCAGCTGAAAAAACTATATTTAACAGCCACATTATAAGTATCGGAGCAATAAACATCAACGCAAAAGTTCTCTTATCCCTAAGCAACTCTTTAAAAACTTTTTTAGCAATAGCTATCGTTCTCATTTTACTTTACCTCCGCTGTTAAAAATACATCTTCAATAGTATTTACATTATTCTTTTCTTTTAGGTTGTTAGGAGTATCAAAGGCAATTATTTTCCCACCTAAAAGAAGACCTACCTTATTACAAAGCTCCGCTTCATCCATGACATGAGTAGTAATCAAAATACCCACGCCATTGTCGCGTTGTTTATAAAGTTCTCTCCAAATTTTTCTTCGCAAAGCAGGATCTATACCTACGGTTGGCTCATCTAATACTAATAACTTTGGTTTTCCTAACAGTGCAATCGCCAGAGATAAGCGACGTTTCATCCCACCAGAATAATTTTCTACTTGTTTTTTCAAGTCCGCCGATAAATCCACCACTTCTGCGACATAACTTATTTCTTCTTTTAATTTTTCGCCTTTAAGGTTTTTCATCTGTCCAAAAAACTCTAAGTTTTCATAGCCGGTCAACGCTTCATATAGTGCGTCGCTTTGCGCCATATAACCTATATCTCCTAATATCTTTCGTTCCGGCATTATTTTATCTAAAACGAGCGCTTTTCCCGTATCTGCTTTTTCCATACCTAACATAGTTTTTATCAATGTAGATTTCCCTGATCCGCTCGGCCCTATTAAACCTATTATCTCAGATTTTTTTAGCTGAAAATCTATATTATCCAAAACCTTTTGTTGACCAAAACTTTTGCTTAGCTGAGTTATATCTATAAATCTATCCATATTAATCACCCTTTCTTTATTTATATTTGAACTTATTTTGTGGTGAGTAAACACTCACCTTTGTTTTAAAAAATTTTTGACTTTAGTTTTTTAATAGCTCTAAAATCAAATTATGAAATAACTTCTTACTTATAATTAAATCTCTAGTTGAAACCCGTATTGTAACTATATTTATCTTATACTTTCATTATAGTGAGTAACTGCTCACCTGTCAAGTGGTAAATTAAATTAAAATTATAAGCGCTATTTCTTTAATTAGTCGCCTCCTTAACTGCCCCTCTTCAGTATAATAAAAAAAACAATCCCAAGTATAGTTTTAACTTTAGAGACAAGACTTTTATTAAAGCTTGTCTGGTAGTTAAAATACTTGAGATTGTTTGTTTTCTAATCTTATTTAGTCTCTGTAATATTTACAGTTATTTCACCTTTACTATTACGTCCTAGTGTGTATGAATAACCTTTTTTATTCTCTTTTATTAAACGAGCAATTTCTGCTTCTGCATATTTTTTAGCTTCTTCTGAAGTTTTGAATGTTCCAGATGTTGTTGTAGAAGGTGTTTTATCATCTTTCTTATCGCTTGAATTGTTATTGTTACTATTATTTGCACGTCTATTATTTGATGTAGCGTTGTTATTAGATGATTTATTCGCAGATGAATTAGAGTTATTAGAATTTTGACTTTCACGATATTTTTCTTCATCACTTTTAGCTTTAGATGTTGATGATTTTGAATCTTCATTATCATCATTATCTTCTTTTTCTTTATCTTTTGATTTAGATGTTGACGTCGTGTTGTTATCTTTTTTCTTACTTGCATTATCTCCGCCTGAGAAATAGCTAATCGCTAAAAATAAAGCACTACATAGAAATATCGCTAGAACAATTCCCCATAATACCTTTAATAATCTATTATCTTTCATTTTTTATCAATCCTTTGTTTTTTTATATTAATATTATAATACTCTTTTGAAAAATTTTCTACTATTTTTTTCGCTATTTTCTTAATATAATCCTAACACTTCTACATTAAGTTTAATTTAAAACTAACCTATAAAATCTCTTCCTAAAAATTTATTTTTCATGAGAAAATCTCTCTATTTTTTCGATATGTTTAATGTCAGAGGCCAAAGACAAATAACAAATAAATACAAAGGAGATTTTTATTATGAAATTACTTAAAAAAACATTACATTTAAACTATTCAGAGCCGAAAGGCGACAAACAAATTGTTAAAAGTTATTCATTCAATGTTAACGCTGATACTGATGATACTAAACTTAAAGAAGTAGGCGACGAAATCGCGAAATTAGTATCTAAAAACATTGATAATACTACAATTAATACAAAATCACTAATTTAATAGAGGAGAATTATTATGGAAAAAACATTAAATATTTTTTTTACAACTACAAATAAAAAAACTTATCATATTTCTTTAGCTCATCCTAAAGATGGCTTAACTAAAGAAGTTATCCAAGGTGTCGCTCAAAAAATTATTGACGCACAATGCTTTAACAGTGATAAACATACTCTTGTTGCTTTCAAAAAAGCAACTTATGTAACTCGTGAAGAAAACGAAATTCTATAATTAAGCAAAAAAGGTGCGATATCTATCGTACCTTTTTTATGCGCACATTATTATTTAGAAAAGTATTAAAGAAAAAATCATAAATTTTAAGGAGGGTTTTTTATGGATATTTTGAATTTTATCAACACCGTAGGTTTCCCTATTTTTGTTGCTGTTTTTTTCTTATTAAAACTAGATAAAACTCTGCAAAATATCGGAAAAAGTGTAAATGATTTGACCGAAATTATCAAAATAAAACTTAACACTAAAGACTAATTTTTACTCTTACACATAGTCAATTTATAGAGTTAGTTCATTCCAATAGATTATTTATTAAGGAGGCTTATTATGGCAACACAACAAACAATGGTTAATTGGGCAAAAGATCAAATTTATAAATGGATAGATATGGATGGTGCTTATGGAGCGCAGTGCGTTGACTTAATTATGGCTTATGTCAAAAACTTCGCAAACTTTCGTGTATCAGGTAACGCAATCGACTACTTGACAAACACTCTTCCTAATGGATGGCGTCGATATCGTAAAGGAGAAGCTACTATCGCTCCTGGAGACATTGCAATATGGCACTGGGGCTCATGGGACAAATATGGTCACGTCGGAATCGTTATCGATGTGCGTAGTAATATTATTACTTCTGTTGAGCAAAATGTTGATGGTACTCCAGAGCGTGGTGGTGCAGCAAAAATTATGGCACGTGAGGATACTTGTCTTGTCGGTTTTATCCGTCCACCTTATGACAACGGAGAAAACTGGACAAGAATACCCGAACAAGGAAAATTTATAGTTGAAGTAACAGAAATTAACGTTCGAACAAAACCTAGTATTTTTTCTCAAAAAGTTGACTCTTACACTACTGGAGAAAAAGTTTTTTATGATAGTTATGTTATTAACGAAGGACTAATTTGGATTAGTTATATTTCTTACAAAGGTGAACGCCATTATATTGCTACCGGCGCTTGTAAAAATGGAAAAAGAATAAGCAACTGGGGACGATTTTTACAATAACTCATATAAAATCATGCAAAACAAAAAAGAAAGATACTCTTACCTATCTTTCTTTTTTAATATTTACCCCCTAAAGGTCCCTGACCACCAATTGTTAACCCTACATTATGTTGATGAAAGATTATAATTCAATAGAGTCCGCCTTAGCGGCCAAGAATCTTTAGGTAAGGGGATTTGTTAAGGTATTTTTTATAAAAAAGTTAGTGCTTCTAATTAACTTTTGAAAATACTCAAAATTTTTAAATTTACTGTTTTTCTCTTATCTCTATATTAAGTGTATCAAAGTTTTTATAATAAATCAACAATTATTTATTAAAATATTTCGTTTATTATATAACTGTCTGTAGTTTTATATTTTGTTCTTTAAACTAAAATTAAAATATTAACAATTATCTTTACTTTATGTATACCTTAACGAAATAAAGTTTCTTTATTTTTCCGCTTTCTTATGTTTTTCTTTTTATGTAAATGATAATAATTTTTTAAAATAAAATAGTATGGTTATTTTTCTTTTTTTATGTTTTGTTGATAACTTATCTCTATTTTTCTCTGTTATAAGTTTTCTGTTGATTTTATTGAAGGTTTGGTTTAAACTTATTTAATATACAAATATTGTCTTTATTATTTTTTAGTTTTTGGTGGATTACTTAATCTACCTTTTATTGTTTTTTGAGGTGTTTTTATGAATGATATGACCAAAGGTCCTATTTTATCAAAAATTTTATATTTTTCCATTTTCATCTTTATCGGTGGCCTTTTACAAAATCTTTATCTTATTATTGATTCGATTATTCTTGGTCACTATATCGGAGAAAGTGGTATCGCTGTTGTCGGAATAGCTAACCCTATTAATTTTATTGTAATGGGGTTCTTAATAGGTGCGGCTTATGGTTTTGGGGTAATTATGGCAAGAAGTTTCGGTGCTGGAAATTTCAACCAATTTAGAAAATATTTTTTTAACTCTATTGTACTGTCTCTTATTTTAGGGGTTATCTTTACAGTAGTATTATTTTTCGCCAATGAGCATCTTTTAAGCCTTATTAATACCCCTAGTGAACTTTTTGCTGAAGCACACAAATTTTTATTAATTTTGTACTTAGGTTGTGCTTCTACGCTAATTTACAACCTATTTGCAGCTACACTTCGTAGTATAGGTAATAGCCTTACTCCAGTTTTATTTTTACTTCTTTCTGTAGTAATTAACGGGATTATCGTTTTTATTTTTGTTGCCATTCTTAATTTGGGAGTTGTCGGAAGTGCTTTCGGTACTATTATCGCCCAAACAACTTCTGCTCTGTGTTGTTATTTTTATATCCAATATAAATATCCCAACATACGCTTAACAAAGAATGATACTATCCTTGATATTAAAA
>ERZ772962.929-NODE-929-length-16138-cov-4.701983_pt1 | contig 16138 bp, 18 predicted proteins | sample MGYA00580676_ERZ772962 | MGnify/ENA primary metagenome ERZ772962 (study PRJEB29015, sample SAMEA2738049) | human oral metagenome | biome: human oral; feature: human-associated habitat; material: saliva | place: China | collected 2230 ...
CCCGCGACCTCCGACGTGACAGGCCGGCGCTCTAACCAGCTGAGCTAATACCCCGGACGCCTTTGCGCGAATTGAAAGTTTACAGGGAAAACCCGTCCGTGTCTAGCAAGATTTCCCATGAATTTATAGTTTTTCCAAAAGACGCACGCAACGCACATAAAAACCGCTGGTAAAACCTATTCAAGCGCAACGTTTGTAACATTGCCACTGGAGTCAGTTACCTTCAAGGAAGTTCCATCAAGTACCGCCGATGCAATGGTTCCTTCTCCACCAACGGTATTTCCGTTCTTGTCTGCTACAAGTACCGGAAGAGCACCGTCTCCGATGGTATAGGCTACAACGTCCCACTTACCATTGTTATTCTCGGGAACAAGAATAGTTCCGTTATAAAGCACCAAGTTGGTTGGAGTTCCGTCAACCTTAAAGACAATCGTTTTATTGCCTGATCCGCCATCACGCGTAATGCCGTATTTACCGTCATCTTGCTTTTCGATGGCATATGTCGAGCCTTGATAGGTAATTTTACCCTGCGCATCCTGTTCATCCTGCTGTTTCTCAGAGGAATAGGCAGACTCGGTTTGTTTTGTTTCTTTTTCCGGAGCGGCTTCATGCGAAGACGCAACACAGCGAACGATACAAAAGAGAGCAACAAGCGCAATAAGGGTAATAATAACCAGCACAATCATATTGCGCCGGGTATGTGGGTTTTGTTCTTCCAGTCCGTCGGTGATCTTCTCTCGGGCCATGTGGACACCCTGACCGGCATGAATGGTAGAAATATCGCTCGATTTAATCGGAGAAGAACGCGGGGTCTTCTCGTCATCCGGCTCAATATCCATATGATGCGACATGTGATTTGCCATTATAGCTCCTTTGTCACCTATACCTCACGGCGCGCTTCAATAGCACGACCAAGTGTCACCTCATCAGCGTACTCCAAATCACCACCCACTGGCAAACCACTTGCAAGCCGCGAAACTTTTACCCCTAAAGGCGCAATCGTCCGTGCGAGATACGTTGCCGTAGTCTCCCCTTCCACATCAGGATTCGTGGCGAGAAGAACCTCTTGTACCGTACCGTCTGCCAAACGAGAAAGTAACTCTCGTACATGAAGCTGCTCCGGACCTATCTTATCCATCGGTGAAATAACACCGCCAAGAACGTGATAGAGACCATGGTAAACCCCGGTACGCTCAATGGCAGACACGTCGCGCGGCTCAGAGACTACACAAATTTCTGATCGATTCCGCGATGCGTCCATGCACACGTCGCATTCGTCACGTGTTGCATAATTGAAGCAAATGGGGCAAAAATGAACCTGCTGCTTTACCTCAAGAATCGCACGAGATAGCCGCTGGGCTTCCTCGGAATCGGCTTCAAGCAGATAATACGCAATGCGCTGCGCTGATTTAGGGCCGATGCCCGGAAGACGTCCAAGCTCATCGAGAAGACGCTGAAGAGCTCGCCCGTCATTTGTTGGATCAAATGCCATTAAAACAGTCCCGGAATGTTCAAGCCGCCCGTAACGGAACTCATTGCTTGACTTGCTGCTTTCTCAGCGGACTCAAGCGCATCATTGGTGGCCGCAATGATCATGTCTTGAAGCATTTCAACGTCTTCGGGATCTAAAACCTCAGGATCAATTTTGAGATCCGTAAGGCGCAAATCGCCCGAAACCGTTACCTTTACGGCTCCGCCGCCAGCGCTTGCCGTATGCAGGGTAAGGGCAGCCTTTTCTTGAGCCGCCAAAAGCTGCTCCTGCATTTTACGAGCCTGCGCCATCATTTGATTGCGGTTCATGCCGCCTCTGTTAAATCCACCTTTAGCCATTAGCTCTCCTTGTTCTCGACAGGTTGATCCTTAGGTTGGTCCTTTTTTGACTCAAATGAAACAGATAGTGCGGGTCCAAATACATCTTCAAGCATTGCCGCAACACTCGCAAGTTCTTTTGGAAGCGCCGACTGAGCAGCTACATCCTCAGGTGAGCCGGGAGCTGCTTTTGGTGTCTGCCGTGTCTTTGGCGTTTGTTCCGGTTCCGGTATCGGCTCCGGTGTCGGTGTCGGCACCGTATCGGGAGCAGGCGTTGGTGTTGGTGCCGGTGTTGGTATTGGTGCTGATGTTGATACTGGTGTCGGCATCGATGCCGGTACTGGTCCCGATACTGGTGCTGGTACCGTCGCCGGTGTCGCAACCGGTGCCGGTGCCGCGCTCACTGCGGGCTCCGTTGAACCTTGCGGCTGTGCGTCTCTCTTGCGTATGCGCGGAGGCTCTTGCGGTTTGAGCGCACGTTCCGCATCAGCAATGGCCTTATTTTGAAGCGATGACTCCCCGTATGTAACGGTTCGCATACCCAAAACAGGCTCAATGAACGTAAGGAGTTCCTTTTTAATCTCTTCTCGTCCAAGCATCGCCGAAGCAAACTCGGATCCCTTGGGAAGCAAAACCAGCAGGTTGGAACCATCATCTGAAGCAAGCGTTGAATTCATGAGAAGTGAACCGTGTGCAGGTGCTTTCTCTCGGTACTGCTTTACAATCTGCTTCCAACGCCGTGTAAGAGTTGCCTCATCGGCATTACCCGGAGTACGAGCGGAAGCATCGTGTGAGGACGTTTCGGCCTGGGAAGGTACCTCCGGGGCAGGTTCAGATACAGGTGACGTAAGCGGTGTCGGTTGAGCAGGCATCTCGACCACTGGTGTGGGCATCGGCTGAACGGGTACCTCAACCACTGGAGCAGGTGTCATTTGAGCGGGTACCTCAACCACTGGCGTGGGTGCAGTTTCAACCGGTGGTTTGGTTACTTCGGTTACCGAAGAAGTATCCACATCAGATGTACTTCTCGACACGCCATCTGCCAGCTGATACTCCAAATCCGCTATACGTTCAGCAAGAGATTCAAGTGTTAAATCGGACGTGGGACGAGCAAGGCGCGTAAAGGCAATCTCAAGAACCAATCGCTGATTGGATGCCGTGCGCATCTGGTTTGAAGCATCCCCCAGTATCGTGAGCGCTCGGGCAAGCCTGTCAGCCGAACGATACTCACGCACCTCCTGCGCAAGCTGTGTCCGCTCGTCATCGGTTATCGTAAGCGCAGACGTATCGGGGCCAACCGCCGCCATCACATAGGCATTACGTATATGAGCCGCAAGCTCTCGCGTAAACTGCAGTACGTCGCGGCCCTCATCAACGAGCGTGTTAACCTGCTCAAAAAGCGTTGAGACGTCGCGCTTTGCAATGGCTGTCGAGACGTGCGCGAGAAGTGACCCTGATGCTTCACCCAAAAAGTCCTGAGCAATGGCAAGCGACACCACCCCATCGCCAAACACAGACAGCTGCTCCAAAGAAGTCAGCGCGTCACGCATGCCTCCGCGAGCATGACGAACAATCAGCTCAAGCGCACGAGCGTCATACTGGAAACTCTCGGCTTCGCAAACCTGCTGTAGGTGACTCAGCATTTCTTCGTTGCCAATAGCGTGAAAGTCAAAGCGCTGCACACGCGAAAGAACGGTCCCCAATACTTTTTGCGGATCTGTCGTACATAAAATAAATGTTACATGAGCTGGCGGTTCTTCAAGAGTTTTGAGCAAGGCATTGAAGGCCGCAGTGGTCAACATATGCACTTCGTCAATGATATAAACCTTGCCTTTACCCCGTACCGGCGCATAATTTGCGCGAGAAATAATCTCTTCTCGAACATTATCAACGCCGGTATTGGATGCGGCGTCTATCTCCACCACATCGGGATGATTACCCGCCGCAATAAGCTGGCATTCTTCGCAAGTTCCATCCGGAAGCTGCCCGGGAGCTTTACGACAAAGCAATGCTTTTGCCAACAGACGAGCCATGGTTGTCTTGCCGGTTCCTCTGGGCCCGCAAAACAGGTAGGCATGACTCACCTTACCTTCAAGCACTGCGCGCTTCAAAGTTCCAACAACATGCTTCTGACCGACAACCTGCTCGAATGTTTGCGGCCGATACTTTGTGTATAACGATTCCATACGTCCTCCGACGCACTCGAGTGAACGCATTTAAGTATACCCGTCAGGCTTGTGTTCTTCTCGCTAGGATGTAACCTCACGAAAAAAGGAGCAGCCGAAGCCGCTCCCTTATCACTATGCTTTGTATGCCAAAAGCCGAACTACTACTCAGCCGGAGTCTCAGTAGCAGCTGACTCCTCCGCCGGAGCTTCAGGTGCAGCCGGAGCGACAGGCTCCTCAACGGGAGCGTTCTTGGCAAACTCTGCGGCACGCTTTGCCTTCTCGGCAGCCTTTGCCTCAGCAGCAGCCTTACGAGCAGCTTCCTGCTCTGCAGCCTTTGCGGCCTTTGCCTCTTTGGCAGCCTTTGCGGCATCAAGACGAGCGGAAGCAGCTTCACCGAACTTATTGGAGAAGCGCTGGACACGACCGCCCGTATCAACGAGCTTCTGCTGACCGGTATAGAATGGATGGCACTTATCGCAGAGGTCAACACGCATTTCCGGAACAGTTGCGCGTGTGGTCCACGTGTTGCCACAAGTGCAGCGAACGGTGCACTCAACGTACTCAGGATGAATTCCTTGCTTCATACAGGACTCCTTACATCGGCTCTGGTTTCCGACCAGAGCAAGGGAATAGCCGAATGAGTATAGCAGAGTCTGCACGGTTTCGCTAGGATAGAACGAACTATTCCCCGCTTTACACGGAGGCGACATGTTTTTAGCTATTGATGTAGGCAATACTCAAACGACCCTTGGACTTTTTGACGAGAAGGGCCAGATGCTCCACGGCTGGCGCATGTCGACAAACTCCGTTGACACGGCAGACATGCTGCATGGACGCCTGTTTACGTTCTTCATGAAAGACGGGCTTTTGCTTGACGACATTTCCGCCGGAGGAATTGCTTGCGTTGTTCCTGCCATCTCCCGAGCTTGGAAGCGTTGTTTTGAAGTACTTCTGAAGAGACCTCTGGTTACAGTCAGCGCCGCTTCCAATACCGGGGTACCCGTACACATGCCACATCCGGAGCGTGTTGGCGCCGACCGCATTGCCAATGCCGTGGCTGCTCGCGATCGATATGGGTCTCCCGTGGTGGTAGTTGACTTTGGCACGGCCACTAATATCGACGTTGTTGATGATTCGGGTGCATATCGCGGTGGCGCTATTTCTCCCGGTCTTATGCTGTCTGCAAACGCACTTTTTGAACGCGCAGCCAAGCTTTCCAGTATTCCCATAGAAGCTCCCGCATCGGCTTTGGGTGACGACACCGAAAGTGCCGTTCAGTCGGGTTTGGTCATTGGTGCGGCGGCACAGGCAGAAGGTCTTGTAGCTCGCATTTTGCAAGAGCCTGGTATTGGTGGCGCAAAAATCATTGCCACAGGTGGCCTTGCAAAGACTGTGAGCGTTGCAACAGACGTATTTGATGTCGTGGATCCAGAACTCACCTTGCGTGGTATTTATCTCATCTGGAAGCGCGGATAGATGCCTGCTCAGGTGTGATGGCAGTCTCTTTTTTCTCGTCATCCACAATAATCGCACGGCCCCACACGTCAACGCCACCAAAATGTGCCGTATACGCCACGTTACCATTGGGATACACCACATCAACCGTCTGACCAAGCAACGTTACGCGCTCAAAATACTCATTCAGGATGGGTGCAAGCGGCCCTGCAGCCGCGCAACCCGCCTTAACATTTTCAGCCCAACTACCTACCGTAGCCATGGCCTTTTGTGCCAAATTTGTAAGACTCAATGCCCCTGTGGCGAGAAGCTCTCCAACTTCAGGAAACTCCTCAAAATCAAATGTCAACCCGCACACGACAAACATGCCGTCCGCATATCCCGCATGGGCTCGTATGGAGACGACAGGCGTATCCCCAATAACAATCCCATAGGGCCACGCAATGCCAATGTTCGGTACGGCATCTTCAAGAGCCTCCGTCAAACCATACGCCACAATATACGGAATGCCCATTACCTGTTGCATGGGAACATCGGGACGCAGAATGAGCGCGCATTCAACGTGCTTCTCGCCTTGGTCGGTACTTTTTCCATTGCTGTCTTCCGCAAGAAAAACTCCTGCTTGCTCACCGGTTTGCGCCAGCTTAACTACCGTATCGAACACACTCACGGAGCTACTCCCAAACAACTTCGCCAAGGTCGGCCGTGACATGACCAACACGCTGATCGGAAGGAACAACTTCAACTCCGCTATGGGTAAGGAAGCGGACCGGATCGTGCATCAGGTCTTCCATGGGAACCAGCACATAGTCGCGCTCACCGAGGAGCGGGTGCGGAAGCGTCAGGCGCCTGCCGGCGTGCTCTTCTCCCTCAACCCAAAGCAAATCGCAGTCGATGGTACGCGGGCCATGGCCTTCCTCACCCGGCTTGCGGATACGGCCGAGCGTGTCTTCGACTTTAAGCAGCTCGCCGAGAAGTACGAGCGGATGGAGTTCGGTTCGGATTTCAGCCACCGCATTGGCGACCGGCGTTGCAATACCGTAGGCCGGTTCCGTCTCATACGCATGGCTCACAGACACCACGCACGTCAAAGGGATCTCATCTATGAGCTGTGTTGCGCGAGCCAAATACGCCACGCGATCACCCACGTTTGAGCCAAGTGCCACAAATCCCTGACGCGAATCTTTTTCGGTCATAGCCCAAAATGAATTAATGGCTTGTGCGGCACCCGCAACATCATGCACACGGAGAATTCTGGCCCCGTTAGTGATGGCGGCAATACAAATAGCCTGCGTTGCCGCATCCCGATCCGTCACCGTACTCACACCCGACACCGCACCCACAAAGCGTTTACGCGATACCGCACACATGAGCGGGTAGCCCATGGAAACCATGGAGCGTGTGGCCCGCTGAATAACAATGTCCTCATCGGCAAACTTATCAAAGCCCGGGCCGGGATCGATGCAAATACGATCATGAGAAACGCCGGCTCGCATAAGAATACGCGCTTGATCGCCCAAAAAACCCATAATTTGACGCATGATAGGCGCTTCTTCAGGCAGGGTAAAGCGGCGCTGTGATGTGAGAGAACGAGCGGCTTCCGGACGGGCCGGCCTACTGTCGTCAAGGGCGACGCGCTTGCGCTCAACATGCGCTCCCAAGCCCTCCTTGTTCCAGTGCATCACGATGCAGCCGCACTTAGAATCTGCGGCCACCTTCACCATTTCAGGATCGGTAAAGCCCGAAACGTCATTGATAATCTGCACTCCCAAACGGACGCACATGCGTGCCACCTCGGCATGGCGCGTATCAATGGAAACAAGCGCTCCAGCCTTAAGGAGCTCACGGACTACGGGAACAACACGCTCGGCCTCTTCTTTTGGATCCACCGGCGTATGTCCGGGTCTGGTTGACTCTCCGCCAACGTCTATGATGTCCGCACCCTCATCAAGCATCTGAAGACCTCGCTTGATTGCTGCTTTCGCATCAAAATTCTTGCCTCCGTCAGAAAACGAATCAGGCGTGACGTTTAAGATGCCCATGATTCGCGGACGAGCAAGAGAAAGGGTATGAGTACCACATTGCCATGTCGTATAGCTTTGCCTCAGCATGAAGGCCTCCTTGCGCGAGCACGATGTAACTTCATTGCGCTTGTCGTGAACGTATCTATTGTAGAGGTTTTTGCGCGCTTACTCGTTTACCATGGTCTATGACCATCCGAGAAAGTGAGAAACCATGAGTGCTACAAATAACACACAAAAGTCCGACACCGCCGTCTCTCAAACTTCCCGCAGCTCAAACACTGCAGATACCAAAGAATACAAGTTTGCCTCGTGGAACGTCAACGGACTGCGAGCCGTCTTAAAAAAAGATCCTTCGTTTACCGAGATTTTTGAAACAATCGATGCCGACATCTTTGCCCTTCAAGAAACTAAGCTGCAGGAAGGCCAAGTTGACCTTGATATGCCCGGTTATTTTCAAACATGGAACTATGCTGAGCGCAAGGGTTACTCGGGCACGGCGGTTTTCTCGCGAGAAGAACCTCTGCAGGTAATACGTCAAATTGGATCTCCGGTTGCTGATAATGAAGGTCGCGTCTGTGCGTTGGAATTTGATCGGTTCTGGTTTGTTGACGTATATACGCCCAATTCAAAAGAGCAGCTTGCACGGCTCGACGAGCGCCTGGTTTGGGATGAGCACTATCGAGATTTCATTGCAGAGCTTTCTGCACAAAAACCGCTCATTACCTGTGGAGACTTCAATGTCGCCCACACTGAGATTGACCTCAAAAACCCCAGCAGCAATCACAAAAACGCCGGATTTTCTGATGAAGAACGCGAGAGCTTCACAAAACTTCTTGACGCGGGATTTACCGATACGTTCCGCTATCGGCACCCCGATGTGACCGGCGCTTATAGCTGGTGGAGCTATCGCTTTAACGCCCGCAAAAACAACGCAGGCTGGCGCATTGACTACTTCCTTGTCAGTAATCGCATTGCACAACAGATTACCGGTGCGGCCATCTTGAACGAAGTCTACGGCAGCGATCATTGCCCCGTTGAACTTACCATAGAGCTGTAGTTTTCTTACGCGTGCGTCTTATCCGGTGGTATAGCGCAGTGCTTATCCGGTGGTGTACCGCACCTCAGTGAGGTATACCTACCCCAGCCGCTTCTTTTACCTTCAGAAACGTTGCAGCATCGCGACATGCCATAAGCTCTTCCGGAAAGTGAATTTCATCAAGCAGGCGGGATACGCAATCGGCATGCGCGATACGCGTTGCAATGTGCGCATCAGAGCCAAATGAAACCATGCACCCCAGCTCAGCACAACGCTCCGCAATCCTACGGCATCTGTCCTGTTGCTCTGTCGCATACCCTTCCGCATACGTTGCTTCATTTATCTCAATGAGCTTACCGCGGTCACGGCATTCACGAACCAGCGCATCCACATCAAAGTCAAGAAAGCTTCTTCCAAGATGCCCCAAGATAAGAACATGAGGATTATCCAGCACATTCACATACATCCGTGTCACCTGTGCTGGCGTTGCACTTCTCGCCCAGTCTTTTCCATGGATACTTGCCACCGCATAATCGCAGCGGGACAGAACAAGGTCGCCGAGGTATCGCGGGTGTGCAAGCTTGTCGCCGTTGATTGACGTATCCACAACAATATCGTGTCCAAAAAGGTTGCCCTCAAGGTCAACAATGTCTACCTCGCAGCCATGCAAAACGCGGACACCGTGCCAAACTTCCGGAATGACATTCAGGTTGAGAAAAAACTGGAAGTTCTTGAGTATCTGCTCTTCGTACAACATCGAAGAAAAATGATCCGTTAATCCCAAGAGTTCAAACCCTTGAGACGCTGCCTCACGGACATTTTCCTCCATCGTGGAATACGCATGGCGCGAGTACATGGTATGTGTATGAACATCACATAGAATGCGCATTAAGAGACAACCTTTTTCCACGCGTCAAGGGAATTGACGCAGATATCGTAGGGGACGCAATAGCTCACGCGAAGCCAACCGGGACATCCAAACGAATCAGAGGGAACCGGGAGCAGCTCATACGCACGAGCACGCGCGCAGAATTCCTGTGCATCCCCACCGGGAGCTTTCACCCACAAATAGAACGCTCCGTCAGGCTGAATATACTCATAACCCAAATCCGAAAGTCCACGCGTGAGCACGTCGCGATTCTTTGCGTATGCCTCAATATCGGCAGGTTCATCAACGCAGTCAATCAATACAAGCTGGAACAGGGACGGAGCACATACAAAGCCCAAAGCACGAGCCGCACCGGCAGAGGCCGCATATAGATCATCGTGCTCGGGATTGGTTGGCGGAATAAGCACCCAACCGATACGCTCACCCGGTAGAGACAGTGACTTGGAGTAGGAGTAACACACGATTGTGCGGTCATATACCTCAGGTATCCAAGGAACCTCCACGCCTCCGTACACAATTTCTCGATACGGCTCATCGGAGATGAGGTAGATGTGCTCTCCCAACTCAGTCCCACGCACATGCAAAACATCCGCAAGTGCCGTGAGAGTTTCTCGTGTATATACCGCACCCACGGGATTGTTGGGCGAATTTACTATGACGGCTTTCGTGCGAGAAGTTATGGCCGCAGAAAGACGTTCGGCATCGATTTGGAAGGTCTTCTCGTCAGCCAAAACTTCAACACAAACGGCACCGGCGTGCTCAATCCACACCTTATACTCAGGAAAATACGGAGCGATAACGATGACCTCATCGCCCGGGTTAACGACTGCCTGAAGCGCCATTGAAACGGAAGCGGCGGCTCCGCAGGTCATGATGACATCGGACGCCGTTGCAGTGCCTTCTCCAAAGCGACGGCACAATGATGCGGCCACCGCCTCACGTGTGGCAGGAGTTCCGATGGCTGCCGTATAGGAGTGGACTGCCTGTGGCGGAAGCGTCAAAGCATGTTCGATGGATGCCTTCACCACAGACGGTGCAGGCACGGAGGGGTTTCCGATAGAGAAGTCAAAGACGTTGTCAGCACCAATCTCAGCACGGCGACGAGCCGCAAATCCTGCGATTTCTCGAATGGCAGATTTTGCTTGTCCGTAATTTAGATTCTTTTGATTGATACCCATGGCAACTCCTTGTATTGAACCTCAGGGCGTCCGTAAACGCCCATAAAACCTACTGCCTTCTTTGCAGGATATACCTACTCGTATACCGATGGCTTCAAAATGCCCAAATACGGTAAATTACGATACCGTTCAGCATAATCAAGGCCATAACCGACCACAAACGCATTGGGTACATGCGCTCCCACATAACGAGGTTCTACCGCCGGCTTTTTTCCCTCAATATCCTTTACCACAAAGGCCGCAATCTCAATAGACGCGGGGTTGCGCGATTGCAGCATACGCATAAGGTATGAGAGCGTAAGACCGGAGTCCAAAATGTCCTCGACAATCAATACGTTACGGCCCTCAATTTTGGTATCCAAATCTTTCACAATGCGAACGACGCCGGAGCTTTTAACCCCATCGGCATAGCTTGAAACCGCCATAAAATCAACGGACATAGGGCAGGTAATAGCTCGCATGACGTCCGCCATAAACACGACGGCACCCCGGAGTACTGCAATAACCAGCGGATTCTTATCGGCGTAATCGCGTGTAATCTCTTTGCCCATACGCGCAACAATTTCTTTGATTTCTTCTTCAGATAGTAGAATGCTTTCAATATCAGAATGCGCTTCTGCCATATTGGCTCCTCTCAGCCACCGTAGCTGTCTGACACCGTTATCAAACTCTCGTGGATGCTTAATTCTAGCAGCACTTTTGTATCTTGTGTGCATTTTGATCGTTCGTCCGCTCGAATTCCCGCAACCCACACGATTCGACCGTTTGGAGATGTACGCACAACAGGCACGCCTCTACGTTCGACCACAGGGAGGCGAGAAGCACTCAGCAGGTCGGAAAGCTTTTTTGACTGTCCATGCATACCCAACGGACAAAGAACATCTCCCGCGCAGGGAGGCTCTATCCAAAGCCTTCCGCCGTGCGTGGCATCTATTCCCGCGGCTTCGGCATCCAACAGCACCGACTCCCCCAACCATTCGCGACCATGCGCACGTGCGAACGACACCACATCAAGGCCGTGTTCCACTGGGATAAGCCGCGCTCGAAGTCTTCGATTTTGAGTAAGCCGCTGCTCTCCCGGCACGCTGAGCCACGCCGAAAACGAAGTCTCTGACATGTGAGTGTGAGCATCATGAGTACCTGTTGAAATATTGCCTGCGCGTTCCTTACGATATGCCTTGGCGAGGGTAAGCGTTCCAAACTCAATACGCACCTGGACATCCTGAGGCAAATTAACCGCGCCTCTTCCGTTTGCCACCGCCATAAGAACGCTCTCAACATGACGTGCCTCAAGGCGCGGGTCATCTGCCAGGTGCTTTACGGCCAAGCGTATAACGCGGCGAGCAATCACCACATCGGTTGCCGCAAGGCGTGCCGCATCAAGCACCATATATCCATCGTACTCTCGAACCGTAAGCTTTCTCAAACAGCGTGCAGCAACACCGCTTACGTAGGCATCTTCATCCGACACAATGTCGCAGGCACCTGAAATTGCAGAGAGTACCTGAGGATTTTTTACTTCAAGGCGTGGGAGTATCTCATGGCGAATATACGAGCGCAAATAATATGTATCGGCATTGGTAAGGTCTTCTCGCCAAGAAATGCCCCGTTCAATAAGGTAGTTGCACAGCTCAAGATGGGTAAACCCCAAAAGCGGACGCACGATGCGATTACGGCGACGCGGAATGGATGCGAGCCCCGAGGTGCCCGTACCACGCGTTACGTTCATAAGGAAGGTTTCCGCACGATCGTTGGCGTTGTGTGCCGTTACGATGCGGGCAGAAGCGCGCGACACGCCGGCCTGCTCACACAATTCATTTGCCAGCTGATTTGCCGCTTCATACCGGACGCGCCGACCGGCATCCTCCACGTTTAAGTGGTCGGCCGCAGCAATGGATGCAATGTCGAGCGAGCGCACCACACATGTGATGCCATATTTGGCGGAAAGCGTGCGAACAAACTGCTCGTCCTTCTCGGCATCTGCGCCGCGAAGCTGGTGGTTGATATGAAGCACACACAGGCGATCTTGCGCTATCTTGGCACGACCTCGACCGTCTTGCACATCCAAAACATCCGTTGCGGCCATAACCAAAAGCGCCGTAGAATCGGCGCCTCCCGAAACCATCAGCACCACAGGCGCTCCGTCAGGCACGGCCGTTGAAACAGACGGGTGATATCGGTGTGAAACAGTTGGCACGGCACCTCACAAACAAGCTACTATGATACTTTGAGTGTAAATCATGAAAGGCTCTTATGACACCACAGATTCATCTTCACATTCTTGCCAGCGGTTCAAGCGGAAATGCGGCCATTGTTGAAGGACCTCAAACGAGTATTTTAATAGACTGCGGACTTTCCCGGCGAGAATTGCTCCGTCGCTCCCAGGAACTTGATATTGATACGGATCGTATAGCTGCAGTTTTTATAACGCATGAACATTCCGATCATGTAGGCGGACTCCGTGTGTTCGCAAAGCACTTCGACGGCCCCATATTTGCCACCTCAGGAACCGCGCACATCCTTTCCGGCCGTAGCAGCATGGATGGGGTTGAATTTTCTTTGATTTCAACGGATGCACAGAAGCGTGTCGGAGAGATATCGATTCAAGCATTTTCCACGTCGCACGATGTAGCCGAACCCGTAGGCTTTCGCTTTAGTCTCCTTGGCGAGAAGAACCTTGAGATAGACAGTATCGGATACTGTACCGATACGGGAATCCTGACCGACGATGCTCTTACGGAGCTTGCAGGCACCCGCATCTTGGCACTTGAATCAAACCACAATGAACATATGCTTGCCACAGGTCCGTATCCGCAGGCGCTTAAAGAGCGCGTTGGCGGGCCTTATGGACATCTCTCAAATGAACAAGCAGCTTCTGCGCTTGCAAAGCTAATACGTCCTAACACAAGGACGGTCATTGGCATGCATCTCTCGCGTGAAAACAACCGACCCAGTCTTGCCGTACAAACCCTTGCCGCCGCACTGGGTGCAGAACCGGTAAACGATACCTATACCCAAGCAAAAACGTCCGGTGGTTTGCAAGTTCTTGTCGCCAGCCAAGATTGGCCCATGAGCGTTCTCTAAAAAAGCAGCCCGGAGTAAAACTCCGAACTGCTTTTCCTCACTTACGGGAAAGGAATACGTGGATTTTGAGGAACGCAAGCGTTTTTCGCAACCTCTTTTCTCGACCTCTTTCCCAGTCTTCACGCATACCGACTATATAACGGTTCAACCGGTTTATGTGCAGCTTAGTCAATGGATATCTTGGTAACGTTTGCCTTTTCGTCCTGCTTTGGAACGGAAATAGTCAGTACACCATTGTCAAGCTTTGCGCTCAAACCCTGTGTAGCTGCATCTTTCAGATACACGCCACGAGTTGCGCGCCACTCAGAGGATTCCTTATGCAGGTAATTCTTGCCCTTCTCCTCATCGGACTCTTTGCGCTCGGCCGTAATCGAAAGACGGCCCTCATTGAGCTCAACATCAATGTCTTCGCGAGAAAGACCCGGAAGCTCTGCAGTTACCACGTACTTCTCACCAGCGTCCTCAACGTTTACTGGAAACGCCTCAGAACTTGTGGATGAAAAAGGCGAATCAAAGAAGCTCTCTAAACTGCCGCCAAAAGGCCAATTGCTCAAGCCACGTGCGTAACGATCAAAAGGAACCATGCTGTTCATAAAAACCACTCCTTCGCTGTTTGTATGCCATTTCTGGCATTCCGTTGTTCGATGTTGTATATGCCCATCCAACCTGATTTTAATCATTATTTTCAAATTTTCTTAGCTTTATTGACTTATGTTATCTAAGCGTCCATGACTCATATATTCCTGCGCATACTATGTGCTTATTCTTTCAAAGTTCATCAACTGAGACTTTCTTTCCAAGCAATCCACATCGCAACGCGACAGATATGCGTACATGGACTAAAATATGTAACGAATAATCGCTCAACCGCGGAGGTTAACGTGGATCAGACGACATATTCTGACGAGAAGTTCCCCCTCGAAGCAGGCCATACATCAGATCGGGTATCGGCTGATGAGTCGACTGCAACGGACATTGCTCGCGAAACTTCCTCAAGATCCTCAAGCAATCATCTCAAAATGAAAGATTCAGATGCGGTCGCACGGGCAGTTGAAGGCGAGTATGAGACCGTTGAGGCGTTCTCTGGCGAAACCTCCTTTGAGGGAGATCCCGAGAATGACGTTGCATCATCTCATGAGCACGTTTATCACGAGCGCCACATGGGTGATGGACATACGCATACACCGTACGTTCGCGAACGTCGCGCACATAAAACCGTAGCTCCCATCAACGATTTTGCTCGCGATGAGGAAGATGAAGCCGCCGTCTCGCATGACTCCGAATTTACGCTTAGCAGGGCACATCATGGTCATGGCAGCCGCAGTTGGCGTCGATCAAAAGCCGAAATCGCACAGCTTAAAAAAGATCTTCATTATGGTCAGTACTTGCAGGTTCCCAAGGGGCAGCGTGACATCTTTGTAAAGAAAGAACGCCGCATGCACGCAGGTTCTCTGATTGCAGCCGTTGTAGTACTTGCAATTATCGCCGTTGTTGCCTATTTCCTTTGGACATGGATGTCAGCTACCTGGGGTTCTGCTGTTAGGTAAGCAGCTGCGTACACCCTTACATTCTTTATGCTCTCATTCATAGAGCTTTAGCTGATAGTGTGAGGCTTTCAAAACAAGGCCTTCAAAGTCTTCTGATGATTCTTGTTGGCCTCTTGAAGTAACAATATCTGAGAATCAATCTAACAATTGGCTCTGTAGGCTCTGCACCATAATTATGGTACAGAGCCTACATCCACAGATCTATCATTTCTGTCTAAATGAACTCTCGAGCACCCTCTGAAGGATGTACTCAAGCATCAAAAAAACTCGCTATGCAACGCCGAAAGTAACGGAACAGCAGGAACAACATCACCCTTAATAGCCTCTTGATAGCCCTTCATAAATGCTGCTCGGAAAGGAATACTCCCTGTAATATGTATATTTTTACAGCACATATTTCTACATCCATGGATCGCGCTCAAACAACGGTTCCACTTCCGGGCGTCGATCGGAATACGGGTCATAGCCGTCATCATCTTCGTTTTCTGCACGAATGAATTCCGACTGTTTGGGAGCTGATTTTTTGACGAGCTTCTTTTTGGTAGACGTTTGTGATGGTTTCGGCTTTTCCAAAGGGCTTTTGTCTTGCATCTGAGCATCAAGCGAGAAGCCCATAGGCTTCTCGCTTGCATCAATCGCAGTGACATCAAGAGGAATTTTCCGAGATGCCGGGTTTCTTTTTGCTAAACCGTCTTTCATGCAATCAACATCCATATTACATTCCGCTCGTCTTATCGCCTTGAGCGCGACGTGCCACCAGGTTACCGTCATCGTCGGTATCAATGAGGACGGTGTCACCCTCATGGAGTTCGCCGGCAATAATGAGGTTTGCCACCTGGTCAACAACACGCCGCTGAATCAGGCGCTTCAAGGGACGCGCACCGTACACGGGGTCCAGACCGTCCAGTGCCAGCGACTGCACCGCAGCGTCAGAGAGCTCCAAGGTCA
>ERZ772962.931-NODE-931-length-16110-cov-13.589910_pt1 | contig 16110 bp, 10 predicted proteins | sample MGYA00580676_ERZ772962 | MGnify/ENA primary metagenome ERZ772962 (study PRJEB29015, sample SAMEA2738049) | human oral metagenome | biome: human oral; feature: human-associated habitat; material: saliva | place: China | collected 2230 ...
CATCCGCCGCCGTCATTGACGCCACCATTATTCAGACCGCCGGCAGCAAACAGCGCCAGACCATAGAAGTCGATGAGGAGGGACAAGTCAGCGGCCAAACCACACCGAGTAAAGACAGCGATGCCCGTTGGATAAAGAAAAACGGCCTCTACAAACTCGGTTACAAACAACATACCCGTACTGATGCGGAAGGCTATATTAAGAAATTGCACATTACCCCCGCCAATGCACCTGTCGTCTTTGTTGTGGAAGGGTTACCCAAAGGTACGACAACCAAACGTAACCGGTATTTGTCGAAGACCCGTTATGTGATCGAACAAAGCTTCGGTACACTGCACCGTAAATTCCGATATGCGCGGTCAACCTATTTTGGGCTGATTAAAGTGAGTGCACAAAGTCATCTGAAGGCGATGTGTTTGAACCTTTTGAAAACCGCCAACAGGCTAAGTGCGCCTGTTGTTGCCTAAAAGGCGGCTGGGTGTCTGATTAATCAGGTATCCAAGGAGGATTAGGGGGGATTTGAGTAGAATCAGTGGATATTTGAAACAAAAACAGCCGAAAACCTTTGTTAGGTTTCGGCTGTTTAGATAGAAACAAATAACTCAATCTTAATGTTATGAGGTACTCTTTGAAAACAGTTTTGCTCAATTACTTTAGATGTTGAACTTAAAATCCTACTCTTCCAGTTACTTTGACTCATCTATCATAACAGGGCAAATTCAATGCTTATGATGTTGTTGTATATGCTCTATCCAGAATTCAGCATTCTCAATCCCTGCTACACGCGGGTCGAATACTGGATCAAGGCCTGCTTTTTTCTGGCGGTCGTAATCATGCAGCGCACGCAAGGCAGGTTTGCTGAGAAATACGATAGCAATCAGATTGAGATAACACATACTGCCGAAGCCGATATCGCCCAAGCCCCACATCAGACTGGCAGACTGTACACTGCCGATAAACACCACCACTAAAAATACTAAGCGCAGAATCTTACTGAGTATCGGGTATTTCAGTTTTTGATCTAGGTAAAGCAGCGCAGTTTCGGCGATATAGTAATAAGCCAACAGGCAGGTAAAGGCAAAAAAGAAGATGCCCACCGCCACAAATGCTCCACCAAAATTGCCGAACACTGTCCCCAATGCAGCCTGCGTGTAAGCTGAACCAGCGGCCACTCCAGGAATATTTTCCACTAACGGAGTTTCAATGCCGTTCGGATACACGTTATACATACCAGTAATCAAAATCATGATAGCAGTTGAAGTACAGACAATTACGGTATCGATATACACCGAAAAGCCTTGAACTAAACCTTGTTTCACAGGATGGCTCACTTCAGCAGCAGCTGAACTGAATGTTGCCTCGCCAGCACCTGCTACGTTTGAGAACACGGCGCGGCGCACCCCCCAGGAAATCGCGCTACCGACAATTCCACCGAATACTGCGTCCGTACCGAATGCGCTGCCTATAATCAGGTTTAAAGTTTCGGGAATTTTCGAAGCGTGGTTTACCAATACAATCAACATCAGACCGACATAACCCACAGCCATCAGCGGAATGATACTGTCGGCTGCACGTGCGATGCGTTTGGTGCCGCCGAAAACTAAAAATGCCAACATTGCGGAAACAGCCGTGCCACTAATCCAGGCAGACAGGCCGAAGGCATTTTCAAACGAGGTGGCAATGGTATTGGCCTGAATGCCTGGCACCAACACCCCGTAGCTCAGGAAAATCACTACGGCCACCAGAACAGCAAAGGCTTTCAGTTTTAAGCCGCGCTCAATGTAGTAAGGAGAGCCGCCGCGATATTCAGTACCAACTTTGACTTTATAAATCTGAGCCAAAGTTGATTCTACAAACGCGCTGGCGCCGCCCAACAGCGCCATCACAATCATCCAAAATACAGAGCCGGGACCTCCCGCGGCAATGGCGGTCGCCACGCCGGCGATATTACCGACACCAATACGCCCCGAAAGCGACATACAGAATGCCTGAAACGAAGAAATCCCCGCACCTGATTCCTGCTTTTCTTTCAGCAGGCGGATCATTTCGGGCAAATAACGGAATTGCACTCCTTTAGTAATAACGGTGAAATACAGACCGACGGCCAAAGCCAGATAAACCAAGCCGTTGCCCCAGATATAATCCACCAGCGTACTGACAATTTTTTCCATCTCTTCTCCTTTGCTGTTTTATGTTGTTATCTAAGGTCGTCTGAAAAAAGGTTTGGCTTGGTAAGAGCTGCCAGTTTCAGACGACCTGAGCTTTATTTTGTGTTATTCCATAAACCAAATGGTTTTTGCCTGCGTGTATTGCTCAAACGCTTCCACTCCTTTGTCGCGACCGCCAAAGCCAGATTGTTTATAACCACCGAATGGTGTGGCAATACTGCCTTCCGAAAAACCGTTTACTGATACCGTACCTGCCTGAATTTTGCGGGCAACACGGTGGGCGCGGCTTACATTGGATGTGTAGAACGAAGCGGCCAGTCCGTAATCCGATTGGTTCGCCAAACGGACGGCTTCTTCTTCGCTACTGAATGTGGTTACTGCCAGCACCGGTCCGAATATTTCTTCTTTAAACACAGTCATATCCGCAGTTACACCGTCGATAATCGCCGGCTCAAAATACCAGCCGTCGCCGGTTTTGCCGCCGGTGATCAGTTTGCCGCCCTCTTTCAGCGCGGTATCGAAATAGCGGCACACCTTATCAAAATGAGCTTCTTCCACCATCGGGCCAAGGTTGGTTTCAGGCAGGCGTGGATCGCCGACTTTCCAGCCCTGCTTGAGGTCGTCTGAAAGTTTAGCCAGCAGGGCATCTTTGATACTTGTTTCCACAATCAGGCGCGAACCGCAGCTGCAGTTTTCTCCCATATTCCAGAAAGCAGCGGCTAAAATTGACGGTACCGCCTTGTCTATATCTGCATCGGCAAACACGATTTGCGGGCTTTTACCGCCACATTCCAAGACGATTTCTTTCAGGTTGCTTTGCGCCGAATATTCCAAGAAATAGCGGCCGACTTCGGTAGAGCCAGTAAAGGCCACCATGTCCACATCTTGATGCACACCCAAAGCCTTGCCGACCGTTTCGCCCAACCCGCAAACCAGCGTCAGCGCTGCTTCAGGCACGCCTGCCTCATGCGCCAGCTGAACCATGCGGTAGGCACTCAGCGAAGTTAGTTCGGCAGGTTTCACAATTACCGAATTGCCCGCTGCCAAAGCAGGTGCCACTTTCCATGCAAACATCTGCGCGGGGAAGTTCCACGGCAACACTACGCCGACCACGCCGACCGGCTCATGCACAATCAAACCCAGTGCGTCGTTGCCGGTGGGGGCAACGCGGCCAAAGGCTTTATCCACATATTCAGCATAGAAATAAAAGGTCTCAATGGTGGCGGGCATATCGGTGTTGATGCACTCGCTGATGGGCTTGCCCGCGTCGATACAGTCCAACGCAGCGAGCTCTTCGGCGTGTTCTTCAATCAACTGCGCCCAACGCAGCAGTACGGCACGTTTTTCAGATGGGCTTTTGCCTGCCCAAAGGTCATCTGAAAATGCAGCACGCGCGGCGCGCACGGCGGCATCTATATCCTGTTCGCTCCCGTCGGCGATGTAGCCGATGAGGGAATTGTCGATGGGTGTGCGGTTTTCCAGCTTTTTGCCTGAATCGGTGTGGTTAGGAATCAAATGACCTGCCCACAGGCTGCCTGCTTTGGCGGCCTCGAAGATTTGTTCAACGGTTTTCATACGGCAGCTCCTTCATTTCAACAAAGCCGCAAATTCAGCGGCTTCCTGCGCGGTCAGGTTATGCAGCGGCAGGCGCACTTTGCCGGCGGGCTTGGTGCCGTTTAAGCAACCGATTTTGGCTTTTTGGTTGTAGTCACCTGATTCCATGGAGTGCAGCGCGGGATAGAGGTCGGTCAGAATCTGACGTGCTTTGTCCCAATCTTGGGCTTGGGCTGCGTTAAACAGGGCAACCTGCTCGCCGGGGAAAACGTTGGCCGCGCCGGCAATCCAGCTTTTTACGCCCCAGAAGAAGAAATCCAAAGGTTGGTCGTCGCAGCCGCACACCACTTGGAAATTATCGAATTTCGCCTGAATCATACGCAGCGCATTGGAGAAATTGCCGGTGCTTTCTTTGATTCCGACGATGTTGGGATTCTTCGCCAAATGCGCCACGGTGTCGAATTCGAGTTCTACGCCGATACGCGCGGGAAAGTTATATAGAATAATCGGCAAGTCGGTTTTAGTCGCCACATATTCAAAATGTTCGATGATGCCTTGTTGCGACGGCAGGCTGTATGGCGGCGCCGACAGCATCAGACCGTGGTAGCCCAATTCTTTAGCACGGATGGCGCGTTGCGCAGCTACTTCGCTCGACATATCGCTGACACCGGCAATCAGCGTACAGCGGCCGGCAGCGGCCTTTACGATGGTGTTCAATACGGTTTCGCGCTCGGCTTCTGACAAAGCGTAATACTCGCCTGTGGTACCGCAGGCCACGATGCCACGCACGCCTTTAGCAATAAACGCGTCCACCAACTCGACAAGCTGCATAGTGTCCACTTGGTTGTTGGCGGTAAACGGGGTAACGATGGGAACTAAAATACCTTCGATGTTCATAATGTTTCTCCTTTTGAAATTAATAGTAATTTGTTTGATTAAAACTATGTATATTCGGTTTGCTCGCTTCAGAAACGGTTAAAACGGTAAGGACTTAAATCGATTGCAGGCTGTTCGCCGAAATACAGGGCTTTCACCAGTTTTGCGGTCAACGGCGCTTGGGTCAGTCCCAAATGCTGGTGCCCGAACGCCAGCAAAATGTTTTCTTTGCGGTCGATTACCGGCAAAGAATCGGCAATCGAAGGGCGGAATCCCATCCACGGCATGGCGTCTTGCCGGTTCAGACGACCTTTGAGCATAGGTTCCGCCAAGCGAAAGAGCTGCTCTGCCCGTTCCATATTCGGCGGCGCATCCAGCCCGGCAAACTCCACTGTACCGGCCAAGCGTAAGCCCGCACTCATGGGTGTCATGATGAATTTGCGCTCGAAGCTGCTCACAGGTACATTCAAAATATTTTGGCTCTGAGGCAGCATCAGGTGGTAACCGCGTTCCGTATCAAGCGGAATGTCGCTGCCGCACAGCTTTTTCAGCCACGGCTTGGAAAACGCTCCCGCAGCAATCACTACGCACTTGGCTTCAAACGCTTTTCCGCCGCTGCTGATACGGAACAGGTCGTCTGAAAATGATTGGATGTCGGAAACATCGGTATGTTCACTTATCGTGCCGCCCGCCTGCACGAAAGCGTGCTGCAAATCCGCTACCATTCTCGCCAAATCAACCACATGTCCAGTATCGGGGTAAAATAGTGCGCCGAGTTGCGTATCGGCCAGCGCAGGTTCGCGTTCATGCAAACTGGCATGATCGAGCCATTCGTTGACCACACCCAATTCATTCAACACCCTGCCGTGTTTTTGCAAAGCTGCCTGCCCGTTTTCGGTCTCGCACACTAACAGCGAACCGTCGATACGGATATGTTGTTCCACCCCCCATTCTTGTGCAAACTCCCTCCATGCAGCCAAAGCAAGACTGTTGAGTGCCATCAGTGCGCGGTGGCTGCGTTGGAAACGTTCGGGTGTGAGATTGCGCAGCAGGTTGAACAACCACGGTGCGATTTTAGGCAGGTATTTCCAGTCCAGCCGCAACGGTCCGAGCGGATCCAGCAGCATTTTCGGCAGTTGCTTGAGTACGTCCGGCGATGCAATCGGAAACACCTGCTCGGTAGCGATATGTCCGGCATTGCCGTAAGACGCGCCGCCGCAAACAGTATCGCGTTCTAACAACAGTACGCTTTCGCCACAGCGCTGCAATTCCAGTGCGATACTCAAGCCGACGATGCCACCGCCGATCACGGCCGCAGAAAAAACTTGGCCGCTCATGATGTTTCGATTCCATAGCGGAACGGGTCATCCGCGTTTACAAAAATCTCTGATGCCGCATGAATGTGCGCTTCTCCTTTGATGGTCGGTATGATCAGACGCTCCGGATGCAGGTCGTCTGAAAGTGTTTCATAAGAAGCAGCAAAGCGGCTGCCGATTACGCTTTCCTGAAGCCACTCTTTTTCAGGTGGCCACACGCCGTCTGCAGCCAAACAGGCCATCTTCGCACTGGTGCCTGTGCCGCAAGGCGAGCGGTCGTAGGCTTTGCCCGGGCAAAGCACGAAGCTGCGGCTGTTTGCCGTATCGGTTTTGCCGAAAAGCTCGATGTGGTCGATTTCCTGCCCGTCTTTGCCTGTGATGCCCTGCGCGTTTAGTGCGGTGCGGATGCGCCATGAAACATCGGTCAGTTGTTCCAGATTGTCGGGTGCGATTGCGCAGCCGTGGTTGTTCACCAAGAAAAACCAGTTGCCGCCCCAAGCAATATCGCCGGTGATGCTGCCAACACCTGCCACGTCAAGCGACACATCTTTACGGTAGCGGTAAGATGGAACGTTGCGCACGCTCACCGAGCCGTCTTCATGCAGCGTGCAGCGTACATTACCTACCGGAGTCTCGATGGTGTGCGTGCCGACATCAATACGTTTAAGATGTTGAAGTGTTTTAATCAAACCGATGGTGCCGTGGCCGCACATGCCTAAATAGCCGCTGTTGTTGAAGAAAATCACGCCGGCAGCAGAAGCAGGGTCTTGCGGCTTACACAACAACGCCCCGACCAAAACTTCCGAACCGCGCGGTTCCAAAATTAACGCGCGGCGCAAATGGTCAAAGCGATTGGCAAAATCGGCACACTGCTCCCGCAAACTGCTGCCGGAAAGCTCAGGGAATCCGCAGTAAACCATACGGGTCGGCTCACCGCCGGTGTGGGAATCAATCACAGAAAAAGTATATTGTGTATGTGACATAGAAAAATCCTATCGCTAATTAAACTTTCGTTGATATTACAAAACCTCCATTGTCGTGGTCTTGATGAATTTCCCTGTTTTTATGCAGAAATGGGCATACTCAGATACGCATTAAAATAAAAATGCCTGTCCGAAAGCTATTTTCAGACAGGCATTTCTATACATTTGTAATTATCTTGATTTCTTGAATTCAGATGGTACAAATCCCACCAGTGCCTTGAATTGCCGCGTAAATGCACTGTGATCTGAATAACCACAACGGGAAGAAATTTCCGTTACTGACAAGCCAGTTTCTAGCATCGCTATAGCCGCTTCAATACGTACTTTTTGAATGTATTGCGAAGGTGTCATGTGGAAAATCTTTTTAAAATAACGCTCGATTTGTGCAGTAGAAAGGCGTGAAACAGCTTCCAAATCCTTCATTTTTATATTTTGGTCGAAATGATTTGCAATGTATTTTTCAATCAGCACAATTTTTTTATTTAGCTCAGGACGGTTGTTGTTATTTGTTTCAACGTCTATAGACACACCGAACATGGCAATTATTTCACCGTACGAATTTTGCACTGGCATTTTATGCGTGATGCACCAGCCTAGTTCACCCGATGCATATGTATGTAGCTCCAGCTTATTGTTGATAATTTTTCCCTTACTAAGCACTTCCCTATCCTGTTGAGTATAATACTGCCCCCACTCTGACTGAAACAGGTCTTCCGATGTTTTTCCAATTAAAGCAGCCATATCTGGCAATTGTAAGCGATGTAACAGAGTATCGTTGGCATAAACATACTCCGCCCGCATGTTTTTCACAAAAAACACTGTACTAGGTAAAACTTGCAATACAGGAGCAAATACGTTTAGGCTTTGGATAAGTTCGTTCAAATCTTTCGGAAGAACCAAAAGTGAGGGAAAATTGGGCTGCATAAGTTAGGATATCCGAATAAATTGAAGTAATACAATATACTGAATCATTGCAACATCAAGCTTGTTATACGCTAAGTCACTGTTATCGTCTAGCCCTCTATTTAAAGAAGAACTTCTACGTTCACAATGAGATTCCTGCCTCCAGATTTAAAAAATAACATTTTGCAACTAGCGGAACACTTTTTCTAAGTATGTCTAGTACAAAGTACTTCTTCTCAAAGAATATGAAGGTACTTGAGTATCGTAATAAGTTCCCTACTCTCTACCCTACTCTACTACTCAATAATTAAGTGGTAGTGTCACAGTAAAAAAGCAGCCAAGTTTCTCTTAAAACCTATTGATTTTATACTAAAAATTGGAGTACTATGAGCATTCTTTCTAGAGTATCATTAATTCTCATTTGACATATAGGAACAAAAAGCGAAATTTGTAGAAGAATAGGGAAAAGGAAATTAATTTATATTATGTTAAATTCTATTTAAGATGATTTCAACTTACATATTATTTTAAAGATAATTTAAAGCTAATATACTATGGCAGAATAAATCACTAGTTATTTAAAAAGGCCGTCTGAAAATTGAATTTCAGACGGCCTTTTAAGTCTTAACGTTCTACTTCTCTAAATGAACATTCTCATAAATCTGTTTTGCCAAGCGGCGACAGACTTTATGTTTAATTTGAGGGTTATTTAGTACTTTAGCAACACTTTCACCAAACTGTTCGAACAGTCCAACCAGCAAATCATCAATCTTTGTGTTGAAATAATCCATAAATGATGACAAAGGATTGTTGTTGGCAGCATCGACAATATCAGGATTCTCGCGAGCAAATTTTTCGACAGATTCAAAAAATAGCTGATCTGCTAATGTAAACTCAGTTGTAAAGGCTTCATTCAGTTCTTTGATGAGTTTATCTAATTCTTCAGTAAGACTAACTTGACCAGTACCTACATCAGTAGAGCCTTTTTGTGGTTCAGCCTCCCCTTCGTTCAGCTTGATTGCACCTTCCCCGATTTGTTGCAAGCGGTAGTATTGCAAAATTGCCATTTTGGATAAATCCAATTTTTCGCTTTGCTTGCCTCGTGGAAGTTTCATCATCAAGGCTTTGAGACAGACATAGCGTTTTTCATGAATAGAATCAGCATATGGCAGAATCTGCGAAACAAACAAATAGAGATTCAAATAACTTTGAAGCTGGCTTTTAAAGAGCTTTTGCTGTTCTTCATTATGCTCGGGGTCGTCTGAAATATGCTGATATTTTTCAATTGCTTTATCAATGACCGCGTTAAGCTTTTTATGCTCGCTATTGGTAGGCGTGGTTCGACCACTAAACCAAATATTTGCAAACTCATCGATATCACTTTGCGTATAAATTTTCCATTCATCCAAAGTGTTTCCTAAACTGGCCAACTTCTCATCACTCGGGATATCACCTAATGCTGTGCGTTGGTAATAGGGTTTAAAGGCATCGTAGATTGCTTCATGATCATTGACAAAGTCCAGTACAAATGTATCTTCTTTGCCTTTTGCCGTACGGTTTAAACGAGAAAGCGTTTGTACCGCCTGTACACCAGACAACACTTTATCGACAAACATGGTGTGCAATAAGGGTTGGTCAAAGCCTGTTTGATATTTATCGGCGACCAAAAGCACCTGATAATTATCGCTGTCAAACTGTTCGGGAAGCTCAGTTTCTTTAATACCACCATTCATGCTTGGTTCAGAATATTCTTTTTCGGCTTGTTCCGGCAGAATCACTTTGCCGGAGAACGCCACCAGTGATTTAATCCCTTCATACCCTTTTTCAGCAATATACTCATCAAATGCTAATTTATAGCGAACGGCAGCTTCACGCGAACTCGTAACCACCATGGCTTTAGCATAGCCACCAATTTTATGGCGGGTTACAGACTGGAAATGCTCAATAATAATTTCCACCTTCTGACTGATTACGCTCGGATGCAAATTTACAAAACGCATCAGCTCTTTTTTCGCTTTATGCTTCGGCAATTCAATATCACTATCAGCAGTCCGCAATAAACGGAAATATTGCTTATAGGTCGCATAATTTGCCAATACGTCCAAAATAAAACCTTCTTCGATCGCCTGTTTCATGCTGTAGCTATGGAATGGGGTTTCACCTTGCTCGTTCGGCTCATCAAACAAAGCCAATGTTTTCCATTTTGGCGTAGCGGTAAAAGCAAAAAAGCTTAAATTATCTTGGCGACTGCGTTTGAATTGTTCGCGCAGAATATTTTTTTGCACTTCAATATCGGCTTGTTCATCTTCATCTAAATCTAAAAATTCAGCGGCAATCGCGGCTTCAATCCCGCTTTTGTTTAAGACTTGACGCAACTCGCCGGCGGTTTCACCCGTTTGCGAACTGTGTGCCTCATCCACAATGACGGCAAAGCGTTTACCTTCGGTATCAAGCGAAATATGTTCGCCATGTTTTGCCTTGGTTTGGATACTGTGCATCACATAAGGAAATTTTTGAATGGTTGTGATGATAATCGGCACATTTGCCGCAAGGGCTGCCGTAAGCTGATGGGTATCCTTATCAATTTTCTGCACTACGCCATCGGTTTGCTCAAATTGTGCGACGGTTTCTTGCAACTGTCTGTCCAATACCACGCGGTCGGTAACGATAATCACCGAGTTAAAAATTTTTTCATCATCGGCATTATGTAAAGAAGCCAAATGATGCGCCAGCCATGCAATCGTATTGGATTTGCCGGAACCTGCCGAATGCTGAATCAGATAGTTTTTCCCTGCACCGTGCGTTTTAGTATGAGCAATCAATTTTCTAACCGCATCAAGCTGATGGAACCGCGGAAATATCATGCTTTCACTGGTAATGTATCGAAAACCTGAATCCGTGCGGATTTTTCGTTCTTCACGGCTCAAATGTAAAAAACGTCCAATCAATTCCATTAAGCTATCTTTACGCAACACCTCGCGCCACAAATAAGCGGTTCGTACATTGTTTTCAACCGGCGGATTTCCTTTGCCATCATTAAAACCACGGTTAAACGGCAAGAAGCGCGTATTCTCGCCCTCTAGCTTGGTGGTCATATACACTTCTTGCGTATCTACCGCAAAATGCACCAACGCACGTTTTTTAAATTCAAATAACTTGCCTTGAGGATTGCGCTCTTTACGGTATTGATACTTCGCATCTTCTACCGTCCAGCCGGTTGCCGACATCTCGTTTTTCAGCTCAATCGTGCTTACAGGAATACCGTTTACCGAAATCACCATATCAATCCGCTCATTATATTCAGTGATGACTTGGCGGGTAATTTTGACGATATTTGCATCGTATTGCTGTTGTGAGGTTTCATTTAAAGTGGAATTAGGGGCAAAATATGCCATTTTTGCCGTGCGGTTTGCCACGCGGAAACCATTACGCAGCACATTCAGACTGCCTTTAATGTTTAATTCTTGATTCAGCGCTTTGATAAGCTCTTCTTGCGCTTTGTCTTTGAATAGCGTTTCCAAACGTTCCCATAATTTTGGTTGGGTCGTCTGAATAAATGTCACTACATCGGTAGGAAAAAGTGCGGTCGATTTTTCATAATCTTTTGCCAAGCCTTGTTGATAACCGCCTTCCGTTAATAGACTGTGTTCGATTTCATTTTCAAAGTGTTGTTCGGTGTGCATCCGTTTGCTCCCATTTTGTTGATTGCAAGGTAGGCTTAAATCTACCTATGCACTTTATTCATCAGTGACTTTAATTTTACCGGTTACTGCCTGCGTAATTAACGCCGTGCGGTACTCTTTCAGACGGCCTATGGTTTGATTGACAGTTTCACACAAACGGTCTATTTTGGCGGTTTCTTGGTCAAGGTAGTCAGTAATACTGTTTTGTTCTTCTAGGGGTGGAAATGCAATATTAAAATTTCCTAAAACTTGGGTTGTTAGTTGATTAATCGTTGACGTTAAAAATAAGCCAAGCTGAGATTTAAAAATCTCAGAATTTAATGAGTAATAAACAAACTTTCTATAAGGTGTTCTATATACAGTCATAAATGCACCAAAAGTTTGATTTAACCCATCTTTTTCAATTAGGGCACATTTACCTATTAAGGAACGGCTACCATTTCGTGAACAGATCAAAATATCTTTATCTGTAGTCACCATTCTTTTGGGAATGTCTGAGTTAACAAAAACATTATCTTCGTATACTAATTTTCCATTTTGAATATTGGAAGATCGTAAAACTAAGGTACCTTTATCTTCATTTGTTATATTCTCAGGTGAATAGGTTAAACCTAAAACAATATCTCCTAAAAATTTCAATCGCTTAATATCCCAATGCGCCGGCACATCCCCTAACCATTCTACGCCACTCTTTTTCATCGGAGCTGCGGGGTTTAAGCCTTTGGTTACGGCATGGGTAATCACGGCGGTGCGCTGTTCGGCGAGCTTTTCAAGCAGCGTTTGTTGCTTGCCAATAAGCGCATCGATCTCACCGAGTTTGGTGTCTAGGTAGTGGGCGATAGCGGTTTGTTCTTTTAGTGATGGAATAAGCATTCGAAAGTTTCCAATATTATCCCAGCTTGCTCTTGGCATTTTAGAACCAAAAGTTGTTCCATTTACTGCATCAATAAAATCAGAAGAAACACAAAAATAAAACAAAAACTTCGGATCCACTGCATTACTAGCTCTGAAAACTAATGCTTCTGTTGAAACTAAACCATTTAGTCTGCTAAAGTGTACTTTTGCTAAATATGGTCGCAATTTGCCAAATAACACATCATTTTCTTGGAATTCATTGGCAATCCCCTCACTCTCTAGCTCAATATCTAATAACAATCTTCCTGTAAATGATTCAATATTCTCTAAACCAAAATATCTCAAATTACTTAATTGGGACTCAACTTTATGGGAAATATTGTTGATTGAAAACTTTAACGGCTTTATTTCCCAATGCTCTGGCACTTTCCCCAACCAAGGAATTCCGCTGTCTTTATATCTTTCGTATATGTTCATTTTTATATCTCGTTGTTGATATCATCGCAGGGAAGTTTCAACTGTCCCCCACGATGATAGTTTGCAAAATCCGGAAAATTTCCGACTGCTTGTTATTGCAAATTACCCAGCATTTGCATGATTTCTTGTTCCAAAGCGTTGATTTCGGCTTTGATAACCGCTAAATCACGCGGTGGCTGGTATTCATAAAAATGACGGTTAATCGGAATTTCAAAGCCGAGTTTTGTTTTGCTTTCATCCACCCACGCATCAGGCACATGCGGCAAGACTTCCGCTTTCATATACTCTTCTACCGTTGGACGAAGTGCGGTCAATAATTCGTCCAAATTTGTTTCGTTGTCATAGCCCAAACTTAATGGGAATGGCATTTCAGACGGCATCGGTACCAGTTCACTATCGCGCAGTTGTGAATCGGCTTCTTTATTGCCTTTGCTGTCAGTGCAGATATCAGCGGTTTGGTCACGTTCGCTTAGGGCTTCCAAAATCGCTTTTTTCAGCGGTGCGCCAATGGTGAAATCCAAGGCTTTTAAGGCCGGATTCAACACTTTTAAAAATGCCTCACGATTTTTATATAATTTATCGCCCAAGCCATTTAATGCAGCAATAATAGCTTGTTGCTGCGCTGCGCCGATGGCTTCATCAGCTTTAATCTGCGCTTCGTCTTTGAGTTTTTTGCTTTTGGCTAAATTCACAAAGGCGGTTTGTTCCCACAGTTTTTCAATGCGTTCTGCGCTGGCTTGGAAATTGAGGCGCAACGGACGTTCTACCGTGATTTTTAAATAAGCAAAATCTTGGTTATTAAAAATCTTGCTGTCTTTGGTTTCGGCAAAATTGGCATACAGCTTGGTAATATCTGCGATATGCTGTTCAGACAATTCGTTGCGTTTATTGCCGAGCGATTTTTGCATTTTTTGGAAATACTGTGTCGCGTTAATCAGCTGCACTTTGCCTTGTCGTTTCGCGCTTTTCTTATTCGATAAAATCCAAATGTAAGTATAAATGCCGGTGTTGTAGAACATTTGATCCGGCAGCGCGATAACGGCCTCAAGCAGGTCGTTTTCAATTACATAACGGCGGATATTGCTTTCACCGCTGCCCGCATCGCCTGTAAACAGCGGCGAGCCGTTAAATACCACGGCAATGCGCGAGCCTTGACCGTCTTTTTCAGGCTGCTTCATTTTGCTCATCATGTGTTGCAAAAAGAGGAGCGAACCGTCATTGATACGCGGCAGGCCAGCCCCGAAACGCCCGTTAAAGCCTTTATCGGCGTATTCTTCTTTGACGTAATCTTCTTGGATTTTCCATTCCACACCAAAAGGCGGATTAGCAAACATATAATCAAAGCGTTTGCTTGGGTGCCCATCATGCGGGGTATAACCATTGCCTTTATCTTTGGCATTTTTTACCCCTAAGGTGTCGCCGAAAATAATGTTCTCAGCAGGCTCGTCTTTAATCAGCAAATCAGCACAACAGATGGCATAAGATTCGTTGTTATACTCCTGCCCGTATAAGCCGAGATTGATATTTTGGTTAAATCCTTTTAGGGCTTTTTCAGATTCGGAAAGCATACCGCCGGTACCGCAGGCCGGATCATAGATTTCACGGTACACGCCAGATTTAGACAATTCTTGATGATCTTCTTCAAACGCGATATTGACCATCAGTCGGATGACTTCACGCGGGGTAAAGTGATCCCCTGCCTCTTCATTTGCTTGTTCGTTAAATTTACGAATTAATTCTTCAAACAAATAGCCCATTTGCGTGTTTGAAATGACATCTGGTGACAGTGTTAGTCCATGCGACTGCAAATCGCCGATAAAGGTTTGCAGGACTTTATACAGACGATTGGCCTCATCGAGTTTGTCGATTTCTTTTTCAAATTCAAATTTGTCAAAGATATCTTTCGCTTTAGCGGAAAAGCCGTTGATGTATTGGATTAAATTCGAGCGGATATGGTCGGGATCATCCAGCAGGCGGGCGAGGTTGAAGCCACTGACGTTATACAGCGTTTGATTGCGGCTAGAACCAATAATTGCGGTTAATTCGCGATCAAGTTGGTTATTGAAAATCTGAATCTTGGCTTTTTTCTGATTTTCTAGATTTTCTTTTTTTGCCTCATCAGTTTCTGCATTTATTTTAGCATCGAGGATGCTTAACTCATTATTAAATAACGATTGTTTTGCCTGATACTGTGTTTTCATCGCATCTACATGCTTGAATAAAATCGCATCAAAGCGAGCAAGCACAATCAAAGGCAACATTACACGGCGATATTGTGGTGGACGATATGTCCCACGAAGACCATTAGCTATGTTCCAGATAATTGAAACAAGAGTACTGTGATGAGGGTGTTGTTGGATATTTTCAGTGTTCATGATGATTCCTTAGTTTTTCATTAAAAGTTGTTCGGCTAAAGCATTGTTGTATTCATGACGAAGTTGAATCAATTGCTCTAAGTATTGTTTTTCTCTCTGTGCGTGTAAGTGGCGTTCAATGATCTCTTTTTGTTGCGCCAGAGTTGGAATAGTAACAGGCAGCTCTTTCAAGGCTCCTACTGTAGTAATAGGCAGTGAGCTTCCTCGAGAAACTGAGTTCAGATAATTCTTAGCCGTTATCGCATTATTAAGATACCAAACCATGAATTCAGGCAAAATATTCTCATCATTCAAGTAGATGATAATAAAAGGATTACTTGCTACTACTTTTTCATTTATGTTACCTTGAAAAAGATAAGCACCTGGTTCACCACGTGAAACAAATAGAATTGCATTATTCGATAAATATTGTGGTTTGGAGTCATATCGCCACTCAATATCAGTGAGTAAATCAGTATCGATTCGGTAGCTATGCTTAGGTAAATCCTTTATTTGTACAGCTTTAACCTCACCAACATCAAGAAAATCCAATGATTCTCTAATAGTAAAGCCTGAACTCAACTGAGCCAAATGTTTTAGTGCAATGGCTTTCATATAAAAATACATCCTTTCTAAAAATGTAGTTGATATACAAGAAATAAGCAGAATAAATTCTGACTTGATTATTTCTAGTTCATGATAAATCTCAATTTATCTTGCAGTAGAGAGAAAAATGAGAATGCGAAAATAATATGCCAACTACCAGATTTCGTCAACTCATTTTTTTTTCTACTGCATTTATTTTTGAAAATCTGTACTCAAATTGAGACCTTTGCAAAATTCCCCAAAATCCCCTAATTCCCATCAAGACATTTAGGGGATTTCTTGAGCATCCCCGATTACAGCACCTTATGCCGCTACCGCAACTGGCTGGCGCAAGA
>ERZ772962.936-NODE-936-length-16084-cov-14.000187_pt1 | contig 16084 bp, 6 predicted proteins | sample MGYA00580676_ERZ772962 | MGnify/ENA primary metagenome ERZ772962 (study PRJEB29015, sample SAMEA2738049) | human oral metagenome | biome: human oral; feature: human-associated habitat; material: saliva | place: China | collected 2230 ...
TGAATTCGTTAGCTTTAAGCTCACGGCCTTCCAAACGTTTAGTGAAGTTGAATTCCACTTCAACTGGAACGTTGTTAACACGTTTTTCAGTTGGTTTGCTTGGTTTTTCAACTTTCTTAGTTGTTGGGTTGTAGTAGTTAACTACTTGAGCCGCAGTATTTTCGATATCTACTCCGCCTTTAACGTCCAATTTAACAGTTGCTGGAATATCAAACTTATAGTAACGTCCAAACTCGAACTTAGTAGTGTCAATGATTTGAGTATTTTCTGCGTCACCAAGTGACTTCGTGAAGCCATCTTTAAGGGTTGCAGTAATCACACCATTGTTCACAGTGATATCAAATTTAGCTGTTACATCTGCACCAGTCTTACCATCATACGCTTTAATAGCTGAAGCTTCAACGTCAACTTTTGTCTCATCGTAGTCATCTGTGATTCCTACTGATTGGATGTTGTTTTTGTTAGCTGCGTCAAATTTAGTTGTATCCAACCATACTTGGTAAACTAGTTTTTCACCTGGTTTGACTGACTTAGTATTGATATTTGCTGCTTCGTTGTTAGATGCATCGTCCGCATATGGGTTGGCATTGGTATCTGCGTACTTGTCTGCCAACTCTTTATCATCATCTAATAATGAAGTTCCAGTCAAATCAAATTCTTTTTCGTTTAGAACGTATTTCTCTGGGTTGAATTCTGGAGTTTCTGGAGGAGTTACACGGTTGTTAAATTCTTTATCCGCAATGTCGCCTACAGTCGCGATAAGAACTTTAGCTGTTCCATCGTGTTTAACTGTAACTGTTACATTCGCTTTCATTGTGTCGTATGTAACGGTTGCGTCTGAGCCTTTAACTTCTTCTACTGTGTAGTTGTGTACGCCTTCTTGACCCTTCTTGAACTCAAGTTTAGAGAACTTAACGTTACCAGATGCATCGTTGCTTACAGTTTCAAGAGTCTTACCTTCTGAATCTTTAAGAACGAAGCTGAATTCGTTAGCTTTAAGCTCACGACCTTCCAAACGTTTAGTGAAGTTGAATTCCACTTCAACTGGTACGTTGTTTACACGTTTTTCAGTTGGCTTGCTTGGTTTTTCAACAGTCTTGCTTACTGGGTTGTAGTAGTTCACTACTTGAGCCGCAGTATTTTCGATGTCTACACCACCTGCAACGTCTGCTTTAACAGTTGCTGGGATATCAAATTTGTAGTAACGTTCAAATGCAAATTTAGTTGTGTCAATGATTTGAGTATTTTCTGCATCTCCTAGAGACTTAGTGAAGCCAGCTTTAAGAGTTGCAGTCATCACACCATTTTCAACCTTGATGTCGAATTTGTTTGTTACATCGTCACCAGTTACTGAGTCGTAGGCTTTGATTGCTGAAGCATCTACATCAACTTTTGTTTCATCAAAGTCATCAGTGATTCCTACTGATTGAACGTTTTCTTTGTTAGATGCTGAGAATTTAGTTGTATCTAACCATACTTGATAGTAGAGTTTATCCCCGCGGTTAACAGTCTTCGTATTGATGTTTTCTGCTTCATTGTTGTTTGTTTTATCAACATATGGATCAGTATTTGTTTCTCCATATTTATCAGTCAACTCAGCATCATCATCAAGAAGCTTGTTATCAGTGATAGAGTATTTCGCTGTATTCAATACATACTTCTCTGGTTGGAACTTAGGTTCTGTTGGAGGAGTTACTGTATTGTTGAACTCTTTGTCAGCTGGTTCAGTTACATTAGCAATCAATGCTTTAGCTGTACCATCGTGAGATACTGTTACAGTTACTTCTGCCTTCATTGTATCGTAAGTAACAGATGCGTCTGTACCTTTAACCTCTGTTACAGAGTATGTGTACGTACCTTCTTCACCCTTCTTGTATTTAAGGGCAGTGACAGCTTTACCAGCTTTATTTGTATAATTTACTGGAGCAAACTTGATCTTACCATCCGCATCGTTGGTTGCAGTTGCAACCACAACATTGTCGCTGTCTTTCAACTCGAATGTAAATTCGCCAGCTTTCAGCTCACGACCTTCCAAACGTTTCGTGAAGTTAAATTCTACAGTGATTGGTACACTGTTTACACGTTTTTGAGTTGGTTTTTCTGGAGTTTCAACAGATTTGCTTACTGGGTTGTAAACGTGAACGATTTGGTTCGCTTTGTTTTCGATGTCTACCCCACCTGCAACTGAATCTTTAACAGTTGCTGGGATATCGAATTTGTAGTAGCGACCAAATGCAAATTTAGTTGTGTCGATAACTTGAGTATTTTCTGCATCACCTAAAGATTTGTTCATAGAAGCTTTAGATGTAGCTGTAATGACTCCGTTAGCTACTGTAATATCAAATTTAGCTGTTACATCCTCACCAGTTACGCTGTCATAAGCCTTGATGTCACCAACGTTAACAGTCAATTTCTCTGCATCGTATGTATCAGAGATACCTACAGATTGGATGTTGTTCTTGTCAGTGAAGTTCTTAGTATCCAACCATACTTGGTAAACCAATTTTTCACCGCGTTCAACAGTCTTGGTATTGATGTTTTCTGCTTCATTGTTAGTAGTTTTGTCAGCATATGGGTTTGCATTTGTATCTGCATACTCATCTGTCAACTCATCATCGTCATCAACGAGTTTTGTACCAGTGATGTCAAATTTTTCTTTGTTAAGAACGAATTTTTCTGGTTGGAACTCAGGAGTCTCTGGAGGAGTGATCTTGTTGTTGAACTCTTTATCCTCTGTTCCATCAGTAGCATTACCATTCGCATCTACCCCACCTGTTGATGATACGTTGGTTACAGTTGTAAGAGCATGACCGTTCTTAGCAACCTTGACTGTAATAGTTGCCTTCATCGTATCGTAAGTCATACCAGCTTCTTTCGTTGCTGGAATAACTTCTTCTACAGTATAGGTATGCGTACCAATCTTCGTATTGTCAAATGACAATTCAGTAAATGTTACAGTTCCATCTTTTTTGTTAGCTACCGTTTCAACTTCTTGACCATTTGCATCTTTAAGGATGAACTTGAATTCGCCATCTTTCAGTTCACGACCAGCCAATTTCTTAGTGAAGTCAAATTTCACTTTAACAGGAGCTACAACATAGTTGTTGAAGATCTTATCATCATCACTTGATTTAAATCCACCTTCAGCACTGTATTTAACAGATGCTTGCAAATTACCTTGAGCGTTCTCAGTTACAGTAACTGTCATGGTAACAGTCATTGCATCGTAGTCAACGTTAGTATCAGAACCCTTTTGTTCAGTGATCTTGTATTTATAAGTACCAACTTTGTTAAAGGTAAGTTTGCTGAATGTAGCTTTACCGTCTGCTTTGTTCGTAACAGTTTCTTCATGTTTATCAGAACTGCTGCTATCTTCTGTTAATTTGAAGGTGAACTCACCATCAACAAGTACACGTCCATCCAATTGTTTTTCAACTTCTGGAGTCACTTCAACTGGTTCTTGTTTGACATAGTAGTAAACAGGTTGTTTGTACGGTGTCAAAGAGTTAAGCAAGTCAACGTTGGTACCGATTTGTACATATGCACCATTTACTAATTGGCTATTTGGTGAAAGGTGACCAATATTGTCTCCTAAAAATGGTACGAATACAGTTTTCTTAGGCGTGTATCCAGCAGCATTTTGAAAATCAAATGAAACTTCTACACCATTTGGATGATTTACGCCTTTGTTATCTGTGAATGCAATGGTGTTAAGAGGAGTTTTCTTAACAGCTAATTCTTCTTTGTTATAATCACCAGGTTTAATAGGTTTCGTTTCTGCTAGCAACATGTAGCCATCAGTGCTCAATGTACCATCAGAACGTTTACTTTGTTGTTTTGGATCTAGAAGATAAACACGAACAACAACAGTTCCATCTTCACCTACGATTTCTTTAATCCGTTTAATTCCTGCACGCTCCGCGTCCATGAATTTAGTTCCAACTTTGTAAGGACGACTAACATAACCAGTCGTTGAATCTGGATCTGCTGTTTGGTAAAGTTTGTATCCATCAAATTGACGCTCACCAGACGCTGTGAAATGTTGTCCTTCCATAGCTTTAGTTGCATATTTAGCTAAATCAACTTCATTACCATTTGGTACGTAGTCTTGAGCTGTTACATCAGTTTTATTTGCATTGAATGTAGCATTATTTTTATCAACTACTCTATAATAAGTCGGTTTTTCAACAGCTAATGGAATTTTAGCATTTGTATCAGTAATTGTACGACCGTTATAAGCTGGTTCAACAACGTTTAGTATATCTGTTGATGTACGTGCGTTATAAACATCTTGATATAATTTTTGTTCAGCTTCATTCTTTGGATTTACTAAAGCTTGGATACTTGCTCCAACTTCATAACCTAATTGGATAAATGGTTGGTCCGTTTTACCAGGACCCGTTCCTGTACCTGGGTCGTAATCAACTTGCCAAGTCAATTCTCCGTTAGAAGCAGCTTTTGTAGTTGTGAATTTTTGAATACCACTTGACGCAGAAATAGTTCTAGTTTCTACTACATTACCAGTAGTTTTATCTATTAATTCAACAGTTGTTTCTGTAGAAGCATCAAATCTCTTATAGGCACGAGTATAGTAGTTTGTATTGTAACGTTGATTAAACTTAGTAAGATCTACGATACTGTATGTATAGTAATCTCCTTCTTTTCTTGCGTACCCAGCTGGGACTTCTTGAGAGCTTACAGTTGCTCCGTTAGGATTAGTGATCGTCGGATCAACAGTTTCCCCATCTTTTAAGTAAGTGCTTACAGCTACTGGCTTAGAGTTGTGGTCTCCAGTTACAGCATCGTTAGTAACAGCACGACGGCTACGTACACGTGGTTTGTCACCTTCTGCAACTAAAGGTTTTGCTTCAGTTGCTGGTTTTGCTTCAGCTGCAGCTGGTTTAGCAGCTTCTTCAGCAGTAACACCTGATTCAGCTGTTGCTGGTTTTGCTTCAGCCGCTTTTTCTGAAGTTGCAACTGGAGTTTCCGTTGCTGCTTTTGCCTCAGCTGCTAAAGCAGAGTTTGAGAGATCCACTTTAGGTGCTGTTGCTCCCTGAGCATAAGTTGCAGTTGGAGCTGTAGTAGCAGTATCTTGCGCCGCTTGAGTCGACTCAGGTTGAACGCTTGCTGCTTCCTTACTTGTGTCAGTAGGCGCACTAGCTTCCTCCGCAGCTACTGTCGGAGCTCCGACAGCAAAAAGCGCTGTCCCTAGTAACACAGAACAAACGCCAACGCTATACTTTCGCAAAGAAAAGCGCTGACGTCTATTAAACATTTCCTTCATTTATTTGTATCTCCTTTTTCATATTTTTTTGTTTGATACATAACAAATGTTATCAGACTTGTTCATCAACGTCAACTAATTATATCAAAGTTGTTACTTACCTTCAAACTTTCTGAATATTCAGACGTCGTTTGCCTCTATTTTTTAACATTTTTTTACTTTTTTTCCCATTTAGTCCATTTTTTTATCATTCATTTTTTTGACACATTTTCATCCTTTATATAGAAAAAAGTTGAGACTGAAGTCTCAACTTTTTTAAGAAAATTACTATTCACTGAGGAAACTTATGAATGGTCCTCTTTCCATCTTTTTCTAATAATAAGGAGACTCACAACTGCGACAATAGACAATAGAGCACCGATCAAGCTACCTCTGGTTTTGAAGACAAACTCTACCCGATGCTTTCCTTTTGTAATTGGGAAAGATAGGAAGCTATTCCAGGCTCTTTCGGTCGTGACAGCTTGACCGTCCACTTTCACCTGCCAGCCGGCACTGTATGGGATGGAGGTCATCATGACATCACTATCATCTGTAATGGTGACATTGCCCTCGATATGAGTATTGCTGAACTTGGTCACCTTCAAACCTTGCTGCTTTCGCTTCTCTAGCACTTCTTGTATCTGATCCAGCTCGGCCCGATAGACACCCGCCTGGCTCATGTCGATGGTATCCGTTCTAAAACGGAACTCAATCACCGACTCTTGATTTTCGGTCATGTCTGTCAGTTGCCAGATTTGCCTTTGGGTAAAGGTCTTGGTGTTTGGCAACCATTTGTTGTTGAGCAGGACAGAGTAATCTTGCTTAGGAATCAAAGACGCTGGCACAAAGAAGTAATAGGTATTGTTGGAGCGTGGAATGACCTTATAGCGGATAATACCTTCCTTAGAAGAATCTGCCCGTCGATAGATGGCCTCTCCTGTCTCCTTGTTGACCTTTTCTTCTATTAAATTCTCCGTTTCAATCCCAGTGAAAGCCAAGGGTTTGAAATACTCTACATAATCACCTGTATTCTTTTGATGCCCTTCCATAGAGTTCAAGATAATGTTTTGATTGGCAAAAGCATTGTTGGCCCCAAACTGAATGTTTTTTACGAGGGAATTCGTCCCATAGGCCAAAGGGAAAGAATGAGGGTTTTTATAGACGACAAAGCGATTGTCTTCATAAACAGTCTCTGTGTAGTAACGCCCCATATCAAAGCGGTTGGTAAAGCGATAGAAATACATCTTTTCTGGATGTGCTTCCATCTCTTTTGGATCGAACTCCTTGGCATGCATGTAATAGCGAACACCGTACAAGGCATCCGTTAAAGGCGTCCCATTGGTATACTCTGTGGCTGCATTGACCCCCAGATCCCCCATATAGGCAAAGTGGTCCATGGTCGACCGTTCTAAGCTCGAACTGAAGGTACTCAAGCCCGGATAAGATACCAAGGATGGGACCGTACGAGAATAGGCGAAGTCAGTTGCAATCCGGTAAAATTTCTCATCCGCATCAGCCTGGACCTTGTCCGTCACACGCTTGACCGAGACAGCAGCGTCTGCAAACTTATAGACACTATCATAGCCTAAGGTCACCTGAGAGAGATAGGCATTGTAGCCCAGCTCAAAGAAGGTCAAGGCTGATAAGATCACGACTGACAAGCGAGACCATTTTTGGTTTAAGACCAGAAGGACAAGCAAGTACATCAAAACGGTGATCCCAACCTGGGACAACAAATAGCCTGCTTTTAAAAGGATGAGGGCAAGGACAAGGAAGCCAGCTGTCCAGCCAATCCGAATGCGCTTTTCTTTCTGGCTCTTCTTGGACTTGTCCCAATAGCTATAAAAGCCATAGGAGGCAACCACCAGGAGCGCCAACAAATGAAGGGCGGTAAAGCGGGTGATGTAACGAGAGACACCAGACGGTTGAAGCTTGGCAATAAAGCTATAGTTCTGCGAATAGACATAGACAACTGCCAAGGCTAACACCAGACCAATCACTAGGTTGGCTAGGCGTGAAAGCACCATTTTTTCTTTCATCACTTGGTAGGCTAGAATGAGCATAAAGAAAGAGAATAGCCAAGAGAAGCGGAAAAAGAAACCAGCTGGGTTTTGTCCCATATGCCAAATCTTGCTGACAAATTCATTGACAAAAGAAATAAAGAAGACCAAGGTGACCAGACCGGCAGCCCATTTCTTGACTCTGACAACTTTTTTCGATAAGAAATAGGATACAAAGCCTAGTAGCCCCAAGGCTCCAATATAGATATTGGGAAGATTTGGCCCCGCAGACCAGCCTGAGGTGTTATCAAAGCCACCCACAACTAGCTTGGCAAATATATCTAAGGGGTTAATTTGAAATGTCAATGAGAAGGTCATCCCTCCTCCAACCTGGCCCTTACTTTCGATGAGGTTGAAGAAGACCGGCAAGAGGATGACAGAGGCTAGTGCAATCCCGATAATCGAATAGATCACAGCCTGCAAGAGGGGAAGACTGACGTTCCTAATTTTCTTCTTCCAATCTCCTTCGACCATCAGCCTTGGCGATACATAATAGCAAGCATACAAGGCGATGAAAATGGAGATCATATAGCCCATATAGAATTGGAGCAAGACCGTCAAGCCTAAAGCAAAGGCATAGCGATAAGGAGCACCTCCATCCAATAGTTCTTCTAGGTAGACGATGACGATGGGAAGCATGATCATGGCATCATAGAATATGACATTCATCTGATACGACACCAGCATCCCAGACAAGGCATAAGCCGTCGCAAAGAGGGGCACCAGCCATTTCCTAGACTCCAAGCCCTTATACCGCTTGATCAAAAGGAAGGCAAAGGCCATCCCAATAGCCCCGTAACGAAGCCAAATGGTCAAGAAGACCGCAAACCCAAAGTACTTGAGGGGCGTTAAAATATAGATGATATTAAAAGGGCTCATCAAATAGTAGCCGAGCACCCCTATCATATCTCCCCCCAGAGACTTGGTAAAGGAATAGCTCAAGCTAGATAAATCTCCGGAGAGCACGGCATGTTTCAACAAGCCAAAGAAGCTGATGTATTGTTGACCAAAGTCAACAGCCATCAAGCTTTTTTCTCCAAATGGAAAAGCCCCCATAAAAGCCCAAACGACCAGCATGATGGCCATTGGGAGCATGGCACTAAAAGCATACAGCAAGCCCTTGCGATTTCTCTTCCAAAGTTCTTGCCAAGGCTTGGTCCAGACAAACATTCTTCTATCTCCTATCTTCCTTATCCAATGGTATCTTCTTTCGCCTTCTCAATATTGGTGTCTTCAATAATGAAATGAGGGCGACGTTTCACTTCGTAATAAATCTTACCGATATATTCTCCAAGAATTCCGATAAAGATTAGCTGCACCCCACTAAAGAGAATGATGGCCGCAATGGTGGTGAAATACCCACTCACATAATCCCCTGGAGCAAAGATATACTTCATCAACTCAAAAGCCAAGTACAGAATAGCCAAGCCTAGACAGATAAATCCAAACTGGATACAAACGCGAAGAGGGCGGTCGTTGAAGGAAATAATTCCTTGAATGGCATAGTTCATGGATTTCTTGAAGCCAAACTTACTCTTTCCAGCCTTACGAAGCTCATTTTTATAAGGAATGACTTTCTCCTTGAAGCCAATCCATTCGTACAGACCTTTATTAAATCGGTTGTATTCCGGCATGGAGACAAAAGCGTTGATAGCCTTCCGACTGAGAAGTCTGAGCTCGGATTTCCCATCCGTCAAATGGACATCCATCGATCGGTTGGATAGGAAGTAAAATAGACGAGCAAAGGTGCTACCCACAAAGGATTCACCATCACGAGTCCGCTGTCCACTGACGATATCGTAGCCTTCCTTGTATGCCTCTAAAAAGAGTGGGATGAGGTAGGGCGGATGTTGCAAATCCCCATCCATGACCATGACAGCATCTCCCGTCGCATACTTAAAACCAGCCAAGATACCGCTCTCCCGGCCGAAGTTTCGACTAAAGCGAATATATTTGACCCGAACGTTGTCTCTGGCAATCCCTTCGATCAGCTCAAAGGTCCTGTCATTGCTTCCATCATCAATATAAAGAATTTCATAATCCGAAAGATCTTTCCCAAGCATGTCTTCCAGCTGAGCCGAAATAGCTGCATGCGTCTGAGCTAGTACTAATTCCTCATTGAGTAGTGTAATGAGTATCGATAATTTCATCCCTTTTCTCCATCTAGAGATCTCCCAAAAAAGAGAGAGCTTTCGCTCTCTCCATCATACGGAAACTCTTTGTTTATTTATTAGAAATTTTACGTTTTAACACGATCGCACCGATGAGGACAATGACTCCTGAAATTACAAGACCAGTTGCCACGACTTCACCAGTACTTGGAAGAAGTTTCTTACGACCTCCACCCGTACCGCCACCTGGTGTTGACTCAGTCGTGTCACCAGTGGTTGGCCCACCAGGAGTTGTTGTTGTAGTTGTTGGGGCTTCAGTTGTCGTTGTGGTTGTGGTGGTTGTTGAATCCTCTGTTGTCGTTGACGTGGTTGTAGGCTCCTCAGTCGTCGTGGTTGACGTGGTCGTTGGTCCCTCTGTTGTCGTTGACGTGGTTGTTGGTTCCTCAGTTGTCGTGGTCGACGTGGTTGTTCGATTCCCACTACCGCTACCTGAAGCACTTTCCAAACGTGTCAAGGCGTTGATTGAGCGAGACTTGTCAAAATTGCTAGCTGACCATTCTAGGACATTGGCCACTTTACTTCCTTCAGGAAGTGCTGACTTCAACTCTGTTGTGTACTCAATGTACATAGCCCAGTTCCAGTTATCCCCAAAATTAATCGTGAATCCTGTAATACCGCCATCCGCATTTCTGGTAAACTCTGCTTTCTTGGTGAAGTTATCACTCGGTTCCAACTTAAGAAGAGCCGCTTCATTAGGAATCTTCTCTGGCTGAGTTTCATAACGAACAGCACGTAGTGAACCTTCTACTAGGACTTGTCCGCTATCGCTGAAGTCATCCTTGATGACCATATTGTTCAACTTGTCTTGAACAGCATTCAAAACAATGCGCCATTTAATCCGATTAGGATTTTCTGGATCTTGGTAACCATACTTCATTTCATAGTCACCAGCTTCACCATCATCCTTATTGTAGTTCAATGTGAAGTCAGTGCTACCAAATGTAAAGTAGTAAGTCCCCGTCTTTGGCAAGTTTGCTGCATTTGGACGGACATTGTACTTCAAGGTCATTACCTTATCTTTGTAATTCTTAGAGAAATAGTCTGTAAAGGTAATGGTCACCTTTTGCGTACTTGGATCTGTCACTGCATTTGCAATTACTTCACCATTTTCGTGTACAATTGGAAACTCTAGCTTGGTCACCAGGCCTAGTTCTTTTGGAAGATCTAGAACCAATGTGTCACCAGCATTGATCTGCTGTGAGTCAGGGAAACTAATCTCGTTGGTTGCCTCCATCGCTTGACCAGTAGTGATCTTCGTGTCGGCAGTTAACGGTTGGTTATCAACCTTAATTTCAGTTTTTATCGTATAGCTGGTTACTTCAGTCGCAAAGACTGTCGTAAAAACTGTCAAGGATAAAACTAAAAGACTCATAAATGCTAAAACTCGCTTCACGCGTGCTTTTGTGGTCTGCATATTATGCTCCTTTATAAATTATTTGATTATTATTGTAACATATCTGTTTATAAATGCAAGATTTTTTAATTATTTTTCACTAATTGTTCAGTTTTTTGTCAATCCGATTTTAAAGCAGAGTCAAAACCTCTCAAACACTGCAACGAAGGCCATCGTCAGTCTTTCAATTCAAAACAAAAACCAGCCTGACCTTCATATTTTTCATTAAATTTTCACAATCTTTTCCCTGTTTTTCAGGTATTGTTTTTATCTCTTCGGGAACAAAAGAAAGCGACCTATATAAAAAGGCTGTAGCCGCTATGCAACTACTGCCTTCTAAAATCATCCATTATGATAAAAATATCTCAGAAAATAGGCTGATGGCTACTGATCAAACAGACCAGGGAACAACCTCTTTTACTTCGCCTTCTCTAAAATATAAACATGAGCGGACGAATACTGACTCTCCCGGTATCCTAAGGCTTCATAACTCGCTAATAACTGATTATATTCTTTGTTTTGATCCTTTTGAGATTGAGGAATCACAATATAATCAATTGTCGGATCCGCCTTCTTACTATTGTGATAGAAAATATCAAAGAGTTTTTTATGATTTCTAAGAGATGGCGTATAGGCTCCCTCAGCTAAGACTGAAGCGTCCTTTGGCAAACTTCCTAAAGTCTTTTGGATTTCGTCAAACATGTCTTTATTTTGACGGTAATAGCCGATATTAAAGGACCAATTATGGGTAAAATGGTGCAGAAGGCTACCAGAAAAAATAAGTCCTACTATCACGATAGCCACCGTCATTTTTTCCTGTAGGATGTTAGTTTCCTTAAGATCCTCTAATGCTAGAAGCGCCATGATGAAAACTAAAGCACCACTTCCATAGCTATATTGGAAACCAATATCATACTGATAGGGCCAATTAGGCAGTAGGTTAATCACTATCAGTGGAATCAAAAGGAAGTAAGTCGACCAACGACGTTGGAGCAAGCCTAAGAAGCACACCGGAGCAAACATCAAGAATAAATACCCTAATCTTTTAGCAGTCAGTAACGTACTAATAACATATCCTGGATGGAAGAATAGATTTTTAATCACCATTAACATCCCGCTTTCCCCATTAAGCAAGAATGCGTCGAATCGTGATACCATTCCTCCCTCACCATAGGCACTCAAAAGATACATGGCAAAAATGAAATAGGCGATAGGCAAGACAATCTCTGTAAAGAGAAGCCATTTTTTTGTCTGCTTGGATAGATCAAATCGTTTTTGGAACAGGAAGTACAAGCCCATGCTCAGGACATAGATAAAGGCATCCTCTTTTACCAACAATAGCAAGGTAGTAGCTAGCAAGATCTTCCATTTTTGTTCCGAAACAATAAAATAGAATCCCCAAAAGACCAGTGGGACTAAAAAGCAATTTTCATGTAGATGGAATCCCCCTGCCGTTGTCATCACTGGTAACAACACAAACCATAGGAGGGTCAAGGTATTTGTGAGATTAGAGAACTTCAATTTACGAAGGATCAATCTCAAAGGGATAATTCCTGAAAAGACTACAACTAGCTGTAAAATTTCTAAGGTCTCTACATATGGGAAGAGTTTATAGAATGGCAACATTAGATAAAAGATAGGTGAAATATGGACAGCAAAATGCGAGAGTACTCTATCTCTTTCTAAGGTCGTTATCGGAGTCAAATCGTGATTCATCCGTTCAAACATTTGAGAAAAAATCCCAATATCAAACGATGACAGCTCGTTTGTCTTCACTTTGTAAACCACTACAACAGAAAGATAAAGGACGTAGACCAGAACAAGCGAAAACACGATTGTTCGAACGATTTTTTTATGTCGCTCTAAATAGTCAAAGATTGGAAATTTGAAATAAAGAATAATAAACGCAACTGAGATAATGGAGGCAATAGCGACCGGCCAGATGATTGAAAGAAATCGGGTACTGGAAAGATCAACAGCGTGAAAGCCAAGTGCTTGATCTTGAAAATTCGAACTTCCCAACGTTAATAATCTAGGGATGGCTAGTAAGATAGTCGATACATACAAATAGGATGACTTTTCTTTATTAAGCATCCCTCCTATAAATAAAATCAAGGCCAATAAAATCAAGCCCAGCGATAAAAAGAAGGACATACTCTTATAAATAGCTACGAGGAGAGTCACACAAGAAAGAATGATGGTGATACTTCGTATATCTGAGTTCGTCAACTTGTCATGTAAACAAATTAAGGCACCTCCCACAATAAAAAAGATTCCTACTTTTAATATGGACAAGGGGGCGAGCGTCAAAAACAGATCTTGTGAGGTCGCGCTCAACAAGTCTACCAATAGCATTGTCAAATAGGCACTGATACCGCACATGATAGCATAATCCGTTTTCACAAACAAATCGCTAAAAACTTTTTTCATCATAAAATTCCTCCAACTGATATTTTATCATAATTTTATACTTCAAACCTAGTTTGGACTAATATTTTTGGAATCTATCCATCCATTTAGTACCTCGATTTTCACTCAGTCCGATCTAGTTTCACAGTTTTATCTCTGCATACAAAAACCGTTAGCCAAAAAGCTAACGGTATAAGTTTAAGTCAATCTGTCACCTCAGTGATCAATCCTGTGTCGACATCATAGACAGCTCCTGAGATAATGACATCGTTTGGAATCAGCGGTGAGGCTTTTAATAGAGCGACATCTTCTCGGACGCTCTCGTAGATATCTTGAAAGGGGAGGAAGTCTTGGTCTCCGACATCAACTCCCAGTTCCTTCTTCAGATGCTGACGGAAACCTTCATTCTCAAAGGTTTGCGCTCCACAGTCTGTGTGATGCAAGACGACGATTTCTCGAGTCCCCATCTGTTGCTGTGAAATGACCAAGGAACGAATCATGTCCTCTGTCACGCGCCCCCCTGCATTCCGCAAAATATGGGCATCCCCCAAAGCAAGTCCCAGTGCTGGTGCGACGTGAAGACGAGAATCCATACAGGTCACAATGGCCACTTGCGTTTTCGGTTTGATGGGGAGATGGAGATCCCCGTGTAATTCAACATAGGCTTGATTGGCTTTTAAAAAATTCTCAAAATAGGACATAGGAACTTCCTTTCTGGTCGATAAATAGTTTGAAATCCAAATTATTTACTCTCTATCTTACCATCTTTTTCCCAGATTGTCAGTTGGTAGCCTACATGAAAAAAGAGAGTAAAAGCAAACCAACTTCTACTCTCCTTTCTTATCCTATGATCGTTTTGGTAAATAGCGGTTCAGCAGGCCAGCAAAGGTTTGAAGGTTGAGACTTTGAACATAAATCTCACCAGTCCCTCTAAAGGTATTGACCACTCCCTCACCTGTTCCAATGGATTGCCAGAAACCATTTTCCAAGTGGATATTATAATCCAAAGACTGGCTCCAAGCAACGACATGGGCATTATCGATGGTAATTTCTTGATTGTTTAGCTCGATTTTTTTAATAGAACCGTAAGCATTCACCAAGAGAGTCCCTTGACCTTGAGTTGTCATGACGAAGAATCCTCCCTGGCCACCAAAGAGAGCCTTACCGATCGATTGGGTTTCCATTGTATAGTAAGCTGTACCATCAAGTGCAAGGAAGGCACCATCGTTCAATCGATACTGCTTTTCGCCCAAATACAGTGGTACAACCTGACCTGGTGAGTCGGGCGCCAACGCTAGATAAGCATTATTAGACTGGGCGAATACCTGGGTAATAAAGGTACTTTCACCCGAAACCATTGACCGCCCAACGGCTTTTACAAAGCGTCCCACACCGGAGCCACTTGCATTTAATTTGGTGTTGAGGGTCACATTAGGTGTATGGTAGACCATACTCCCCCGCTGAATATAGACAGTCTCACCTTGGTTGAGAGATAACTCGACCAAAGGGAACTGCACATTGTTATCTGTGAAAAATTGCAAAATTAATAACCCCCAATTCCTAATAAGTATAGAAAAAGTATAGCACAGGACAAACCTTTTTGCAAACGATTCCAAACTCTGATCAAGAAAAGACTTTTTTCAAAACTTCCCCTACAGTGGAGACTGCTATCACTTGAATACCATCTGGGATCGCGATGCCTTGGAGAGAATTTTTAGGCGCATAAATCTTAGTGAAGCCTAGTTTAGCCGCTTCGTTGATCCGTTGCTCAATCCGAGTCACTCGACGAATCTCCCCAGTCAAGCCAATCTCACCGATAAATGCCTCTTGAGGATTGGTTGGAAGCTCCTTGTAGCTGGAAGCAATGGCCACCGCTACGGCTAGGTCAATGGCGGGTTCGTCCAGTTTGACACCACCAGCTGACTTGAGATAGGCATCCTGATTTTGGAGCAGAAGTCCGCAACGTTTCTCTAACACAGCCATAATGAGGCTGACCCGGTTAAAGTCAAGACCCGTTGTCGTCCGCTTGGCATTTCCAAATACAGTCGGTGTCACCAAGGCCTGAACTTCCGCCAAGATTGGTCTGCTTCCTTCCATGGTGACGACAATGGCAGAGCCAGTCGCCCCATCCAGGCGTTCTTCCAGGAAGACCTGACTGGGATTGAGGACCTCAACCAGTCCACCTGATTGCATCTCGAAAATCCCAATCTCATTGGTGGAGCCAAAGCGGTTCTTGACCGCTCTCAGAATCCGGAAGGTGTGGTGGCGCTCGCCCTCAAAGTAGAGCACCGTATCCACCATATGCTCAAGCATCCGAGGACCTGCCAAGGTTCCTTCTTTGGTCACATGGCCAACGATAAAGATGGCGATGTTATTGGTCTTGGCCAGCTGCATGAGCTCAGCCGTTACCTCACGTACCTGAGAGACTGATCCCTGCACCCCTGAAATTTCAGGAGACATAATAGTCTGAATGGAGTCAATGATGAGGAAGTTAGGCTGGATGCGTTCCACCTCTGCTCGCACGCTTTGCATATTGGTCTCGGCATAGAGGTAAAACTCGCTATCGATATCTCCCAATCGCTCTGCACGGAGTTTGATTTGCTGGGCTGATTCCTCTCCACTAACATAGAGAACAGTCCCCACTTGAGACAGCTGGGTCGACACTTGAAGGAGAAGGGTCGATTTCCCAATCCCTGGATCTCCCCCGATGAGAACGAGACTCCCTGGGACCACTCCTCCACCAAGTACACGGTTGAATTCCTCCATCTCGGTCTTGGTTCGATTGACA
>ERZ772962.937-NODE-937-length-16067-cov-5.647265_pt1 | contig 16067 bp, 19 predicted proteins | sample MGYA00580676_ERZ772962 | MGnify/ENA primary metagenome ERZ772962 (study PRJEB29015, sample SAMEA2738049) | human oral metagenome | biome: human oral; feature: human-associated habitat; material: saliva | place: China | collected 2230 ...
CGAGCGTTTCGACAGCTGCGGGAAGACGACCCATCAGCCCGAAGCGCTTGCGCTCTTCGACAGTGAAGGCGGTCCCACGGTTGGTCTGGGGGTCGGCAATGATTTGGGGTTTTGCTGGCATCATCGGCTCCTTTCTGATGGGTACATATAGCGTACCGCTGCAGGCGACCGACTCTGTCTATTGATAGGCATCCTCTCAACGGGCTTGTGCGTATTGGTCTGCTTACTCCATGCCAGGACGACGGCGGCCAGCTTTGAGCTCGGAGCGTTTCTTTTTGTCTGCCAGGCGGCGCATTTTAGCTGCGCGGCTAGGCTTGGTGGGACGGCGCAGCCGGGGCGGGGCTAGCGAGGCGCGCAGGACTGCCGCTAGTCTTTCGCGCGCGGCCACGCGGTTGCGGCGCTGGGAGCGGTGTTCGGCGGCGGCAACGGTTAGGACACTGCCGTTGAGACGTTCTCCCAGGTGAGTCAGAGCTCGCTGGCGCTGGACATCGTCTAAGGCGGTGGTTGTGGCCAGGTCAAGACTGAGCTGCACGCGCGAATCTGCGGTGTTGACTCCCTGACCACCGGGGCCTGAAGCGTGGGAGAAACGCTCCGCTAGCTCACCGGCGGGAACAACCAACCCATGCGGGCAGCCCGGGCCGGGCATAATACGCAAATCATCCATATCAGTGTTTTTTCTCTTTAGGATCCAGCTCGTCGAGCCAATCGATTAGTTCTGGTAAATCTGTCCATTGGGACGAATTCCACGCATCCGCGCCGATGTCCAGACTTGAGCGTCTTTGACGTGCACAGCTTACCGCTCTATCAGTGGCCTCGATGAGCTCTTAGAGACGCGGGACGCCGCCAAGGCGGCCAGACATATAAGCCTTTTGCAGATCCATTCCGTCTCGAACACCTTCAGCAGAGAAATCTGTCAGGCGAACAAGCTCAGAGTTGTGGCCATGCTTTTCAACAAGCCAAATCTCATCCCTGCGTAGCATGTCACAGTGAAGCAGGTGAACTTCATGAGTAGTGAATATCAGTTGTCGACGCTGATCGTTTCCTGTTGAATTCAAGAAACGCCGTAATAGCTCTTCCGTAAGTTTTGGATGCAGAGAATCTTCCAACTCATCAATTAGGTACACTCCACGGTTATTTTGCTGCCCTGCCTGGTAAAGGATAGGAAGCAGATTTAGGTAGCGGATAGTACCGTCTGACTCCTGATCAAGAGGTAACTTAAACTGTTTGTCGCCGTCTTTATGCTTGGTTACAAGCCGTTCATAGGAGACTTCCCCGTTTTCCTTAAGCCGCATACGGAAAACCGCCCCCTCGCTAATGTTATTGGTCAAGAAGGCTTCTTTGTCGTCAACAAGCTGAGACTCAAAGTGCGACAGCATCTCATCAGGCATCGGCACTTTCTCACGCTCAACGGGATCGAACAAAACATCGCAAATACCTGTGTCCGCCGTCGATAATCCAGAGACCATCTGCTGACGAAAGGCGCCATATTTCGCAATCCCTTGCGACATCATTACAAATGACGTGCCTCGACGGATCACGTTAAGAGAATCAAACCATTCAATGACTCCAGCGATAAGCCCAATGTTTTTCTGCTCGCTATTAGCTAGTGTTTCCAGCAGCAGCCGGTTTGTCTGGACAGTTAATGCCAGAGCTTTTACAAACTCATTGTCTTCAAGATCCCCGTACAGCTCCACGCCCTGTTCATCGCGAGTAAAGACTGCCTCCTCATCAACAGAGCGCAAGCGATAAAGCGATTCCGCTACAACCTTCTCGGCAGTGTAGGACACTTCGTAATAGACAATCGCATCCCTTTTAGAGGTTGAATCAGGAACATTAAGAACAATCTCGACACCGAGCACGGTAGGCTCCCCCACACCATAAAGCTTGTGGGGCTCATAAGGAATACGCCGGCCTCGCGCACGAGGCTCAAACACTAACGTTTTGAGCTGCTGCGCTGCATCAAGCAGAGCAGATTTACCAGCAGCATTAGCTCCATAGATGGCAGCGGTAGGCAAAACTCGCGCTTTACCGTCACGGAAAAGAGTCTCGCTGTGACGGCTTTCCTTGCCGGCGATCATCGTGAAATCAACTGGCTCATGGAACGATTTCCAGTTTTCCAGGTGAAGGACCCGCAGCATTGCCACCTCCAACGTTTCTAACAAGATGCAAAAATTATACATCTTGCATGAAACGAATTCAACTTTTTCGTTTCACCTAACGGTCACTTTTCCTAGTTTTTAAGCCATTCATACCGCCACCCACCAGCAGCTTACGTTTGGGTTGTTGCAGCCAGCACGACGTCGTCAGCCCCCCTTCGCTAAGCCCCTAAAGCAACTCCCCCACGCGCGCCTTGAGCTGGGGCAATACTTCTTCGTCGAACCAGGGGTTTTTCTTCATCCAAATCTGGTTGCGCGGCGAGGGATGCACCAGCGGGAAGTACGTGGGCAGATAGTCGCGATAGTTGCGCACCACCTGGGTCAGCGAGGCGGAAGACTTCAGGTGCAGGTAACGCTTGGTGGCATAGCTTCCCACCAGGATGGTTAGCTCCAGGTCAGGCATGAGCTCCAGCAGGCGCGGGTGCCATTTTTCAGCGAATTCTTTGCGCGGCGGCAGGTCCCCGCTTTTGCCGGTGCCAGGGAAGTAGAAATCCATGGGGACAATAGCTAGTTTGCCGGAGTTGTAGAAGGTTTCCCGGTCAATTCCCATCCATTCGCGCAGGCGGTCGCCACTGCGGTCATTCCAGACGATGCCACTTTCTTCTGCGACGCGTCCGGGCGCCTGTCCCACGATCATAATTTTGCATTGGGGCCCGGCATAGAACAGCGGCCCCACCCCACGTTTGGTGTAGTCGGCATTGGCCGGGTCTGCTGCAATGGCATTGGCGATTGCTTGGAACTGAGGGTTGGTAATCTCGGGAGTCATATTTCCAGCCTAGACCCGTTTTAATTCGCGCACACCAGTACACAGCGACACAGGCCAACACGCAGCGACACGCATCGCGCTACCTTGCGCCGTTAACTGCCCACATTGCATTCCCGCCCCGATACACTGTGGTTATTAAGGACGACGACGCCCGCCCCACCACCTGCGCGTCCCAGCGACACACCCGCAAAAACTAGCGAAACCAGCAAGGAGCAGCCATGCAAGCTGACAAGATCGAAGATGTCATGTCTGAATTTTTGGGTGAGGGCTACCGGATTGTTGGCGACGACGGCGCCCTGTCCCCCGCAATTGAGTGGGTGGATTGGGTTTGCGGCTCTGACGACGACGGCGACGAGAATGAAAAGGTTGAGGTTACCTTCCAAGATGGCTCTACCCACACCTTCGATAAGGGCGTGCCCATGCGCCAAATCTGGCACGAATACGCGGGCTAGTCTCTAGTACGCGAGCTAGTCTCTAGCACAAAACAACACAAACCGCCCTGCTCTAGCCTCCCACTGGGAGGCTAGAGCAGGGCTTTTTCTTCTGCAAAGCCCCCTGATTTTGTTCTCTAAAACCCTCTTGCAACCTTAAGTTAACGCTGTTAACCTACTTCCTGGCGCCAAAGTTAACAGTGTTAACCAAGTGGAGGAAACAGTGAACACCACACCGCCAGCCTTGCTGGCTCAGAACATTCACAAAACTTACGGATCCAACCAGGTCTTGCGCGGGGTTAGCCTGCGCGTCGAGCCGGGCCAAATCTTGGGATTGCTAGGCCGCAACGGTGCCGGAAAATCAACCTTGATCACCATCGCATGTTCGTTGCGTCGTGCCGATTCGGGAAGCGTGGCCATCTGCGGCGTCGACCCCACCCAAAACAACGTTGGCGAGCTAATCGGCTACGCCCCGCAAGAACTGGGCATTTACCCGGATCTAACCGTCGCGCAAAATCTTGGCTATTTCGGCCGTCTGCACGGGCTGGGCCGCCGCGCCGCTAAGGCGCGCAGCGAAGAAGTTATGGAAATGCTGGGCCTGAAAGAAAAAGCCAGTCAAAGCGCTAAGCACCTGTCAGGCGGCCAGCAGCGTCGCCTGCACGCGGGCATGGCTATCATGCATCGCCCGAAACTGATTTTCATGGATGAGCCAACTGTTGGCGCTGACGTGGAAGCCCGCAGCCAGATTCTAGACACTGTCAGGCACTTAGCGGCAGAGGGCGCCGCCGTCGTCTATACCTCGCACTACCTGGCCGAATTTGAGGAGTTGGGGGCCGATGTCGCCGTTTTAAACCAGGGCCGTCTGGCAGCCCAGGGCTCACTTGAGCAGATCGTGGCCACCTACGGGCACATTCCCGTGCAGGTGCACACGCCTCAAGTTGACCTGCACAGCGCCTACCTGCAGATCCTCAAGGAGAGCGACGTAAAGGAGAACGAAAATGAAGCCGCTTAAGCAACTCAAACAACTAAGCGCCGTTGCGGGCCTGAACCTGCGCCTGCAGCTGCGCGACCCGGCGCCCACGCTGGTTTTGACGGTGATTCCGCTGGTGCTGATCCCGTTCATGATGCCTGCTTTTAAGGCGATGCTGTTAACCGACGGCTACCGGGGCGTTTCCGGGGCCGAGCAGGCAGTGCCGTCAATCGCGGTGCTGTTTTCGTTCCTGGCTGTGCAAAACATTATTGACTCGTTTTTTAATGAGCGCAGTTGGGGCACCTGGCAGCGTCTGGAAGCCTCGCCGCTGTCGCGCCCCACGGTGCTGACGGGCAAGGCGCTGGTGGCTTACATAATTCAAAGCGCGCAGATACTGGTGGTTTTGTCCCTGGGAGCAATTATTTTCGGCTTTGATCCCAAGGGCTCGCTGCTGGCATTGGTGGCAACTTTGCTCAGTTTTTCGGCGGTACTGGCGGCGTTGGGCGTGGCCATTGCGCTGTGGACGCACAGCCGAGACACGGCCTTGTCACTGTCTAATATTGTGGGGATGCTGGCGGCCGGTATTGGCGGGGCGTTTTGCACGGTTTCGTCTTTTCCTGATTGGGCTCAGGATGCCGCACGCGTTTCGCCTGCTTATTGGGCGATCGACGCGATCCACAAGGTGAGTTTGGATGGGCAGGGTTTTGCCGACATTTGGCCCAGCTTGGCGGTTTTATGGGGATTTTTCGCGGCAATTGCAGCCCTAGCCTTGGTACAGTTTCGTTATAGGCAGGAGTAACCCCAGCATTTGAGCGGAGAGTCTATGGCGTCGTCGAAATCTCGTGCGCTTACACGCGACATTATTTTGTCAGCCGCGCTGGAGTTGGTTGACGACGCCGGACTTTCTGCCCTGTCGCTGCGGAGCCTGGGCAAGCGCTTGGGGGTTTCGCAGGCCGCGTTTTATCGCCATTTTCCTGATAAGGCGGCCCTGCTGGAGGGTATTTGCGAGCAGCTTTGGCGGCTAACTTACGAGCGTTTTTTGGCTCTGGTTCAAGGGGCCGACGCCGCTCTCGACGACGCCGCACCTGGCTCACCTGCCGCATCAGCCCCTTCCAGACCAGATCCAAACCCTGATACCGAGCCTGGCTCAAGTCCGATTACCACCCCACAAACAAACCCTGACCAGGCATTGCAGGCACAGGAATATATTCGCCAGTATGCGAACTGCCTGCGCGCCACTTTGCAGGATCACCCCAACACGGTCATTTTGCTGATGACCCACCCGATTTCCACGCCTGAGCAGCTTTCCCTGCTGGCCGGGGTGCTTGCTTCGCTGGCTCGCAGCGGTTTTACGCCCACTACGGAAACGTTGGCGCTGATCACGTCGGTTTCGGTGTACACCACTGGTTTCGTTGCCGCCGAGGTAGTGCCGCCTGCTGGAACAACCGACGACGCCAAGCCAGGCAGCGCCGCCCCAGCCGCAGCCCCCACTTCAGCCGCGCCCTCTGAAGGGGCCAACGACGACGCCGTCGTACAAGACCTCACTGCCGTCAGCGCCATGCTTACCCCTGCCGCCGCAGCCGCCCTGCAACCACTGATCGGCGAAGTTTTGGCCGGAAAATGGGATTTCAGCGCCCAATTTGAGCGCGGATTGGAAGCTATTTTGCGCGGCTGGTAGTCGGACAACCAGGACATTTGAAAAGGAACACGCAAATGGGAAACATCGATAAGTATCGCGGCTGTCTGTTGGGCGGGGCTGCGGGTGACGCACTGGGCTATGCGATCGAGTTTGACCGTGAGGAGGCGATTGCTGCGCGTTATGGTTCGCGTGGTATTCGCAACTACCGGCTAGATAAACGCGGCTTGGCGCCGTTTTCTGACGACACGCAGATGACCTTATACACCGCTAATAGTCTGCTGTGCTCGCTAGCTGCGCTCTCAGCTCAAGCCTCTGGCGGCACCCAACCCTCTGGCGGCACCCAACCCTCTGGCAGCGCCCAGTCCTCCAGCGGAGCCCCTACCTCTAGCGATACCCCTGCCCTGGCGTCCCCTACCCTGCCATCCCCCGCTGCACTTGCCGCTTACGCGCCGGCACAAATGGCTCAGTTCTATGTGGAGTGGATGTATACGCAGGTCAGCCCTTATCCCCTAGCTGAACCCAAAGCCTGGATTTCCAATCTGCCCGAGCTTTTTGCTTCGCGCGCGCCCGGCATAACCTGCCTAAATGCTTGCGAGGCTATGGCCAGCGGCGCCAAAGTTGTAAACAACTCCAAGGGTTGCGGCGGGATCATGCGTATGGCGCCGGCAGGGTTAATCAACACTTCCCCTGGTTTTTCAGGCGTCGAGCTGCAGCGTCTAGGCGCGCAATTAGCTGAGCTAACCCACCGCCATGAGTTGGGTTGGATGCCGGCCGGGGTGTTTGCCCATATTGTCAGTCTCCTGGCCCGCAACGAATCCTGTTCAGTACGCGAGGCCGCTACACAGGCACTAAACACTTTGCCTGAAGCTTTCCCGAACGCGCATTATCTTGCTCAGTTACAGGAGCTACTGGGCTACACGCTGCGTTTGGCTGATAGTGCCATGCCTGATTTGGAGGCAATTCACGCCCTGGGCGAGGGCTGGGTGGCTGAGGAGGCCCTGGCTATTGGCTTGTTGTGCTCACTGCGCCACGAGGATGATTTTGCAGGGGCCATCACCTCGGCGGTCAACCATGGCGGAGACAGCGATTCCACGGGGGCTATTGCAGGTAATATCGTCGGCGCCCATCTGGGCCTGGCCGGGATTCCGCAGCGTTATCTGGAGCATTTGGAGCTGCGCGACACGATCAGCAAGATCGCAGATGACCTATTCACCGGCCCCCAAGCCTCCCCAGATCTCTACTTTCCGCCTGTCAGCCCCGTCGGCTCCGATAGCGTCTAGCCCCAGCAGGTAAGCACGACGGCGCCCCTGATAGCCTTGAAGATCAGTAAGATTTGAGCAGCCTGTGTGCAGCTATCGCTGCAGATAACAGGGTGTGTTACACGCACGATCAGGTTTACAAAGAACTTAATAACTAACTTACTTCAACATGACTAACTTGCTTCAATAAGTCATCAATAGACTCTAAGAACCAGCCTTTCCTTAGTTCCGTCATAAAAGAACCGCTATTCATTTCTGTTAATGCAGATTTTATGCCCATAAACCATCCAGAATATGTTTCATTAGTTTCACGCATAGCCCAAGGCCTCTCCAATAGCTCACAGAAAAGCGATATCATCCTCTGCTGCCCTTTAGGATCCAGATTGAAAAATATCCGAGAAATATTTGACGCATCAATAATAGATGGCCACCCAATCACCTCATCGTCCCAAATATTTTCCAATAGCCTCAAAGCTTCCCTAGCCGAATCGTCACTGGCTATACAATTGGCCATTTTAACCTTAACCTCATCGGCATACACGCTTTTCGCATAGTACGACAATCTCCTAGCGACATCAGCGACAGATTCACTAGAAGCCCATGTAAACCTCTGATCATTAAGCATGCTTAAAGATTTTTTAGGATCACGATCAATCACTAATTTACAACAATTAATCATTTCAACTTCAGGCACTGCTTCATTAATTCCAAAACCATGAAATAACATATTATAAGAAACTACTGAACAAAGTTCAGATGGTAAAAACGAAGCGTCTCTAACCATAGCCGCAAATTCAGAAGCTAAAGAAATCACATCCGAATCACTCATAGTTCGCAAACTATCGCCGATACGAGAAGTGATTTCAAGTATTTTTTTACTATTTTCAGAGAGAGGATATCTCTTCCTTATATAAACACTAATCTCTCGATCCAAGTCGAGTTGCCGACTATTTTCTTGCGACCCAAAATATGAAGCTATAAACGAAGCATCTTTATACTTTTCATATTTCTGATATGCATTCAAATACTCAACAGTTATCAAGGTGTCAGCATTATCATCATTAGATCGCTTCGGAGGCACTGGAGGTCTACCATCACAAAACATTAAGGCGAACATAACAATGTCAACAAAAGCCTGCTTACGATTTCCAAGGAATATCGTCCTATCTGAGATCACATTTGTTTTAAGTATTTCAGTAACTATCGGTTCAACCTTTAACAGCACTCGCACATTAACACAATTAGATTTCCTTACAGACTCTAATACACAATCAATAATATTAATTTCTGATACAGAATCCTTAAGGTGGCCGAATATATCATTGACTAAGCTCTCAGCGGACTGTTCATAAGAAAATACCTTCCACACAAGCTTCTCTCGCACTTCCGAATCAAAAGAGCGCTGATCCTCACTGCCAGCACTAAGATTACTTGTTACAAATATAGCCTTGGCCCCTCTACCTTCAACCAATTCATTCACGGCACCAAACAACGACAAATCATCTGAAGACTTTGATCGCCGTTCAACATCATCAAACACAAACACATGCTTATCAGACGGAACTAAGTCTGCCACGTCTTTAAATGTAATATTTATTTTTGGCGAAAAACCAAACGATTTCAGCGCAACACTAAGCATTCTACCTAAATTCTTAAAGAAAACAGTAATTGAGGCTTTACGTTTTACGCCGTCATCACGTTCCAGGCGTAACAACGTTATACCTATTTTCTCATATAAATCATTTGAGTTTTCCATACCAAACATGGACACTCGAACCATACGCTTTTTATGATCTTTTAGCGCAGGAGCTAACACAGATTTCAAAAACCTAGTTTTTCCTACCCCCCAAGGACCTTCTATTGCAACCGCATATTTGCGATTATTTTCCTCAACATACTGAATAATATTGTCAACTAACCATTGATCTTCTTTAGCTATCACGGCTATCAACTCCTGGCATTCCTTTAACTATTAGATTTGAGCTTACACAATTTTCTCAGATCGGAAACCAATACAGTCCTGCCCGCAGACAACCAAGCCCCCTCAAACAACGTTGGCACTCACCGCGCCAGCATGTTCCACCGCAGCACATTAACTAACTATCGCGCAGGCTCTTCTTATAGTTTTCACCCCACTGGCTCATTGCCTGCAGCACCGGCTGGAGGCTTTGTCCCAGCTCAGTGAGGGAATATTCCACTCGTGGCGGCACCTGGGCGAATACTTCGCGATGCACAATTCCCGCCTCCTCCATAGCGCGTAGATTTGTGGTGAGCACTTTTTGGGAGATTTTGCCGATTGAACGCTGCAGCTCTTTGAAGCGCATGGTTCCGTTAGCACCCAAATCGCGCAGGATCAGCACCTGCCACTTGTTGCCAATCAGGGTCAATGTTGTCTCTACCGGGCAGGCCGGCAGCTGATCTAGCTTAACTCCCACCTTTTCTCCTTGCATATGGGCAGGTCACGCCAATAGTTACTTTTAGGTACCTATGGCACAAAATAGTGCCTACTTCCTAAAGTTATGCATTGATTTTACGCTGTTACTCGTAAGGAAGACAAAGCGATTCGCTCGCATATCTACCCAAAGGAAACTCATGGCTAAGTCAATTGCAGTCATTGCAGCAAACGGGCACTCCGGTCAGCTCATCGTCAAGGAAGCCCTAGAACGTGGCCACGACGTGACCGTTTTCGTCCGCTCAGAAAACAGGACTCGCGCCCACAAGGCTGTCATCAAGGACATCATGGAGCTTACCGCTCAGGATCTTGAGGGCTTTGATGCAGTTGTTGATGCCTTCGGCGTTTGGGCTCCGGAAGACCTCCCGCAACACTCAACAACTCTGGCTCACCTGAGCGACATTCTCTCCGGCAGCGACACTCGCCTGCTAGTTGTGGGTGGGGCCGGCAGCCTCTACCTGAACCCCGAGCACAGCCTGACCGTTGCGCAGGACCCTGACTTCCCTGAGGAGTTCAAGCCGGTCGCCCACGCAATGGCTAAGGGCTTAGCTGAACTTCGCAAGCGCGACGACGTCCGTTGGACCTACATTTCTCCTGCTTGCGACTTCCAAGCCGACGGTGAGCGCACCGGCCAGTACATTCTGGGCGGCGAAGAGCTGACCGTGAACGAGCGCGGGGAATCCATCATTTCTTACGCTGACTTTGCTATAGCGATGATCGACGAAATCGAGTCCGGCAACCACGTAGGCCAGCGCATCAGCGTTGTCCGTAAGTAATGGTAGGAAAACCCGTAGGAACTTTAATGACTCAGCTAGCTAGCACTGCTATCTCACGCTTAGCAGACACGCTTGCCGCCGTAGACGCCATCGTAGTTGGAGCCGGGGCAGGCCTTTCCACCTCGGCGGGATTTACCTACTCCGGTGAGCGCTTCCAGAAGTATTTCGCGGATTTCATTGAGACCTACGGGTTTTCCGACATGTATTCGGCTGGCTTTTATCCTTTCAAAACCTTGGAGGAACGCTGGGCTTACTGGAGCCGGCACATCTTGTACAACCGCTACGTCCCAGCCCCCAAGGACACGTACGCCAAGCTGGCTAAGCTGTTAGCGGGCAAAGATTTCTTTGTGCTCACCACAAATGTGGATCACCAGTTTCAACTGGCCGGTTTCCCTAAAGACCGCTTGTTTTACACGCAGGGTGATTACGGCCTGTGGCAGTGTTCCCAGCCGTGTCACGAGAACACTTACGACAACTATGAGACCGTGAAACTCATGGTTGAAACCCAGCGTGACATGCGTGTTCCCAGCGAGCTTGTGCCGCACTGCCCCAGGTGTGGTGAGCCTATGAGCATGAATCTGCGCGCCGATCACACTTTCGTTGAGGACGCCGGCTGGCATCAGGCGGCCCAGCGCTACCCGGATTTCATGGCAGCTCACCGCGCTGACAAGGTGCTCTACCTGGAATTGGGGGTTGGCGCCAACACTCCCGGCATCATTAAATACCCTTTCTGGCAGCGTACTTACGCCAATCCGTTGGCAACTTACGCCTGCATTAATTTTGGCCAGGCCCAAGCCCCGATTGAGATCAGTGAACGCTCTATTCTTATAGATAGAGATATTCACCAGGCCCTAACGCAGGCGTTAAAGGAGTTAAAGGAGTCAGGCAATGCTGGAAAGTAAAAAGGAGGCACTGTTATCTGAGCTGGTGGCGCAGCTGTGTGCGGAGCGTAATTTTGCTTTCCCCCAGGTGCAGGGCTTTGATGAGCTGTGGCAGCATTTCCGCGCCTTGGTTAACACCCGAGAGCCTGCACCTATCTCTCCTTTTTGGTTGGAAAAGCAGGATGAGTTGCTGTCTGGCTTGCTGGCGGAAGGCGGTATTTCTAGTCTCGACGACGCCGCCGTCAGCCCGCTTAATCCTCGGATTCGTCTGTGGCAGGGTGACATTACCCGCCTAGCTGTTGACGGTATTGTTAATGCTGCCAACAGTCAGATGCTGGGGTGCTGGCAGCCGGGACATTTTTGTATTGACAACGCTATCCATACTTTTGCTGGCGTGCAGCTACGGCTTGAATGCGCGCAGCTGATGCAGGCCCAGGGCCATGAGGAACCCACTGGACACGCCAAAATCACTGGCGGCTATAACTTGCCGGCTAAGCACGTACTTCACACGGTTGGGCCGATCTATAACCCGGCACTGCCAGACATTGGGAAATATAAGCTGATGAGCAGCTATTTACAGTGTCTAGATATGGCGCAGGAAAACGGTTTGAAGTCGCTGGCTTTTTGCTGCATAAGCACCGGCGTGTTTGGCTACCCCAAGGAGCCTGCGGCAAAGGTTGCGGTTGACACTGTGCAGCGCTGGTTGAAGGCAACCCAGGCGCAGATGGATGTTGTCTTCAACGTCTTTGGTGACGAAGATTTGCAAATTTACCGCAGGCTTTTGGGGTTCTAGGCCTTAGAGCCGCAGCACCACAAAAGACTGAGCGTCTCAGCGCGGACAGAGGCTTGAGCGTCTCAGCGCAGGCCCGCAAATGCAGGCCCGCCTATCGGTGCTGGCCCGCCCCTATCAGTTCTGGTTAGCTGTGGGTATGTACATCATTAGTTCAAGGCTATCCATGATTTGACTCATTGATTTGTTGAACTTTTCGTAGTTAGTGTTTTGGAATTCTTCGTTTGCGCAGGCAACCATAACATTTACATAGTCGGCCTGGTTGTAGAAGGTTACCACCACGGGCACGTCAATAATTGTTAGCACGCCCCGAATAGAAATAGCGTTAGACTCAGGGGTTTGCAATATTTCTTCTGGCTGACCAATCTGGATTGGTAACCCATCCACTAGGATCTCGGTTTTTTTGAAATAGCCATAAACCCCGTGCACCGCTTTTAATAGCTGCTGCCACGAAACCGGGCGGGTGAGCCGGTAGTTGGCGTGAACCCAGCCCTTTTCTTCTTTTTCACCAATTAAAATCATTGCAGTTCTCCATCCGCTCTTGGCTCAGCAGCAGGCTTGTGACCAGCTACTATGCGGCGCAGTTCGCGCTGCAGCACAGCAAGCTAAGGCCGCAGCACACAAGGCCTGCGCTGTAACGCAACAATCCTGCACCGCAACACACAAGCCCACGCCGCAACGCCGCCTACCTGCCAGCTACCTGCCAGCTTTGAGTTGTTCCTCGGCCATATTCATAGCGATTTCCATATTGTCAATGAATTTGCCAATGAATTTGTTGTAGTGCTCGTAGTCCAGGTTTTTTAGTTCTTCATTGTTGCACTCAACATAGACGTTGATGAAGTGTACTTGGTTGTAGAAAACAATTTCTACATTAGTCCTAGCCACCATTAGCAATCCACGAATTGCAATATTGCGGTCTTCAGGGATCTTGAGAATGTCTTCAGGGGTTTTAATTTCAATCGGCTTATGGTCAACCAGGATTTCAACATTAGCGAAGTAATGCCAGGCTTCGTAAACCCCTTGTAGCATCATTTCCCATGAGGCCCGGAAAGTCAGGTTGAAGGTAGACCGTAGCCAGCCGTCGTCCTCACGATGACCCATGAACAGCATGATTCCTCCTAGCCAACCGCGTCGATGGCTGCTTTGGCGTCAGCTAAGCTAACCCCGGTGCGGTCTCGGTAAATTTTGATGGCGTTGATTTTTTTACCCATCCGCACTAAATGGAGTTCTTCTGGGGTTAGTTCCAGCCAGGCAGCGGCCTCGTAACCTGCAGCCCCAGCCCCGACGACGCCGTCGCCGGCCCCGTAGGTACCCTGAGCGTACTCGCTAGCGTCCCCATAGGCGCCCGGCTGGCTGTAATCACTGGTTCCCGACTGTCCGTAACTGCCCCCTAGACGCAACTCAAGGCTCTTGACCTGCGCTTTTAACCGGTGGTTTTCCTTGCGCAAGCGCTCAATCTCTGCGGCCTGATTAAACCATTTACCCATACTTTTCCCTTACACACCTATCAAGCGCGGCAGGCTTGGTGCCCGCCGCAATATTTAAAAATTTTCTAGCGCTTTTGAGCTGTCCTTAGCGCCAGTGCAAGCCGGCCTTACCATCACTCTAAATTGGCCTTAGCGTCACTCTAAGTTGGCCTTACAGTCAGTCTATTTGGAGCTTTCTGATTTCTCGGCGCCTTGCGGGCGTTCAGAGTCTGACGCCGGCTCTACCCAGTTGGCCAATATGCCGCCAGATGGGTCTTTGAAGGCCGCCAGTAGGTCTTTGAATCTCAGGCCGGCCACATGCGAGAACTGGTTGAGCTCGTAGTGGTCAGGAAAGATGGTACGCAGCTGCATTGGTACGGGCTTGCCGTCTCTGGTCAGGCGCCCGGTGATCAGCGAGAGCTGCTCAAAGCCCCAGTGTGGATCCACACTTTGGGCGCTTGCAGGCACCCTGATCGCCTCCCAGCCCTTGTAAAAGCGCGCTTTGCGGCCGATACGCAGCACCGCCCAGTTAAGCATGAGTCCGCTGTAGTCGCTGATCATGGTGGGAACGCGAGTTTCGGCGTACTCGCTTTCGCCGTAAAAAGCTTGGGCGTGTTCGCCGCTGGTGTTCCACACGTGCTGCCAACTGCGCCCACAATCCCAGGTCAGCGATAGTGCGTCGCTATCACGAAGCCGAATCTGCGCCCCTGCCGTCTCCGCAAAGTGAAACAGCTCAGCAACTTGCCACCACATTATTCTGACCTCCCAGTCAAAATCCCCAGCTCAAGGCATTCAATAGCGGTCAACACAATGTCTTCGGCTAGAAACTGCACCTGGCGCGCGCCGCCGGGCAGATCAAAGTGGGGCACGTTAATACCGGTGCGGATCGAGCATCCCTGCGGCAGCTGCTTGATTTCGTAGCTGTAGTAGGGGTCGTTTAGGGCGAATATGTCCAGTGAGCGATACTCAAAGTAGGTGGGCCGCTCCCCGACGGGCCGGTGCCACAGGTATTTGCCGTCCGGGTAGCCCACGCGATCCACGTACGGCCCGTAGAGCTGCAGGTAGTCCGCCAGATTCGTAAACACCTGCACGGTAGAGCGGTCCATGCGGGCTAGCACCTGGTCACTGTCAGGTAGGAAGCGGATAATCACATCCCCACGGAAACTGGGGTCATGCACTTTCGGTACGTCCTGGGCACCCATCTGCCCCTCCTTACGTTTATAACTAGCGTAAGTCTATGCCTGCTTTTGCTCACGACGGCGCAGTTCGCCCTGTAAAATGGGCTTTCAGAAGAAACGAGGCCGCCCATGACAAGCCGCAGCACTGACCGCCCTGGCCGCAGCGACGCCGTCGCCGCACGTAGCGATGCTGCCACAAGCCGCAGCGACGCCGTCGCCGCAGATAACGCAGAAACGCAACCCCGAAACTGCGCCTACGGAAACCGCACCCCCGCAGAAAAGCTCGCATTTGCCAAGGCGGCTTTGGCCCTGGCAGGCCACGAAGTCACCGACCTGGCGCTGTGCAACATTTTGGAACAGCAGGCCTGTGGCAACCTAACCGGCGAACAGGCACGCGCAGCAATCAGAAAGCACGTGCAAGGCTGATGGCACGCCAACTTTTTCGCACCTGGGAGGATTACTTCATCCCTGGTACCTCGGTGTTACGCAATAAATTCACTACTCCTGGCAACCCACATGGGGAACCTGACGCTGTCAAGCTACGCTTTCTGGAAGAGGGCTACGCTAGCTCTAGAATTTTGGAACTGGCGCAAACGCCGATCAAAGGCAACTTCGATTACGCCCACATGAAGGCAATTCACCACCATATTTTCCAAGATGTCTATGAGTGGGCAGGCCAGGAGCGGGTTGCTCCCCTGGGCACGTTCATGGTCAAGTCTGGCCCAGACATTGTCCATTACCCGTTGGGAGATCCGACTGCGCCGCAAATGTCTTACCAGTACTATCCAGCAGGCCCAGCCTTAGGGCAGGCAGCCAATGAGCAATACCGCAGGCTCAACAAAATGGATTTGTTGCGCGGTTTGGATCATGAAACTTTCGTGACAGAGCTGGCTGAAATTTGGGGCGAGTTGAACGTTATCCACAGTTTCCGCGAGGGCAATACACGCACGCAGTTCGTGTTTTTCTCCCAGCTGTCTGAGCAAGCCGGTTGGAAGCTTGATCCTGCGCTTTTTGCGCCAGGCACCCCCGCCTGCAAGGAATTCGTGGCAGCGCGTTTCTACAGTCAGGCAACTGGCAGCAACCAGCGCTTAGCTACGGTTTTGCGCCCCGCCATCATGCCTTTAACTGCCCCTCTAGAGCAGGCTTAAAAGGGCAAACATGAAGTCAAAATCGCGCAGCACCAGCGCGTCTGATTGGAGGAAAATGCGCGCTTTCGAAGAGTCCCAGGCGGCGCCGTCGCCAATTACCTCGCAGCGTGCCGTCCCACAGAGTGCCGCCCACACCCAAAAACCCCAGACCATTG
>ERZ772962.943-NODE-943-length-16053-cov-3.526816_pt1 | contig 16053 bp, 10 predicted proteins | sample MGYA00580676_ERZ772962 | MGnify/ENA primary metagenome ERZ772962 (study PRJEB29015, sample SAMEA2738049) | human oral metagenome | biome: human oral; feature: human-associated habitat; material: saliva | place: China | collected 2230 ...
CCCGGTAGCTGAGTCCGGTTGGGATAACCGCTGAAAGCATCTAAGCGGGAAGCCCATCCCAAGATGAGTTTTCCTTTCGGTAAGACCCCTTGTAGACTACGAGGTTGATAGGTTGCAGATGTACGTGCTGCAAGGCATTTAGTCGAGCAATACTAATCGGTCGAGCTCTTCTTTTTCTTTTGTGTTTGTGCGACGCTTCTAAAAGGTCTCGATAAATATCACACTGTGCGGCCCTCAGGGTACAAAGGACACCCTTTGACAGTCGAATACCCCTTGTTGGTCAGCGATTATGGCAGGGAAGGCACACCTGGTCCCATTCCGAACCCAGAAGTTAAGCTCCCGAGCGCCGATGGTACTGCGGAGGAAGTCCGTGGGAGAGCAGGACGTCGCTGACCAACAAGGGGCATTTGCTATTTTAAGGCCTTATATCTCTCGGCAGTTTATCTTGGGTTACATATCCCCATGCGCGTATCTTGTACCTGTCGGCCTTACTGCTTGCTTTGTTCGCGTGCCTTTTCACTTACTCGGGGATATTCCCTCTTTGAGCTGTGCTTTTTGAAAACACGCTAAGACCTCGTTTTGCTTCATTGGGAAATATAGGGGAAATAGCACATTTAGTGGTGGTTTAACTCACCACTAAACGCTCAAATTCCCGAAGAACCACCACTAAATGCCGTATTTACGGGAAAAACCACCACTAAACACACAGATTCGGCAAAATTCGGGAATGTTTTGTTTCGTGGTGGGTTGAAGGTGGGGGCGGGGGAAGTGAGAGTGAGAAGTCTCGAGGGAGGAGCTCTTCTCTACCTGCATAGATACTATCTTCCGTATAAATGCAAGTTTTATTTTTGTGGATTTTCAAAAATTCACAATATATTGTTTATATTGTCGATGACAAACACTATATGTTGTGTCATAGTAGATGGCACGCAAAAGTGCGTACAGAAACATGGTGGCAACTTGAGCGCAAATCTGTACGTTCTTGTGCGATAAATCTACCAGAATGAGAGAGTGCTCTCAATAGGCTCATCAAGGAGATAGTTCATGAAGATTATCAAGCGCAACGGTTCTGAAGTAACGTTTGACGTCGATAAAATTGAGAATGCTATTGCCAAGGCAAACGCTGAGGTTAACGGAGATGAGCGCCTTACTGATCGTGAGATCCGTTTTGCCGCACTCAATGTGACCGACGAGTGTATGGAAGCCGGACATACCGTTACGGTAGAAGAAGTCCAGGATCTTGTCGAGGATCAACTGATGGCCCTTGATCACTTTGAGGTGGCTCGCAAGTACATCATCTACCGATACGTACAAAACCAAAGGCGCCAGAAAAACACAACAGACGATAAGATTCTTTCGCTGATAGAGTGCAACAACGAAGAAGTTAAACAGGAGAATTCCAATAAGAATCCTACTGTTGTTTCCGTACAACGTGACTATATGGCCGGTGAGGTTTCAAAAGATCTTGTTCAGCGCGAGCTTTTGCCAGAGGATATTGTACAGGCTCACAATGAGGGCCTTATTCACTTCCATGACTCGGATTACTTTGCGCAGCACATGCACAACTGCGATCTTATCAATCTTGACGACATGCTTCAAAACGGCACGGTCATTTCCGGTACGCTTATTGAGCGTCCACACAGCTTCTCTACGGCGTGTAACATTGCAACACAGATCATTGCGCAGGTGGCGTCCTGCCAGTACGGTGGCCAGTCCATTTCTCTCGCTCACCTTGCTCCGTTTGTTGATGTTTCTCGCCGCAAGATTCGCAAGGCTGTTATGGACGAGATGAACTCTGTTGGCGTTGAGCTGTCCGCAGAACAGCTGAGTGATATGGTGGAGAAGCGTCTTCACGATGAGGTGTCTCGCGGCGTTCAAACCATCCAGTACCAAGTGGTTACTTTGATGACCACCAACGGTCAGGCGCCGTTTATTACGGTCTTTATGTATCTCAATGAGGCAAAGAGCGAGCAGGAAAAGAAAGATCTTGCGCTTATCATTGAAGAGATGCTTCGCCAGCGTTACCAGGGCGTGAAGAATGAAGCGGGTGTTTGGATTACCCCTGCATTTCCAAAGCTCATTTATGTGCTTGAAGAGGACAATATCCATGAGGATTCCGAGTTCTTCTATCTCACAAAGATGGCCGCAAAGTGCACTTCTCGCCGGCTTGTTCCTGATTACATCTCAGAAAAGAAGATGAAGGAATACAAGCTTTCGGCTGGGGAAAAAGAGGGTGAGGGAGATTGCTATACCTGCATGGGATGTCGTTCCTTCCTTACGCCGGATCGTTCAGGCAATGGATATGGCAACGTTGCTCGTGCTAAGAATTATGAGCCCGGCAAACCAAAGTATTACGGCCGCTTTAACCAGGGTGTCGTAACCATTAACCTGCCTGATGTTGCGCTTTCTGCAAATCGTAACATGGATGAGTTCTGGAAGATTTTTGACGAGCGCTTGGAGCTTTGCCACCGTGCACTGCGTTGCCGTCATGAGCGCCTCAAGGGTACGCTTTCGGATGCCGCTCCTATTCTGTGGCAGTATGGCGCTCTTGCTCGTCTTGATAAGGGCGAGAAGATTGATCCCTTGCTGTATGGAGGCTACTCTACCATCTCACTGGGGTATGCCGGTCTCTATGAGTGCGTCAAAGCCATGACGGGTCACAGCCATACTGATGCAGAAGCTACGCCATTTGCGCTCAAGGTTATGCAACACATGAACGACAAGTGCAACGAGTGGAAGGCTGCCGAGGATATCGATTACTCCATCTATGGCACACCGCTTGAGTCTACAACCTATAAGTTTGCCAAGGCTCTCCAGCGTCGTTTTGGTGTCATTCCCGGTATCACGGACAAGGGCTATATCACCAACAGCTATCACGTGCATGTAGCAGAAGAGATTGATGCCTTCCAGAAACTGCAATTTGAGTCGGAGTTTCAGCGTCTTTCTCCGGGTGGAGCCATTTCTTACGTTGAGGTTCCCAATATGCAGGATAATCTTGAGGCCGTTCTCCGGGTTATGCAGTTTATCTACGATCACATCATGTATGCGGAGCTCAATACGAAGTCTGACTACTGCCAGGTGTGTGGCTATGATGGCGAGATCCAGATTGTTGAGGATGATGGCAAGCTGGTGTGGGAGTGCCCGCATTGTGGAAACCGCGATCAAAATAAGATGAATGTTGCGCGTCGTACCTGCGGATATATTGGTACGCAGTTCTGGAACCAAGGTCGTACGCAGGAAATTAAAGATCGCGTCCTTCACCTTTAAGAGTTTCATATATCTTTTGGCGAGCAGGGCGACGTGTTGCTCTGCTCGCTTCCTTTCTCAGTACATGCATTTACGAAAGCGCAACAATGAACTACTCAAATATCAAATACTCCGATATCGCAAACGGTGTTGGGATTCGTACGACGCTCTTTGTCTCAGGTTGTCGCCTGCACTGTAAGGGCTGTTTCAACTACGAAGCATGGGACTTTACAAGTGGCGGAGAATTTACGCCTGAAGTTGAGCAGGAGATTATAGATTCTTTAGCACCCGTCTATGTCGACGGACTTTCCGTACTTGGTGGAGAACCAATGGAGCCTGAAAACCAAGAAGGTCTTGTGGGTTTTCTTGAGCGCGTGAAAAAGACGTATCCCACTAAAACTATCTGGCTGTATTCGGGGCACACGTGGGAAGAGCTTACTCAAGGAAAGTGGCACCTTGCGTACACCGATCGCATCTTAAGTTGTCTTGATGTGCTGGTGGATGGCCCTTGGGTTCAATCGCTCCACGATATTACCTTGCGCTTCAGAGGTTCCTCAAATCAGCGGCTTATTGACGTTCCGTCTACCTTGAAGGCAGGAGAAGTTGTTCTTTGGCAAGATGAGCCAATCTTTTCAGAGCGGGGTATGTAGGACGGAGCATAGTATATAAAGTAGGGCGTGCAGGACAGAGTATGTAAAACAGGCACTTAGGACGAGGCTTGTAGATTTACCGTAAGTTTTCCGTATTCGGGTTTGCCGAGAAGTTTTCACATACTGTGGGAAAATTGCGTATAAGGTCGTACAATTACTTATGATTGTGAATCGAACCCCGATACTCTAGGAGGATTGATGGCTGACTACGCGCTTTGCTGTTGTTCAACCGCTGATGTTTCTGAAGAGCTTCTTCAATCTCGTGATATTAAGTACGTCTATTTCAACTATGAACTCAATGGGGAACAGTGTAAGGATGATTTTGGTCGAACCAATGCTCCTGCCGATCTGTATCGCAAAATGCTTGAAGGACAGTCGTGCCGCACATCTCAGATAAGTGTTGGCCAGTATATGTCGTTTTGGAAACCCTTTCTCGAAGCAGGACAAGACGTGTTTCACCTGACGCTTTCTTCAGGGATTTCGGGTTCGTACGAGTCTGCGGTTTCCGCGCGAGAAGAGCTCAAAAAAGAATTCCCAAATCGTACGATTGTGGTGGTTGATTCTCTGCAGGCATCTGCGGGTTACGGTCTGCTTGTTGACAAGGTTGCCGACAAACGCGACGAGGGTCTTACGCTCAAAGAGCTGGAAGCGTGGACGTTGGAGAATCGTAAGCGTGTTTATGCGTGGTTCTTCTCGACCGACCTTACGTTTTTTATTCGAGGGGGCCGTATTTCCAAGGCTGCGGGGCTTCTCGGCGGCATGTTGAATATCTGCCCTGTGATGGACGTTGAGCCCGATGGTTCTTTGGCAGTGAAGGAGAAGGCACGCGGACGAAAGAAGGCAGAGCGTCGGATTATTGAGATCATGCAGGATACCTGTGAGAATGGTCTTGACTATACCGATAAAGTGTTCATTTCCAATTCCGAATGTCTTGCGGATGCCAAATCTGTTGCCGATAAGATCCACTCGCATTTTCCTCAGGTAAAAAGCATCGACATCTTTGATATTGGCGCTACCATTGGAGTGCACACGGGACCGGGTACCGTGGCAACATTTTGGTGGGGCACGAAAGAGCGAGGCTAAAGTCAGATACGTACAGAAGCTAAAGTCGGGTAGGTACAAAAGCGGTTTCAAAACAGTCCGTTGATTTTTCTGCGAAAAACGGTATTTGTGGGTATCATAGAAAGTGTTACGGATATACGCAGATACAGTGTCTGCGTGGAATGAAGGGGATTTCATATGAGTGATTTTGTTAAGGCTGATGACGTTTTTGTCAACGAGCACGCAACGAGTCGTGAAGAAGTCCTGCGTTTTCTCTCCCAGCAGGCAGAAGCCAAGGGTATCTCCAATAATGCCAATGCAACATATGAGGCATTTATGGCTCGTGAAGGTATGGGAGAGACCGGTATGACAGACGGCTTTGCGGTTCCTCATGCAAAGGACGAGTCCATTTTGAACGCCGGTGTCTTGGTTTTCAAGAATGACACGCCTCTCGATTGGCCAAGCTTTGACGAGAAGCCCATTGACGTCGCAATTGCTCTCTTCGTTCCGGCCGGTGAAGCCGGTACCACTCACATCCAGCTGCTTTCCAAAACCGCCGTGCTTTTGATGAAGGATGATTTTAAGGCGCTTGTACATGGTACTGATGATAAGCAGAAGATTGCCGATGCCATTAACGCGGGTATTGCAGAATAAGAAATTCATTCATCGTGCAGAATGATTCGTAATGGCTTTGGCATGTACCGAAGCCATTACTTTTAGAAATGAGGAGTCATGTTTAAAAAGCAAACGGACAATCGCGTGGCGGTATTTTTTGCTGATGGCTGTGAGGAGATTGAAGGTCTGACCGTAGTCGATCTTCTGTTTAGAGCCGGTATCCCTTGCGATATGGTTTCTGTTTCCGATTCGTATCAAGTTACGTCTTCACATGAGGTGACGTTTCTTTGCAACAAGCTCATATCAGAGGTAGATATCAACGCGTATGCGATGTTGGTACTTCCGGGTGGCATTCCTGGTACCCCCAATCTTGCCGCAACGGATAGCCTCATGCAGGCCGTCGATTCGTTTGCCGCTCAAGGAAAGCCTCTTGCTGCCATTTGTGCCGCGCCTTCCATTTATGCGGAGCGTGGAGTTCTCAGCGGTGTCAGAGCTACGGCCAATCCCGGGTTTCAGCATGTTTTAGTGGAGAAGGGCGCGCTTCTCTCAAAAGACCCTGTGGTAGTGGATGGTCCGTTCATTACCAGCCAGGGCGCAGGTACCGCCGTGGCGTTTGGTCTTGAGATTGTTCGCTATTTTCTTGGGGATGCAGCTGTTTTACGTGTGTGCGATGGCATTGCACTATAGATTTCAGAACTGCGTTCAGAACCGTAAATAGAGAGACAGATACAATAGAGTCGCATATGAGGATCCGTATAATTGTCGTTGGAGAAAATATCGCTGTGTAGGAGCACTATGGCCTTTGTTGAGTTCAAAGATGTGCGAAAGATTTATCACATGGGTTCCGTTGAGGTGCGTGCCGTAGACGGGATGGACTTTGAAATTGAAGAAGGAGAGCTTTGCGTCATCGTTGGTCCTTCGGGCGCAGGTAAGACAACGGTTCTCAATATGCTTGGAGGTATGGATAGCTGTACTTCAGGCACCATTACACTTGACGGAAAAGATGTGGGCAATCTCTCGGAGCGGGAGAGAACGCTCTATCGCCGACATGACATTGGTTTTGTGTTCCAGTTTTATAATCTGGTGCAAAATTTGACTGCATTGGAAAATGTTGAGCTGGCAACGCAAATTTGCAAGAATCCCATGAATCCAATGGATGCTCTTGCGGCCGTGGGTCTTGCAGAAAGAAAAGACAGTTTTCCTTCTCAACTTTCCGGCGGTCAGCAACAGCGCGTTTCTATCGCCCGAGCTTTGGCAAAAAATCCTCGGCTGCTTTTATGTGACGAGCCCACAGGCGCCCTTGATTATCAAACGGGCAAGCAGATTTTGAAACTTCTGCAGAATACCTGTAAAGAACAGCACGAGACGATCGCCATCGTTACTCACAACTTAGCGTTTACTAAAATTGCCAATCGGGTTATTCACGTGCATGAAGGCAAGGCTTCAAAAGTTGAAATAAACGAACATCCAGTAGATGCAATGACGGTTGAGTGGTAAGCATGTCACGCGCCTTGATACAGGAAACGCTGAGAGCCATTCGGGGCTCGCTTGGTCGTTTCTTGGCCATTATGGGCATTGTTGCTTTGGGATGCGGATTTTTTGCAGGGCTCCAGATGACCGGACGCGATATGCGCCTTAGCGCAGATGAGTTTTATGATGCGCAGGGACTCTACGATATTCGTGTGGTTTCTACGCTCGGATTTGAGCAGGCCGATATAGATCGTCTTGCGGCGATTGAAGGTGTTGAGAAGGTCCTTCCGGCGCGCTCGGTTGACGTTATGGCAACAATGGGATCAACGAGGGTGGTTACTCGTGTTATGGAGCTTCCGTCCACAACCACGGCAGCCTCTCAAAAAAATGACGTAACAGAAAATGATGTAAAAGAAGGCGCGAGTGCCTTTAATCAGCCGGTTTTAACAGACGGCCGTTGGCCTGAGGCGGCAAACGAGGTTGTTATTTCGTCTGATTCAAAAAAACATAGTGATGTCCCTCTCGGATCAGTGATTGAGATTCCTGAGAGCACTGATGGCGTGCATATTAAAGGAGGTTCATACACGGTTGTTGGCTATGTCAACTCGCCAAACTTTCCTTTTAGTAGCAATTTTGGATCAACGTCACTGGGAAATGGAACGGTAGAGGAATTTGCGTATGTGTCTTCGGACGCTTTTGCAGCAGACGATCCGTATACCGATGTCTATCTCAAAGTGAGAGGCGCATCGGCTCAAATTTCAGGTTCCGATGCATATAAAAACATCGTTTCTTCGGTTGAAGAGCGTGTGACGGACGCAGTACCTTCTCTTGCTCAAGCTCGCGTTTCTGATCTGCGCGAGAAAGCTCAAAAGAGTGTTGATGAAGCGCGGGCCAACTATGAGAAAGCTCGTCTTGAAGCTACTCAGAAACTTGGAGATGCACGATCTCAGCTCGAAGATGCACAAGCGCGTATTGATGCCGGTGAGTCTGAGCTTTCTTTAGGAAGAAGAAATCATACGGACGGAACTTCTCGCCTTGAATCAGAAAAAGCACGAGTTCAAAGACAGCTTGCAGCCGTGCGAGGAGAGCTTGATGCGGCGGCAGAAAAAATCTCAAAAGGAAAAGATCTTCTGGCTTCCGGAGAAGCACAATATGCGGCAGGAAAAGCCCGGCTTGCACAAGGACAAGCCGATTTTGACACGGGACTTGCAACCTTTCGTGCGGCGAAGTCACAGGCACTTGCATCCTTAGCGGATCAAGGTATCACGGCAGCAACACTGGAAGACGCAAAGACACAGCTTGAGGCAGCGGGGTACCCAACCGATGCAATCGATGCGCTTCTCGCTACACAGGCAAAGCTTGAATCGGCAAAGGCCGAGTTGGATCAAGAACAAGCTGAACTTACGAAAGCGCGAGAAGAACTTGATGCTCGCGCTCAGAGTCTTGATGAGGCACAAAAGCAGCTTGCCGTGGGCGCGAGAGATTATCAGGCTGCTCTTACAGCCTCTGATGAGCAGTTTGCCGTCGCACAGCAAAAACTTGACTCGGCGCTTGAGCAGCTGAAGAGAGGCCAGACAACGCTTGATAATGCGCGTCGTGATTACGCTGAGGGGCAAAAGAGCTATGAGAATTCGAAGGCAGCGGTTGAGGCGCAACTTGCTGATGCCGAAGCGCAAATCAATGAGGCACAAAAGCAGGTTGACGATCTTGCGGCGCCCGACATGTATGTACTTGACCGAACAAAAGACATCGGTAATGCCGCATATGACAGAGATTCACACAGAATAGACGATATTGCCCGGGTGTTTCCGTTGATGTTTTTCCTGGTTGCAGCTCTGATTGCGCTTACTACCATGACCCGTATGGTTTCAGATGAGCGTACCGTTATCGGTATGCATAAGGCTCTTGGGTATTCAAAGGCTGCGATTGCGGCAAAATATGTTCTGTATGCGGCAATTGCCTCCGTTATAGGAGCGGCACTTGGAATTGCGGTGCTCTCTCAGGTTCTTCCGAATATTATCATTTCCGCATATGCTTCAATCTACAATATTCCTCACGCAGAGTCGGCAATGCCCATAAGCGTACCCATAGCGCTTCTCTCGGGTGGACTTGGAGTGGGTGTTACCCTTCTTGCAACGATCTCTGCGGTGCTCTCAACGCTTCGTGAGGAACCTTCGGCGCTCATGCTTCCAAAAGCTCCAAAGGCCGGATCGCGTATATTGCTTGAGCGTATTACCCCACTTTGGAAACGTCTGTCCTTCTCGTGGAAAGTCTCGGCGAGAAATCTCTTCCGCTTCAAGCGTCGTCTATTCATGACGGTTATCGGTATTGCCGGCTGTACGGCTCTTTTGCTGGTTGCCTTTGGCGTGCAAAATTCCATCAATGATGTTATTGATGCTCAGTGGCCTGGTCTTTTTCACTATGATTATATTGTAGGTATGAAAAAAGAAGCCACAACCGATGATGTTCACGCTGTTGAAGAGCGCATTACCGCAGCTACGCAATCGGCATCTGAGAAGGTGTCATCTGACGATTTCACTCTTGTTTGGCGCGAGAACATCTTGGTTTCCTCTGACACGCTGTCAAAGGAACATGCCGTCTCAGTCATAGAGATGTCTCCGTTGGAGACCGATCGTTTTAAGAATGCCGTGGTGCTGCGAGATCGGTTATCGCAAAAGCCTCTTGAGTCTACCGATGATTCCGTAGTGCTCTCAGAGAAAATTGCCAAGAAGCTCAACGTGCATGTGGGGGATCGCGTTACGGTATATAAACAAGATCGTATTGGTAATGTTGCGGATGCGGGTAAATCGCTTACGGTAACCGGTATTACCGAGAATTACGCATGGCATTATATGTATGTGGGGAAGAATGCCGAGAAGTCCCTTGGGCCTCGGGAAAATGCCTCCTATGCGTTGCTTTTTTCTGCGCCAAAAGACGAGGCAATCCGCCAGCAGATCGGTGATGAACTTTCTGAAAATTCCCAGGTTGCAAGTGTAAGTGATATCAACACTACTATCAAGGTATATAAGGAATCTCTTGAGGTAGTGGGAAAAGTAGTTGCGATTTTGATTATATCAGCGGCACTTCTCGCCTTTATTGTGTTGTATAACCTTACGAACATCAATATAGAAGAGCGCATTCGTGAAATTGCCAGCTTGAAGGTACTTGGCTTTACCCGAAGAGAGGTGGATGCGTATGTGTTTCGAGAGACTTTCCTGTTGACGCTCGGTGGGTCTACACTTGGACTGATACTCGGCGGCTGTCTTGAAGGTTTTGTTGTGCAGACTGCAGAGGTTGATACGGTGATGTTTGGTCGTGTTATTCATCCGCTGAGCTTTGTATATGCGTTTGGGCTTACCCTGCTCTTCTCGTTTTTTGTGTATGTGGCAATGCGCCATAAGCTGGCAAAAATTGATATGGTAGAAAGCCTGAAGAGTGTTGACTGACCACGTCGCAAAAGAAGCAAAGAGCTTTTTGAGACAGATGACTGCAAGTGCCTTTTATAAATCAGTTAAAATGACACTGGTATAGTCAATGTCGATATGTGATAGATGACGTTTAATACAAAAAGGAGCATTGCATGCCTAAGGTCTCGTTGGTTATCCCTGCGTATAACATTGAATCCTACATCAGACGCTGCATTGAAAGTGTAAAGCACCAAACGTTTACTGATTTTGAAGCCATTGTGGTCGATGATGCTTCAACGGATAACACCCATGCGGTTCTCGTTGAGGCGATTGGAGACGATACACGCTTCCGTCTTGTTCGCCATGAAAAGAATCGTGGCCTTCATCTTGCGAGACGGAGCGCTGCAGCTCTTGTAAGCGGCGAGTACGTGTTTTGCCTCGACGGTGACGATGAGCTTGCTCCTGACTTTCTTCAGCAGGTAGTTGGTCGTATGGACGAGCATCCTGTTGATATGCTCCATGTTGGCATTACGGTTATTCCGGAAAATGGAGTAACTCCACAGGAGGCCGAGGGTTTTGCGGCGTATATCAACCGTCCAACCACACCTTTAAATGATGCCGATATTCTTCGTATGATTTATGACGAAGCAAACGGACAGCCTCTTGATTGGCGTGCTACGCAGCGTTTGTATCGGGCGTCGCTTTTTAAGGCTGCTTTCGAACGGATGACCGATGAGGTGCTTGAGCGTGCGGAAGATGCGTATGAGGTTTTTGTACTTGCAACTCTTTCCGAAACAGCCGATGGCTTTGAGGCATGCCGAGGATATATCTATCACTACGGCATTGGCGTGACCGGTACCTCCAAGATTTCAATGGATACGTTCGGAAGGTTTTGTAAGCAGTTTGCTGCCTGTATTCAGAAAACCGAAGAGTTTGTTCAAGAGCAGGGCGCAACGGCTGAGCTTCAGTCTGCGTACTGCGGAATGGTCCACAAGCTTCTTGAGCTTCTCGCCAACGATTGGCTTGTCCGCGTTGACCCCGCAGAGCAAGAAGAAGCGCTCAAACCATTTGCGGCTGTCTTCAATGATGCAGTGGTTGCCCGTGAGCTCTACCGATTTGTGCGAGACATCGCATATGAAGCCATTGCTTCAGAAAAAGAGCTGCCGCAGGACTCGGACGCGCATCGGTTTTACGCGTATGCGCATGCATTTACCGCAGAAATGGGCTCGGAAGACGGCGTTGCAATGGCGCGCGCTGCTCATATGAAAGACGTGGCCGATGAACACATGCAGTACCTGGCGAGAAGAGCAATGGAGGAGCGCTATGAGCGTCAGCCGATTCGTATTTTGGTGACATCGCATAAGGACGTTGACGTGCCCGATGCGCTTTCACTTCAGCCGATACAAGTGGGTCCCGGACAAAAACACGAGCATACGCGTTTTGCCAATATGCTTCACGATGATATGGGAGACAATATTTCCGAGAAAAATCCCATGTATTGTGAGATGACCACGCAATATTGGGCTTGGAAGAATATACATGACGCGGAGTATGTGGGCTTTGCGCACTATCGTCGCTACTTTAACTTCACTGATACCGTGTATAAGGAAAACCCGTTTGGTGAAGTTATGGATACGTTTATCGATAAAGATACGATTAAAAAATACGGTCTTGACGATGAATCCATCCGAAAGTGTATCGAGGGCTATGATCTTATTACCACGGGAGTAAAGGACATTCGTAAGTTTCCGGGGGATGCCGATACGCCTCTTGAGCAATATCATGCGGCACCTCTGCTGCACCCGCGTGACATCGATACGATTGCTTCCCTTGTCGTCGAGAAGCACCCCGAATATGCTGAGGATGTACATACGTTTTTGCATGGCCATGAGCAGTGCTTCTGCAACATGTATATCATGCGTAAGCCTATTTTTGATGCGTATGCATCATGGGTGTTTCCTCTTATTGACGAGTGGTGTTCTCGCCATGATATGACGCAGTATAGTAAGGAAGCTCTGCGCACTCCGGGTCATTTGACGGAGCGACTCTTTAATATTTGGCGTCTGCACATGCTTCGTACGGAGGGCAAAGATTGGAAAGTCAAAGAGCTGCAGTGTATACACTTTACCAATCCGGAGAGAATTCAGAAATTTAAGCCTTATTATGAGAAGCAGATAGGGGTTTCTCGAAAGCGCGTGGTTCCCGTCGTTTTTGCAGCGGACAATAACTATGCTCCCATTTTGAGCGTTGCGATTGATTCGATGTTGAAAAATGCGGATCCGACACGTTTTTATGATGTAGTGGTCTTGAATACCGATATTGGTCACAATAAACAAAGTATACTGATGAGGTACTTCTCTCGGTACAAAAATGCCCAGGTGACCTTCTATAACGTAAGCCGCATGGTCCGAGACTATAAGCTTGATACCAATAACGCCCATATTAGCGTTGAGACATATTTTCGCTTTTTGGCGCAAGATATCTTGTCGGCGTATGACAAGGTTGTCTACCTTGACTCCGATCTTGTGGTAAACGGAGACGTGGCAGAACTCTTTGACGTAGATTTGGGCAATAATCTTGTTGCCGCAACACGTGATATTGATTACCTGGCCAATTTGAACGTACGCGGTGGCGATCGTATGCGCTATAGTCTTGAAATTTTGAATATGGACGACCCGTATGCATATTTCCAAGCTGGCGTTATGGTGTTCAATACGCGGGAGTTGCGGCGCCTTCATAGTATCGTGGAGTGGCTGCAAATTGCCACAAATCCCGTCTATATCTATAACGATCAGGACATTCTCAATCAGGAGTGCCAGGGACGGGTAACGTATTTGCCCGCCGCATGGAACGTAACCCATAATATCTTTGGCCGGGCGGACGAACTTTATCCACAGGCTCCGGCTGCGGTATATGACGCGTATCTTGCGGGGAGAAACAATCCATATGTCGTACACTTTGCGGGCGCAATTAAGCCATGGCAGAATGCAAGTTGCGATATGGCACAGTATTTTTGGCAGTACGCTCGGGATACGCCCTTCTATGAGGCTATCGTTCAAGATATGACACCAGGTGCACGCAAGGATGCGGATGTCACGGAAGTCTTTCACGAGCGTGCGCTTTCCGACTCAAGCCCACTGAGAAAGATTATCGATCCGCTTGCTCCGTATGGAAGTGCGCGGCGAGAAGCCCTCAAGGCCGTTGGTCGTACGCTTCGGAGACGTAAATAGGGGAGAAGTATGTCTGAGGCAGAAAAGAGCTTTCGTTCCCGCGCGGCTGAACTCAACAGGATCTTAAACCATGCGGCATATGCCTACTATGCCTTAGATGCTCCGGAACTTACGGATGCGGAGTTCGATCGCTTGCTCGTTGAGCTCCAAGGAATAGAAGCGGCTCATCCGGAACTGATAGTACCTGAGAGCTATACGCAGCGTGTGGGCGGCTATGTGTCCGAACAGTTTGAGCCGGTAACCCATGCGGCCCGGATGTATTCGATTGACGATGCGATGAATCTTGAGGAGCTCGACGCATGGCTCGCTCGAACGGATGAAGCCCTCGGTGCTTCCAAGACGCATCCGGTTGCCTATACCTGTGAGCTTAAAATTGACGGCCTGGGTATTGCGCTGACGTATACGGAAGGACAGCTTGTTCGAGGTGCTACTCGCGGTGATGGAGCTACGGGAGAAAACGTTACGGCAAACGCGCTCACCATCAAAGATATTCCACGTGCACTTGCCCCCGCCGGCCTTGCGCGCTTAAGAGATGAGGGCGCACATCTTTCGCTTGAGGTGCGAGGCGAAGTGTATATGCCCAAGCATTCCTTTGTTCGTTTGAATGAGGATGCTGATGCCGCCGGCAAACAGCCGTTTGCAAATCCGCGCAATGCCGCGGCAGGATCGCTGAGACAAAAAGATCCCAAGGTTACCGCTCATCGAGACCTTGAGACGTTTATGTATGCCATTGCCGACGAAGCTCCCTTGCAGGTGGACAGTCAGTGGAAGTTCTTGTCATGGCTTCGAGACTGCGGCTTTAGCGTCAACACCCATGCGGCGCGGTGCGTAAGTGCACAAGAAGTACATGACTTTTGCAAGCGTGCGCTTGAGGAGCGCTCCGAGCTTGACTACGATATCGATGGCGTGGTTGTTAAGGTTGATTCCTTTGCGTATCAAGAAGAGCTTGGATTTACGTCGCGCGCTCCACGTTGGGCAATAGCATTTAAGTTCCCACCGGAAGAAAAACAGACGGTACTTCGTGAGATTCGCATTCAAGTGGGACGAACGGGCGTGCTTACGCCGGTGGCGGAGTTTGATCCTGTTGTAGTTGCCGGCTCTACCATTGCCCGCGCAACGCTTCACAACATCGACGAGGTCCACCGAAAGAATGTCCGTGAGGGCGATACTATCATTGTCCATAAAGCAGGCGATGTCATCCCTGAGGTCGTAAGGCCCGTGCTTGAGAAACGACCCTTAAACTCCAAACCTTTTATGATGCCGACGGTATGTCCAAGCTGCGGAAGTCCTGTTGTTAAGGAGGAGGGAGAAGTTGCATACCGCTGCGTTTCGATAGATTGTCCCGCACAAGCAACCGAGCGCCTCATTCACTGGGGGAGCCGCAAAGCAATGGATATTGACGGGCTGGGCGAAGAACTTGTGAACAAGCTGGTTGCAAATGGGATTCTCTCCGATGTGGCTGACTTCTACGACAAGCTTACCGTTTCAGATATTGCAGAGCTCCCTACGGGACGATTCTACGAAACCGATACCGACGGACATCTTTCAGGAGATCCGATTCCTACCGGTTTGACCATTGCCGAGAAGATCATGGCACAAATCCAGGAGTCAAAGACACGTGGTCTTGCACGCGTGCTTTTTGGTATTGGCATTCGCCATGTCGGCGCCAATATGGCAGCACTTCTCGCCAAGCACTTTCACTCCATTCAGGAGTTGCAGCTGGCAACAGAAGAGCAGATGGCGGCCATCTCCGGTGTGGGTCCGAAAATGGCAAAGTCGATTAAGGAGTTTTTCTTAATTCCTGAAAACATAGCGGTTCTTGAGCGCTTGCGTGCCGCTGGCGTCGTTATGGAAGAGGCGGACGCGACATCTGATAAGCCGCAGACACTTTCCGGCTTGACCTTTGTTTTGACGGGCACCCTTGAGCATTATACGCGCGATGAGGCAGGTGCTTTGCTTAAAGAGCGGGGAGCAAAGGTATCAGGTTCGGTATCCAAAAAGACGAGCTTCGTTGTTGCCGGTGAGGCGGCCGGATCAAAGCTGACAAAAGCCGTTTCTTTGGGCGTTCCCATACTTTCGGAAGCCGACCTTGAGCGCATCCTTGAAACCGGCGAAGTGCCTGCAGTGTAAGTAGATAATGTGCGCAAGTGGGACGGCTCTGTTGCGCATGATTGGAATGGAGATTCTATGGCTTCAAATACAATTCTAGTGCTCTGTTACTCTCGCTGTTCAACCTGTAAAAAGGCTTTAAAGTGGCTTGATGATCATCATATTGCGTATGAGTCTCGAGACATCAAAGAAGAGAACCCCTCAGAGGATGAACTCGCAGCATGGCACGCGCGTAGTGGCCTTCCTATCAGGCGTTTCTTTAACACCAGCGGCATGGTATATCGC
>ERZ772962.950-NODE-950-length-15994-cov-4.026727_pt1 | contig 15994 bp, 12 predicted proteins | sample MGYA00580676_ERZ772962 | MGnify/ENA primary metagenome ERZ772962 (study PRJEB29015, sample SAMEA2738049) | human oral metagenome | biome: human oral; feature: human-associated habitat; material: saliva | place: China | collected 2230 ...
GCCAGCCCTGCTGGCCTCGTCACGGACAACCTCGAACGGAAACAGAAGGCGGAGCAACTGAAAAAACTCATCGATGCGGCGGTCAACCGGGCCGCCGAGGTTGACGAGGCCTACGCCAAGCGGCTGGTCGGTGTGCGCGACGGTACCTACGATCACTCAAAGCTGAAAGGAAAAGCGCCCCGGCTGAATCTGCCGGGACTGGGGAGCATGCCGATTCCCGGCCAGGAGGACAAGCCTTGGCCGCCTGAGGGCGTGGACAGTCCCACCGAGGTGAGCAACTGGTGGAACTCCCTGACCGAGGAAGAACGCCGGGAGTTCATGGAGAAGAACCCTGATGCCATCAGAAACCTCGACGGCATGCCGGGGCAGGTCCGCGATAAGTTGAACCGGGAAGCTCTTCCGGATGAGCTCGACCAGGTCGAGCAAGATATGAAAAATGCTCCCGCTGACAGTGAAGAAGCCAAGAAGGCCAAGCGCAGGTTCGATGATCTGAAGAAGATTCAAGAAATCATGAACCAGAAGGATCCCACGGGAAAGCCCTACCAGCTGCTGGGCCTCGACGCATCCGGCGATGGGGACGTCCGGGCGATCGTCGCGAGTGGGGATGTCGACACGGCCCAGAACGTCGGCACCGTGGTTCCCGGGATCAGCACCACTGCTCGCGACAGCATGGACGGACTGGTGGGCGAGGCCAACACGCTCCGCAACGCCTCCGGTACCGGTCACACTGCAACCGTGGCCTATCTCGGCTACGATGCGCCGCCCGCCTTCGAGCTCGGCAAGGAGCAGAACGGCAGCCTCACCGACATCGCCAGCTCGGAGACCGCCAACAAAGCTGCACCTGATCTCAACAGGTTCAACGAGGGGATCCAGACCTGGCAGGAGACTCAGGGAAGGGACCCGCGGATCACCAACCACGGCCATTCCTACGGTTCTCTTTTGACGGGCACTGCTGCGCGTGATGCGAAGATTGGCCTCCTCGACGCAGTCGAGCTGCACGGCTCCCCCGGTGGCGGAGTCAATGACGTGCACGAGTACAACGTCCCTGATGGTCAGGTGTACACCTCGGCCAACAGGAAGGACATCGTCTCCGGCGTCGGCCTTGACGGGTCTTTCGGTAAGGATCCGAACACACTCGATGGTGCCAAGCACATCGCGTCCAACGACGGCGGGCACAGCGACTACTGGAACAATCCGGAGTTCGCCGAGGACAACGCCCAGATCCTCAACGGCGAAGACCCGTCCGTCGATCGCGCCGACAACAAGGCGGAAGCCGCTACCAAGGGTCACTGACACCCCACCACCGGCGATGCGCCGCGTGGACTGGCGCGAGGCGATCCGGGACAGGACCCGTGGTCATGTCCCGGATCCCTCGCGTTCACAATAATAACAGCACGCCCCCCTTTCGGAAATAGGTGAGGGTGGGTTACGCTCAACGCTCATGCCCGAGTCGTGTGAAAGGTGAGCATGAGCACGGAATCGAAACAGGCGGGGGGCAAGGGGGAACGGTCGGGTCCAGAAGCCGGGCGGATGCAGGGCCACTGGCTTCTGGCGAAGCTGGGCAAACGCATCCTCAGGCCCGGCGGGCGCGCCCTCACCGCGAAACTGCTGGAACAGGCGAAACCCGCCGGCGACGACGACATCGTGGAGCTCGGCCCCGGCGTCGGCGCCACCGCCGAGGTGCTGCTGCGCGCCAACCCGAGGTCCTACCGGGGCGTCGACCCCAACCCGGAGGGCCGCGACGCCGTCAAGAACATCCTGAAGAAACACCCCCGGGCCGACTACGTCGTCGCCGACGCCCGCGAAACGGGACTCGAAGACGCCTCGGCCGATCTCGTCGTCGGCGAGGCGATGCTCACCATCCAGGACGACGCGGGCAAGAACGCGATCGTCGCGGAGGCCGCGCGGCTGCTGCGTCCCGGGGGCCGCTACGCCATCCACGAAATGGCGTGGCTGCCCGACCACACCGACGAGGAACGCGAAACCGCCCGCCGGGAACTCTCCCGCGTCATCAAGGTCGGTGCCCGGCCCCTGACCCTGGAGGGCTGGAAGGAACTGCTCGCCACCCACGGGCTCGAAGCCGAATGGCACGACCGCGCCCCCCTCCACCTCCTCGAACCCCGGCGCATCGTCTCCGACGAGGGCCTGTGGGGTGCGCTGCGGTTCTGGAACAACGCCCGCCGACTCCCCGGCGCCAGCGACCGGCTCAAGGCGATGCGGCAGGGATTCCAGCTCCAGGGGAAACTGATGGGCGGCATCGTCATCCTCGCCCGCAAACCCGGCGCGGTGGGCACCCGATGACCACCGACCTCGTCCTCGACGACGTCACCCTGATCCGCGGCGGCAACACCCTTGTCGACGGCCTCGACGTGGTGGTCGCGCCCGGACAGACCCTCGCCGTGACGGGAGCCTCCGGGGCGGGAAAAACCACGCTGCTGAAGGCCATCTCGGGTCTCAGCCCCTGCGACCGCGGGTCGGTGACGCGGCCCGAGGGGCGGCTGGCGCAGGTGTTCCAGGAACCCCGGCTGCTGCCCTGGTACAGCGCCCACCGCAACGTCGCCCTGGTGGTCGGCGGTGAAACCCCGGACCTGATCGCCCAGCAGTGGCTGGCCCGCGTCGACCTCCAGCAGGCCACCCACCTGTATCCCCGGCAGCTGTCGGGCGGCATGCGGCAGCGGGTCGCGATCGCGCGGGCCATGGCCACCAACCCCACCCTGCTGCTCGTCGACGAACCGTTCTCCGCCCTCGACAAACCCCTGGCCACGGCCCTGCGAACCGATCTCGTGCAGCTGCTCGCGGAACAGGAGGTCGTGACGGTGTGGGTCACCCACGACCCCGAGGAGGCCGACGACGTCTCCCACCTCCACCTTCATCTCGACGGGCCGCCCGGCACCTGGCGGCTCACCGCCGAGACCGACCCCGTCCCTGATCCCGAAGAATCCACCCCCGACAAGGAGACATCATGAAGCGTCGATCCCTGTTCATCCTCACCGGACTCGGCCTGCTCGGCAGCGCGGGCCTGGCGGCCTGCTCCGGTGGCAAGCCCGCGGGGGAGGGTTCAACGTCCGCCTCGAAACTGGAGACCCTGCGCGTCCACGTTCCCACCACCCTCGCGTTCATGGCTCCCATGGCCTCCTTCGGGACATTCGGCAAACTCGACGGTCTCGTCGGGAAGACCGACGTGCAGAACTGGGCCAGTGTCGACGTGATGAAGTCGCTGGTCGTGGGCGGCGAGACCGACCTGGTGGCCACCCCCTCCTACGCCGCGGCGAACCTGTTCAACAAGGGCCTTCCCATCCGGCTGGTCGCGATGACCGTGTGGGGGATGCTCTACATCCTCGGCCCGGAGGGGTCGTCGGCGCAGGGCATCGAGGGGCTGAAGGGCAAGAAGGTGGGCGTCCCGCTGCCCAACAACATGCCCGACCTGGTCTTCCGCTACCTGATCACCCAGAGCGGCATCCCCCTCGAGGGCGGGGCCGACGGCATCGAGGTCGTGCCCTACGACCAGGCCCCGGAGCTCGTGAAGGCCCTCATGGCCTGGCAGGTGGAATACGCGGTGCTGCCCGAGCACGTCGCCACCGTCGCGCAGAACCAGGCCAAACAGTCCGGCAAGAACCTGGACCGCACCGCCAACCTGCAGGAGGTGTGGGCCGAGGTCACCGGCGGCCAGGCGCGTTTCCCGATGGCCGGCGTGGTGATGCCCCAGAAACTCGTCGACTCCAACCAGGCGCTCGTCGCAGGTGTGCTCAACGAACTGGAGGAGGCGGTCGCGAAGGTCAACGCCCTCGACGAGAAAGCGGTTGCGGCGATCACCGCGAAGACCGAGGTGCCGGAGGCCGTGGTCAAGAACGTGATCCCGCGGCTCCAGCTCGAAATGGTGCCGGCGCAGAAGGCCAAAACCGAGCTGGAGGACTTCTACACGCGCCTGACCACCCTCAGCCCCGACATCGTCGGGGGCACGATGCCCGCCGACGACTTCTACCTGGCCGACCCCAGGTGAACCCAGCCGAGAACAAGGCACCGCGCTGGCGGGTCGTGCTGCTGTGGTGGGTGGGGCTCGCCCTGGTGCTGCTGGCCTGGGAGGCGGCGTCGTGGAGCCAGCCCCGCTACGTCCTGCCCGGGCCCGCAGCCACCTGGGAGGCGCTGCTGGGGTTGATCCGCGACGAGGAGCTCGGCACCGGGGTGCTGCTCACCCTCCAGCGGGCGCTGGGCGGGTTGGGGATCGCCTGCCTGATCGGGTTGCCCTGGGGCTGGGCCGCGGGCACCTGGCGGCCCGTCGAGGAACTGACCGCGTCCTGGACTCAGCTGCTGATGGCCATCCCGCCGATCGTGATCGTCGTGGTCGGGATGCTGTGGCTGGGCCCCAGCCCGTCGGTGGTGCTGCTGGTGGTCGCGCTGGTGACGATGCCGCTGCTGGTCACCAGCCTGCGCGACGCCGTCACCAACGTCGATCCCGACCTGCTGGAAATGGCCAGGCTGTTCCGCTTCGGCCTGTGGGGCACGGTGCGGCGGGTGATCATCCCGGCCGTGGTGCCGCCGGTGCTGTCGGCGGTGACGGTCGCGGTGGGGCAGTCGATCCGGTTGACGGTGATGGCCGAACTGCTCAGCACCACCACCGGCCTGGGCGCGGAGGTGCAGCAGGCCCGCACCAACCTGGAGACCGCCGACGTGTTCGCTCTGTCGGCGGTGATGGCGGCCCTCACCCTGGGGCTGGAACTGTTGTTCCTGCGACCTCTGAGGAACCGCTTGGCCCGGTACCGGTGACCCGGCTCCGGATCACAGGAAATTGCACGACCCCGCCGAACCCAGCCGCGACTCGGTGCCGTCGATGTAACGCAGCCTCGGGACGGGAACCAGCGGCACCTGCCGGTCGTCCTGGGGCACCAGCACCCCCGCGACCCGGGAGAAGGTGATCAGGTCCGCGGCCAGGGCGGCGTCGGTTCCGCTGGCCAGTTCGATGGCCCTCGCGATCGCCGGGTGTTCCCGGCGGGTCAGCCAGCCGTCGCGGTAGCTGCGGTTGAGCATCTGGAAGCGCTGTTCGTCGAGGCCCTGGATGCCCCGCACCAGTAGGTCGAGGGCCTGGTCGCGTTCGGAATCGGGCAGCAGTTGCCCCAGCGTGACGCGTGCCTGCGCCAACCACTGTTCGGCGCCCTCCAGGAATTCCAGGCGCACCAGGGCGCGACGCAGCAGCCGTTCGGCGGCGACGCGGTGTTCGGGTCCGCTCTCGGCCAGGAGGGAACCCGCCTCCAGGAGCAGCAGCGCCTCGTCGCGTTCAAGGCCCGGGCGGCCCGCCAGCGAGTCCAGGAGCCGGCACACCACCGCCGCGTGGTCCGGTTTTCGCTGCGGGAGCGCCGCCAGGTCCCGCAGCAGCGCAGCCACGGCCTGCGGGTCGGCCCTCGTGCTCGCCCCGGGGTGCGGGATCTCGCCCAGCCAGCGGGTCGCGTCCTGCGCATCCCGCAGGGTCTGCGACGCGTTCGCCGAGGTAGCCAGATGGGCGGGCAGGGGCAGTTTCCCGGCCTCGGCGCGGAGCCGGTCCGCCTCGTCGGGCTGGCACCAGTCGTCGAGGCAGCCGGCGCGGATGGTGAGGAGCTCGCGACGCAGCACGCCGAGCCCGGAGGTTGCCCCGAGACGGGTTTCCGCGACCTCCAAGGTCCCCAGGGCCTCACCGATGCGTCCCGACCGGTGTTCATGTTCCGCCCGGGCCAGCAGAAAACGGATCCCCAGCAGACCCTGCGGCGCATCCGAGGGCGCGCCGTACCGGAACGAGAGCCGGTCGGCGTCCTCCAGGTGACCGGCCCGGCTGAAGGCCAGCAACAGGAGGACGCGGGTGCCAGCCTCGTGGTATTTGTCCTTGCCGCGCTGGTTCTCGGCGACGGCGTTCAACAGGGCGGCCACCGCCTCGAAGGGGCGCTCGGCCAGCAGGGCGGCCTCCCCGAGCAGCCGCCAAGCCCAGCCCGCGATCCCGGCGTCGGGGTGGGTCGTGAACCCGGCGATGGCCTGGGTGCCCGCCGGGTCACCGCGCCTGATCCGGCAGGCCGCCAACTCCAGGCATGCAGGGGCAGCCAGCTCCCGCGACGCGGCGGGCAGCCGGCCCAGCAGCACGGCCTGCCGGGCCGAGTCGCAGGCCCGGGCGAGAGCGCCGGCCTCGCCGCGGTGGCGCTGGATGCGCGCCTCGGCGCGGAACCCCTCGACGATCTCGTCCAGCGACCCGCCGTTCAGCATGTTGTGCTGGTGACTCCGGATGGCCTCGACGGCCTCGTCGTTCCAGCCGTCACGGTCGAGGTCGAGCGCTTTGGAGATGGTCATCACTGCCCCTGTCCTTCCCACCCGGAGCGTACCGGGAGAAGAACCGGGTGGGTGGCGGGGCCGGGAAATCCGTGCCGGAGATTCTCAGGACAGTTTGTCGCGTCCCGGAAGGTCGGCGGGCATCTCGAGGTGCGTCGACACGTCGGAGGCCGGGGCCAGGCCGTGCTTCTCGAAGGCCTTGCGCAGGTACTCGGCGGCGTCGATGTTGAGGGGGCTCTCGGTCCACATGGCGTAGGGCAGGTTGACGAAACGCTCCTCCTTCACCGCGGTGAGGTCCTTGGTGGCCGGGTGCGACTTCAGCGCGTCGATCTTCTCCTGGTAGGACTGGCCGGGGTACTCCACCAGCGCGATGACGTCAGGATTGGCGGTGGCCAGGCGTTCCCAGTTCACATTGGTCCAGGTGTCCTCGACGTCGGCGGTGGCGTTCACCCCGCCCGCGGCCTCGATGATCGCCTGAGGGGCGCCGTACTTGCCGCTGGTGAGCACGTTGTCCTTGGCGGTGTCGAAGAGGAACACCACGGGCTTCTTCTCGGGCTGCGCGGCCCCCTGGACAGCCTTCAGGCGGGTGTCCATGTCGTCGACGGCCGTCTTGGCGACGTCGCTGTGCCCGGTGATGGTGCCGAGGTTGGTGATGTCGGTGCGGACCGCCTCCCACGGGTCGACGATGCCGCGTTTGGTGGTGCCCTCCTGGCGGCACGACTCGGTCAGCAGGTAGGAGGGGATGCCCTTCTCGGACAGGATGTCGGGGGTCAGGTTCTTGCCCTCGGAGAATCCGTAGTTCCAGCCCGCGACCATCAGGTCGGGGGTGTTGGCGATGATCGACTCGAGGGTGGGGTATTCCTTCGAGACGTCATTGAGGCCGTCGATGGTCTCGGCTCCGTACTTGGCCTTCAGGATCGGGACGTCGCGGCCCATGCTGCTGACCGCGGTGATCTCCTTCGCGCCGCCGGCTGCCAGGGCGAGGGCGATGATGTTGCCGTCGTTGACGTACATCTTCTTCGCCGGGGAGGGGAGGGTCAGCTCCTTGCCGCAGTTGGTGACGGTGACCTGCCCGGAACCCCCGGCCGAACCGCTGGCGGAGGTGGTCGGCTGGGTGGGGGAGGAGCAGGCGCTGAGGGCGATGAGGGGCAGGGTCAGCCAGGCGACTGCCCGGGCGCGGCGGGTGATCATGTGGTCTCCTTAGGGTTCTGGATCGATCGGTTCGGGCGGCACGAGGCCGTCGATGACGAGGTGCTGCACCCCATCACCGACCGCCGGGACCTGCCGGGCCCGCACCTTGAAGGCGGACTCCAGGTTCACGGCGGTCATGACTTCTTCAGGCGTCCCGGCGGCGTGTATTCCCCCGTCGGCGAGCATCACGATCCGGTCGAACCAGCCCATGGCCAGGTCGAGGTCGTGGATCGAGGCGACGATGGTGCGGCCGGTGGCTCGCATGGTCTGCAGCAGGTGCAGCTGGTGGTGCACGTCGAGATGGTTGGTGGGTTCGTCGAGCAGCAACAGGTCGGTGCCCTGCGCCAGGCCTTTGGCGAGCATGGCGCGGCGCCGTTCGCCGCCGGAGAGGTGCCCGCAGCGCCGGTCGGCCAGGTGCGCCAATCCCACCATCTCCAGGCACTCGGCGACGATGCGTTTCTCGTTGGAGCCGCCGACCTGCCAGGGCATCAGGTGCGGCAGCCGCCCGAGGGCGACCATCTCGGAGAGCGAGAGGTCCTCGGGGGCGGCCTCTTCCTGAGCGACGAAGGCCATCAGCCGCGCCCGTTCCCGCGGGCGGAGCCGGGAGAGATCCCTGCCGTCGATCTCCACGTGACCCGTCGTCGCGGGCCTGATGCCCGCCAGCACCCGCATCAGGGTGGACTTGCCGACGCCGTTGACCCCGACCAGGGCCGTCATGGTGCCGGGCTGCACGTCGAGATCGATGCCGGATACGATCACTCGCCGCCCGATCGAGCAGGTGAGGTTGTCGGCCTTGAGCGCGGTCACGAGCCACCTCCGAATCCGTAGTTGCGGCGACCCATGACGATCAGGAAGACCGGCGCGCCGATCAGACCGGTGACCACGCCGAGCGGCACCTCGGCGGGGGCGACGATGACACGGGAGAGCACGTCGACCCACAGCAGGAACAGCCCGCCGACGGCGGCGGCGACGGGAAGCAGCCGGCGGTGCAGGGAACCGACCACCATGCGGCACAGGTGCGGAATGACCAGGCCGACGAAACCGATGCCGCCGGAAACCGCCACCAGCACCCCGACCAGCACCGCCAGCAGCAGGAAGAGTCCCTGCCGCAGCACGCCGACGGGGATTCCGAGGGCCGCGGCGGCGTCGGGTCCCCAGGCCAGCGCGTCAAGCCAGCCGCTGCCGAGCAGGAGCAGCACCAGGCAGATCAAGACGACGCCGGTGGCGAGCGGGAGCCGGTCCCACTGGGCACCGGAGACGCTGCCGAGCAGCCAGTACAGCACCGACTGCGCGGCGCGCGGGTCGGGCCCCTTGAAAACTAGGAAACTCGCGATGGCCGAGAAGGCGGAGGAGAGCACCACCCCGGCCAGGACCAGCCGGATCGGGGTGAGGCCACCCTGGGCCATGGCCACCAGGTAGACGGCAAGCGCCGCCCCCAGGGCGCCGAACAGCGCCCCGATCGACGTCGACCACAGCCCGAAACCGGACAGGATGCCGAAGGTGATCACGGCGGTGGCGCCGACGGAGGCGCCCGAGGAGACGCCGAGCAGATAGGGGTCGGCGAGAGGGTTGCGCACCAAGGTCTGCATCGCGCAGCCCGCGATACCGAGCCCCGCGCCGACGACAACCGCCAGCAGCGCCCGGGGGAGTCGCAGGTCCCAGACGATGGTCTCGACGGCCTTGTTCCCGCTGCTGACTCCCTGCAACCTGCTGACGATCACCTGCCAGATGGCGTCCTGATCGAGAGCCTCGGAGCCGATGTTGACGGAGTGGATGATGCTCACTGCGGTGAGCGCCAGCACCACGACGACGATGGGCAGGGTGAGGCGTTTCAGCACCCTGCGAGCTGTTTTCAGGCTTGCCAAAGAAGCTCCAGTGTCCACGAGCCTGTTCGCGAGGCTCTCAGCCGATAAAACGAAGCTGCGGTCTTCGGACTTCGGATCTTCCTCGCCTGTGGCCTTCCCAGGTTTCCCCAGTGGCGTGAGTCGCAGGTTTGTCACCGTCACCGCTGCGCGTCAGTCCCGGATTCGCACCGGGTTCCCATGCCCTCGATGGACCAGCTCCAAGGCGGAGGGTAGCAGTTGAAAGACGAATTTGCCGCATCGGCGGCAATCCCGTCCCGGGAACCCCTCAGACGTCGAGACCCGCGAACAGGTCGTCGGCGGGGCCGTCGCCGGGGAAGGGTACCCCTGCGGCCAGGCGGTAGGCCTCGCCCGTCCCCTCCACGGTGCGCATGAAACGGAACATCTTCCACAGCGGATTCTCTGGGTCCACCTGGCTGCGGTGGGCCTCCAGGGCGGCCTGGCACAGGTCGGCGCGACCCGCGTAGGGAATCACCGCCACGATGTGACGCGGATCGATGGCGAAACGGCGGCGCATGGCCTCCTCGTCCATGCCCTCGGGCAGCGGCATGCCCAGCTCGCGGGCCTTCTCCGCGGCCTTGCTCCACGCCTGCGGGTTGGGGCTGATCCACAGCCCCCGGCTCCCCCGCCACGGCTCTCCCAGGTCCGGCCGGTACGACGGCACCCCCGCCAGCATCGTGGCGTACATGGTGACGCGGTGCGCCTGGATGTGGTCGGGGTGGCCGTAGTTGCCGTTCTGGTCGTAGGTCGCGACCACCTGCGGTCGGCGGTCGCGGATCAGGGCGACGAGGTGGTCGGAGGCCTCCAGCAGGTCGGCAGCCCAGAACGCCCCGTCGGGAAGTTCGTCGTGGGGAATCACATGGCCCTCGTCGTCGGTGGCCATGCCGGAGTCGTGGTACCTGCCCTTGCCGCCCAGCCACACGTGGTCGGTGACGCCGACGATCTTGAGCGCCTTCGCGAGTTCATCCACGCGTTTCGCGCCCAGCTCCTCGGGGGTGTAGTGCTCCCATTCGGGCACCAGGATCTCGCCCAGCTCGCCCAGCGTGCAGGTGACCAGTGTCACTTGGGCGCCCTCGTCGACGTAACGCGACATGGTGGCGGGCGACTGCGATGACTCGTCGTCGGGGTGGGCATGGACGAACATCAAACGGCGATCAGACACGGGGCAAGGATAGTCCCGGGATGGCACAACAAAAGCGTCCCGGGAAAGCGGCTTCCCGGGACGCGGGCAGGAGGGGGATGAGGGTGGCGTCGGCCGGACCCTCCGGCTGGAGGCTGTGCTGTCAGGTGAACGGGTACTGGTGAGGCTGTCCCGTGGTTGTCGGCGTGGTTTGGGAGGAGCGGGAGGCCCGTCGTTCCCACTGCCACATGAGCAACAGGGCAATAATACTGAAGGAAAGCGCGAGTCCAAATGCGCCAAAGGGTTCAGTGAAGACCCTGTAAAGCAGGCTATTGGCGTCGAATGCGGATCCTTTTCTTATGCCATCAAGTGCCGTAGTAAATGCTACTATAATGTTGCACAGCGCAGAAAGGAGCTGACAGATGGCCGTGGATAGCAGCGTCTTGTATCCGCGTCCTCGCAGGAAGAAAATCCCCCGGTTAGAAGGCCGGCGGTAATGAGGGATCCCAGTGCGATGGCGAGCAATGAGGTGATGCTTGGTGTTATCTGCATTGTCGTCATGTTGATGTTGGTCAGAACTATGGTGAAACCTGTGCCGTGGAGTGCCACTCCCCCATTGATGATCCCGGTAATGGCGGCATTTCTGGCGATTGCGGACTGTTTCGCGGTCCCGTGCAAGGGCTGGTTTCCTGCAAGTGAAAATGGCGTCTGCTCGGGGGGTGTCGGGCGCTGGAAAATGCTGGAGTACTGGTTGTGAGGGCCCGACGGGGGTGTGGGGTATCCGTATTGGCGAGGGGGATCGGCCTGTGGGTGTGGCGGGTATTCCGTGAAAGAAGGATCCGGCTGCCTTGGATCGGGAGACCCCGAGGTCATGTCAATGCGCCTTTCATGGGCGAATCCATTGCCGCAATTGTACAACTCCTCAGGGTCATCCATGCCCGTGGACTGCTGTAGGTCTCGTGGACGGCCTCAGGAAACCTGCTTCGCCCATTGCCGGGTTGCGGGTTTGCACAACAGGACCAGATTGCTGACAGCCATCCCCAGACCGATCAGTATGCAGAAGATGATGATCACCAAGGCCCCGGTCTCCGAACTCCTGTTCCGCATCGACTGGATGATCGAGTCGAGGGCCAGCAGCATGATCGCCACGTACAAAGCCGCAAGCGCGAGCTGTGCTATGACGGCGGACAGCAGCACCGCGTAGCCTTTTCCCTTGAGAAATGTGATCCCGGTGACGAGGAGAGTGATCACGGTGACGGTGGTCGCCAGACCCAGGGTGAACAAAATGATGAATGTGATGTCAGCGGATCCGGCAGCGCTTTCCGTTTCGCGCACCTTGACGGCGGCGAGAAGGACGATGATCGCTGGAAACAGCCCCAGGGAACCACCGATGATTCCGAGTACGGCTGCGGCGGTCGCCGGCCCAGGGCGTTTCGGGCCGCCGAGCTGGGGATGCGCCCCGTACAGGGGCGGAACCTGCCAGGACGGCGCCGTGTTCTGGGGCATCGGGGCGTAGAACTGGGCCTGATGGCCGGGCTGCTGGCCGTGAGGAGCGGCGGGCGGCGGCGCGGGGTGTGAGTCTTGGGGCGGGCCGGGCTGTTGGAACGGCGGGGCGGCCAGGAAATCGGGGCCCGGAGGCTGCGGGTTGGAAGAATCTGCGTAACTCATTCGCGAGCCTTTCTGATGGGTCCACATTTCAGTGCACACCGTACCGGTTTGTGAGGTTGATCACCCCTCGGATCTGCGTACGGCATCCAGGCCTCGGCTATCTTTGCCAAGACCTGACGGTTGGCGAGAACAGCAGGCCGATAATGGAACCCGCCAGACCCAGTCCGACGGTCGCGGCAAACAGGGTGAGCCCGTTGATGCCCGATGGTACGGATTGAATCCCTCTGCTCGGGAGACTACCGAAATCCAGAAGCTGCGGAATCAGCAACAGGATCATCAGGAAGAGCATGGCCATCGCGGCCTGTGAGACGGCGCCGATGAGCAGCACGGTGCCTCCTTTGCCCTTAAAGAAGGTGATCCCGCTTGCCAGGAGGGCGACGGCGGTGATGAAGGTGCCGAACGCCTCGACGTAGGAGAGCACGAGCAGAACTGAAAGGCCCGACGAGGTGCCGAAAGCCGTCACCAGGCTATGAAAACCGGACGTGAAGGTGATCGCAAAAATACCCACGAAAATACCCAATCCGCCACTGACGATTCCCAGCACGGACGCGGCCGTCACGTTGCCGGGGCGACTCGGTTTCTGCGGCACCAGGCCGTATACGGATCCGTAGGGCTGGGGTGCCTGCTGGCCGTATGGCTGCCCGTACGGTTGGGGCCACTGCATGTCGTGGGGGTGGGCATACCCGGGTGGTTGGCCCTGGTCCGATGGCACCTCTCCGGGCTGGCGAGGCGCTTGGTGGGGCTGGTATTCAGGGCCCGGGAATGCCGGATCAGATGGATACTGCTCGGTCATGCGTCTCGGCCTTTCCGCGTCGCTACAGACATGATTGTGACGACTTCGCCCGCTCCCAAAAAATTCTTGGCTGCGCCGGATCTTGATCCGGCGCAGCCAAGAAAGAAGTCAGAGGGGATTCTGATCGCCTACTGCTTCCACTGCTTTGCCACGGGCGTGAACATCAGGTAGATGGTGAAACCGGCCAGACCCAAACCGATGACGGGGCTAAGATAGGTGAGCCCGTTGGTGCTGGTGTACTTGTTCATCAGGCTGCTGATCAAGCTGATCAGGGCCAGGCCGGCCTGTGCGAAGGCTCCGTAGAGCAGCACAGGGTATCCCTTGCCCTTGAGGAACATGATGCCGCTCACCAGGAGGGCGACGGCGGCGAGGAACGTGCCGAAGGCCTCAACGTAGCGGAGAAGGATGACCAGTCCCCCGTTGGCCCCGAGCGCGCTGGCCACGGCCTGAAGGGCGGAGAGTGCGGCGATGTAGAGGAAGCCGAGGATGATGCCGAGGCTGCCGCTGACGATTCCGAGCACGGAGGCCCCGGTGGCGGCGCCGGGACGCTGGGGGCCGCTGGGGCCGTAGGGACCGGCCGGCTGGCCGTAGGGCTGTGCGGCCGGTTGGCCGTAGGGGCTGGGGGCCTGCTGGCCGTAGGGCTGTGCAGCGGGCTGGCCATAGGAGGGGTTGGGCGTCGGCTGGCCATAGGAGGGGTTGGGCGTCGGCTGGCCGTAGGGCTGTGAGGCCTGCTGACTCGACGGGTCATACGGGTTGGGGGACGTTGGCCCACCCTGAGGTTGGAAACCAGGTTGCTGGGGTGGATACTGGTCGCTCATACGCGCAAGCCTTTCTATGGAAAACCACGCACAACTCTAGCGGCTCAGGGGGTGACCGCGTCCAGAGGTGGGACGTCGGTGTGCGTGGCCGGCCCGATCCGAGGGGATTTCGGGCCTGAGTGTCCGAAACCGTCGGAGCCGCATGTAATGATGTCTCACATGGACGTTTCCTGTATGGCTCCTGTGCAGCCCGAGAGCTGGGGGCACGCCGAGTGGCCGCTCGGTGCACACCTCACCGACGATGGTGCCACCTTCGCGGTCTACGCCCCCGATGCCAGCCGGGTTCAGCTTGACTTCTTCCCCCAGGCCCTAGGGGCCGACTCCGTCGCATCCTTCCTGATGTCGGAGGGCCCCGACGGGGTCTGGCGGGCCCGCGTGCGCGGTGTCTCCGAGTGCGACCTGTACGGTTTCCGCGTCTGGGGTGGGAACTGGCCCTGGGACCCCGCATGGAGGCCCGGCAGCTCAGCCGGTTTCATCACCGACATCGACGAGCACGGCAACCGTTTCAACCCCAACAAGGTGATGTTCGACCCCTACGCCCGGGAGATCACCCACACCGTCTACTCCGACGCGATCCTAGAGACCGGGCTCGACGGCGGCGCCTTCGGCACCGGCCCGGACGACTACCGGGGCGCGCCCCGCCGCGAGGCCGACACCGCCCACATCGCCCCCAAGGGTGTGATCCTGCGGCCCACCAGCCCGGCCTTCACCAAACCGAAGCTGCCCGGCGAGAAGGCCGCCATCTACGAGGCCTCGGTCTCGCAGCTGGTCGGGCACCCCTCCATCGTTGAACTCGGCACGCTGCTCAGCAGGGAACCGGGTTTCGAGGACGTGGTGAACATCCCCGAGGAATACCTGGGCACCTACCGGGGCGTCGGGATGATGGCGCCCTACCTGAAGGCGTTGGGCATCACCACCCTGGAGTTGCTGCCCATCCACGAGACCAACCAGTCCGAATCCGTGCGCGAGGGACACACGAACTCGTGGGGCTACATGACCCTGTCGTTCTTCGCCCCCAACCGCAAATACGCCTACGACAAGTCGCTGGGCGGGCCGACGCGCGAGTTCCAGCAGATGGTGGCCGCCTTCCACGAGGCCGGGCTGGAGATCTACCTGGACGTCGTCTACAACCACACCGCGGAGGGCGGCAACTGGGGTGGCGACCCGAACACCGTCGGATTCACCTCTCTTGGAGGGTTCGCCGCGGCCGAGTACTACGTGATGACGGCGTCACACGCGCTGGTCGACGGCGCCACGGGCACCTCCAACCAGCTCAACTACTCCTCACCCGTGGCCCAGCAGCTGGTGCTCGACTCGCTCGAGCACTGGACCGTCGAGATGGGGGTCGACGGATTCCGGTTCGACCTGGCGACGGTGCTCGGCCGCAAACCGAACGACGCCGACCGCGAGGACTGGGACAACCAGAAACGCTTCTTCACCGACCATCCGCTGTTGACCGCCATCGCCGAGTTCGCCGAGGAAAAGCACATCGAGGTCATCGCGGAGGCGTGGGACCTGTGGGGCTACGAGGTCGGCAACTTCCCGCGCGGCTGGGGAGAGTGGAACGGCCGCTACCGCGACGCCGTGCGCCGCTTCGCCAAGGGCGACGGCAACACGGGCGCCTTCATCGAGGTCGTCAACGGCGACTACAACCACTTCAACGACAACGGCGGCCCCCAGAAGTCCGTCAACTTCCTCGTCGCCCACGACGGCTTCAACCTCGCCGACCTCGTGAGCTACCCCGCCAAGAACAACGGCCAGCCCGCCCCCTTCGGCCCCTCCGACGGTGGCAACGACGACAACATGTCCTGGGACTCCGGCGGCGACCAGGCGCTGCGCCGCCAGCGGCTGCGCAACTTCTGGGCGATCCTCATGCTCTCGCGCGGCGTGCCCATGGTGGTGGCCGGCGACGAGATGGGCCGCACCCAGAACGGCAACAACAACCCCTGGGCCATCGACACCATCGCCATGCGCAACAACTACGCGATGCTGGCCACGAACGACCCCCAGGGAGTGCCCGTCGAGGCCGACGTCGAGGCCTCCTACCACGACAACCTCGGCGCCTTCGACGCGCCCAGCGGCAGCGTCAACCCGCTGTTCCGCTTCGCGCGATCCCTCATGCGCCTGCGCCGCGAGCACCCCGCCCTGCACCAGGCCGCCTGGGGCGATGAGCGGGTCGGCGGCGACGACGTCTCCTACCTCTTCCGCACCCCGACTGGCGAGGTCTCCCCACAGGAGGGCGACCGCGCCCTGCGGA
>ERZ772962.956-NODE-956-length-15971-cov-8.423662_pt1 | contig 15971 bp, 12 predicted proteins | sample MGYA00580676_ERZ772962 | MGnify/ENA primary metagenome ERZ772962 (study PRJEB29015, sample SAMEA2738049) | human oral metagenome | biome: human oral; feature: human-associated habitat; material: saliva | place: China | collected 2230 ...
ACCTTGCCCAGCCGGATCTTCTGTTCGGCATCGGGCGGCGGCATGCCGATGCGGATCTCGCGAATCTTCGTGGTGTCGAGCGCGCCGGCCGTGGTCTCCACCAGGCCCAGGGGGCTCTCGGCGCCGTTGGCGTCCTTCATGGTCCAGGGGATGACGGGGCCGCTGCGCATGCCCATCTGCAGGGGGAGGGTGGCCGAAAGCGGCAGGGCCAGCGCAAACGGCCCGCTGGGCGGCAGCGCCAGCGTGGCCTGCAGGGTCTGGCCCTGTTCGTCCTTCAGCTGCATCAGCAGTGTCAGCGCCCAGGGCATGGCGTTCTGGACGTGCATGCGCAGGCTCTTCACGGCGTGCCAGTCCCAGTGACCTTCCCGGGGGCGGATCACCAGCCAGCCAGGCGCATCCTGGGGCTTGCCGGGACCGAAGGACAGCGTCACGAAGCCGTCACCGTCCACGGCGCTCACGGTGGGGGCGCCGGGGCCGTCGCGGTCGATGGCGTAGGGCAGCACGTCCTTCTGCTGGGCGGCGTCGGGTTTGCCGGGGTCGGCTACCAGCTGGGCAGAGGCCATGGGCAGGTAGCAGGCCAGCAGCAGGGCCGAGGCGATACGGCCCAGTCGCAGGCGCGGCAGCGGCGACATGGCCGTGACGCTCACCGGTGCGTGGGCGGCGGGCCGTTCCTGGAAGGAACTGCGCTGGTGGGCATCGTCACGACGGCCGACGGTACGAGGGGTTTCAGGATATGTGGCAACGGAATATCTCGACATGGAACCATCCGTCGAAAAAAGGGCTCGGACAGCCTGGGCAGGCCATGGGGCTGTCGGTGCCGTTGACTGGGGCTGCGACACGGGTCGCAGGGCGGATGCGGCATGAGGTCGAAGCCGCCATGAACGGCCAGTGGCCGGATTTCGCTGACTGGTGGTCAGGCGGGCGGCGTCGGGAGGCCGGTGGCATCGTCCAGCAGGACCTGGTCGATCTGCAGGGACACGGCATCACGTCCGCGGTAGTCGTCGCGCTGGATCCGGTAGGACAGCAGCGCTTCGGGCGGCAGCGCTTCGGTGCGGCCGAAGAAGATGGCCGACATGCGCACGCCGGGATCGTCGGTCGGGCTCAGTTCCAGCTTCAGGTGGCGGTTGTTGATGAGCCGCTGGGTCCGGATATTGAAACGTCCGGAAAAGAGCGGTGGCGGAAAGCCCTGTCCCCAGACCTGGGTATCCAGCAGATCCAGCGTGCCGATGTGGATCGCGTCGGCAGGCAGGGCGCCGTCGGTGGTCACGTCGCGCTCGAAGCAGTCGTCCCGGGCCAGGGTGCGCACGGCGTCTTCCAGGGCCTGGCGAAAGTCGTCCAGCCGGTCGGCCGGCAGCGTCAGGCCCGCCGCCATGGCGTGGCCACCGAACTTCACCAGCATGCCCGGGTGACGCTTGTCCACCAGGTCGAGCACGTCGCGCAGATGCACGCCCGCGATCGAGCGGCCCGAGCCGCGCAGCATGCCGTCCTGGTCAGGGGCCAGCGCAATGGTGGGCCGGTGGTAGCGCTCCTTGATGCGCGAGGCCACGAGGCCGATGACGCCGTGGTGCCAGTTGTCGTCGTGGATGACCAGCGTGCGGGCGTCAGCGGCAGGTTCACCGATCAGCGCCAGCGCCTCTTCGCGCATGTTGCTTTCCAGGTCGCGTCGCTGCTGGTTGATCTGGTCCAGCTCGGTGGCCAGCTGGGTGGCGCGGGCCAGATCGGTGGCCAGCAGGCATTCCACGCCGATCGACATGTCGGCCAGGCGGCCGGCGGCATTGATGCGTGGGCCGATGGCAAAACCCAGGTCGGTGGCAGCCAGCGTGTGGGCGCTGCGGCGGGCCACCTGCAGCAGGGCGGCGATGCCGGGGCGGGCCCTGCCGGCACGAATGCGCGCCAGCCCCGCGTTGACGATGACGCGGTTGTTGTGCGAGAGCGGCACCACGTCGGCCACGGTGCCCAGCGCCGCCAGGTCCATGAGCGGCGACAGCGATGGCGGCGGCCCGTCAAAGCGGCCCAGTTGGCGGCGGTGACTGCGCAGCGCGATCAGCACATAGAGCATGACGCCCACACCGGCCAGGTTCTTGTCCGGGAAGGGGCAGCCGGGCTGGTTGGGGTTGACGATGGCCAGCGCGGCCGGCAGCGTCTCGGCCGGCAGGTGGTGGTCGGTGACGATGACGGGCAGGCCGAGGCTGTTGGCATGTTCGACACCGGCGACCGAAGCGATGCCGTTGTCGACGGTGAGCAGCAGGGCCGGCCGGCCCAGACGCGGGTGCACCAGCGCGGCATCCACCACTTCCGGGGTGAGGCCATAGCCGTTCTCGAAGCGGTTGGGCACCAGGTAGTCGATGGTGGCGCCCATCATCCGCAGGCCTTGCACCGCGATGGCGATGGCCGTGGCGCCGTCACAGTCGTAGTCGCCCACCACCAGGATCGGCTCCTGGTCGTCGATGGCACGCGACAGCCGGGCCACGGCTTCGGGCAGACCCCGCATCGTGTCGGGCGGCAACAGGCCAGCCAGGTCCAGCCGGATCTCGTCCGGATGGCGGATGCCGCGGGCGGCCAGCAGTCGGGCCAGCAGCGGATCGACACCAGCCTGCAGCAGCGTCTGGCGGGCGCGCAGGTCAACCGGGCGGGTGTGCAGCCGAAGGGTGGAAGCGGAAGACTGAAGCGTCATGGGGCCTCGTCGCGGAAGAGGGTGTCCAGGGGATCGGCAGAGGGCGAGCCCTGTGAGGCGGTGCCGTTCCGGCCGTCGGCATGCCCCTGGGCATCGCGTGAACGACCCCGCCATGCCCGCAGGCGGCTGCCCAGGCGAGCCAGCCAGCTGGGCCGTTCGCCTTCGGCAACGGGCGCTGCCGTGCGTCTTGGGCGTTCCGAGGTCGCATGGGGCGTGGAGCGTGCCATGCCGTGATCGGGGCTTGCTGCGCCACGGCCTGCCGTGGACCTTCCTGTGGCGCCTGGCTGAGGCATCAGACCCGCCAGGTGCAGGGTCTCGTCGGGCACGTTCGGGGCATGCAGCCAGTGCAGGTCGTGCTCTCCGGCCAGCAGGCACGCAAAGCCGGCCGGGTCGTCGGCAAACCAGGCATCCAGTGCGGGCAGGGCGTCCAGCCAGGCGGACAGGTCCTGCGTCAGCCGGGCCATCAGAAAGCGCTCGTCCACCACCAGACCTCGGGCCAGCAGGTCGCGCACGGCGTCGATGGCTGGGGAATGGGCCGGGCCGCTGGGCCAGATGGCGTTGACCGGCAGATCCTGCGGCTCGTTCAGCGTCAGCAGGTTCCAGCTCATCTGCACTTCATTCAGCAGACGCAGAAAGCGTTTCGCATCCGGCCCTTGTGGCATCAGCACGTCGATGTGCGACTCGCCCACCGCCTCGATCGGCGTGCAGGAAAGCTGCCAGCCGGCGGTACTGGTCCGTGGGTGCAGCAGCCAGCGGGTCGGCGTCTGCATCTCGATGTCCAGCCCCTCATCGGCCAGCAACGGGGCGATGGCCTGGATCATCCGCTCCGCCATGGCGGCATCCACCGCCCGTTGTGGGGTGGGGTCCAGCATCATCCGGTCCGTGGTCAGCCGGAAGGTGACGGGTTGCAGCAGCCAGCCGGGCGTTGCGGTCGCGGATGGCGTGTCAGCCGATGCCTGCAGGGCTGCTGACGCCGCCGGGGCACGGTCCGTCGGGACGGAAGCCTGCGCTGTCGCGAAGGCACGCACGGCGGCAGCGGCACCGGCCGGGACCGAAGACGCCCCCAGCGCCGGATGCTCGCGCAGCCAGCGGTCATGGGCCCAGTCGCTGTCGGCCGGTGCGCTCAAGGGCAGCGTCCGCAGGCGCAACCGTCCTTCGGCCAGGGCCTGGCGGATGCCGGGCAGCCGGTCGTGCAGCAGGCCTCCGCCCAGCCAGTGGGCGGGCAGCAGGGCGCCAGGCAGCAGGCGCAGCCGCGGGTGTTCAATGGTGGAAGTCTTCTCGACACCCCCCGGTGCCGGGGTGATGGAGGGCAGTGTGGCGTTCACGCCGCTATTGTAGGGGCATCGCTGGCTGGCCTCGTGCGTGCACCCCAGCCGGGACGTGGTGCCCGGGTGCGGAAGCGCCAGCTGTGGCAAACTGCCAGTCCCGGTCTCCTGGAAGGCCGGGGCGGGACTGAATGTCTGCCCGCGCCTTCCAGGCACCCCCGTTTCATTCCGGAGTTTCCCCGTTGCTTTCACCCTTTGAATGGTTCGTCGGCCTGCGCTACACCCGCAGTGGCAAGCGCGCAGGCAAGAAGAACGGCTTCATCTCCTTCATTTCGACGTTGTCGGTGGCCGGCATTGCGCTGGGCGTGGCGGCACTCATCATTGTCATGTCGGTGATGAACGGCTTCCAGAAGGAAGTCCGCGACCGGATGCTGTCGGTGCTCTCGCATGTGGAGGTCTATCACGTCGACGGCCCGCTGAACTGGCAGCCACTGGCCGAGAAGCTGCGTGGCCACGACCACGTCACGGGTGCAGCGCCCTTCGTGTCCGGGCAGGTCGTCATCTCCCGTAACCAGACGGTGCGCGGTGCACTGGTGCGCGGCATCGTGCCGGCCATCGAGCCGCAGGTTTCCGACATGGCGGGGCAGGTGGTCGAAGGCAGCCTCTCCGCGCTCACGCCGGGCAGCTTCGGCATCGTCATCGGGCGGGTGCTGGCCAACCAGCTGGGCCTGATCGAGGGCGATCGGCTGGCGCTGATTGCGCCGCAGGGCACGGTCAGCCCGGCCGGCGTGGTGCCGCGGATGAAGCAGTTCACCGTGCGCGGCATCTTCGAGTCCGGCCACTATGAGTACGACAGCACGTTGATCCTGGCCAACCTGGACGATGCCGCCACCTTCTTCCGCACCGGTGGCGCCATGGGCCTGCGGCTGCGGCTGGACGACATGCAGCGGGCTCCCGAGATCGGTCAGCAGCTGGGCGCCGAGCTGGGCGACGGCTATCAGGTACGTGACTGGTCGCTGGAGAACCGGGTGTGGTTTGCGGCCGTGCAGGTGGAAAAGCGCATGATGTTCATCATCCTGGCGCTGATCATCGCGGTGGCGGCGTTCAACCTGGTGTCCATGCTGGTGATGACGGTGACCGACAAGCGGGCCGACATTGCCATCCTGCGCACGCTGGGCGCCTCGTCGCGCTCCATCCTGTCCATCTTCATGGTGCAGGGCTCGATGGTGGGCCTGCTGGGCACCTTCACCGGGGTGGCACTGGGCGTGCTGGTCTCGCTCAACCTTGGTCCGGTGGTGGGTGCCTTCGAGCAGATGCTCGGCGTGCGGCTGCTGCCGCCGGGCATCTATGTCATTTCCGAACTGCCCAGTGACCTGCGTCTGGAGGACGTGAGCTGGGTGGCCCTGATCTCCTGTGTGCTGGCGCTGCTGGCCACCATCTATCCCAGCCTGCGGGCTGCCGCCGTGCGTCCTGCCGAGGCTCTTCGCTACGAATGAGTTCCACGACACCTTCTGCCGGCACTCGGCCGGACACGACGGCTGCCGGCATGTCCCCTGCGGACGCCCAGGCCGAAACCGCTTCTGCCCGTCATGACGGCGCGACCCACGCCCCGGACGGGGCCTCCCAACCCGTGCTGCAGTGCCAGGGGCTCAGGAAGCACTACGACCAGGGCGCACGCCAGCTCACCATCCTGAAGCACGTCGACTTCACCGTGGCGCCCGGCGAGGTGGTGGCCATCGTTGGGGCCTCAGGCTCGGGCAAGAGCACGCTGCTGCACCTGCTGGGAGGCCTGGATCAACCCGATGCCGGCTGGGTAGCCGTGGCCGGCCAGCGCCTGGATACCCTGTCGGAAACCGGCCGGGGGCAGTTGCGCAATCACAAGCTGGGCTTCGTCTACCAGTTCCACCATCTGCTGGGCGAGTTCTCTGCGATCGAGAACGTGGCCATGCCGCTGCTCATCCGTGGCCGGCCCCGGTCCGAAGCCCAGGAGGCCGCCCGGCAGATGCTGGGGCTGGTCGGCCTGGCCGAGCGGGGCGAGCATCGGCCCGGCGAGCTGTCGGGCGGTGAACGCCAGCGGGTGGCACTGGCCCGCGCGCTGGTCACAAGGCCTTGCTGCGTGCTGGCCGACGAGCCCACCGGCAACCTCGACACCCAGACCGCCGCCAGCGTGTTCGGCCTGCTGCATGGCCTGGCACGTCAACTGGGCACAGCCGTGGTCATCGTCACCCATGACCTGGATCTGGCTGCCCGTGCCGACCGGCGCGTGACGCTGCGCGACGGCATGCTGGTCGAGGCGGGCGTCTGACGGAGGCGGGCGGTGCTGATCGATACCCACTGTCACCTGGATGCGCCCGAGTTCGATGAAGACCGCGACGCGGTCATCACGGCGGCCCGTCAGGCGGGTCTGGGCGCCATAGTCGTGCCGGCCGTGTTCCGGCGCAACTGGGACACGGTGCAGGCGCTGGCCGAGCGTGAGCCCGATGTCTGGTTCGCCCTGGGGCTGCATCCCCTCTACGTGAATGATGCTGGCCCTGATGACCTGGAGCACCTGCGCCAGCGTGTCATGGCCGTGCGGGACCATCCGCGCTTTGTCGGCATCGGCGAGATCGGGCTGGACTACTTCGTGCCCGGTCTCGATCCCGCACGCCAGCAGGCGGTGTTCGAGGCGCAGGTACGGCTGGCAGCCGAGTTCGGATTGCCCGTCATCCTGCATACCCGTCGCTCGGTCGATGCCGTCACCAAGCAGCTGCGGCGCTTTCGTCCCCCCAGCGGCATTGCCCATGCCTTCAACGGCAGCCCGCAGCAGGCCCAGCATCTCATCGGTCTGGGCATGGCCATCGGCTTCGGCGGGGCCATGACCTTCGACCGTGCCCGCAACATCCGCCGCCTGGCCGCCAGTCTGCCGGCCGAGAGCCTGGTGCTGGAGACCGACGCGCCCGACATATCGCCCGCCTGGGTCCATCCGGGCCGAAACCAGCCGGCTGAGCTGGCACGCATCGCCCAGGTGCTGGCAGAACTGCGCGGGCTGTCATTGCAGGCCGTGGCAGAACTCACCACCGCCAATGCCGCGCGGGTGCTGCCGGCACTGCGAGCGCCCGGGATGGCAACATCGGCCGACGTCGGATCGGACTGAGGGAGGCCGACCTCGCCTCAACGCGTCGTCGTCACGCCCGGCGTCGAAAAATCAGACATTGATCTGATGACAAATCGACAGGAACGCGAACAACCTGCTCGACAGACCGGATGAGCGGGGCGTGAGTCTTCTGTCTGCCCGATCCAGCCACGATGCCGCCTGTCGGCTGATTTCCTCCGTCCGTGTCGGTCAGACACGAAAAACCAGCGTTACTTTCGTCACAGCTGCCTTTCCCTGCCGCTCATAAGATGCCCGTTGATTACGCGACCGGCATGTGCCTGTCCATGCATGGCCAGGCCACCGATTCGGCCCCGTGCTTCACGGCAGTGCCACGTCGGTCCTCCTCCTTTTGACGGCAGTATCCTGATTCCAGAGGCAAGCTCGTGTCCTCCAGCATCGATCCATCCCTGTATCCGCGACTGCATGAAACCATGGCAGATCGCTTCGGTACCGTGGTCTTCAAGCTCCTGCCCGACATTGCCGACGCGCTGCTGGCGCACGCAGCCGACGGGCTGGACACCAACGTCGCGGCCAAGCTGACCGACACTGCACGACGGTTGCGGGAAGAAGCCGCCGTTCGGGCCGAGATCGCACTCGAGAACTTCGTGGGTCTGGACCTGAACGGTCTGGCTGAAGAGTCCTCGCTGCCGTCCACCATCACCGACCTGGGCGTGCCCGAGCCTGCCAGCGACGTCGGCCTGCTGGAACAGATCCTGGCGCGCGAGCTGGCCAACGGCATGCGTTCGGCATTCGGGGGCTCCTACCTGTATTATCTGCGCCGCCTGGAGAGCCTGGCACAGACTCAGCTGCGTGACGACCAGCACCCGCTGGGAGCCCGCGCGCTGGCCATGGCCTTCATCCTCGCGCTGGAACCCTTCACCCACCTGCAGCCCATCTCGCTGCACCTGCGGCCCATCATCCTGTCGCAGGCCGTCTTCCCGCTGGCCCGGCTGCTGGCTGATTGCGATGCCGAGCTGCGCCGCAGCGGTGTGCTGGCAGCACAACAGGCCGCCAGTCTGCAGCTGTCCATGGGGGGGCAAAAGGGTGGGGAGCATCGGGAAGGCGCCCTTGTTTCGACTCAAACCCAACACGCCGAACCCTATACTGGTATCTTTCCAACCGAAGATCTCAGAAACAGCTTCGTCAAACACGCCTCTCACCAGGTACTGAACGACATTCGCGCTTCTGCCGTCATGGCCGCCAATCCCCTGTCGACCAGGCATCCCCGCCTGGCTGCCCACCGCAACGCAACGCGCCTCCCGCAAGTCGAGGAGATCGAGCGCGATGCCGTCGCGTTTGCGCAACAGCATCAGGTGGTCCCGTTCAGCCAGGAGGCCCGTACCCGCTTCTTCCAGAAGATCCGCCAGCAGATCATCGCGGCCGGGGGCGACACCGCCGTGCTGGCCGTCATCGATCTGGTGGGCACGCTGTTCGACTACGCCACCGCTGACAAGCGCCTGCCCGAGGGGGCGCGCATCCTGCTCTGGCGCCTGCAGGTGCCCGCCATCACGCTGGCCAGCCTCGATGCCGGCTACCTCAGCGACGACTCCCGCTCGGTGCGCCGCCTCATCGAACAGCTGGCCGCCATTGCCGTCAGCTATCCGGACGAGATGCGGCCCGACAAGCCGCTCTACCAGCGCCTGCAGACCATCGTGCGCGCGGTCGAGATCGTGGCCCATGCCTTCCACATCCGCAGCCAGGTGCTCACGGCCCAGGTCGACCACGAGTACCAGCGCGCCACCGACGGCATGCGTCGCCTTCTTTCCAGCCTGTCGCGCAGCCGTCGCAGCTCCACCCGCCAGCAGCGGCGCCAGCGCAATCGGCGCGACTTTGCCCATCGTCCGTCGGCGGCCCGCGAAAAGACCGTCTCCGAGGACATCCGCCGGTTGCTGGACCATCGCCTGGGCAGCAGCCGGGTGCCGGCCTCGGTGCGCACCTTCCTGTACGACGTGTGGCTGCGCCACCTGCGCACGGCCGTGCTGCGCGACGGCACCGACAGCCAGTCCTATCGTCTGGCCCTGAAGGTGGTGGACGATCTGCTCTGGACGCTGGGCCAGGAAGGCGCTGATCCCCATGCCCGTGCCGAGCTGGTGCAGAGCATCCCGCCGATGCTGAACATGCTCACCATCGGCATCCGCGAAGTGGGCGCACGGCCCGAGAGCTTCCGCACCTTCTTCGACGAGATCTTCATCATCCACCTGCGCCGCATGCAGGGCGAAGAAGGCTCGGCGGTCACCCTCATTGCACGCGAGGCCGAATCTCCCACGCCGGAGGTGGCGCTGGCTTCAGGCGCGATGGACGCTTCCCAGGCGCACGCCCAGGCTGCTGGCACGGTTCAGGCGTCCGCCAACGCGGGGGCAGCGTCGGCTGGCGGCCAGGAGCGTGGGGCAGTGCTGGATGCCCGGCAGGCCGAAACCGCCCGGCACCACTATGCCCCCCGGCCTGCCTTCGACAAGGCAGCGCCTGATGCGTGGCGTCAGGCACCGCGCCCCACACCGGTCGAGGACTATTCCTCGCAGCCGTACACGACCATCCTGCGCCCGTCGCAGCCGGCTTCCGTGCCCTCCATGCCGGCGCCTGCTGCACAGCCGGCCCACCAGGGCATGCTGCCGGCAACCTCCACCACGGTGCCGCCGACCCTCACGGCGCATGACCCGATCAGTGCGGCGGCCGCCCGCGAGAAGCTTCAGGCCCTCATCCGCAGCACCCGCATGGATGACCTGCCCAACGCGCCGCGCCGTTTCAACCTGCCGGTCGAGCGCTTCGCCGCGGCCATGCAGCCTGGGCGGTGGCTGGAGCTGATCAGTCGCAGCGGCCGGGTGGACTACGCCAAGGTGGTGTGGCTGAACGAGCGTCGCACCATGGCGCTGCTCCTGCTGGCCCCGGGCCAGCGCATCATGACGCGCGAGATTGCCTCGCTGGTCAAGCGGGCCCGTCAGGGGCGGCTGTACTTCGTCTGGTAAGCACAGGCAAAAGCACCATGGCACTTCTGAACCGAGGGATTCCGTCGCAGGGCGGGATCGGGCAGGTGCGCACGCCTGTCCAGGGACGCACATCGGCGGGCATCCTGCTGGGAGGGGCTGATCCCGTGACAGCAACGGCGCGGCCTCTGCCGCGTCTGCTGCAGCCCCGGCAGGCCGTCCAGGCGGCCCCTGAAAGCCTGCAGGAAAAAATTTCCGTGGACCGCTTGCATTTCATGGAATACCTCTTATAATCGCAGCTTCACTGCACGACAGCAGGCGCGTAGCTCAGTTGGTTAGAGCACCACCTTGACATGGTGGGGGTCGTTGGTTCGAATCCAATCGCGCCTACCATATACCTGAAACGGGTTGCAAGCTTTAGGCCTGCAACCCGTTTTTCTTTTTTCAGCCCCCCTGTGCGCCATGGCTGTTGATCGGCTGGCCATCCGGCATGTCATCGCGCAACTGGCCTGGATGTCGCAGGAGAGACAAGCCATGCCGTAACGGGCTAGGCCACCCCGACAGCGCGGGGCTCTGCGGGGCCCGGTTCCAGGTTCGTGGGGCGGCATGTCGCCTGAAGATGCCCCGTTGGGGGCTCCTGGCCGCCAGGTTCAAGGCCGCATCCGGATCAGGGCCGGGGGCATGGATCACACCGCGTCGTTGCGGGCGTCGACAGTTGGGTGGCCCCTTGCAGCGTATTCACAGATACGGCGCCGGACGTGTTATCATCCAAAGCTTACTTCTGAACGTCGGGCGGGTCATGGAAGTGCCGGCTCTGCCAGCTGGCCACCTCGATCGGGCGCAGAAGCTATCTTGAGAAAAAGTCATGCCCAAGATGAAAACCAAGAAGAGCGCGTCCAAGCGGTTTCGCGTTCGTCCGGGCGGTACCGTGAAGCGCGGTCAGGCCTACAAGCGTCACATCCTCACGAAGAAGACCACCAAGGTCAAACGCCACCTGCGTGGTGCGGTTGATGTCCATGAGGCAGATACCCGCAGCATCCACGCGATGATGCCCTACGCCTGAAACCTGACCGAACCGGAGTACCAACATGCCACGAGTCAAGAGAGGGGTTACCGCACGGGCCCGTCACAAGAAAGTCATCGACCAGGCCAAAGGCTATCGCGGCCGTCGCAAGAACGTATACCGCATCGCCAAGGAAGCGGTCATGCGGGCTGGGCAATATGCCTACCGTGACCGCCGCAATCGCAAGCGCGTCTTCCGCGCCCTCTGGATCACCCGTATCAACGCCGCCGTGCGCGAGCATGGCCTGACCTACAGCGTGTTCATGAACGGTCTGCTGAAGGCCGAGATCGCGCTGGACCGCAAGGTTCTGGCTGAGCTGGCCGTCAACGACAAGCCGGCCTTCAGCGCCATCGTCGAGCAGGTCAAGTCGACGCTGGGTACCGCTGCGGCCTGAGGCACTGCGGTTGACCGACACTGCCGGATGTCCTGAGGCCTGAAGACGAGGGGTATCCGGCGCCTTGCCGGGTCACCGACGGGGATCGATAGCCGCACCGAGCCGGTGCCGGAGTATCGGTCCCCGTTTGCTTTTGGGCGGTCGCCGATGGCAGTTCTACACATGTTTCTGGACAGGAAGCGCAAGCAATGATGAATGATCTGGAGAAGCTGGTCGAAGAGGCCCGCGCCCGTTTTGACGCCGTGGCCGACGAGGCCGGGCTGGCAGATGCCAAGGCGGCCTTCCTGGGCAAGAGCGGTGCACTGACCGCGCTGCTCAAGGGGCTGGCTTCACTGGCCGGGGCCGAGAAGGCCGAGCGTGGCAAGGCGCTCAACCAGGTCAAGCAGCGCATCGAGGCGCAGCTCAACGCCCGCATCGAGGCAATCCGTGCCGAACGGCTGGCCCAGCGGCTGGCTTCGGAGCGGCTGGACGTGTCGCTGCCCGGTCGGGGTGCCGCCACGGGTGGCCTGCATCCGGTCACGCTCACCATCGAGCGGGTCGAGCAGATCTTCCGCTCCATCGGCTTCGACGTGGCGGATGGTCCCGAGATCGAGGAAGACTACTTCAACTTCACGGCGCTCAACATTCCGCCCAATCACCCTGCGCGGTCGATGGCCGACACCTTCTACATCGAGCGGCCTGCCGGCAGCCAGGCCGATGCCTCGGCCCAGCCGCTGGTGCTGCGCACGCATACCAGCCCGATGCAGGTACGCTATGCGCGGATGAACCAGGCGCCGCTGAAGGTCATCGTGCCGGGCAAGACGTACCGGGTGGATTCCGACGCCACGCACTCGCCCATGTTCCATCAGGTCGAAGGCCTGTGGGTGGACGAGAACATCAGCTTTGCCGACCTGAAGAGCGTCTACACCGACTTCCTGCATCGCTTCTTCGAGCGCGACGACATCGACGTGCGCTTCCGTCCGTCGTACTTCCCGTTCACCGAGCCTTCGGCAGAGATCGACATGCGCTTTGCCGACGGTCCGCTCAAGGGGCGCTGGCTGGAGGTTTCCGGTTCGGGTCAGGTGCATCCCAACGTGGTGCGCAACCTGGGGCTGGATCCCGAGAAGCACATCGGCTTCGCGTTCGGCTCGGGCATCGAGCGACTGGCCATGCTGCGCTATGGCGTCGATGACCTGCGCCTCTTCTACGAGAACGACCTGCGCTTCCTGCGACAGTTCGCCTGATCATGTCCCGGCCCTTCCGATTGGCCGGGTTTCCCTTTTTCCGTGCACGGCCCGCGTCATGCCCGCACCGGCCATGCCTTCCGATTTTCCCTAGCAGGTGTTGATCCGATCATGAGAATTCCCGAGAAATGGTTGCGCCACTATTGCAATCCGCCGGTGGACGGGGTGGCACTGGAGCACCTGCTGACCATGGGTGGCATGGAGGTGGAGTCCCGCGAGCCGGTGGCGGCCGCGTTCTCCGGCGTGGTGGTCGCGCGCATCGTCAGCGCCGCCAAGCATCCGGACGCCGACCGCCTGCAGGTGTGCATGGTGGACGTGGGCCAGGCCGAGCCGGTGCAGATCGTCTGCGGTGCGCCCAATGCGCGCGCCGGGCTGGTGACGGCCTGCGCACTGCCCGGCGCCGTGCTGCCCGGTGATTTCCGCATCAAGAAGACGAAGATGCGCGGCCAGGAAAGCGGCGGCATGCTGTGCTCGGGCCGTGAGCTGGGCATGGGCGACGATCACGGCGGCATCCTGGAGCTGTCGGCCGACCTGAAGCCGGGCACCGACCTGCGCCAGGCACTGGACCTGGACGAGGACGTGCTGGAGCTGAAGCTCACGCCGAACCTGGCGCACTGCATGTCGGTGCTGGGCGTGGCGCGCGATCTGGGCGCGCTGGCCAATCATCCCGTGCAGGAACCCGCCTTCGCCCCCGTGGCCGTGACCAGTGACGCCGTCCTGCCGGTCCGCATCGAGGAACCGGCGTTGTGCGGGCGCTTTGCCGGTCGCGTCATTCGCGGCGTCAATGCGTCTGCGCCCACGCCGGACTGGATGAAGCAGCGGCTGGCACGTGCGGGTCAGCGCCCCATCTCGGCGCTGGTCGACATCTCCAACTACGTGTTGCTGGAACTGGGCCGTCCCACGCACATCTTCGATCTGGCACGCCTGAAGGGCGGTCTGCACGTTCGTTGGGGCCGTGCCGGCGAGAAGCTGGCGCTGCTCAATGACCAGACCGTGACCGTGGAGCCGGATGCCCAGGGCCTGCCGGTGGGCGTGGTCTGCGATGATGACGGTCCGGTGAGCCTGGCCGGCATCATGGGCGGGCAGGGCAGCGCGGTGGATGCGGAGAAGACCACCGATGTCTATCTGGAAGCCGCCTTCTGGTGGCCGTCCGCCATCATGGGCCGACCGCGCCGCTACAACTTCACCACCGATGCCGCCCAGCGCTTCGAGCGCGGCGTGGATGCCGAAACGGTGGTCGAGCATCTGGAGTACCTGAGTCGTCTGGTGCTGGAGATCTGCGGAGGCCAGGCGGGTCCGGCCAGCGACGAGGTCACGGGGCTGCCCGAGCGCAAGCCGGTGGCCATGCGCCTGTCGCGCCTGGAGCGTGTCAGTGGCCTGTCGCTGTCGGCTGACGACTGCGCCGATGCCTTCCGGCGCCTGGGCTTCGTCTTCGAGCAGAAGACTGCCGATGCCGGCAACGGCTCGTCGGATACGGTCTTTCAGGTCACGCCGCCGTCGCGGCGCTTCGACATCGCCATCGAGGAGGACCTGATCGAGGAAGTGATCCGCCTGCACGGCTACGAGCACATCCCGACCCGGCCGCCGCAGGCGCGCATCGCCATGCGGCCGGCCCCCGAGGCACGGCTGGGCACGCTGGCGCTCAAGCGCCGCTGGGCCGCGCGCGACTACCAGGAAGTCATCAACTTCAGCTTCGTCGACAGCGCCGACGATCGCCGCTTCCGGCCGGCAGGCGATGCCATCCGGGTGCAGAACCCCATCGCCGAGCATCTGGACGTGATGCGCACCTCGCTCTGGAGCGGGCTGCTGGCCAATCTGCGCCACAACCTGAACCGCAAGGCCGAGCGTGTGCGCCTCTTCGAGGTGGGTCGCGTCTACTGGCCGGCACCGGGGCAACCGGCCGGTCCGCTGGCTCTGGCCGACATCGCGCAGCCCGTGCAGCTGGGCGTGCTGGTCCATGGCAGCGCGCTTGATCCGCAGTGGGGCGCCGCCACCCGGTCGGTGGACTTCTACGACCTGAAGGGCGATCTGGAAGCCGCACACCCCGAAGCGAACCTGCAGTTCGTGGCTGCCTCCCATCCAGGCCTGCATCCTGGGCAGTCGGCGCGCATCCAGCTGCCCGACGGCACACCCGTGGGCTGGATCGGGGCGCTGCACCCGCAGCTCATCGATGAACTGGACCTGCCGGGCCCGGTCTTCCTGGCCGAGCTGGACTGGTCGGCTGTGCAGACGCGCTCTGTGGCCTCCTACCAACGTGACAGCCGCTTCCCGCCGGCCATCCGTGACCTGGCCGTGGTGCTGGATGAACAGGTGCCGGCTGCCGAGGTCCTGGCTGAAATCCGGGCAGTGGTGCGCGACGAGCCGGCTGCCGCCAGTGTCCGACATGTGCGACTCTTCGACCAGTATCGCGGTAAGGGGTTGGAAAATAAGGAGAAAAGCCTTGCCTTCCGCCTCTGGATGCAACATACTGACCGGACGATGAGCGATGAGGAAGTCGAGGCCGTGGTGGCCCTGATCCTCGGGCAGCTGACGGCACGGTTCAGTGCCCGGCTGCGTGCCTGAGCTGTTTCCACAATGACGCAGAACCCGATGGAACCCGAATCCGGCGAGCTGGCCGCCGGGCAGAGCCTGGCGGACCTGCTGGCCAAGCCCGCCTTCACGCTGACCAAGGCGGCGCTGGCCGACATGCTGTTCGAGCGCGTGGGCCTGAACAAGCGTGAAGCCAAGGACATGGTCGAGACCTTCTTCGAGGAAATCAGCGCTGCGCTGATCCGCGGTGAAAGCGTCAAGCTCTCGGGGTTCGGCAACTTCCAGCTGCGCGACAAGCAGCAGCGCCCGGGTCGCAATCCCAAGACGGGCGAGGAGATCCCCATCTCGGCGCGTCGGGTCGTCACCTTCCACGCTTCCCAGAAGCTGAAGGCCCAGATCGAGGCGCCTCATCGCCCGGCCGCCGCGCTGCCGCTGAACGCTGGCGCCATTTCTGGCCACACTGAATCATGAGTGCATCTGCCGCCAAGGCCACCGAAACCCGTACCATCCTGCCGCCCATTCCGGCCAAGCGCTACTTCACCATTGGTGAAGTGAGCGAGCTGTGCGGCGTCAAGCCCCACGTGCTGCGCTACTGGGAACAGGAATTCACCCAGCTGCGCCCGATGAAGCGGCGTGGCAACCGCCGTTACTACCAGCACCACGAGGTGCTGCTCATCCGCCGCATCCGCGAGCTGCTGTACGAACACGGCTTCACCATCAGCGGTGCCCGCAACCGCCTGGCGGAAACGGCCCAGCCCGGCCGCAAGAA
>ERZ772962.957-NODE-957-length-15969-cov-11.767437_pt1 | contig 15969 bp, 10 predicted proteins | sample MGYA00580676_ERZ772962 | MGnify/ENA primary metagenome ERZ772962 (study PRJEB29015, sample SAMEA2738049) | human oral metagenome | biome: human oral; feature: human-associated habitat; material: saliva | place: China | collected 2230 ...
TCTTGCAGTACAGTTCCACGGTTGCATCGTTATCGACAATCATGGTGCCGTAACCGTCATCAACAAGCGCGCCGCAGTGCCCGTGAGAGGTGAATTCATCCAGGCAGGTATCGGCCATAATAACAATCTCATCGCCAAACTCTGCCCGGCAGGCAGCGATAGCGCGGTTCAAAATGCCGTTGTCGGCCCAGGCCGCCGAGCCTACTTCGTCCTTATCATCGTCAAGCGGAACCCCGAAGAGGTCAATGCATTTAATGCCCGCCTCCGCGGCCTGGCGCACGGCGGGAATTAAGGACTCTAGCGTGTGCTGGTACTGGCCGGGCATTGATGCAATCGGATGCGGCTCGCTAATGCCGTCGCGCACGAAAAACACCTGAATAAGCTGCTCGGGACGCAACGCGGTCTCGGCGGTGAGGGCACGCATCGCGGCGGTGGTGCGCAGTCGGCGGGGTCGTCGGGTAAGATTCATCGACATAACCTTTCACAAAATACTTCTATGTTTAGCGAGATACATCTAGGCTGAATGCAGCAGTTCAATGGCTGCTAGAGCCAGGGCCTCCGGGGTGGGAGAAGCAGCCGTCCTATGGCGCAGCCCCAGATCCTCGCACATGCGGGCGGTCGTGCTGCCGATAGCTGCCACCGACGGGGTTCGTTCAGGGTTAGGGTTCTCCCCCACCAGCTCTTTGAGCCTTGACGGAGCGGTAGCAACAATAACGTCTATCGCAGCGGAATTTGAGCCAATACCACCGGCAATAAGCTCACGCGCATTCACACAAGAAATCTCTCCCGCCTCAAGTACGGAAGCAGTCGCCGGCACCATCTCGTAAACCACCGCACGCACGGCACGGAAGCCTAACCCCACTAGCCCTTCACGCAGAGTTGGGCGGGCGTTTGTCCCTTCAAAGACGAGCACGCTCGCCTGAGCAGAAAGCATATCGTCCCAGCCCAATGCGGCAGATTCCGGGGTATTCTGCGGCTTACGCAGGCTCTCAGGGATGCCCAGCTCGAGGTTGGCGCCCTCGGTAGGAAATTCTGCGAGCATACCCAGAGCATCCTGCTTTTCGGGCATGAAATGGGGTTCCAAACCGATCTCGCGTAGTGCACGTGCCGTTGCAGACCCCACACAGGCGATCCGGGTTCCGCCATCACGCAGCGCCCACGCAAAGGATGTGCCAAAAAGATCGGCGCAGGAACGCACTGCATTCGCGCTCGTGAAAGTAGCCCAAAGAAAGGCTCCCTCCGCCGCTAAGCTCACCAAGGAAAACAGCGAATACTCGGGCGCAACTGTACGGGGCAGCTGCATGGGCGCAAAATCCACCTGAATCTTCGGAATGCCTCGCTCCGCAGCCAGATCGTTCAAAGCACGCTCAAAAGGCGCGCCTTGAGCCGCCGTGCGGGTCAGCAGAACACGAGCCACGCTCTATTTCACCTCAAGACCGGCAAGGGCTGCGGCGCCCATCTGAAGCAGGTCTTCGGCAACGCGAATACCCAGTCGTTCAGCGCCGGGAACATCAAGCTCACCGGTGGCGGATGTGTGGCGCAAGCTTTCGGTACCGTCAGGCGATGCGACAACTGCTGTGAGCACAAGGTCGCCGTCTTTGACGGTGGCATAGGCACCGATAGGGGCGGCGCATCCGGCTTCAAGGCGGCGCAGAAGACGACGTTCGGCAGTGACCTCAAGGTGGGTTTCAAAGTGGTCGGCAGCAATAAGCGCTTCCCCCAGGGTGCGCACAGGCCGGGAAATTTCAGAGTCGAATAAAGTCGCGGTATCGGGGTTAGCAAATTCTGTTTCGCGCACCTCAATAGCGAGCGCGCCCTGCCCGGGGGCCGGGAGCATGCGGGAGGGGTCAAGGTATTCGGTAATAACGGATTCTTTGCCGAGACGTTTGAGCCCCGAAACGGCGAGGATAACGGCATCGCAATCACCGGTGTTTTCGGTACCGATTCCACGGTGTGCGGCTTCGTCGGTTTCGGTGCTGTCACGCACGACGACTTGGCGGTTTCCGTGTTCTTCGAGCCCTTTCACGCAGGCTATGCGAGTGCCCACGTTGCCGCGGATATCGACGATTTCAAGGTCGGGGCGCAGAGCACGTACTTGTGCGGCGCGACGCGGTGATCCGGTACCGACGCGGGCGCCCGTAGGCAGAGTATCGAGGGTGAGGTTATCACGCGCTACCAGGGCATCGCGCGGGTCTTCACGTTCAAGAATTGCCGCGATGACGAGCCCGGGGCACGGTTCGGCAGGTAAGTCTTTGAGCGAGTGCACCGCAACATCGACTCCACCGGGGGTATCACCGTCGAGAAGGCGCTGGCGCAGTGCGGCGGCGAAGACTCCGGTGCCGCCGAGGGTTGCGAGCGGCCCGGTGAGCACATCCCCGTCAGTTTTGACGGTGGTGATGTCAAAGGATAGGGTGCGTTCGGCGCCGTGTTCGCGGGAGTGAGTGTTGAACACCTGAACGATGTGTTCGGCGGCAAGGGTGCTCTGGGTGAGCGCCAAGGCTGAGCCTCGGGTGCCGAGAATATAGGGGTCGCTCATGGTTCTCCTCAGGTTTCATGGGTAACGTATGTGCGGACTCATCAGTACGGTTGGGATGAACCCGCACATACGGCAGCGCTTATACGCGCTCATTGCAGCAGGCGCAGTCTTCCTTAGGGGTGTACTCCGCAATTACAGGCTTTTCCTGACCGCGCAGGGGTTTACAGCAGTCAGGGTCGCATTCGTCGAACCAACCGAGTTCGCCGGATATGGACTCCCCGAAAACGCTTTCGCGCCTGTCGTGATCGGATTCTGCGGGCTCAGCCATACGCTCGACAATCAGGCGGCGCAGCGATTCCACATAGGCGGGGTGCACGCCGGGAGTGGGGGTGCGCACCGCCACGATACCGTGGTTGCGGCAGGTCTCCATCGCCTCGGTATCGAGGTCCCAGAGGACTTCCATATGGTCAGAGACGAATCCCAGTGGAACCATAACGATGCCGTCTACGTCACCAGCGATTTTGTCGATGGCGTCGTTAACATCGGGCTCTAGCCAGGGGGTGGAGGGTGAGCCGGAACGCGACTGATAGACGAGCTCCCAGTCGGTACTGTCCAAAAGGCTCTCGTCCTGTTCACGGATCTTTGCAAGAATAGCGCGCGCCACCTGCAGGTGTTTCTCTACGTAGGCAGAACCGCCCTCGTAGTCGATTCCGCGCGGGCCCGCCTCATTAGCAGCAGAGGTCGGCACCGAGTGGGTGCAGAACATAATGCGAATACGCCCATTCCCTGCGGCCGCCGTTCCGTCAGCAATGCGCTCCGCCACGGTATTGCGAACCTGTTTCAGCCCGTTCTCTAAGCCCTCAGTAAAGGCCTCAACGAACCCGGGGGCATCGAAAAATTGGCGAATCTTATCGATGCGCATGCGGTCTTGAAGACCGAGTTTCTCCAGCGCCACGCCGTAGTCTTCGCGGTATTGGCGGCAGCTGGAGTACCCGGGGTAGGCGCTGGTGGCGAGCACCAGAATATTGCGGTGCCCTTCCTCATAAGCCTGCTGTACTACGTCGGTCACATAGGGTTTCCAATTGCGGTTTGCCCACACGATCGGAATATGCGGCCCGCGTTCCTGCATGACTTCTCGAAGTGCCACCAAAAGCGCACGGTTCTGCTCGTTAATAGGTGAAATACCACCGTTTGCGCGGTAGTGGGTGGCGACTTCTTCCAGACGTTCATCGGGTATGCCGCGCCCCGCCGTAACGTTGCGCAGGAAGGGAATCACATCTTCCTGTCCTTCGGGCCCGCCGAAGGAGGAAAGAATCACCAGGTCATAGGGGGCAGGCACGGCGGTGCGAGAACGGGTAATACCGCACTCCCCCCGGTACGACTTTAGCGTCTCGGGGGTAAGCACTGCTGGCCCGTTAGAAGCGGTATTCGCGGGGTCTGTAGCGTTCGGGCACACATCGTCCGGGACGTTCCCGCAGCACCCTGCGCGTACGGTCTCACTCACGCGAGCACCTCGGCGACATCGGCGGCGTTCACCCGACGACCGGTGTAAAAGGGAATTTCTTCACGCACGTGCAGGCGTGCCTCGGTATTGCGGAAGTGGCGCATCATATCGACCAGATCGACCAATTCGGGAGCCTCAAGGGCGAGTACCCATTCATAGTCGTTCAGACCGAAAGTTGCCACAGTGTTCGCGAGCACCTGCGGGAAGTCGATAGCCTTCATGCCGTGGTTCTTGAGCATTTCGGCGCGGCGTTCGGGATTCATGTAGTACCAGTCGTAGGAACGCACGAAGGGGTACACGCATACCCATGCCTCGGGTGCCTTCTGGCGCGCATAGGCGGGTGCATGGTTGCGGGTGAATTCTGCCTCGCGGTGCACGCCCATAGTCGACCAAACGATGGTGGTCGCGCTGAAGAGCGCGGTACGGCGAATCTTGCGCACGGCTGCCTGCAGCTTTTCGGGAGTCGGCCCATGGGTCCACACCATAACATCGGCGTTATCGCGCATAGCGGAAACATCGTAGAGCCCGCGCAGCGTTACGCCGTCCGCTTTGAGCTCTTCGATGAGCTGCTCGAACTCTGCGATAGCTTCCGCCGAGGATGCGCTTTCGGCACGCTGCCCGGCACGGGCGAAGACGGTGTATAGGGTATAGTGCAGGGTTTCGCCTTCTTCACGGCCGCGTTTATTCTCATCGGCCGGGGAATGCTGCACAGTATATCCTTTGGGCGCGCCCCCGTACCCGCTTCCATGAGAGCCGTGAGCCGCATTCTGATGTTCTTCGTGAGACATTTTCTTCCTTTCGGTGAAAACCGCCCAAGATTCGCCGGATACGTCGTATTCACCTGCGAGCCTTGGTCAGATAGACCTTAATCTGCCTGCGGTTTATGCTCCTCACTCGTGAGGTTTTGTCTTCTGTTTTCTTTGGTTAACACGGTGCCTGCACTGCGCGGGCAGCCGCAAGTATCTTCGTCACTTCGAGGCGCGTTTTTGTGTTATATGTGCAATGAATTGATCCAGCTGCTCCTGAGTATCGCGCACCACGGCTGCGAGTCCGGAACCTGCGGCCCACGAACCAACCGTGCAGACGGTATCGAGTTCTGCCGCGCGTTCGCGGAAAAGCTGCACCCGCTCGCGGTACCCGGGCGTTGAGAGAGGCAGCACGCCGTTCCAGCGAACCACATCTGCATCCACAAGATTTTGGGCGGTAATGGGTACATCGAGCAGTTTCGAGGCGTCGCGCAAGGCGAGGGTGATCAGCTGGTCTTCGTCAAGAGAAACGTCGGAGAAGGTACTCTGTTCTCCCCCGCGGCCGTAGGAAAGTCGCACCACGTGGCGGTTCTTACCCGCCTCTTCGGCTACCCATGCCCATTTAGCGGTGGCATGGGTGAGCGCTTTGGCGCGCACGTTTGTCACGGCTTCGGAAACCAGCAGACCCGTACCACGCGGGTTCGAGTTAAGCGCGGGCTGATCGACGACGAGCGTTACGAGAGCAACCTCGGGGCCGGGGTCAATATTAGGCAGAGAACTTCCCTTAATATGCGGTCCGAGCAGACGCGCAGCGGTGGAACCATCGGTAGCAATCACCAAATAATCGGCACCCACCGAGGCAGCTTTCTCACCATCGCTGCGGCGGCGAATTACCACCCATTCATTGGTGATGGGGTCACGATCCACCGCAATCACGCCGCATTCGGGAATGTACCGCACGGGTGCGGGCATCTTCTCGATAAGCTGTTCGATCAGCAGGTGCATGCCCCCAGAAAGTCCAGCGACCTGCGAGCCCGCGGGTGCTTGAGCGCGTATCGCGGCGGAAGCGGCAGCTAGGGACTTATGTTTTTTCAGCCCTTCGCGTAAGCCGGGGATAACGGCATCAATATCGAGCATATCCGGGTGGGTCGAGTACACCCCGGAGACCACGGGCGCAACCAAGTTATCGAGTACTTTTTTACCCATACGGGCACGTACTAGTTCACCCAGCGTCTTTGCGTTGGCTCCAACCGAAGCAGGTAGAACCTTATCCATACGGGCGCGGCGCAAACCGCTTTTACCGAGCACACCGGCCAAAGATTTATCAGAAAGATCACCGGGAATGCCCATAATTCCAGTGCTCGGGGTCTTTCGGGCACCCTGAGGCAGATACAACCATGAACCGTGGGAGTTAGGATGCACAATCTGGTCGTCTAGACCAAGCTCTTTGACGAGGTTTGTCACGGTTGGGGTTCGGGTCGCATAGGATTCCGCACCGGAATCTAGCACCAAACCGGCGACCTTATGCGCGCCGAGGGCGCCTCCCAGATAATCATTCTGGTCTAGGACGGTCACGTTCACTCCGGCATCGGTAAGACGACGCGCCGCCAACAACCCAGAAATGCCGCCGCCGACTACGATGGCGCTTGGTGCATGATGATTCTTGTGCTGATGTACCATATTTATCCCCGTTAATGTTTCGGTTCTAACTGCCTCTCTTAAGAGTATCCGTTTTATGGGCGTCGAGTGCGTTCGTGAAGATATGTCACTAGATCGGTGAGCACCTGCGGGTCCGTTGTGGGCGGTACCCCGTGCCCCAGGTTCACGATATGGGCGGGGGCGCTCGCCCCGGCGGCGAGTACCTCATCCGTGTGAGCGTACAGGGCCTCACGCCCAGCGGACAGAAGCGCGGGGTCAATATTCCCCTGAAGCGGCACCGCACCGTTGAGCCTGCGGTTTGCCTCATCAAGGGGCAGGCGGTAGTCCACCCCGATCACATCGGCACCGGCCTCATGCATGGCGGGCAGCAGCTCGGCGGTCCCGGTACCAAAGTGGATGCGCGGCACCCCAAATTCTTCGACCATGCTCAAGGCGGCGGCAGAGTGTTCCTGCACATACCGGCGGTAGTCAGCTTCACCCAACGAGCCAGCCCATGAGTCGAAGAGCTGTACGGCGGATGCACCCGCCTCAATCTGAGCCCGCAAAAACTGCCCCGAGGTGCGCGCGGCCCACTGCGCCAACTCGCGCCAGGCAACGGGGTCGGCATGCATCATGGTGCGGGGGCGCAGGTGATCGCGGGAGGGACCACCCTCAACCATATAGGCGGCAACGGTGAAAGGTGCACCCGCAAAACCGATAAGAGGGGTGGAACCGAGCATGTCGACGGTTGCTGCGACTGCCTCACGAATGGGGTCAAGTGCCGCATCGGTCAGTTCGGGCAGGGCACGCACTTCATCAAGCGTGCGCACGGGATGTTCGAGTACGGGACCGCGACCGGGCACAATATCGACATTCACGCCCGCGAGTTTCATGGGGATAACGATATCCGAGAAGAAAATACCGGCATCGACTTTGTGACGGCGCACCGGCTGCACGGTAATCTCGGCGGCAAGTTCGGGTGTCAAACAGGCGTCCAGCATGGGAATTCCCTCGCGCGCCTTGCGATACTCGGGCAGCGAACGCCCCGCTTGGCGCATAAACCAGACCGGACGATGCTCAGATGCGCGCCCGGTGAGCGCCCGCAGCATCGGAGAATCGGCGGTTTGAGCGGCACGCAGCGGGTGGGATGCATCCAGGCGCGACAGCTGCGCCTCGGTCAGCAAATCGCGCTGACGATCTCTCGGGTGGTTACCCACTGTAGAGCGCGACTGCTGAGAATCTGCACCATTGGCGGCTCGCTGGGGCTGCTGGATTTCGGTCATACCCTCTAGTTTGACAGGTTTTCGCGCCTGTTTTTATGACACGGTGTCATAAAGTACCGCTTCATAACCCGTGTAAATTTTGGTGTAGGTTTACCTTATTTTTAAACCTGTTTTAGCTATCTCAAAATTTATTTACCCTAAGTTTTTATACACCGGTCCTTTGCTGGGCCTTGTTGGGCATAGTTTCGGACCTTTTCACACAAACTCACACTATTGGGAGCCAGCTCACGTTAGGTTACACTCACCGACTAAAAATGTGTTTATGATTATTGTCTAGTGGCTACGTACTCATTTGTTGCATCACACAGGATCATCGATCTCACCACCGTCGCTCTACTGAGCAACGGTGCAGCTGGCATACCCGAGCTTTTTCGTACCGAAACCGCGCAAAACTTGGGCGTTACCGGCACTATTGTGCTGGCAACCTGCAACCGCCTCGAAATTTATGTGCAGCTCTCAGTGGCCGAGCATTTAGGCCCCGTTAGCGATATGCTCTACGCCGAGATTGCGCAAAAATCTGAACTCGATGCAGAACTTATTGCAGACAGTTTTGAAATCTATGAAAACCTTGAAGCTGCCAAACATCTCTTTACAGTGGCATCAGGGCTAGAGTCCGCTGTGGTCGGCGAGCGCGAAATCGCCGGGCAGGTGCGCCGTGCCCTTGCCTACGCCCAAGAAGAAGGGGCGGTTCCCGGGGAGCTTGTACAGCTTTTCGAGCATGCGGCACACACTGCCCGTCAGGTTGGGCAGCACACCACTATCGGATCACAGGGACGCTCAATCGTCTCGGTCGCCCTGGATTTGGCGGATGCGGTCGCTGAGAAAGACTGGAAAACCCGCCGTGCTCTCGTCTTTGGAACGGGTGCCTACGCGGGTGCTACTATTGCAGCCCTGCGTGAACGCGGATGCGAAGACATATGGGTTAACTCCCGTTCGGGCCGCGCCCCGGAGTTTGCCGCAAAACGCGATGTTCGCGCGGTTCCCAAAGGTGAAACGTATAAGGCCATGGAACAGGCGGATGTGATTGTTGGCTGCTCGGGCGGATCTGACCCGCTCTCCCCCGCCGAAATTCCACCGGGGCATCATACGATCCTCGACTTGGCGCTCTCCCGAGATTTTGACCCCGCTATTGCGGATCTGCCGCAGGTGGAGCTTATTACCTTAGAGTCCGTGCGTTTGGCCGCCCCCGAAGAAACTGAGGAGGCGGTCGCTACCGCCGAACGCATCGTCGAGTCTGAAACTCAAGCCTTTGCTGCACGGCAAAAGACCCGCAATATTGATTCGGCAATCGTGGCGCTTCGCTCTCATACTATGGAGGTGCTGGACGAAGAGCTCGATAAGGTACGCAGCCAATTCGGTTGTACAGCCGCCACCGAGCAGCTCGAACTCGCAATGCGCCGCATGGTGAAGTCCCTTTTGCACACCCCCACGATACGCGCGAAACAGCTCGCAACCCAGGGGCGAACCTCCGACTACATTGCGGCGCTCGAAACGCTCTACGGAATCACCATCGACGACCGCTAATTGCGGGATAATCTTCTGCACGCTGCGCTTTATTCCACCGCAGCCCTAAGCCACAGGCGAATCATGCGCGCATCCTTACGGCATCCGCCTGGCAGGCACGGTACACTAAATCCAGAAGAAAACACCGCTGACGGCTTGAAGGGTCATCATGGAAATCAAAATTGGCATTCGTCACATTAGCCGCGAAGTTACGCTCGAAACCAAGGAAAGCGTAGAGACTATCCGCACCAAGGTAGCCGACGCCATTACGAACGGTTCCCTCCTTGAGATCACCGACGATAAGGGAGCAACCACCCTCGTACCCGGTGAGCAGATCGGTTATGTTGAGCTCGGCTCCGAAGAGAAGCGCCGCGTTGGGTTCGGTGTCGGCGCCTAACAGCAGGGGTACACCCAATAATTTTTACGAAGCCCGCATTTCACGGTTTTACCGTATGAATGCGGGCTTCGAGCATTCCTAATGATAGTACGCATACTCGACATATCGACCTGTAAGGGTGCATCTGACGCCAAGACGGGTTAAGATTTAAGGGTTAAGTGGATGCCCGGTCGTTCTTGATATACCAGACACCGCGTCTTTCCGAGAGCCTGAGTTCTTTTACAGCAGGTACATCTTCAAGAGCTCGACTTCGGAACATGAATTTCCCGCGATCGGCTTCCTTCACCTCGCGCCAGCCCGGCGTTGTGAACACACCGTGCTCCCCGCAGTACTCGGGCAGCTACACGGCATAACACCTGTGCACACTCACGCACAGGTACGGGTGCGGCGCAAACCGCCCGATCAGGGCAGGAAGATATGAGATGACCGACGCTCAAAACGCGACGACCGATGAGGCCCAGCCTTCCTCAACACCACAGTCTTCCCCCAAGTCCTTTGCCGATTTTGGGGTCCGCCAAGATATTAGCGATGCACTCGCCGCTGTGGGCATTGTGAGCCCCTTCCCCATCCAGGAAATGACCCTGCCGGTCGCACTCGCCGGGCATGACATTATTGGGCAGGCAAAAACCGGTACCGGTAAAACCCTCGGGTTCGGTCTCCCCACGATTCAGCGTGTGGTGGGCCGTGACGACGATCAGTGGGGTTCGCTGCAGAAGCCGGGGGCGCCTCAGGCACTTATCTTAGTACCCACCCGCGAGCTTGCAATTCAGGTGGGTAACGATTTAGCGGTAGCCTCTAAACTGCGCAACGCCCGCGTGGCAACCCTGTACGGCGGTGTTCCCTACGAGCCTCAGGTCGAGCAACTCACCAAGGGACTGGAAGTTGTGGTCGGCACTCCCGGACGTCTGATCGACCTGTACCAGCACGGTGCGCTCACCCTCACCCAGGTTAAGACGGTAGTGTTGGATGAGGCCGATGAGATGCTTGACCTAGGCTTTTTGCCTTCCGTCGAAAAAATTATGGGATACCTGCCCACCGACCGCCAGACCATGCTGTTCTCGGCGACGATGCCTGGCCCGGTGATCACGATGGCGCGCAAATACATGACTAAGCCCATGCATATTAGCGCGGCAGACCCGGAAGATCATACCAAGACCAAGGCCTCGATTCGTCAGGTGGTTTACCGCGTGCACCATATGGATAAGGACGAAATGCTCGGCCGTATCCTGCGTGCTCATGGGCGTGGACGCACCGTGATCTTCACAAAGACCAAACGCGATGCTGCGCGTGTTGCCGATGAGCTTATTGCGCGCGGATTCGCCGCCGCTCCCCTGCACGGCGACCTCAACCAGGGCGCTCGCGAGCAGGCTTTGCGTGCTTTCCGCAACGGCAAGGTAGATATTCTGGTGGCAACCGATGTTGCGGCTCGCGGTATCGATGTGGAAGACGTAACCCATGTGATTAACCATCGCGTGCCCGAAGACGAGAAAACCTATCTGCACCGCACCGGGCGTACCGGCCGTGCGGGCCATGAGGGCACCGCCGTAACCTTCGTGGATTGGGAGGATATTGCCCGGTGGCGCCTCATTAACGATGCGCTCGATCTGGGCGTTTCCGACCCCGTGGAAACTTATTCTTCTTCTGAGCATCTGTTCTACGACCTGGATATTCCGCCGGGCACCAAGGGTCGCCTGCCGCGTTCCGAACAGACCCTCGAAGGTTTGGATGCGGAGCACCTTGATGATTATGGCGAATCGCGCTCTTCACGGGGTAGCTCCCGTTCCTCTCGGGGTTCGCGTTCAGGTTCGCGCGGTTCTAAATCCCGCGGCTCCCGCGGCGGTTCTCGCAAGGCAAAGTCCGAAAAGCGCGGGGAGGCTTCATCTTCGAAGGATACTGCGCCGAAACGTGAACGCCGCCCGCGCCGCCGCACCCGACGCGTTGAGGGTGAAGCCGTTGAGACGCGTACCGAGAAAACCGCGGGGAAATCCGCCGAGAAAAAATCGGCTAAGAAATCCGGCTCTGCCAAGGATAGCTCGGTTGAGAAAACAGATTCTCAAGGCTCGTCGCACCGCCGCGCCCGTCGCCGTTCCGGGAATAAGGGCAAGGCAGACTCGACTGCAGCTAAGAAAGCGGGTCGAAAAAAGTCTGATGCCGCATCGGGTGAGGAGTAAATAGCGAGTGAGCGAAGCAGTATCCTCCGCCGATACATCTGTGCCCAAACGGTCTGGCACCGGCGATGTTCCAGTTTTCGATCCGAATGGTTCATCGCTGGTGGTTCAGGCCGATAATCTGGCGTATCTGAGCGAGCTGCCAAGTGCCTCGTTCACTGTGATCTACATTGATCCGCCGTTTAATACCGGCAAAACTCAAACTCGGCGTACCCTCAAAACTGCCCCCGCTGCAGAAGGCGAAGAACAGGGTAAAGGCAACGGTAATCGTACCGGATTTCAGGGCAAAAGCTACACGAGTGCCCTGCAGACCCTAGCAAGCTATCACGATGCTTTTGAGGACTACTGGGCGTTCTTAGAGCCGCGTATTAGGCAGGCTCACCGTCTGCTCACAGAGGATGGCACCCTCTACCTGCACCTCGATTGGCGTGAAGTTCACTACGCCAAGGTCATGTGCGACATGATTTTTGGGCGCGATTGTTTTATCAACGAGATCATTTGGGCCTACGACTACGGCGCAAAATCGACAAAGCGCTGGCCCACTAAGCACGACAATATCTTGATGTACGTCAAGAACCCGCAGGAATACTACTTCAATGCGGATGCGGTAGACCGCGAACCCTATATGGCACCCGGTCTGGTGACCGAAGAGAAAGCGGCACGCGGAAAACTCCCCACCGATGTGTGGTGGCATACGATCGTTTCGCCCACGGGTAAGGAAAAGACCGGGTACCCCACGCAGAAGCCGCTGGGTCTGCTCAAGCGGATGATTGCTGCTTCATCACGCCCGGGCGACTGGGTGCTGGATTTCTTCGCTGGTTCCGGTACCACCGGTGCGGCTGCGGCGGCTCTGGGGCGCAGGTTCGTGTGCGTGGATCAGAACCCGCCCGCGATTGAGGTTATGGCGAAACGCCTGAACGTGGATGCCGAATCGTTTGCCGACTACCGCGGTGTGCCGCGCGGTGCGGCGGTGCTGTTTACTCCGCATCGTCACGTGGGGGTTCGCGGGGGTACCTCTCGGGATGCGCTCACGGCGGCATCGCGGCGCGCGCTGGCGGCGCAGAGTGAGAAGATTCGGGAGCGTGTGAAGCCTATTGACGGGGCGCACAGCCAGTTTGTGCGGCATCCTTCGACCGATGTTTTGGAACGCGAGCTGCGCGCCCAGGCCCGCGAAAAACTGCGTAAAGACCGCAAACGCCAAGAGCTGACGAAGAAGCGGAAACAGGTCAAGGAGACGGCGGCGTCTTCATAGCGGACTGACCCGGCGTATGCCGTACACTTTGCTGCATCTTCGTAGGGTTTAACCGTACGATATGCGGCAAAGTGTACGACTTACAGTGATTACTTTAGTTGTCGGCGATGAGCTCTTCACGTGGGATAAGGTCGCCCGCAAGGATATCGGCAAGTAGTTTTTCCTGTGCTGGTTCCAAATGCACCAGGTGGGTGAGGACACACAGAAGCTCCTTGAATTCTGTGGTCCATTCACTCGGCCAGCTCTGTTGCACGATATCGTCAAGAGGTGAACTTTTACGACCAATAGGTTTCTTCAAGCGGTACTTAGCCCAAAGACCGATAGTCTGCTGACCTCCCACAGTGTAATCGAAAACCGCTTTTTCGACGTTGCTCCACCGGCTGGCACCAAAAGCTATTTCACCGTGAATGTCATCTTCACCCAGTGTAAAGGTGGGTTTCTTCTCGGGCATAGCCCCACCCATACTCTTTTCGTACACAGGCATGGAATACAGTCCGTCTGTCGGTTTATCGGTGACCCGAGTCATACCTGGAAGAGGTTCACCGCGTTCACCGTAGGTATGCAGCCACACCACATACTTACCCAGTTGCACGGCGCGAGACCATAGCTCTGCATCTGCAGTGAGCGGCACGCGGATGCCTGCTTGCTGAAGTTCGGCATCAAAAGTACGCACGTATCCAGGATGCCCAGTGACGCCTGCCAGGTAATACACCAGCTCGGTGGGAGCTTGCTTACTAAAGTGTTCAGTGAGTAGGCGTTCCGCTTCATCTGTGATGTTAGGTTTTCCGACAGAGCTCAAGATAGGATGTGCGCGACCACCTCCGCTACCTTTGAACGCGTGCATATCTGGGATCAATGAGCTAAAAGTTAAACCTGGTCCATTTTTAATCGGTTCATTATGCAATTCAACGATAAAAATTTGATTCGGTACACGGTGCTCCCAAAGTTTAGGGCGTGGAGTGCTCATAAGCCTCGGATCCGACAATAAATATTGTCGGTCGAAAGAACGATAATTAACTTGCACAGATGGAGGCACTAAGCGTAAATCCTGAGCATCTTTAAGCTGCTCTTCCAACGAACGTTCTGTGCCCTGAGCAGTATCTTTACCAGGAAGAGAAGGCTTACCTTTAAAGATTGAACTATCTCGATTTTCTACAAACTTAATCCGCCGTTTTTCTAGTTCTTCTTCCTTTTGCTTAGGTTGTCTCCGTTTATCTGATGCTAGAGGAGCCTCAGTAATTAAATCATTCCATCGTTCTTGTAGAACCGACTCCGACGGCGCATAAACCCAGGTTTTATTCGGCTTCACGCCGGGGAATCGACTGGCGTAAAAATCAGGAAGTTCAGGATAGCTATCCCAATCTCCCACAGTTATTGGCATGAATTTATCGCTCCAAGCCGAGCGCACATCAGCAAATTCAGGAGAGCACAGATTTAGTTTCGCTAGTGCCTCCATCTTCTGACGGAATGTACCGCGCAAGGCAATATATTTTAGGTCAGCTGGAGTATTTTCGTCAGTATCCGGTTCTCGCACAAAAAGCGCGATAGTGACCGGAGTTTCAATCGCAAAGACAGCATTCTTCTGCGGGGGACGTTTACCTTCCGGGGTCACATTAATAATCCACCCTCGGTTAGACTTACGGCGAATATACTCACGCATACCCGAGAAACCGGGACCACGTAGATAACCATCAGCAGTAATGAAACAAACCACTCCCGCACGGTTGAGGGCATCTTCAAAATCGCGCCGTGAATTCTCAAAAACCTTCCAGAATGCCCAGCGCCAAAAATAGACATAAAGATTCTTCAGAACATACTCATATTTCCCCATTCCTGCGGCGCGAAAATCATCTAATAGCGGTTTTTCAGCTGAACCACCATCTTCGATCCATCCGCCTTTTCCTTCCGCTTTATCTTTATACGGCGGATTACCAATACACACTTGAATAGGTACTTCACGTTTCACCCTATTCGCACGATTCGATTGATCAGCCAGCAGGCGCAGAGTATTCCCTGTCATCGGGCGATTGCGCGCCTTCGGGTTACCCAATGTATTCGTGACATAAAGGTTCAGCCCCTCCTCGGGTAGTTCACCTCCCAGGCCACGCAAAGTTTCTGAGATACGAAGTTCTGCTACCGAAAAAGGCCCAGATTGCAGCTCAAAACCATAGAGGTTCTTGGCTAAACGGGTCAGGGCATCCGAACGGTCGCCGGGGTCAAGGTTCTCGTCATGAGCAACTGCACGCAAAACAGCCAAAGGATAGGTTCCGGTACCCATCGCCGGGTCGATGACTGAGACCCCTTTATCGGCGAACCCGTAAGGTTTATTAAGATACTGGCGTAATGCCTGATCGGTGAGTCGAACCATTTGATCGACAACTTCGACTGGGGTGTAGTAACTGCCAGTTTTCTTGCGTTGCTCCGGGTCATAGATACTTAAAAAGTGCTCATATAGATGCAGATAAACATCTGCTTTACCGCCCGAAATGTGTTTCCATGAGGTTACCGAAAGCACTCGTACAATAATCGCAAGTACATCGTGTAAGGCGCTGTCTTCATCAAGATGGTCTGTGAGCAGATTCAGTGCATTACCCAGCAATCCATGATTGGACTTTAGCCTGTTCGCCATATAGTGCAGAGTATTAATGTCGAGTTCTAGGCCTTCCGAAATAGCTACAACAAGTGCAAAGACCACAGTCTGCGCGAAACTGTCAGCAAATTCCTCATCAGTAGCACCTGGAGATAAAGTCTCACGCCAATCGGTGCGTATTCCAATGAGTGAAGGCGGTACGGGTTCATCGTGCCCTTGGTCTTTTGCCCTCTTTTTAGCGGCTTCATGGACTTTCTTCTGCGCGGTTAAACCCAACAGAATCTCTTCCCGCAGCAAGACGGCTAAAGGTGCGAGGGTTTTCACTAGTTTATCCGCGCTAGTGATGGGGTTAGGCTCCCAGAACAGGAAATTTTGTAGCATCCCTTGCAACGATGGTGTCGCTGTAAAAGAG
>ERZ772962.963-NODE-963-length-15877-cov-4.187081_pt1 | contig 15877 bp, 13 predicted proteins | sample MGYA00580676_ERZ772962 | MGnify/ENA primary metagenome ERZ772962 (study PRJEB29015, sample SAMEA2738049) | human oral metagenome | biome: human oral; feature: human-associated habitat; material: saliva | place: China | collected 2230 ...
TTGTATTTGTAGGTGGATCCATCTTCTGTACGAAAAGCGCCACTCCAATGCGAATACCACTGCTCCGCCCATGAGGCTAACAATGTGCTACCAAGTCTTGTTCTCATAGAGTTTTGGCATTCGTCGCTTGGTACCCACCCTGACTAGAACTGGATACTGTTGCACCCTTTCACTTTAACATCACGCCTGCTATCGCTCAGTATGAAGGCTCAGTGATAGGACAGATCCCCACAACGTTACGCACCGCACAGCACGGCGACCGGCTAATTCTATAGCTTTCAATGGGCATACACACGTTCGCGCTTATGTAGTTAACGCGTGTATAATTATCTTTGTGTGACTACTAGAAAAAAGGGAACAATTATTTTGATCCACCAACCTCACCAACCTGATCCCGCTGCAAAAGCACAGCTTCAAGCCGTAATGCGAGAGCTAATCAGAGATATCATTGAGGAGCAGGGGACATACTGCGATGAGCCTCTGATCCAGACCGGTTCTGACTATGCAAAACGCTATAACCAACAGCATGGCACGTCCTCACCGGCGCACATCGATCACCGCGAAGATCGCCGCGGATCGAGATACGTCGACGACGATGATGAGTATGCTGTGGGGTTCAGGACCAGTGACGGACGAGCATATCTGACCGATGACAATGAGCTGAGAAGAAAACTGCTCCTTGCCCGTCTCTATTCTCATTCGAATCCGTCTACCGATGAGGACGCTAACGGCCTTCTCAACTCTGACGACACGCTTACCGAGGATGAATTCGGCGAGAATGTCTATGGCGAGTCCTGGAACAACTGCCCCGGCAGGCGGGCAAATGTCGGCACCAGACGAATTACCAAACACTCCAAAAGAAACCCCCACACTAACCTCCCAAAAACGCTCAGGGAGATGCGCAAGCTCGAAGATGAGGACCGCAAAGACAGCTTTACCTACTACGGCTTTCGCCAACACACCGATCTCTTTATGAAGGAAGCCAAGCTCGCAAAGGACTACGAAGAGAATACAAAGTTCTCTGTCAAGTGGAAGACACTCTACCACCCGATGTATACCGATCTGACCGACAAAGAGCTGCGAGCGTACTTCTACTGGAGAACGCAGTGGAGACATAGGAGAGTCGACACAGCACCCGGTTTCACCGGGTTGCTCTACGCCTATGAACTTTTGGCGCTCGGTGACATTCTCCACAACCCCAAGAAGACTTTAGACGAGCTTGAGTGCCTGTTGGATAGTTATCCTGAGGATCAGGAAGACAACTTCGTTTGTGAGGCTCTTGAAACGATCATTCAGGATTACCGTATCTTCTCCGGCGATAACCCCAAGCTCCTGGTAGGCCCCTATCATCGCAGATACGCCCATGCTGCCTTCATCCTGCGTAAGGCACAGAACTATATCTTTTCCCAGCACAAGAAATGGGAGATCCCGGATCCCAACTATGGAACTGATCCGGTTTCCAACAAGGATGTGGTTGAGGCTTTAGATATCTTCTCTTCGGTAGACCCCAAGCGTTCCGCCTTCTTCAAAAAACACGAGAAAGAACGCATCGCAATCACCGCGGAAGTATTCCGTGACTTTGTGGAGCACTTCCATAAACGGCGCCAGGTTAACTTTGTGAACTTCCTTGTAGGGTATCGGGGTAATATCTGGATGCCTGCCTTTGACACCACACCGGTCAGGGTAGATTTTGGCAAAGACCAAATCCTCTATGATTTAGGTGATGGGATCACGCTTGAACACGAACCTAACCCTGAGGCATTCCCCTATGCAGCCAATAACTTCAGTGAGAAGTTCCCCTTCGGATATGACCACACGAATCCAGCTCTGGGAAAGATCTATCGCGAGATTGACCGCCATATGCGCGAGGCCTGGAACTTCAAGCATCCCTTGAAGCCACAGAAGAAGGTGGCACGATACGAGACAAAGTTCATTGTCACGGCAATCGACAACTTTAAAGCCAAGCAGGCAGAAGCAGAACGAATCCGCAAAGAGAAGGAGAAGCGGCGCTTCACCGTCGATCTCTCCCAACTCCATGCAATCAGGGATGCCTCTGCGGTTACCCGCGATGCACTTTTGGTCGATGAAGAGCGCCAAGATGGACCGGAGCCGGTAGCACCTGTTGTCACCGTTACGCCCACAGCCCCCGAGAATAAATCGCAAGCAGTACCTGCGAGTACACCGGTCGCTCAGGAGAGTACTGAAGCACAAACAGATGAGGGACACCCCTACAGCCTGGACGACACTGAGTTCTCGCTGTTGCGTGCACTCCTTGCAGGCAAACCGATTCAGGATACCCTTAAACACACCCCCACCACACCGGATATGTTGGTGGACTCGATCAACGAAAAACTCTTTGATATAACAGGTGACGTCTCACTTGAGATGGACGAGAATGACCAGCCCTGCCTTATTGAAGACTACACGGATGATATAAGAAAGGCCTTGAACCTATGAGCCAACAGCAGTCAAATCAGCCCGCACGCGTCCCTAAGCGCATTGCTTCTGTCATTATCAACTCTCTCAAAGGTGGCGTTGTCCCCAGAATCGGTCTCCCCTACATCACGGTCGGCCGTGAGCGTGAGATTGCTGCACTGCTCCATGACCTGAGCTTGGTACAAGACGGCGGAGCAAGCTTCCGTTTCCTTGTGGGCCGCTACGGTTCCGGTAAATCCTTCTTACTGCAGACCATCCGTAACCATGCAATGGGCAACAACTTTGTGGTCTGCGATGCAGACCTCTCTCCCGAGCGCCGTTTCCAAGGCACTAATGGACAGGGACTGGCTACCTATCGTGAGTTGATCCGTAACCTCTCCACCAAGACCCGCCCGGACGGTGGCGCTTTGAACTTAGTTCTGGACCGCTGGGTTTCCGGTATCCAAACAAAGGTCACCGTAGAGGACGGCATCAAGCCAGATGATCCTACTTTCACAGATGCCATGGAGCGCCAGATCATGAAGATCACCTCACAGGTACAGGAGCTTGTGCATGGCTATGACTTTGCCCGTCTGCTTACGATGTACTGGCACGCCAGCCTCGAGGGCGATGACGAGACCAAAGCCAATGTCACCAAGTGGTTCCGCGGTGAGTACCGCACCAAGACCGAAGCTCGCCAAGAGCTCGGGGTAAACATCATTATCGATGATGCAGATTGGTACGAATACCTGAAGGTTCTAGCCACGTTCTTCCATGCCGCAGGCTACAATGGCCTCATTATCCTGATCGATGAGCTGGTCAACCTGTACAAGATCCCCAATGCAATCAGCCGTCAGTACAACTACGAGAAGATCCTCACGATGTACAACGACACCCTGCAGGGCAAGGCCCACTATCTCGGTATCATTATGGGTGGCACCCCACAGACTATCGAAGACAGACGCCGTGGCCTCTACTCCTACGAGGCACTGAGAAGCCGCCTTACCCAGGGTCGCTTTGCCCAGGAAGGCTTGGCAGATATGCTCGCCCCGGTCATCCACTTGGAGCCTTTAACCCACGAGGAGCTCCTCGTCCTGATCGAAAAGCTAGCCGATATCCATGCCGAACTCTTTGGCTATAAGCGCACCATCACCCAACAGGAGTTAGTGGCCTTCTTATCTGCGGAGTTTGATCGTGTGGGTGCAGATTCACACCTGACCCCGCGTGAGGTTATCCGTGACTTTATTGAGATGCTCGATATCCTCTACCAGAATCCAACGATGAAGATCGAGGACCTGCTGCAGGGCGACACCTTTAAGAAGCCCGTCGAGACGCCCGTAGAGGAGCAGGCAGCCCTACGTTCCAAGAAGACAAATGCCACGAGCTCTACTACAGCTCAGACAGGTGACAACGGCACCGATGAGTTTGCCGAATTTGATATCTAGGGATGCCGATGGATACTTTTGACCGTTATGCCCCCTTTGTTCAGGACTTCATCTATTCCCACAACTGGAAAGATTTACGCGCCGTCCAGGTCGCTGCGGCTGATGTGATCTTCAACACCGACGACAACCTCTTGCTTACCGCCTCGACCGCCTCAGGAAAGACTGAGGCGGCCTTTTTCCCGATCCTGACCCAGTTCTATGAGGACCCACCCACGAGCGTAGGCTGCATCTATATCGGGCCCTTAAAGGCTCTGATCAATGACCAATTCTTGCGCTTGGAACCCCTGTGCAACGAGGGGAATATCCCGGTGTGGCACTGGCACGGGGATGTCTCACAGTCCCATAAGCACAAGATGCTAAAGCATCCCTCGGGGATCCTGCAGATCACACCGGAATCCCTGGAGGCTATGCTGCTGCACCGCCACAGTGCGATACCTCGCCTCTTTGCAGATCTGCGCTATGTGGTGATCGACGAGGTACACTCGCTGCTCAGAGGGGACCGCGGTGACCAGACGCTCTGCTGTATCCAGCGTATCAGCCGACTCGCGCACGTCAATCCCCGCCGTATCGGCCTTTCTGCGACGATCGGTGAACCTGAAGAAACCGGTGTCTACCTCTCCTGGGGCAGTGGCCGTAAGTGTGCGATCCCTAAGTTTGAGGCCCCTAAAGAGCGCTGGCGTCTCTCCATGGAGCACTTCTACATCTCAGGTCCTCAGGCACCCGAGCGCGGTGAAGATGGACTCGGTGGTTCCACTCAAACTGTTGAGAACGACGTCGCCTATGAGATGCCCTACAACGAGCATCCACGCTCAGAGCATATCCCACCGCGCGATCAGCACACCGAAGATGTCATAGACGTCACTGACGCTACACCACAGGCACAATCTCCCGACAAAGGAGATACCCCGGAACCCGCCTCAGATACCGCCCCGGTCTTTGCGGATCCTGGCATCGGCTACATCTTTGAGCACACTCGGGGACACAAGTGCCTTGTCTTCTGTAACTCCCGTGAGGAGTGCGAGGCAGTCACCACATCCCTGCGCCAATACGCTGAGGCAAACGGGGAACCGGACCGCTTCCTCATCCACCACGGCAACCTCTCGGCGAGCTTCCGTGAGTCCGCTGAAGATATGATGCGCGACGAGGACAGCAAGCTCACCACGGTGACGACCGCCACCCTCGAGCTCGGTATCGATATCGGCCGCCTCGAGCGCGCCTTCCAAATCGATGCCCCCTTTACGGTCTCTAGCTTCCTACAGCGTATGGGTAGAACCGGCAGACGGGGTAATCCCTCTGAGATGTGGTTTGTGATGCGCGAGGAGCAGCCAGAGGCCAGAGCCTTACTCCCTGAGACCGTACCCTGGAAACTGTTGCAGGGAATCTCTCTGGTACAGCTCTATATCGAGGAGCGCTGGGTAGAGCCTCCGCGCTTCAACCGGATTCCCTACTCTTTGCTTTACCATCAGACGATGGCAACACTGGCAAGCACCGGTGAGATGGCTCCTTCTGAGCTGGCACGACAGGTACTGACTCTGACCCCCTTCCACCGGGTGAGCCAGGAAGATTACAAGGTATTATTGCGGCATCTGATTGAGATCGAGCATATCCACCGCACTCCTGAAGGTGGCCTTATTGTGGGTCTTGCCGGAGAGCGGCAGATCAATGACTTCCGCTTCTATGCAGTCTTTTCAACCGATGAAGAATTCACGGTCCGCAGTGAATCGCAGGAGTTAGGTACGATCGTGCAGCCACCGCCGGTCGGAGAACGTATCGCAATTGCCGGTGCCGTATGGGTGATCGAGGAGATCGACTACAAGCGCCACCTGATTGAATGCACTAAAGTCAAGGGCAAAGTGCCCGCCTATTTCGGTATGGTCGCAGGGGACATCAACACCCATATCCTGGAACACATGAAAAAGGTGTTGCAGGAGGATACGGTCTACCCCTACCTCAGAAGAAATGCCCGCTTTAGGCTGGCGCAGGCGCGCCACGTGTACCGCAACGCCCACATCACTGACCAACCACTGATCAACGTGGGTGGCAGGACCTACTGTCTCTTTCCCTGGCTCGGTACCTATGCCTTCTTGGCACTAGAGCGTTTCCTCAAGATCAAATGTGCAGAGCGCTTAGGCCTCAAAGGCCTCGACTCCTCCCGTCCCTACTTCCTGCAGTTTACGATGAAGGTGGACGGCTATGAGTTCTTCAAAATCGTGAAGGAAGAAGCTGCAAAGCCACTCGATCCGATAGATCTGCTCTATCCGAGTGAAGTTCCCTACTTTGACAAGTACGATGAGTTTGTCCCGGAAGAGCTGATTCGTAAAGGCTTTGTCCTCGGCGTCTTGGACGTGGATGGAATGCTCGAGCGGATCCGCTCGTGGCCGGGACCGAATCCCGACGAATCTCAGGCACTACCACACGGCTACTCTGGGACCCTGGCATGAGGGGCACACAGGGCGCTGCAGTATTTCGATCGTGCAATGATCCTGAGGAGATCGCGACCGCTACACTCCCTGCAGTTTGAGCCAACCCTATAATTGCAGGGAGTTTAAGCCAGGAGCACCTAGTACACAAGGAAGGATGTCATGGATCGCTGGATGGCCTTTGGAAGCTTTATTGCCCGCCACATGATCGTAATTGTCCCTGCCTGCCTTGTGTGTGGCATCTGTTTTCCCTGGCTCTTTCAGGGCTTTGTCCCCTTTGTCTCCCCGATCTTTGCCTTCATCACCTTCCAGGGGTCACTGACCAACGACTTCTCGAATCTGAAGAATACCTTCACCCATCCGCTGCCGATGTTTGTGGCTATCGGCATCTCACAGCTTGCAATGCCGTTGCTTGCTTGGCTTGTAGGATCGCTCTTCTTCTCTGACCCCAATGTCGTCTGCGGTATCGTCCTGGAGTACTGTGTACCGATAGCGGTCACCTCCACGATGTGGGTGTCGATCTATGCCGGGGATATGGCACTGACCTTAGGGATTCTCTTAATCTCCACCTGCATTGCCCCCTTTACGATCCCGGCCACCTTGCAGCTCTTACTCGGTGCCACCGTCACCGTGGACGCCCGAGCTATGATCCTACAGATGCTTTTTATGGTGGCAATCCCGGCCCTGCTTGCTACCTGGCTCAATGACCGCACCAAGGGAGCAGCAAGGACCTATCTCTCCCCACGATTGATGCCTGCCGCTCGTATTCTTACGGTCCTGGTTATCACTACCAACTCCACGAGCCTTTCGACCTTCTTCTTCAACCTCACCCCGGAGTTGATCGGCATCCTCTTCTTTATCGCCGCTATGGCCGCCTCAGGCTATCTGTGGGGATATCTGGCGGCTGGTGCTCTGCACGTGCGTCGCGCGCAGGCAGTCAGCATCATCTTCTGTTCAGCACTGCGCAATATCGCCGCCGGCGCTATCATCGCTCAAACCTACTTCCCGCCTATCACGGTCTTCCCGGTGCAGACCGGCACACTCTTCAACCAGTTCTTTGCAGCACTCTTCGGTAAGCTCTTAGGCCCCCACTTTGAGCAGATGCAGGTAGCGGAGGTACGGGAAGCTGCCGCGCAGCATGAGGCTACTCGGCGTTGACCCACCTTCCCTACTGCATACCCCTTTCTTATCGATATCAATTTCTTATATGTGAATATATTGTGTACAGCTTAATTGTGCGCAATATATTTACTCAGGAGGCTATAGCACTAAGTATCAGTAAAAAGTACCACACGATGAAAGGATGACACATGAGCTACTACGACTACACCGTCACCAAACAGGACGGTACGCAAACCAAACTCGACCAGTACAAGGGCAAGGTCCTCCTGATTGTCAACACCGCTACCGGTTGTGGCTTCACCCCGCAGTACAAAGACTTGGAGCGCATCTACAGGGAGTACCACGATCAGGGCTTTGAGATCCTTGACTTCCCCTGCAACCAGTTCATGGGTCAAGCCCCGGGCAGCGATGATGAAATCAACAACTTCTGCACCCTCAAGTACGACACCACATTCCCGCGTTTCAAGAAGATCGATGTCGATGGGGACCACGTAGAGCCCCTCTTCCGGGATCTCTCCCTCGAGGCACCGTTCAAGGGCTTCACCGGCGCTAAGGCAGCCTCTCTGCGTCCCTTCTCCAACGAGAACGCCAAGCAGTTCGGGGACAAGGCCTATATCCGCTGGAACTTCACCAAATTCCTGATCGACCGCAACGGTAAGCTTGTGAAGCGCTTTGAGCCCACGGAAGACATGAAGAATGTAGAAGCCGCAATCAAGGAGCAGCTGTAGTGGCAACGCAACCACCCAGCACGGATAAGTCACGCTACCCTGAGCTTTTGCTTCAAAACTAGCGCTGCTTCTCCCTCTATGCGGCCTCAAAGGCCGTCGCCAGGCACTACCTTCTAGACCCCTTGGGGCTCACCTACATGCAATATATCTGCATGATGGTGATGTGGGGGGGAGAAGCAGGCTACGATATCCTGGATCGGTGAGCGCCTCTTCTTAGATTCCGGGACGCTCGCCCCGGTTTTGCACAAGCTCGAGCAATGGGCTATATCAAGCGATCCCGCCCTGAGGAAGATATGCACGAGGTAATCGTTACACTGACCCAAACGGGCGAAGTCTTACAAGAACGCGCCCGTCAGATACCCAAAAGTCTCGCATGTATGGTTCACCTGGCTCCTAAAGAGACGCGGGGAGCTGAAAGATCTGTTGCACACAAAATGTTGGAGGGTTTCGACACTCAATGTTAGAGCGCATATAGAGCCGTGAGTCCGTAATTGTTCGGACCTCCGCCACCGGTCTCTGCGCCAATGCGGGCCTTACAATCATGAAGGCTATCATCAGTGTCCCACCAATTCAATCGCAATCATATTCGATGCAATCAATACCCTCTCCGACACCCTGTTGTCTACAATCACGATCGTAAGCACCAAGCTAGCCCATCTGCCTCCGGATAAGAAACACCCGCTCGGCTATGGCCGCATCGAGTACCTCACTGCCTCGGCCGTCTCTATGATCGTTTTGTATGCAGGTATCACCTCATTGATCGACTCTATCCAAACGATTACTGCGCCGGAAGCACCCAGCTATACTACAGTGAGTTTGACTCTGACCGCGGTGACGATTTCCGTAAAGATCTTCTTGGATCGTTTTGTCAAAGCGACCAGTGAGAAAATAGGCTCTGACGCTTTGGTGGCCTCCGGCTCAGATGCCCTTTTCGATGCTACCCTTTCCATCTCTACCTTGGCGACAGCGTTCATCTATATCGCTTTCGGTATCAGCCTCGAGGCTTAGGTCGGTACCGTGATCTCTGCTGTTATCTGCTAAGGTGGCATCGATATGCACCACGACACCTTAACACAGATCTTAGGTGAGCACATCGATCCTGATCTGGCAGAGCGAGTCAAAGCGCTGGTCAAGGAAGACCTGGATGCTTTAGGCGCATACGATCTGCTTCTGAGCTCCTACGGCCCAAGCTTCTTGTCGGCAGCATCCATGTGAAAGTTAAAGACTCAATGAGAGTAGAAGAAATTGACACTATGATGCGCAGGGTTCAACAGAAGTTCCAGCACGCCACCAACGGTAAAGTGATCCTGGCCACAGTGGGCATCTATGCCCAAAACCAAGGTGGCAAGACGGCTGCCCATGCCCACGGTATTGCGATGCATATCGCTACCGAAGAGCCCCATGTACTATAGGCTCATGGATTTTACATCGATGAGGAGTGGCAGTCCATGAACTTACACATCGTGGTCAATTTTGAGACCCCTAACCGTGAGGCAGTACACCAGAAGGTCCTCACCAACCGCGAGAAGCGCTTCCCTGCCTATTAGATCCACCTCACGATGGACTCGGATGTACGTGGTTAGGGTTATCAGTACTTGCTCTCTAAGTACAATAGAGCCCACATACGCGGGCTCTATTGTTTTTTGTTAGTCCATATCCTCGTCGAGCAGCGTGAGACCGGTCGCTTTGATCAGGCGTTCTAACGCGTCGTTGACCTGTTCTAAACTCAAGGTGCCGTACTCCCCTTGAATCCAGGAGCTGTAGGAGGAAAGTATTCCGTGGACAACGTAGTCGACGGTGATCACAATGAGGGCGAGGCGGTGTGGTTCTCTGTCCGCATAGGTTTTCTCGATTGAGTCGTAGAGACGCTTTTCTATGCTTTGCTCCAGCGCCACCATGAAGGGATTAAATGAGGTGGAACGGGTGATCGAGGTAATCAGCTTCCGGTGCATCTGCACGAAGCTACCCAACTGAACCAACATGGGACGGGGATTCTTTAAAAAGGAGATATCGTACCAGTTAGAGGCAAAGTCAATAAAGCGGTCGGCTAGATGTTCTAATACATACTTTTCAAGATCTGACATCGAAGCAAAGTGCGCATAGAAGGTCCCCCGGTTGAGACAGGCCTCCCGCGTGATATCTGACACGGTGATCTTATCTACTGGCGTTTTCATAACAAGCGTCAGAAACGCTTCCTCCAAAAGGTGCAAAGAACGCAAAGAATTCCTGTTGCTGCCCTCTGGACTACGCTTTGAGACAGTCTTTGTGGGCTCCATGTCTTCCATCCTTCTTGCTCCCTTCGGCAATGACACCAACCGTTATGGTTCACTATATCTTCACAAGTAAAAGGTTATTTAAACAAGTCCTTACAATCTGTATAAATTCCCCGCTCTTCTAGATATACATTTTTAAATTGTGGTAAAAACCCAACATGTGTTCAATTTCGGTCACTTGCCTCATTGAACACGCGAACGGTAGAACGCAACAGTATTGAGGAGGAGCCCATACATGGAAAAATTCTTCCGTGGTGTACTCAAGCACAGAAGGATTGTCATTACCGTATTTCTGATTGTGACCGCGATATGTCTGACGTTGATCCCACAGGTGAAGATCGATGCAGACATGTCCGATTACCTTCCTGCATCGGCCCCCTCCTCTCAGGACTTACAGCTGATGAAGGACGTATACGGCAATGATATCCCCGATGCGCGTATCTATGTCACCGGTATCTCACTGCCCGATGCCAACAACTTCAAGAACCAACTCGAGAAGCAAGCGGGCGTTATCTCCGTTACCTGGCTGGGCGATCAAGCCAATATTGCTCTACCCCTTGAAGTGCAGGATCAAGACACGGTCGATGGCTGGTACGACGGGAAGGGCTATCTCTTCCAAGCAGTCTTCAGTGAAGATGTCGACCAGAGCCAGATAGACCACATCCGCGCCCTTGCCCACCAGATCCCGGGCGCCCAGACTGTGGCAATGGATGGCTCTGCTGTATCCAACGCTGCCAGCTTGGCAGACATCAACACCGATATGAGCCGCATCATGTTGATCGCAGTGATCACGGTCCTCATGATTGTGATGCTCAACACTACGAGCTACCTACACCCGATCGTGATGCTGATCACCATCGGTATCGCAATTGTCCTGAATATGGGCACTAATATCTTCAGAGGGACAATCTCCTCTATCACCCAGTTGGTAGCTTCGGTCCTGCAGCTAGCTGTGTCGATGGACTACTCCATTGTCCTTTTGACCAACTTCGGCAAACAGCGAGAAAAGAATCCGGATCAGTTTGAGGCTATGGTCCAGGCAATGGCTGTATCCTTTCCGGTCATCCTGTCCTCCGCTGCCGTCACCTTCTTCGGCTTCCTGTCCCTTGCTGCCATGCAGTTTTTGATCGGTGCCGATATGGGAATCGCGCTTGCCAAAGGTATCGTGTGTTCCTTCTTCTCAATCACACTGTTTATGCCGTGCATCCTCTACGACATGAGAAACGCCGTGGAGAAGACCACTCACAAACCGTTCTTCAAATCCTTCAAGGGCATGTCCAAGGTCTGCCATGCAGGCGCAATCCCTGCCCTCATCATCGCAATCGTTCTGGCCATCCCTGCCTATCTGGCATCCGACTCCGTAAGCTTCACCTACGGAGAGTCCTCCAACTTGGCTCCGACCTCACTGGTGAAGATCGACTCTGACCTTATCAATAAAGCCTTCGGCGAGTCCCAGACCTGGGCCATCATGGTCCCTGAGGGACACTGGGCCGAGGAAGAGGACCTAATCGACAACCTTGAGGATCTCCCGACCACCAAGTCCATCCTCTCCTGGTCCACGATCGCAGGTACCGCAATGCCAGCCGGCGTTGGCCCTTCCCCTCAGGTAAGCCAGCTCCTGAATGGCGGCTACTCCCGCATCGTCTTGACTTCCAAGATCCCAGATGAGTCCAAGGAAGGCTTCGACCTCGTCGAACATGTCCGTGACCTCCTGTCTCAGCACTACGACGGAGATACGCACCTGGTCGGCAATAACGTGAGCTACTACGATATCCGCTCGGTCACCTCCTCCGACTCCATGGTCGTACGTATGGCTTCCGTCCTCGCAATCGGTGCAGTACTTTTGATCATGTTCCGCTCGATCTCGATCCCAATTCTGTTGGTTACCGCGATCGAGCTCTCCATCTGGATCAATGAAGCGGTCCCGTACTTTACCGGAGAGACCATCAACTTCGTGGCTTTCCTGGTCATCGATGCAGTCCAGCTCGGCGCTGCCGTCGACTACGCGATCATCTACACCGAGGATTACCTGAAGCGCAGAAAGATCACGGACAAGACAACCGCAAGCATCGATTCCGTGGAGCACACAGCCCAGCCGATCATGACATCAAGCTCGATTCTGATCGTCGCCTGCCTGGGTATCTATTTCTCGGTCTCAAGCCCGATGATCCAGCAGGTCGGTATGCTGATCGCCCGTGGCGCACTGATCTCTGTCATTGAGATCTTTTTCGTGCTACCGCTACTCTTCAGAATCTTCGACGGGTTTGTCCGTCACACCACGTGGCACGCCGGGTTCTATATGCCGGGACAGAAGAAAGTTAAAGAGCCCCGTCCAACCCGTAAGCCCCAACAGTTAAAGTCCCGCTAATGTAAGCATTTTCCCAGTTAGGAGTTTTAGGCTATGAAAAAACAGACAGCAACGGTATCAGCCGGCAAACGTATCGCCGTGGGTGCTGTGGGTACCGCCCTCGTCATGAGCACGTGGCCTACCGCGGCCGTGCAAGCACTCGCTGAGGACAACAATCAGGACAACAACTCAGACGAATCTTCTGAGTCACAAGATACGCAAGATACTCAAAACAACAACAGCACCAAGAAGACTGAGGTCGTCTACTCCAAGCACGACGCCGCCGGCGCCACTGACGGCATCTTCGTCGTCAACACCTTCGATACCGATGAGACAACTGACGTCTCCGACCCAGGAACCTATGAGAGCGTCGAGAACCTGTCCACCAACCAGCAACTGAACAACACCGACGATCGGACTGATCTGACGACGCTCGCCAAAGAACCGACCTACTATCAGGGCGATCTGAACGAAAACACCACTCTCCCCTGGAGAGTTTCGATCGCCTACACCCTGGACGGTCAGCAGATCGACCCGGATGAGCTGGCAGGCAAAGACGGCGAGCTCGATATCGACCTGAAGATCGACGGGCTGGATGATGACTCTAAGGAAGCCGACTTCGCCAAGAGCTTCATGCTCCAGGCACAGGGTACTTTCGCAAATGCGAACTTCTCCCTCGAGGAGACCAACGATGCAACGATCACCCAGGCCGGCAATAACACCATCCTCACCTACATCCTGCTTCCGGGACAGAACGGTGACTGGCACATCCGTGGCGATGCAAAGAGCTTCATCTACAGCGGCTGGCAGATTGCAGCTATGCCGATCAACCTCGACCTCAATGTCGATGACTACGACACCAGCGACATCACTGATGCCGCAAACGAACTCGAGGATGGCGCAAACCAGCTCTCTGATGGCGGCAATGCTCTGAGAGATGCCCTCGATCAGATCAGTAATGGTGCAAGCTCTGCCTTCACGGGTTCCTCTACCCTCGCCTCAGGTGCAAACACCTTGGCAGCCGGCACCAGTGCCGCAGCCAGCGGCACCGCACGGCTCTCCAGCGGTGCGAACCAGCTCTCCTCCGGCCTCAACCAGATCAACGACGGCACAGGTACTGCTGCTGACGGCAGCGCAACCCTCGCTTCAGGCACTGATCAGCTGAAGGTAGGCACTGACGCTGCAAAAACTGGAGCTGCAAATGCTGCAGCAGGTGGTATTGGCGTAGCACAGGGCTCTAGCGATCTGCAGAATGGTTTAGGCCAACTCAAGAGTGGTACTGGTCGCTTAAGCAAAGGCGCACAAGACTTAAAAGAACAGCTTAAGGCGCAGAACGGTGATCTCGATGCCCTTACTTGTGGTTCTCAGCAAGTTGCTGATGGTACTGCTCAGGTCAATCGGATGGCTTCTGGTTTAAAAGATCAGGTAGCTGCAGTTAATAATCAAATCACCGCGGCAAAGAACTCTTTGACTGGCATCCAAGGTAAATTAAACGACGTCAAGACCTCTTCAGACCAGCTCAAAACAGGCGCAATAACCGCACAAAATCAGGCGAATACAGTTAAAACCGATCTGAAAACGATTCAAAGGGAGGTTTCCAGCGTATCGCAATTGCCTGATGCTTTGGCTGCGATCGGAAATGCTTCTGCAGGCGCTGCGCAAGATGCAGGTACTGCGGCGGGGGCTGCTACGCAAGCTGCACAGGAAGCAGGCACAGCTGCTGCATCTGACACTTCTGTATCCGATTCCTTGAACAGCCTTCTCAATGCAGACAACCTGACTGAGGATCAAAAGGCTCAGGTAAAAGCGGCACAGGGTTCTCTGAAAAATTCCACCAACGCTGCAACCTCTGCCAAAGATCATGCAGCCGCTGCTGCAATCTCTGCTACTTCCTCCGCACAGAGAGCTACAACCTCCGCTCAAACAGCGCAGCAAGTTAGCCAATCTCTGCAATCAGCACAGAAGCTGATGCAAACTGCTCAACAGTTGAATGCCGATGCAGATGCACTTCAGAATACGCTCGATTCACTTAACGGTGATAACGGCATCGGCTCAGTCTTACAGAAGTCTCAAGATGCATTAACTGCTGCCAATGATCTCACTCAGAGTTCTTCAGAGTATGTAGATAGACTCAAGAATCAACTTCCTACTGAGAACAAATTGGCTAGTATTGCACAACTCGCCAATGGGGCTTCACGACTTAACAATGGTATCAAGGATCTTGCCGATCAATTAACAAAAGGTGCCGATGCCCTGATTGAAAACAGTGCCAAGCTTGATGATGGAGCAGGTAGTGCTCTTGATGGATCAGTAAAACTCGCGCAGGGCGCGAATACTCTGAGCGCAGGCCTCAATACGCTGAGTTCCGGTACAACACAGCTTGATAACGGGGCTACACAGCTACAGTCTGGTAGCCATTCGCTGAGCGACGGTCTCAACACCCTGCATGCAGCAACTGCAACCGCCGCAGGTGGCGCTAACGAACTGAGAGCTGGTGTTGATACGCTCTACTCTGGTGCTACGCAACTGAATGACGGTGCTGACCAGCTTGCTGCCGGTACTGGAGAGCTCAACAGTGGCTTAGGCCAGCTTGCTGACGGTTCTGCTCAGGCAGACGATGGCTCCCACACCCTTGCTGATGGCTTGAACGAACTACGTGACCGTGTAAGCGGCTTAGACCAGAAGGTCTTGGATCAGGTACAGGATACAATCGACGATAAGCTGGGGCGCAACTACCAGCTGCACTCCTTCGTCGCCCCGTCCAACACCAATGTCCGTGAGGTTGAGTTCGTCTACGTTGTCGACGGTATCGAAGAGCCTGAGGACAACAAGAACTCCAATAGCTCTGATCAGAACGACGACCAGAACCAGGACTTCCTCGATCGTCTGGCAGCGCTCTTCTCCAAGAATCAGGATGACTAAGAGACTTTTCGATAACTTTGTCTTCCCCCCTTTTTCGGCTCTTCGACGTCCCTAGTGGGTAGCACAGGCTAGCTGTCTCTGGACTGAGAAGTTGAGTTTCTCAGTCTGAGAAAGATCCTTGTCTTAAAGTAGGCGACGTTCCTGAAGCCCCTGGCAGCGCTTTTTGCTGACTGGACGAGGGAGTTGAGCTCTTCGAGAAATGAAT
>ERZ772962.968-NODE-968-length-15843-cov-9.421396_pt1 | contig 15843 bp, 7 predicted proteins | sample MGYA00580676_ERZ772962 | MGnify/ENA primary metagenome ERZ772962 (study PRJEB29015, sample SAMEA2738049) | human oral metagenome | biome: human oral; feature: human-associated habitat; material: saliva | place: China | collected 2230 ...
GGGTGACGTCCTGGAACGAGCCGTCGGCGTGGCGCAGGACGGTGCCGTTCGCGCTGCCCAGGTCCATGAGGGCCCAGGAGCCGGGGGTCGTCATCATGACGGCGCAGTGTGAGCGGGAGATCTCGGTCTGCGGGCTGGGCACGCGCAGGACGGTCGCGACGGGGCGGCCGGTCAGCGCACGGGCGTCGGGGTCGCGGCCGATGACGACGTCACGGGAAACCTCAACGGGCACGGTACCGCCGTGAATCAGGAACGCGACGGGCGCGGCGGGGCCCGAGTTCGTGGGAGCCAGGCGCAGGATCGTCGCCTCGGTATCGGTCTCAGCACCCAGGCCAGCCAGGCCCTCGGCGCTCATGGCCTCAGGGACGGCGGAAGACTCGACGACCTCCCCAGAGGCCGGCTCAGACGAGGCCGGGGCACCCGACTCACCGAAACCGCCCGCACGTTCGGCGGACTCAGCGGTGTCGACCGGCGGTTCCTCGGCATCAGCAACGATGTAGAGCTCGCCCGAGGGCTGCTCAGTATCCTTCGCAGGCGCCTCCTCGTGCGAAGCTTCCTCAACCTGCTCATCCGAGACCTCGGGAGCCTCGGGAGCTTCCTCGTCGTCAGGGTTGCGCGAAGAGGGGCACAGCGACACCGGGCTATTGCTGGTCGCGGCGAGGAACTGGGCCTCAACAGCGGCCAGATCGACGGAAGCCGAGTGCATGGAAGGCTCCGGCAGCTCCTCGCGAGCCTCGCGGCGGGCACGGCGCTCGCGGTCCGGAATATCGGGATTGATCAGGAAGCCCATCGTGTCGACGGGCATCGAGGCAAGGGCCTCGACCTCGTCGAGTGCGCGTCCGATACGGATCTCCCCAGCTTCGACGCGATCGGCGGCGGGCACCATCCACGTAACCTCATCGCCGTCGACGATGGTGGCCTCAAAGGTCTGCCACTCACCGGGGTTAAATGGCCACGCCCAGATCGGGTCGGTCCACACCTGCTCGGTGATCTGGCCGGCGGCACGCATGCGCAGCTGAACATTGCCCAGCACAGTCAGGTACGGCTGCTCGCCCGCGCAGTCCAGCAGCAGGACGTCACCCTTTTCAGCCTGGACGTGGGACAGCCACGCCTGGGTGTCGGCGCGTCCCCACACCACATCGGCGGCGGAATCCGCAAAGTCGAGCGGAGCCAGCGCCGCACCGAGGGGACCCGTGACGAGCATCGCGCCCTGCCCGCGGCACAGGAAGCGTCCAATCTGAAGCATCAGTTACTGCCTTCTCTACGAGGAACCCGGCGAGCGGTCTCAATCGACGCCGGACGTACTGGTTGAATCATCCGATTCATGACATTCATTGTCAATGTTACTCGCGATTTGGTTCCTGCGTAAACTACAACCGCGGTCGCATTGTCCCGAGTCCCCGCCTCCAGCGACGCTCGAACAAGTCTGTCGGCCGTGCCCTGCGGACCATCGCCGTCCGCAACAAGCTCATGAATCCGCGAATCACTCAGGACACCGTGCACGCCATCCGTGCAAATCACGGCCCGATCTCCATCTTCCAACGGCATGATTGTATAGTCTGCTTTCACACATCCGACCTGGCCTGCACCGAGAGCCTTTGTCACGACATTTGCGGGAGGGATCACACGAGGAGCCCCAGAGGTAGCCGCAAGATCACGCGCCTCCTGCAGCGCCGAGTGGTCGTGGGTGAGCTGCCGAATGCCCCCACCACCCACAACATAGGCACGGGAATCACCCACGTTAAATGACAGCCAGTACGGCCCTTCGGCGGTACGCAGCACCATGAGGCCCGACAGCGTCGTGCCGGGCGCACTCATCGGATTATCGACCGACGCCAACGAGGCGACCGCCGTGGCCGCTGCGTCGATCGCAACAGACAGATCCACCAGGTCAACGGAACGATTCCCAAGGCGCTGAGGACTCAGGAACTCCCGCAGCGTAATGACAGCCTTCGACGAGGCCTGGGCACCACCCAGGTGCCCACCCATCCCATCTGCGACAGCAAAGACGGGGGGAACCGCCAGCCAGGAATCCTCGTTCTCAGAGCGGACCGGACCGATGTCGGTCGACGCGCCCCATCGAACTGCGGGCCATTCCGCATGTTCTTCTAGAGACATGTGCCTTCATCCTTTAGCTGCGTTGAGCGCGAGAGACTACGCGCGATACTGACTATTTTACACCCGGCGTGACCAGCGTCTCGGTCGACGAAACTGGAACGTAAGTAAGAATAACGAACCGACGAAATGATCTGCGTCATGGAACCTCCACGCAGACACGCACCGGGTCTGACATGCGCCCGGAAGAACGCGACACCGTCGTGATCTCGATGCAGTTCTCGCCACTGGCCCCATCGATCGTCACACTCGTCGATTCCACGCGACCACGCGATTTACCGGCCGCCCCCGAGCCCTCGTAAGCGTACACGATGTCCGAGGGAGAGGGACCCTCGGGAGCGGTCCACGTCCAGGCCACCGTACCGTCGGAGTACTCGCCGGCCAGATTCGACACCTTCGGGGGTGCCACGCCCAACGCGTCACCCGGGGCCGCCGAGGTACTCGTCTTCTCCGGATCGGGAGAGATCCGCGTAAACGACCCCTGTCCACGGAGTATCCCCACCACCAGCCCGGCCGCGATCAGCGCGGCCAGCAGCGCCAGCAGCACGCCCGCCAGCGGCGAGATAGTCTTCTTAGCCTCCGAGGATCCCTCCACGACACGACGAGCCGAGATCTCGTCCACATCCCCAGAGCGATCGATCTTCCACGAGTCCGCCACTGCCTCGACGCCGCCGGAACCAGCCCCTCCCTCAAATGAGTAGGTGGCAGAGCGCAGCCGCGTCGCATCCGGGTCGATGACCGGCGCGCCACGCAGGCGCGTCTTCTGATCGACAGCGACGGTGACGGAGGCTTTAGAGCGCTTCTCCTTGATCTCCATCTCCGTGCGCGGGTAGCCAATCTCTTCCTGAACCCGTTGAAGACCCTCGCCAAACTCCTTGGCCGAAGGCGTGCGCTCCGCCGGGTCCACCGCCATCGCCGCACGCAACACACGCTCCAACTCACAGGGAGCATCCGCTCGCCCCAGGCCACGCATGCGTCCGCGCTGCACGCGGTTGGCGATCGACGCCGCCGAATTGTCACCGATTGGGTCCTCGAAGGGGCTACGCCCCGTCACAAAAGTCCACGTCGTTGACGCCAGAGCCCACACGTCCTGCAGCGGCAAGGCGGGTGCGGTCACGTCCTGCTGCTCCGGGGGTGCCCACAGGACCGAGAAACCATCGAAGGCACCAACCTCCAACGCTCCGACCTTCGACGCGACTCCAAAGTCGGCCAGGACCGGCTTGCCGTAGGCATCCATCATGATGTTCGAGGGCTTGATGTCGCGGTGCACGTAGCCCTGCCAGTGGAAAGTCTCGACGACGCCGCAAATCTTGATCATCGTATCCAGGGCGTCCTCAAGCGACATCGGTCGCGCGCGAACCTGGGTGAGGAGGTCGGCAACCGGGCAGTACTCCATGACGAGATACGCCCGCCCATCTGCGGTCGTTCCCACCCCGTGTAGCTCCACGACGGAGGGGTGCCCCGACAGGAGAGTCATCGCATCGGCTTCACGATGCAGTTCCTTCGTGCCCCGCGCATCGCCCTGAGCACGCACGACCTTGATAGCCACATCGCGACTCGGTAGCTCCTGACGGTACAGGAACACGTCGGCGAAACCACCTTGCCCCAGAGGACGGACCCACCGGAATCCGGGAATATCCGGCCCCCTCATGCCTGCGACAGCTGGACTCACTGATCGTTCTCCTCTCGCATCGTCCGCCCGACCACGGGAGTAACCCTGCGTAGCTTGCGGCGCATGCGCAGACTGCGCAGGGAGAAAGCCCGGCGCACGCGCGCGAGGAAGCCCGCACGCTTGGACACCTGGTCGCGCAGGTCCCTCACCTGTGCCCACGCGGCGCGTGCACTGTCGCGCGAAAAACCATTAGAAGCAAAGTTAGCGACGTCTGCGAAGCGCGCGATGACGACGGGAGCGGGAACGTCACCTCCGAAGCGGCTCCAGCCATCAATCACGTAGCGCCCCTTGTCGGCGACGCCTGCACTATCCGAGGAGGAGGTCGCCCCGTCCTCGCCAAGGTTTACCTCGTCCGTCACCAGCGCAAAGGGATCGCCCGGGTCTTGCCCCAGTTCCCACTGGGAGGAAAGAGCCCACGCGGTCTCCTGACGAGTGCGTCCCAGATCGATACGCAGGCCATAGTCGGCAGCCAGGTCCACGATCTCGTCCCACGAACCCACCAGCGCCTCGCCGGGGGAGGCCCTGCGGCGACGCCTACGCCGGCCCGCCTTGAACACCAGGATCGCCAGGGGTGGAATAGCGAGGAGGAAGACAGCGCCCGAGCCTGCGGCGATGAGACCCCAGGGAAGGCCCACCTCGGGCGGCTTGAGGGGGTCGGCGTTCTGGTCTCGTGTGGGCGGAGGCATCTCAGCCGGGGGCTCGGGAGGCTCCGGCGGCTGCAGGACCTGCGGGCGTGGGACGGAACGAGGCTTGGGCACCTGAGTCTGCGGCACATGATCGCGCGGCGGAGTCGGGTCGAACACGCCCCAGACACCGCCCGAGAACTCGACCTCAACCCACGCGCGAATATCGGATCCACGCAGGGTCGCGGCACCTCCCTGGGAGCCGCCCTCGGGGTAGGCTCCCATGACGACGCGCGCGTTGATGCCCAACTGGTGCAGCATAAGAGCCATGAGAGCCGTGTACTGCTGATCGTCGCCAATCAGGTTCTCGTCGGAGGCCAGCATGCGCTCCAGCCGATCGCTGCGCACGCCCGGCCGCGAAAAACGAGTGTTCTCGTTGAGGTAATAGCCGTTGGTGGACAAGTAGTGTTCGATGGCTCGCGCCGCCGCGAGCGGCGTCGACGCGTTCTGCGTGAGCTCGGCGGCCCTATCAGCGAGGCCGTCGGGAACATTCTTGTCCTCCAGGGTTACCGACACCGCCACGAGGTTAGCCAGTTCTTCGTCACGCACAGGCGCGACGAAATCCGTGGTCACGTTGTAGCTCATCGAACCGACGGGGCCGGTGGTCAGAGCCGCATTCGCCCACGTATCAACATGGAGGCCCTTCTTCTGCTGGGCTGCCTGCCCGCCAGTGAACGCGATCTGCGAGGGAGTTCCAAGGACGGGAACCCACGGGCCTGACAGTCCTGTGGTCGTGAGCGTCACCACTGAGGTGCCCTGCGCGCGACCGGGGATGGTCGTATGAACCGGGATGTAGCCCGTATGTCCGTCGTCTCTCTTCCGGGACATGCCGAAGGTCGTACCGTCGTAGACGTCCATCGCGGCGATTCGCACACGCTGGTTCTCAGGTAGATCGGAGACGGTCAGCAGCGTCTCGTCCTTCAGATCCGTCGTGTAGTGACGGAAGGAAGACATCGGGGAAGGGAACGCCTGAACGTCAAGGGGTGGCTGAATCAGGTCGCGCCCAACAAGGCGCCCGCGGGAGGACCCCAGGAACGCTGCAGCCGGCATCGCAACGCCGACGGAGACAGCGAGCACAATGATGGCACCAAGGGCTCGCCTCCCCACGTAGACGGTCGAGCGAGAACGCCGCTCAACCGTTGCCTCGCCGCCAGGCGAACTTGCTCGTCCCACGAGCACATCCTGTCCCAGGGTGATTCTCTGGTACTGGGCGACGCTCGCCCACCAGGCGACCACAAGCGCCCACCAGACCAGGACCAGAGACAGCGGAAGAGGGTAGCGGGCGAGCCCAAAAAACACGGCGATAACCGCCATCACCACGACGGGGATGGACCCCGGGACGGCCCGTCCGGCACGCGCCGTGATCAGGCCCGCCAGGACCGCCAGGATCAGGCCGCACATCCACGGCACGAGCGCCGGTCCGGAGTAGACCGACACCGGGGGCGTGAGCGTCAACAGGTCCTTCCAGGCACGGAAGGATCCGAGCACCATGACCTGCAGGGTCTGCCCCGTGGGCAGGAAGCCGTACAGCGCCTCTGAGCGCAGCGCGGCACCGCTGCCGACCAGGAAGTAGGTCACCACAACACTTAAGACCGTCGTGAGTGCATCCCACCGCCAGTAGGTAGAGGCAGCGGCGATCGCCAGGCCGCAGGCCACTCCTGCTCCGGCAGCGATCGCACCAACTCCGCCACCGAAGACCGGTTCAAAGGCCGCGACAGGCCCCACGAAGAGGAAGGCAAGAACCAGGAGGGACCATATCGGCAAGCTCGACCGGTACGTCGCGAAACGCTGCGTGACGGTCAGGAGGCGCGAACGCGTCGTCTTGGGACGAGGCCCCTGCTGCCCCACGTTGGGACGGTCGCCATCGCGGAAAGATGCAGAAGGAACGGAGGACGCTCGCACCTCGGTTGCAACGGGGGACGTCGGTGTCGTCTGAGCCTGCGATTCAACCCTTTGTGCGCGAGGCTTGGTATCAACGCTGGTGGTCATGCAAGCCCTCCGGCAACGATAATGCGCGGCAGGTCCTCAAGGCGCGAGCAGTCGAGGAGCACCCCTCGCCCGAGGTCTCGCCTGGTTCGTCCCTCAGCCCCACCGATTCGGATGATGGAAACGGGGACGTCAATGGGAGCCAGCCGCGCCAGGTGCGCGGCATCGACATCGCTCACCTTCGGGCCGACCACGAGGGTGAGGGCCGAGACTCCGGGGCGCTCAGCCACTGCCTCGCGCACGCGCAGAGCCAGGTCCCCTCCGGAACCCGCCTTGATCTCGGAAAGGGTGTCCAGAAGGCGCATGGCGCTACCCGACGGCAGCCAAGCCTCCGTCGTCGTGACGGACACGGGACGGGACTCGCGCAGGCTGGCCAGAGCGAGCGAGGCGGCGACGGAGACCGCCGTCTCGAAGGAGTCGTGATCCCAGACGTCGCGGGAGGTGTCCAGGACAATAACGTGGTGGGAGCGGTGCGTTTCCTCGTACTGGCGCACGATGAGCTTGCCCAGGCGGGCGGTCGACTGCCAGTGGACGGCGCGCCGATCGTCCCCGGGCTCGTAGTCGCGCAGCGCGTGAAAGGACACGTCGGAGCTGGAGAGCCTGCCCGTGGACACGCCCTCGACATCCAGCTGGAAGCCGGTGGCGTCGAAGGGAACGCGCACGGTTCTCGGGTGCACGTGGAGGATGACGGGCTCGTCCCACACGCGCACGCGGCGCAGCAGTCCAAGGGCATCAGAGCGCACCGAACGCGCCGGACCCACGTTGATGACGCCGCGGTGACGCGAGGAGATAAGGAACATTTCGTCCCACGACCGTCGCGCACCCAGCGGGGGCACGACGAATTCACCGGTGCCCGAGCCGATCGGTAGCTCGATGATGCCCGACCGCACGGGTCGGTTGCGTTCGTTGCGCACCGTGATCTCCCCGACGGCAGTCTGGCCGGCGACGATGCGCTCGTTGGGGACGCGGATCGACACGAGGTGCGGGGGCTTCCACGCGACGCGGGTGGCCGCCAGCACGAGCGCGACGACGCCAGCAAGCGCGCACGCCAACGCCTCGACCCACTGGAACACCGCGGCAACCGCGACGCCGGCGACGATGAGCACGATGACGGCCCAGCCGATCGGCGTGACGGCTCCCGCGAGCGCCGCGAGGGGCCGCGGACGGCCGGTCTGCTCCCTGCGGTGCCCGACCCCGTCTGCGCTATCCGAACGCTTCCCTTCCATCACTTCTACCGAGAGGCTCCTTACGCGCCGACCGCGGGTGCGGGGACCGAGGTGAGGGCGCGCTGGATGACGCCCTCGGAGGTGGCACCGGAGAAGGCGGCGTCGGGGTCAACGACAATGCGGTGGGCCCACACAGGGACGGCGAGCGCCTTGACGTCGTCGGGCAGGACAAAGTTGCGTCCCTGGGCGGCGGCCCACACGCGGGTGCATCGGACCATGCCGATCGCGCCGCGCGTCGAGACACCCAGCATGGAAGACTCGTCCTCTCGCGTGGCTTCCGCGAGGGCGGCCACGTAGTCCAGGACGGCACGGTCCGTGTGGTTATCCGCTGCAAGTGCGGACCATGCGACGATGTCCTGGCCGGACACCATGGGTTGGAGGTTCTTGGATCGGTCGGGCGAGGCCGAGCCGTCAAGGACGTCGATCATGGCGCTACGCGAGGGGTAGCCGATCGAGGTCTTCATGAGGAAGCGGTCCAGCTGGGCTTCGGGCAGGGGGTATGTTCCGGCCTGCTCGACGGGGTTCTGGGTCGCGATGACCATGAAGGGCTGGGGTGCGGGGCGACGCACGCCGTCCACCGTGACCTGCGCTTCCTCCATGACCTCCAGGAGGGCCGACTGGGTCTTCGGCGAGGCGCGGTTGATCTCGTCCGCCAGAACGATCTCAGCGAAGACGGGGCCCGCGTGGAAGACCCACTCGCCGGTCTTCTGGTTGAACATGTTCACGCCCGTGATGTCGGAGGGCAGCAGGTCGGGGGTGAACTGGATACGCGAGTGCGTGCCATCGATGACGGCGCTGATCGCGCGCGCCAGGGCGGTCTTTCCGGTGCCCGGTGCGTCTTCGAGCAGCAGGTGTCCTCCGGCAAACATGGTCGTGAGCGCGAGGCGCACCGCCTGGCGCTTGTCCAAGACTGCCACGGAGACCCCGTTGACGAGGTTCTTGAACACCTGGGCGAAACGCGTCGCGTCCTCAATGGACAGTGACATGAGTATCCTTTTCTCTTCGGTCGTTGTGTTGGTTGCCTGTGGGCTGGTTCCCGGGCTTTCCCGCTCGGGACCGTGTCCTAGTGCATGTACTTGATGATCTCTTTGCCCGTCGACAGGGTGATGAAGAGGGCGACCTTGTAGCCGCCATCGTTTGGCAGTTCGGAGCCAAGGACCCGAAGGGCCGGGGTCTCAGTGGGCGATATGACGGCGTCGCTCTGCTTGTAGATCGTCTGGCCGCTCGCCGAGTCGACGACCTTCAGGCGGCAGCCGTAGGTGCACAGGCCCTCGATCTCCCTGGTGCGACGGATCCCCACCGCGAAGCCACCGTCGGGGTAGCTCGCATAGTCCGCGTGAATCGGGATGTTCGCCCAATCCTTGTCCGGGGGGACCGGAGCGGCGGCGTGGTCGTTCCTCGGGGTACCGGAAACCCTGATGGCGCTCGATACCAGGCCCGAGGTCGAGATCTGGCAGAAGTAGAAGTCCTGCGCGACCCCGTCGCTGCCGGCTCCGCCGTTCCATACAAAGTTCGTGCCCTGAACCTTGCGGTTTTCGTCGTTGGCACGCGCCTTGTCGGCACACTCGGCACCGCTCTTGCCCCAGAACACGGCGAGGTCAGAAGCCACGTAGCCTCGCCCGGGCTTGACATTGACGTTCGTGACGTGGAGCTGGCCGGAGTTGCCCGTCGCCGTGATCGTCGGAGGGTCGATCTCGAAGGGCGGCGTGTTCGGGTTCGGCGGGATGCGCACGGTCTGGGGGGCCGACGTGGTGGCGTCACCTTCAAGGTTGCGCACGGTCACGGTCACGGTCGCTGTTGTCGCCGAATCCTCGAGGACCACCTTGAGCTTGCGCGTGTCCCCCGTGACGTTCTGCGACTCGCCGTTAACGTTGATGGTTGTCTGGCCCCATCCGCTGCCGCCACTGTTGCCGACCGTCCACGAGACGAAGACTTTCGCCACGATCACGCCTTGTCCCTCCCAGCGTTCGGTGGTCACGGTGACCACCGGCTCGTCCGGGGCAACGTGTGAGGGATGAGGATGCCCGCTGGTGGGCGAGGACCACGGTCCGGCCTGACCCTCGCCGTTGACGGCCCGGACCCGAACGGCGTAGTCGTGCCCGTTGACCACGGAGAGCGTGGTCGACAGTCCATGCACGGTGATCGGTTCGTCGGTGTTGACCTGGACCTCGTAGTGGTCGATCTTCGACCCGCCGTCACTCTCAGGAGCAACCCACGAGACCTTCAACACCGAGTCACCGGCCTCCACCTTGGGCGCAACCATCTGGCTGGGCTTTCCGACCGTCGTAATCCTATTCGACGCCGCGGAGGGCTTGGAATCGCCCTCGCTGCTCGTGGCGACAACGGAGAAGGAGTAGCCGCGACCGGCGCTGAGCCCATCGACCGTACACGAGCCGGCGGTGCAGGTGGCCGACACCTGCTGGCCCGAGTCAGCGTCAAGGACCCGGTAGCCGGTGACGGTGGCGCCGTTAGCCGCGCCCGGGGTGAAGGTCACGCGAGCGCCGCTCGTCCCCCTGGCCTCGGCGCGCACTCCCGTGGGGGCATCCGGCGCACCGACGACGGTGACGGTGATGTTGCCCTGGGCCGAGCGAGACGGGTCGCCCAGGTAGTCGTTGAGGCGGTAGGTGACCTTGATGGTTCCCACCGCGTCGGGGGTGATCGACACGACCGTCCCCTCGGCGTGCACCCGCCCGGCTCCCAGTCCCACGACCGTGCCCTCGAGCGTGAGCGGGGAATCGGGGAAGGGATTGATGGCACGGGAGGCGACGTCCACCCGCACCGTTTCGTCAACCCGGGCCCGTTCCTGGTAGTCAGGCGCGCTGACGTGAGGCTTGGAGGAGGCCACGACCTCGACGGGGACGGAACCCGACACCGAGTTGCCGTCCGTGTCGGTCACGCTCACAGCGATGCTTCCGGCCGGGCCTCGGGCCGTGCCCTGGGCCGCGGTCACGGTGAGCGTCGAACCCGACACCGAGGCGCTGATGCCATCGGGGACGGTGCCCACCGAGTAGGTGAAGGTCGAGGGGTCGCCGCCCTCGGGATCGGTGACTCCGAGCGCCAGGTTCTGGGTGACGGCCTCGCCCCCGGCCTCGACGCGCACGCCTGTCGGGGTGAAGGTGGGCGGCTGGTTCTGGGTCGCGCGCACCCGAACGGGTACGGACAGGCTCGATGACAGAGCGCCCGCGTCATCCCCGTCGCTGACCTGAATGGTGAATGCCGTGTTTCCGGAGAAGCTCTCGGCCGCGCTGATCGTCAACTGCGTCGCACCCTCGGCGCTCACCGATGACAGCCCCGCCTGGGCGGCCGGAGAGGACCCCTCCACCAGCTGCGCAGAACGCCCCGATCGCACGATGACGTAGTCGGCGAGGGAGATCGTGCGCTGGGATCCCGCGTCCACCTCGATCGGGAGGTTCGCGTTATTCAGGAAGGGCGCGGTAGCGTTGCGTCCGGGCACGGTGACGACGGCGGAGTTGGTCAGTCCGTCGCGGTCGGTGATCGTGTAGACGACGAGGCGCAGCTGATCGGAGACCGGAATGAGCAGGTCCTGGCCGCTCACGTTCACCCCGGACTCGCCGGTGGTGACCTTCAGCTCGTCCACCGAGCCGTCGGGGTCGTCGTCGTTGTCGACGACGCGCACGCGCACGGCCGACCCGTCCTCGGGCAGCTCCGTGTAGGCCACGTAGTCGTCGCGGGCGACGGGGGCCTTGAGGGGGACGTCCTCGGATACGTAGATGGTGGCCAAACCGGTGGCGGAGCCGCCTCGGCCGTCCGAGACCGTGTAGGCGACCGCGTAGTTGCCGGGTTCGGATGGGGTGCGCACCGAGATCGTGGTCGCGGAGCGGACCTGAGGATTGAGCGCGGGCGTGGCCGTCGTCAGGCCACCCTCGTCCAGGGTGAGCGTGTCGCCGTCGGGATCGACGTCGTTGGACAGGACGTTGATGTTGAGGACGCGATCAGGGCGGGCCTGCACGGTGTCCGGGACGGCCACGGGGTTCTGGTTGGACGTGGGTGAGGGGGAGATCGCGACGCGCACGCGGGCGGAGGCGCGCGCTCCCTTGCGGTCCTCGACCGTGTAGGTGAAGGTGTCGGTGCCGACCGCCCCGCGGTTGGGCGTGTAGTCGATCCAGGTGGCCGAGGCGGTGGCCACGCCCTGGGTCGGCGAGGAGTCCACGCCGACCAGCGTCACCGAGTCGCCGTCGGGATCGATGCCGCTCAGCGTGACGGGGATCGTCACGGCCTGACCGGCGCTCGTCCACGCATTGAGGGTCCTCGGACGGGGGGCCTCGTTGCTGTCGGAATCCGGGATGACCTCGAAGGTGACCGTACTGGAAGCGTGGTTTCCTGCGGAGTCGATGACCGAGTAGGTAACTTCAAGGAGTCCGGGGCTGGTTCCGGCCTCAAGACGCACCTGGTTTCCAGTCACGAAGGGCGTTCCGACCGCCGAGGCCTGGTCGTACTCGAGAGTCGACTCGACCTGGAGGTTCAGACCGGCCGGGGAGCGGTCGTTGGACAGAACCGAGACCGTTCCGACGTCGCCGACGCGCACCTTCGCCCGGTCGGGCCGCAGCACGGGTGCCATGTCGGAGCGATCCGAAGCGCCGGGAATCACGGTCACCTCGGCGGTGGCACTTCCCTGACCATTAGAGACCGTGTAGGAAAAGGTCACGGTCTTGTCGATGCCCGCATGGGCGGTGATCCGCAGGAGGTGGCGTTCGATGAGCGCAACCTCAATATCGGGCGCCTTCGTCGTATCCACCGAGGTCACTGAGAGCATGCCTCCGGCGGGGTCGTAATCGTTACCCAGGGGATTGATCAGGACAGATCCGCCCTGGGGTAGGACGGCGGTGTCGTTCTCTGCGATGGGACGCACCGAGGAGGAAGCCACAACCTCCACGCGGATGATACCCAGCGTCGTCGCGATCCCGTCAGAGACCGTGTAGGCGAAGGAGTAGGATCCGGGCTGCTGCGCCCGAAAGTCGATGGTTCCTCGATCGAGATCCGGGGTGAGAGTCGCGCCCGACGGGGCTCCGGAGACGGCGGCGAGGGAGAGCGGGTCGCCGTTGGGGTCGGTGTCATTCTTGAGCGGGTCAAGGGTGACGGTCTCGCCCGGCTGAGCCTGGAAAAGGTCGCCGTTGGCCGAAGGCGGGAGGTTGCCCGCCTCCTGGACGTTGACCACGAGCTCTCCGCGGGCCTCGGCCCCCTGGTCGTCAGCCACCGTCAGGACGACGGTCTTGGGGCCAGCCGACGCCCCCTCCTCCGCGATGGTTACGGTGCCGTCTTCGACGAATGAGACGTTCAGGCCAGTCGGAGCCTGGACCTCCTTGAGGTAGATCGGGTCACCGTCGGGATCACGCCAGTCACTGAGGGCCTGGTACTGGATCTGCGCGCCCACCCCGATCTTGACGGAGGAAGAACGCACCTGAGTGGGGGCCTCGTTCTGGCCGTAGGGGTGGATCGTGACCTGAACGTGGGCGGAAGCGGAAGCCCGCCCATCCGAGGCATCGTAGGTAAAGGACGTGGATCCGCTCTGGTCTGCTGATACGTCCTCGATTTGCAGGGCGCGCCCGCTACGAGCCACGACCACAGAACCCCATCCCGGCTGCGTGGTCGGGGTGACGGTGAGCACGTCCCCGTCCAGGTCGGAATCGTTGTCCAGGACGGGCAGAATGGTCGAGCGTCCCGGGCGGATACCAAACTCGTCGTCGACGGCCTCGGGCGGAGTATTCTCCTCGCGCTGCTGCGGGTCGGCCACCTCGTTGGTGAGCTCCGGGCTATCCTGCTCTTCTTCGCTCTCTTCGAGCTGATTCTCGACCTCATCCCAGTTGTCCATCAGGACCATGTTTGAGTCGGGCAACCACACGTTCCCCTCGGCGACGTCGTTGAGGACGATGGCCTTGCGATTGGTGCGGAAGACAACCTCACGGGCGGAGACGAGCGTATCGACGACCATCTGCTCGTTCGAGGCCGGATCCTTGCAGGAGCGCACATACGCACCCGATCCGCTCCACGCACCGTAGGCACATCCTTCATGCCGCACGGGCGCCGCCGGGATGCCGGTCGGGGACCCCTCGGCGGCGGGCGTGATCACGGGTTGCCCACCCGTCAGCGGAATCGCTACAAGAGAGGTGGCGGTGGCCATCAGGACCGAGTCATCCTTCGGTCCGGCCTGCTGCAGGACGGCATCGGCCTCTATACCGGCCGCGCCGAGGTCGAGGGTCTTATTCCCGGGCAGAAAGAGGGTGTTAGAGGCAGAGTCAAGGGCGACAACCTGATCGCCGACGACCGTGATGGAAAGGCGGGCACCATCGGGAATCCCGGTGACCTGAGTGGTCTTCGCTTGATCGACTGACCCGCTGCGCTTAACGGTCGTGAGCGTTCCCGAGTTCGACAGGGAGTACACGGAGCCGTCCTCGCCGGTCACGAATGCACTGGCCCCCATGTTCGAGGCCAGAGCTGCAGAGTCGACGAGATTGGAGGGGCTCGGAGACGTCGCAGACGTTGTCCACAAGGTGCCATCGGCAGCGTTGAGGACGCCGAGGACGTCACCCCCCTGCATCGCGCTCGAGCCGGCGGGCAGGGCCGTCGGAGAGCCGAGGGCGACCTGGGTGACGTTGACGGGGGCAACGGTCAGTGAGCCAAGGTCGGAGACGGTCACCGTTTCGCCAGCCTGGCCAACGTCGAAGTTGGTAGCCTCGGTGCGCAGGGCACCATCAAGAATGCGGGCTTCGTAGTCGAGGTGGCCGACCAACTGCTTGGACTTGTTAGTCACCCAGATACCGCCATCATTGACGTTGACCTGAGTCACTTCGGCGCCCTTGTAAATGACGCCTGCGATGCACAGCGCAGCAACGACGAGCATGAGAACAAACGCCGGCAGACGTCGCCTCACACCGGTTACGTTTCGTCGCTTGTGCGCGCGCATTGACCCTCTCCCGATTGCTGAGTAGTGCCCGCACAATAGTGTGGCACAACTTCAACCCAGCCTAATAGTTAATCAGAATCTATCAGAGGCGAGATTACTTAACAACTAGAGGGCGGCTCGCCGCAGAACGAAGGGCCGCCCTCTAGAAAAGGCACTTTGTCAGCTTCAAATAATTGGCGAGTAAATCACTCCCCGTTGAAGGTGAACGCGCGATCCTTTCCTTCTCCGGTGACACCAACGGTGACAACCTGACCAGGTTGCAATTCTCCGAAGAGGATGCGCTCGGACAGTGCATCCTCGATCTCGCGCTGAATCGCGCGGCGCAGCGGACGCGCACCCAGGACCGGGTCGAAGCCCACGTCAGCAAGCAGCTCGCGCGCCTCGTCGGTCAACTGCAGGCGCATATCCTGAGCCTCCATGCGCTTGGCCAGCTTGGCGATCATCAGATCCACGATGCGAGAGATCTCCGGCTTGGTCAGCGGCGGGAACACGATCGTATCATCAACACGGTTGAGGAACTCGGGACGGAAATGCTGCTTGAGCTCCTCCGCAACCTTCGACTTCATACGACCGTAGTCGTGCGTCGAATTGTCCGCGGTCTGGAAGCCCGTGAGGACACCCTTGTTGATGTCTCGGGTACCCAGGTTCGTCGTCATGATGATGACAGTGTTCTTGAAGTCCACCTTGCGACCCTGCGAGTCTGTCAGGCGGCCCTCTTCCAGGATCTGAAGCAGCGAGTTGAAGATGTCCGGGTGAGCCTTCTCGACCTCGTCGAAGAGGACAACCGAGAACGGCTTACGACGAACCTTCTCCGTGAGCTGGCCCCCCTCGTCATAGCCAACGTAGCCCGGAGGAGCACCGAAGAGGCGCGAGGCCGTATGCTTCTCGGAGAACTCAGACATATCCAGCTGGATCAGGGCGTCCTCGTCGCCGAAAAGGAACTCGGCAAGGGCCTTGGCCAGCTCAGTCTTACCAACGCCGGTCGGGCCGGCGAAGATAAACGAGCCGCCGGGACGGTTCGGATCCTTCAGACCCGAGCGCGTACGCCGGATCGACTGGGCAAGCGCCTTGACGGCCTCATCCTGGCCGATAACGCGCTTGTGCAGCTCGTCTTCCATCTTGAGTAGCTTCGCGGTTTCGGTCTGGGTGAGACGCACGACCGGGATACCGGTCGACATGGCCAGGACCTCGGCGATCTCCTGATCCCCGACCTCGGCGATCTCGTCGGACTCGCCGCCC